>Ga0233385_1000841_pt1 | contig 13932 bp, 13 predicted proteins | sample ElkDunMinimDraft_16_FD_191543 | JGI IMG/M metagenome (GOLD analysis project Ga0233385, IMG submission 191543) | Fecal eukaryotic communites from dung pellets of Tule Elk in California, USA - Elk Dung G36 | ecosystem: Host-associated > Mammals > Digestive system > Large intestine > Fecal | place...
GCGGCCGTAGGCGTCGAGCACGCTTTCCTTCATGGTTTCCGACAGCGTCGGATGGGGGAAGATGGTGTGGATCAGCTCTTCCTCGGTGGTTTCGAGGTTCATGGCGACGACGAAACCCTGGATCAGCTCGGTGACTTCCGCGCCGACCATGTGAGCGCCGAGAAGCTGGCCGGTCTTCTTGTCGAAGATCGTCTTCACCATGCCCTGGTCTTCGCCCAGCGCGATCGCCTTGCCGTTGCCGACGAAGGGGAAACGCCCGACGCGGATGTCGCGGCCATCGGCCTTGGCCTTCGCCTCGGTCAGGCCGACCGACGCCACCTGCGGATTGCAATAGGTGCAGCCGGGGATCTTGAGCTTGTCCATCGGATGGACGTTTGGCAGGCCGGCGATCTTCTCCACGCAGACGACCGCCTCGTGCTCGGCCTTGTGGGCGAGCATCGGCGGGCCGGCGACGTCCCCGATGGCGTAGACGCCGGGCACGTTGGTGCGGCAGTAGCCGTCGATGACGATCGTGCCGCGCTCGACCTTCACGCCAACCGCCTCCAGCCCGAGATTCTCGACATTGCCCTGCACGCCCACGGCCGAGATCATGCGGTCGGCGGTGATCTTCTCGACCTTGCCGTCCTTCGTCTCGACATGCGCGGTGACCGAATCCTTGCCCTTCTCGACCTTCGTCACCTTGGCCTCGAGCAGGATCTTCATGCCCTGCTTCTCGAACTGCTTCTTCGCGAAGGTGGCGATCTCCGTGTCTTCCACCGGCATCACCTGCGGCATGATCTCGACCACGGTCACATCGACGCCCATCGTGCGGTAGAAGGAGGCAAACTCGATGCCGATCGCTCCCGATCCCATGACCAGCAGCGACTTCGGCATCTCCTGCGGCACCATCGCCTCGAAATAGGTCCAGATCAGCTTGCCGTCGGGCTCGATGCCGGGCAGCGCGCGGGGCCGCGCGCCGGTGGCGACGATGATGTGCTTGGCCGTGTAGGTGCCCTCGCCCAGCGTGTTCTTCGGCACCGGACCCATCGGCTCCATCGGCTTCTTGGAGCTCTTGGCCACCAAGATCTCATTGGGCTTGGTGAGCTTCGCCTCGCCCCAGATCACGTCGACCTTGTTCTTCTTCATCAGGAAGCCGACGCCGTTGTTCATGCGCTGCGCGATGCCGCGCGAGCGCTCGACGATCGCCTTGATGTCGGGCGACACCTTCTCGATCGCAAGGCCGTAATTCTTGGCGTGCTCGGCGTAGTGGAACACTTCCGCGGTGCGCAGCAGTGCCTTGGTAGGGATGCAGCCCCAGTTGGAACAGATGCCGGCCAGATGCTCGCGCTCGACGATCGCCGTCTTCAACCCGAGCTGCGCGGCGCGGATGGCAGCGATGTAGCCGCCCGGACCGGAGCCGATGATGATGACGTCATAGGAATTGGCCATGGAGTTCTCCTGTGGCTCAGAGTGCGAGCATCTTGCGGACGATCGGCGCCAGAGCGAGCCCGATTGCCCTTGTATTGTCGGCATCGAGATGGACGCCGTCCAGCGGGGTGGTCACCGCCACGCTGCCGGCATCGAAGAAGCCGCACCCGGCCTGGGCGGCAAGCTCGGCATATTGCCGAGCGAGGTGCCGGGAGGCCGCGTCGCCACCGGCGAACATCTGCTTGAAGTCGGCATTGTCGGTACGGCTGACGGCGGGCGGCGCAACGAGCAGGATTTGCGGAGCCGGCTCGCCAAGCGGATAGTCGTGGCCGCGCACGATGTCGATCAGCCGGTGCATGCCCTGTTTCGATGCGACCGGATTGCCGTGGATCCACGGCTTCATGTCGTTGGCGCCGAGCAGGATGATGACGAGGTCGAGCGGCGCATGGGTCGTCAGGATGGTCGGCAGGATGCGCGCGCCGTTGCGGTCCGCTCCCGCCAGATTGTCGTCGAACGCCGTGGTGCGACCGTTGAGCCCTTCGGGAATGGCGCGGACGCCGTCGCCGAGCTCGGCCTGCAGGACACTCGGCCAGCGATCCTCATAGGCGTGGCGAGACGGGCCGACCGCGTCGTAGCCCCATGTCAGGGAGTCGCCGTAGCAGAGGATGGTTTTCATGGCTCGAGTTCCACCCCTCCCCCTTGCGGGGAGGCGTGCCTCCAAAGCTGCTTCTCGGCATCGGCCATGGTCCGCCGAAGCCGCCGGGCATTAGTCCTCGCCATTGGGGCGATGGCCTTGGAGGGCGGTTGCTTCCACGGCATTCATTCGCCTCCGAAGTCCAGCATGAGACATCCACCCCCACCCGGTCGCTTCGCGACCACCCTCCCCGCAAGGGGGAGGGTTGGCGCTAGACCAGCATACCCAGCGGATTTTCGATGTGGCGCTTGAAGGCGCCGAGCAGCTCGGCGCCGAGCGCGCCGTCGACGGCGCGGTGGTCGGTCGACAGCGTCACCGACATGATCGTGGCTATCCTGATCTCGCCCTTCGTCACCACCGCACGCTGCTCGCCGGCGCCGACCGCCAGGATCGTCGCGTGCGGCGGGTTGATGACGGCGGCAAAATCCTTGATGCCGAACATGCCGAGGTTGGACACCGCCGTTGTGCCGCCCTGGTATTCCTCCGGCTTCAGCTTCTTGGTGCGGGCGCGGGCCGCAAGATCCTTCATCTCGTTGGCGATCACCGACAGCGTCTTGGTGTCGGCATGCCGCACGATCGGCGTGATCAGCCCGCCGGGGATCGACACCGCGACGCCGACGTCGGCGGACTTGTGCTGCACCATCGCGCTTTCCGTCCACGACACGTTGGCCGACGGCACGTCGCGCAACGCCAGCGCCATCGCCTTGATGATCATGTCGTTGACCGAGACCTTGTAGGCCGGCTCCTCGCCCTTGTCGGTCTTCCTGACCGGGGCCGCGGCATTGATCTCGGCGCGCAGCTTCAAGAGCACGTCGATCTCGCAGTCGAGCGTCAGATAGAAATGCGGAATGGTCGACTTCGCCTCGACCAGCCGCCGCGCGATGGTCTTGCGCATATTGTCGTGCGGGATCAGCTCGTAGGAGCCTTCCTCGAAGAGCTTGAGCACCGCGTCATCCGACATCGGCTTGACGGCGGGCGCCGGAGCAGCGGCCGGTGCGCCTGCCTTGGCCGCAGGTGCCTTCGCGCCGCCAGCGATCGCCGCGTCGACATCCGCCTGCACGATGCGGCCATGCGGGCCGGAGCCCGTGACATTGGCGATGTCGATGCCGGCATCCTTGGCAATGCGCCGCGCCAGCGGAGACGCGAAGACGCGGCTTTCACCCTCCCCCTTGCGGGGAGGGTCGGCGCGCAGCGCCGGGGTGGGGGTCTCTGTCTCAGGCTTTGCCGGCGGTGAGGGCGTATCACCCCCACCCGCGCCTTCGGCGCCACCTCCCCCCTCGGAGGGGGAGGTGGAGGAAGCCTTCGGCGCTTCCGCCTTCTTCTCAGGCTCGCCGCCAGCCTTCGCGGCGGCTCCGGCATCCTCGCCCTCGCCCGCCAGCACGGCGATCAGCGCGTTGACCTTCACGCCCTCGGTCCCCTCGGGCACGACGATCTTTGCGACCGTGCCTTCATCGACGGCCTCGACTTCCATCGTCGCCTTGTCCGTCTCGATCTCGGCGATGACGTCGCCCGGCGAAACCTTATCGCCTTCCTTGACCAGCCACTTGGCGAGGTTGCCCTCCTCCATGGTCGGCGAGAGGGCGGGCATGGTGATGTTGATCGGCATTTACTGTCCTCCCACCCGGCTCAGCGATAGGTGACGGCTTTGACCGCCTCGACGACCTCGCCGACATTCGGCAGCGCCAGCTTCTCGAGGTTCGCCGCGTAGGGCATCGGAACATCCTTGCCGGCGACGGTGATGACGGGCGCATCGAGATAGTCGAAGGCGCGCTGCGAGACCTGGTTGGCGATGAAGTCGCCGACCGACGACTGCGGGAAACCCTCTTCCACGACAACCAGCCGGTTGGTCTTGCGGACAGACGCGACCACCGTGTCGAGGTCCATCGGGCGGATGGTCCTCAGATCGATGATCTCGACGTCGATCCCCAGCCCGCGCAGCTCGGCCTCCGCCTTCACGACATAGGTCATGCCGATGCCCCAGGAGAGCAGCGTCACGTCCTTGCCTGATTTGTGGACGCGCGCCTTGCCGATCGGAAGCACGAAATCGTCGAGCTTCGGCACGTCGAAGTGCTGGCCGTAGAGAATCTCGTTCTCGAGGAAGATGACCGGGTTAGGATCGCGGATCGCCGCCTTGAGCAGGCCCTTCGCGTCGGCCGCCGTATAGGGCTGTACGACCTTGAGGCCGGGGATGTGGCTGTACCAGGCGGCATAGTCCTGGCTGTGCTGGGCGGCGACGCGCGCGGCGGCGCCGTTCGGCCCGCGGAATACGATCGGCGCGCCCATCTGGCCGCCGGACATGTAGAGCGTCTTGGCCGCCGAATTGACGATCTGGTCGATCGCCTGCATGGCGAAGTTGAAGGTCATGAACTCGACGATCGGCTTCAGGCCCGCCATCGCCGCGCCGACGCCGACGCCGGCAAAGCCGTGCTCGGTGATCGGCGTGTCGACCACGCGGCGCGGTCCGAATTCCTGCAGCAACCCTTGCGTGATCTTGTAGGCGCCCTGGTACTCGGCAACCTCCTCGCCCATGACGAAGACGTCCTCGTCGCGGCGCATCTCCTCGGCCATGGCGTCGCGCAACGCCTCGCGCACCGTCATCGACACCATCTCGGTGCCGGCGGGAATGTCCGGATCGGCTGCAATCTCGGCCTTCGGCGCGGCTGGCGCCTTGGCGGCTTCCTTCTGGGCGCTCGGCTCTTCGGAGGCTTCGCGGGCCTTGCCCCCGGCCTCGCCCGCCGCCTTGCTCGGCGTATCGGAATCGGCGGCCTTCGGCGCAACCGCCGGCTCTTCCTCGCCGACGCCCTCGCCGGCCTTGTCGACATCCTCGCCTTCGACCGCCAGCACGGCGATCGGCGTGTTGACCTTCACGCCTTCGGTGCCTTCCGGCACGACGATCTTTGCGAGAATGCCTTCATCGACGGCCTCGACCTCCATGGTCGCCTTGTCGGTCTCGATCTCGGCGATCACGTCGCCGGCGCTGATCTTGTCGCCTTCCTTCTTCAGCCACTTGGAGACGTTGCCCTCCTCCATCGTCGGGGAAAGCGCGGGCATCAGGATTTCGATCGGCATGGTTGGTTTGCTCCGAAATGTTTACGCGGGCGTCGCGGATCGCACGGTCATGCTCGCGCCCGGCGCGACAGCGGCGATCACCCACCCGAAGAAGACGGCGAATGCGATGGCATAGCGGTTCTTGCGCGCCCGGGCGGCCCGCCCGGAACGGGCGCCGGGGGCCATAACGACAATCACTCCAAGCGCCAGTTGAGACATGGCGGCCTCGAGCTTCAGGCTTCGACGTAGATGTCGGTGTAGAGTTCCGACGCGTCCGGCTCGGGATCCGTCTGCGCGAATTCGGCGGAGTCGGCGACGATGTCGCGGACCTCCTTGTCGATCGCCTTGAGCTCGTCCTCGCTCGCCCACTTCTTGGCGGTCAGGCGGGCTTTCACCTGCTCGATCGGGTCATGCTCGGAGCGCATCTTCTGCACTTCGTCCTTCGAACGATACTTCGCCGGATCGGACATGGAGTGGCCGCGGTAGCGGTAGGTCTGCATCTCCAGGATGATCGGCCCCTTGCCGGAGCGGCACCATTCGACGGCGAGGTCGGCGGCCGACTTCACCGCGCGCACATCCATGCCGTCCACCTGGATGCCCGGAATGCGGAAGGATGCGCCGCGCTGCGAGAAGTTCGTCTCGGCCGAGGAGCGCGAGACGGACGTGCCCATGGCGTAGCGGTTGTTCTCGATGATGTAGATCACCGGCAGCTTCCATAGCGACGCCATGTTGAAGCTCTCGTAGACCTGGCCCTGGTTGGCGGCGCCGTCGCCGAAATAGGTCAGGCAGACGCTGTCGTTGCCGCGGTAGCGGTTGGCGAAGGCGAGCCCGGTGCCGAGCGACACCTGGGCGCCGACGATGCCGTGGCCGCCGTAGAAATTCTTCTCCTTGGAGAACATGTGCATGGAGCCGCCCTTGCCCTTGGAATAGCCTCCGCGGCGTCCCGTGAGCTCGGCCATCACGCCGCGCGGGCTCATGTCCATCGCCAGCATGTGGCCGTGATCCCGATAGGCGGTGATCATCTGGTCGCCCCCGGCGAGCGCCATCTGCATGCCGGTGACGACGGCCTCCTGGCCGATGTAGAGGTGGCAGAAGCCGCCGATGAAGCCCATGCCGTAGAGCTGGCCCGCCTTCTCCTCGAAGCGGCGGATCAGAAGCATGTCGCGATATGCCGCAAGCTCCTGCTCCTTGGTGAAGTTCGCCGGCTTCGGGGCGGCCGGTACGGCTGGGGACTTCGCATCCGCTTTCGATTTAGCGGATGCCTTCTTGGCGGCAGCGGCCATTCATCACTCCCTGTCTCTGTCTCTTTTCGGACATGTCGAGGCTCGCCCCGATCTCATGAAACGCTAACACGCGCATCCCCTTTCGGCCATGCGGAAAAATGCATGGCTGGCATGCGCCGTAAGTTATTGTAATTACAAAGAAAGTCGTTCGATAACCGGATTTCGGTTAATCGCCACGCGCCTGATTGCGCATGATGACGATCTCGTCCGGCTGCGACAGGTTGAGGGCGCGGCGCGCCTGCTCGTCCAGCATGTCCTTCTCGAGCGTTCCGTCATGCAGGAGCTGCACGCGGCGCTCGATCTCCATGCGCTGAGCCTGGATCGTGTCAAGCCTCGCCTGCAGCTCGACCGCTTCCGACTCGTAGCGGTATTTGGACAAGATGCCGAACTCGCCGTGATAGGCGTGGAAGCCGAAATAGGAGAGGAAGACGGCCGATACGGCCGGCACGATCAGCCGGCCGGTGTTTCTCTGCTTGTGCTGGCGCGTCCACATGCTGCGGCTCCCGTTCGATCCGCCCATCTCGCCCGATTGTGCTTAATGGACGGTTAGCGCGGACGGCGCGGGAGCCGGCAAAGGCCTCCGGTCAGGCCTTGAGGATCGACTTGCCGGCGTAGAGCGCTTGCTTGCCCAGCTCTTCCTCGATGCGGATGAGTTGGTTGTACTTCGCCATGCGGTCGGAGCGCGACATCGAGCCGGTCTTGATCTGCCCGCAATTGGTGGCGACCGCGAGGTCGGCGATGGTGGAATCTTCCGTCTCGCCGGAACGGTGCGACATGACGGCGGTGTAAGCCGCCTTGTGGGCGGTGCCGACGGCGTCGAGCGTCTCGGTCAGCGAGCCGATCTGGTTGACCTTGATGAGGATCGAGTTGGCGACGCCCATCTTGATGCCGTCCTTGAGGCGTGCGGTGTTGGTGACGAAGAGATCGTCGCCGACGAGCTGCGTCTTCGCGCCGATCAGGTCGGTGAGGTACTTCCAGCCCTCCCAGTCGTCCTCGGCCATGCCGTCCTCGATCGAGATGATCGGGTAGTCGGCGGCAAGCTTGGCGAGGTACTTTGCCTGCGCCTTGGGATCGCGGGTCTTCTTCTCACCCTCGTAGACGTAGTTGCCGTCCTTGAAGAACTCGGTGGCGGCGCAGTCGAGCGCCAGCGCGACGTCCTCGCCCGGCTTGTAGCCGGCCTTCTCGATCGAGGCCATGACGAAGTCGAGCGCCAGCGGGGCGCTCTTCAGGTTGGGCGCGAAGCCGCCTTCGTCGCCGACATTGGTGTTGTGGCCGGCATCCTTGAGACCCTTCTTCAGCGTGTGGAAGATCTCCGCACCCCAGCGCACCGCGTCGCGCAGCGTCGGCGCGCCGACCGGCATGATCATGAATTCCTGGAAGTCGATCGGGTTGTCGGCATGCGCGCCGCCGTTGATGATGTTCATCATCGGCACGGGCAGCACATGCGCGCCGGCGCCGCCGACATAGCGGTAGAGCGGCAGGCCGGAAGCCTCCGCGGCGGCCTTCGCCACCGCCAACGACACGCCAAGGATCGCGTTGGCGCCGAGACGGCTCTTGTTGGGCGTTCCGTCGAGCTCGATCATCGTGCGGTCGATATGGATCTGGTCTTCGGCCTCGAGGCCGCCGATCGCCTCCAGCAGTTCGCCATTGACCGCCTCGACGGCGCGTTCAACGCCCTTGCCTAGGTAACGCGGCCCGCCGTCGCGCAGTTCGACCGCCTCGTGCGCCCCGGTGGATGCGCCGGAAGGCACCGCCGCACGGCCCATCGAGCCATCCTCCAGCACGACGTCGACCTCGACGGTCGGGTTGCCGCGGCTGTCCAGTATTTCACGGCCGATGATGTCGATGATCGCAGTCATGTCAGGAAATCCCCGGAAAAAGGTCCATTGAAATGTCCGGCACGTCTTAGTCGAAGCCTGCCAAAATTCAATCCGGATAGCTGATTTATCGGTTGAGGCGGCCGATTCACGAAATCGGACAGCTTGTTACGAATTGTCATATTCCGAGAGGCGTCACGGGAAGCGAACTGGGTTAAACCTGTTGCAGCGCGGGGCGAAACAGAGGGAGTTTCGCCATGTCCGAGTTCCCCGGTATCGTGAGTTTGGTTCTTATCGTCGCCGCGTTCATGACGTCGTGCAATCCGCAGCCGACACAAGGCGACGCCCAGCCGGTCGCTCCGTTCTTTTCACAGTGACAGCGCCTTAGCGAAAAGCCCCACCGGCGGCAACCGGCGGGGCTTTTGGCTGGCGAGAGCCTCGCGGAGGGGCTGAGCCAGCCTGTCCGGGAAAGGCTTACCAGTAGGGATCGACCTTGTAGTATTCGTAGGACGCATTGCGCGCCGCCGTGCCGTCGCCATTGGTCAGGTCGTTGATCGAATAGGATGGCGCGGCTTCGAGCTGCTCCTTGGTGAAGGGCACCATGTAGCCACCCTTGTCCTTGTCGTAGTCGAGCGCCGACCATGGGATCGCGTGGTATTTCTCACCGATGCCGAGGAAGCCGCCGAAGCCGATGACGGCGAACATGATGCCGTTCGACATCTTCTCCAGCATCACGTCCTCGATCGTGCCGATGCGGTCGCCGGCGGTGTTGTAGACGGCGGTGCCGATGACGCGCGACGCGGTGATGGCGTTGGTGTGGCCGCTGGGGGTCGTGTTTGTGTGCATGTTCATAAATATCTCCTCGCAAACCGTTGCGGATGCAGGAGGAAAATGAACGGCGTCCGCGAAAGTTCCGCGGAGTTTCGGCGCGGCGCAGGCCTTTGCGGTCAGAGCGCCTTCGCTACTCGGTCGAGCGCGATCAGCTTTTCAAGCAGCGCCGGCATGTCCTTGAACGGCACCATGTTCGGCCCATCCGACGAGGTCGAGTTGTCGGGATCCTCATGCGTCTCGATGAAGACGCCGGCCACCCCGACCGCCACCGCCGCGCGCGCCAGCGTCGCGACGAAGCGCCGCTCGCCGCCCGACGTCGTCCCCTGCCCGCCCGGCTGCTGCACCGAATGCGTGGCGTCGAAGATCACCGGCGCGCCGATCTCTTCCATGATCGGCAGGGCGCGCATGTCGGAGACCAGCGTGTTGTAGCCGAAGGAGGCGCCCCGCTCGGTGACGAGCACGTTTGCGTTGCCCGAGCCTGTGACCTTGGCGACGACGTTCTTCATGTCCCAGGGCGCGAGGAACTGCCCCTTCTTGACGTTGACCACCTTGCCGGTCTTGGCGGCGGCGACGAGAAGATCGGTCTGGCGCGACAGGAAGGCGGGGATCTGCAGCACGTCGACGACTTCGGCGACGACAGCGCACTGCTCCTCGGTGTGGACGTCGGTCAGCACCGGCACGCCGAGCTCCTTGCGCAGATCGGCAAAGACCGGCAGCGCGGCATCGAGGCCGGCGCCGCGCGTGCTTGCGAGCGACGAGCGGTTCGCCTTGTCGAAGCTCGACTTGTAGACGAAGCCTATGCCGAGCTTCTGCGTCAGTTCTTTCAGCCGGCCCGCCATGTCGAAGGCATGGCCGCGCGATTCCAGCTGGCACGGCCCGGCGATCAGCGAAAGCTGCGCATCGTTGGCGAAGACGGCCTGGCCGATGGTGACGACGTTGTTCGGGGTATTTGTCATGCCGGCCATGTGCCCCAATTCGGGCAAGGGTTCAAGCGCCGCGCCGAGGCTGTGCGGCTCGGCGGACCAGGCCTGCCACGTCTCGGACCCTTGCTCGGCGAAGCCAGCCGGGCGAGCGTCCGGTCGCCAATCTGCAGGTCCGCCGGCCGGGGATGCAAAGCATCCGGACAAGCTCACAAGGCACCGGAGCCCTGCATTGGCGTGACAAGACAATGATGGAGCTAAAACGCCTATGCACGGATATATAACATTATTGCACAACCAGATACGGAGGAAACAGAACATACGTCACTGCATTGCGATATGCACTCGGCGGGCGAGACGCCCCGGACGTCTTCTGTACCAGAACTGTCCACCCCTTGCATTTTTCTGCTGCCGACAGCCAAAAGACGGAGTAGGGTTTCCGGCGATTGCAACGAACCGAGCCTCGGCTCGCGTCCAGCCAGCTACTGTCTCGACGGCGACATGAGGGAAACATCGTCGTGCACCTGGTGTTGGGTCATCCGCAGGATTCGTGCTGCCGGGGGGTTCTCGATCTCCTGGAAGCTCGCTGCCGCCCTGCCCGGCTCGTCACCAATCCGATGGCGCATCCGGGGCGGTTCTCCTGGCGGCTGGACAGCGCGGCATCCGCAAGCCAATTCGCGTGGGGCGATGAAGACCCGATAGCCGGCGACGATCTCGACAGCGTGCTGGTGCGCACCACCGGCTGGATCGACCCCGCCGGATGGGAGCCCGCCGATCTCGCATACATGCAGGCCGAGACGCAGGCGGCGCTGCTGGGCTGGCTCTGGAGCCTTGCCTGCCCGGTGGTGAACCGGCTTCCTTCGGCCTTGTGGTACCGGCCGCGGGCTGCGCCGCTGTCCTGGCAGGGCATGATGCGCCGCTGCGGCTTGCCCACGCCGGAAATCCTCGTGACCAGTGTCGAGGGCGAGGCACGGGCTTTCGGCGCGCGCCTCAAGCGCGAGGGAGTGAACGGCGCCGTCTACGGGCCGCTGACCAGCGACGCCCGCTACCTGATCAGCGACGACGGCGATTGGAACGGACTGGCCGCCTTGCAGGAGAGCACACCGATTTCCCTGACCTGCCCGCACGGCGAGGCAAGGCTTGCCTGCGTCGTGGGCGAGCAGGTCGTCTGGGAGGGTGAGCCTAATCCCGAAATGACCGATCTGGAGCCGGCGCTGGTGCGGTTCGCGGAGGCCGCCGGCCTGGCCTTCGTGGAACTGGCCCTCGCTCCAACTCCCAATGGAATCTGCGTCATACGGGTGGAGCCTCATGCAAATCTGGAGCACTTCGGCGAGGCCGCCCGACAGCGCATCGCGGAAGGAATTGTGGACCTGCTGACTGCGGAGGGGGATTCGTAGCGGGGGCGCTGCGCGGAGCTTGTGAGGGAGCTCTCATGATCCTGGTCTGTGGCGGACTGGCCGACGGCGTGACGGAACTCGTCTGCGCACGCCTGGAGGACTGCGGCTATCCATTCCGCCTTCTGGACCTTGGAAGCTATCCAGCCGGTTTCAAGGTCGCGTGGCATTGGCGTGGCTCGGTTCCCGAGGGCTGGATCGCCGGGCCCGACTGGATCGTGGACCTGCACGAGCTGACCGGCGTCTATGCCCGATTTCTGGGCCAGGACGGACGCCTGCCGCCGCCGAACATCGCACCCGCGTCGGCGCCGGCCGTCCATCACGAAGCCGATACCGGGCTGATGGCCATGCTGGAGGATCTGCCCTGCCCGGTCGTCAATCGGCTCGGCGGCGGCATGTCCAACAACAGCAAGACGTACCAGGCGCTGCTGCTGCGCGCATGCGGCCTGATGGTGCCGCCGACGCTGGTCACCAACGACCCGGCCGCGGCGCTGCAGTTCTACGAAGATTGCGGGCGCGAGGTCATCTACAAGTCGCTGAGCGGCATACGCTCGATCGTCCGGCGGCTGGAAGGGGAGCAGCTGGCGCGCCTGGAGCTGCTGCGCAACGGTCCGGCGCAGTTCCAGGCCTTCATACCGGGCGAGAACGTGCGGGTGCACACTGTGGGCGACCGGTTGTTCGCGACGCGCGTTCGCACCGAGGCCGTGGACTATCGTTACGCCCGTCGCGACGGACACGTCATGTCCATGGAGCCCGCGACCCTGCCGCGTGCCATTGAGGAGGCGTGCCTGCGCATCGCCCGGGAACTCGGCCTGCTGTTGACCGGGATCGACCTCAAGGAGACGCCGGACGGCGACTACTACTGTTTCGAGGTCAATCCCTGCCCCGGCTTCATCTTCTATGAGCGCCAGACCGGGCAGCCGATCAGCACGGCGCTCGCCGACCTGCTTCGCCGGGCGACGAACCCCTTGCCCAAGATGGAGAGGAGAACGGCCATGAGATGAACCAGCCCAGCTTCCGCGGAAGTCCACTTCAACATGCGTGATAATTCAGCGGTGTGAGGAAAAACCATGGCAAACCCAAGCAGACCCTCCAAGGCCTCTGGCCGGCAATCCAAAGAAGCATTTGTCTCGCAGGCCGATCGCCCCGAAGTGAAGCTCGACCTCGACATGCCGATCAACGACCTGCGGGTGCGCGATCTCGCGGCCATTCTCGGCCTTGTCGGCGGCAAAAATCCGTTCGAGGCCGGCAAGACGTCGTTGAAGGACTTCTTCGACAAGGAGTTTCCGGAAGTCGCCAAGGATTTCGTCAAGGAGTTGAAGATCGAGAAGGTCGAAAAGCCGGAGAAGCCCGAAAAAGTCGAGAAGAACGAAAAGCACGAGAAACACGAGAAGCTCGAAAAGAATGAGAAGGTCGAGAAACCCGAGATCAAGGAACTGAAAATCGAGAAGATCGAGAACGATGGCGTGTTCGACCCCGGACTGAGGCCGGGTCCGGGACCGGATCCGAGGCTGGAGCAGGCCATCCAGGCGCTGGCCGGCCTGACGAGGCAGGTGAGCGAACTCGCGAACCAGGTCGAGGAACTGAAGCAGCGAGGCTGAGCCCGTAGGCGCCGGGAGAAGCAGCGCCGGCGCCTCCTCGAAGCGCTCAAGCTAACCTGGCAGCCCGCCGGGAATTTGCTGACGCGGGAAGCGCCGGCGAATGAAGCCGGCCGGCCGACAGATCGTCGTAATGCGCGCATGATGCCGATGGTCACTGTCAGCTGTGCCCGCAAACGTGCTAGGTTGCGACCGCGCGGGGGCAACCGCGCGAGGGAACCATGAAGTCTTTCCAGCTGGTTCTTGTCAAACCGTCGCACTATGACGACGATGGTTACGTCATCCGCTGGTGGCGAGCGATGACTCCCTCGAACTCGCTTGCCGCCGTTTATGGCATCGCGGTCGACTGCGCCGAGCGGCAAGTGCTCGGCCCTGATGTGACCATAGACATCACGGTGATCGACGAGACCAACACCCGCGTCGACGTTCCCGCCCTGATCGCCCGCTTTAAGCGCCAGGGCAATTTCGGATGCGTCGGACTGATCGGCGTCCAGTCCAACCAGTACCCGCGCGCCCTCGACATCGCGCGCGCCTTCCGCGCGGAGGACATCGCAGTCGCCATCGGCGGCTTCCACGTATCGGGATGCCTCTCGATGCTGGACGGCCATGCGGTGGATATCGACCTCTGCCGGGACATGGGCATCACGATCTTCGCCGGCGAGGCCGAAGGAAGGCTGGAGCATCTGATTGCCGACGTGGCGGCGGGACGCGCCCAGCCCGTATACAACTACATCAAGGACCTGCCAGGGATCGAGGGCACGCCGGTTCCATTCCTGCCGAAGAAACACGTCGAGCGCACGCTGGGCACCAGTTCCAGTTTCGACGCCGGCCGCGGCTGCCCGTATCAGTGTTCCTTTTGCACGATCATCAACGTGCAGGGCCGCAAGTCTCGCTACCGCTCGGCGGACGACATCGAGCGGATCGTGCGCCTGAACTGGGC
>Ga0233385_1000845_pt1 | contig 13913 bp, 12 predicted proteins | sample ElkDunMinimDraft_16_FD_191543 | JGI IMG/M metagenome (GOLD analysis project Ga0233385, IMG submission 191543) | Fecal eukaryotic communites from dung pellets of Tule Elk in California, USA - Elk Dung G36 | ecosystem: Host-associated > Mammals > Digestive system > Large intestine > Fecal | place...
ACGCCGGCACCCCGAGCAAGGTCACCATCGGCGGCTACAACCTGGCCGTCAGCGCCTACTCCGAGCACCCGCAGGAGTCCTTCGAGGCGGCCATGTGCCTGCGCAGCGCCGAGAGCCAGAAGTTCTCGGCGATCAACGACGGGGTGCCGCCCACTATCGAGAGCGTCTACGACGACCCGGAGATGGCGCAGGCGTATCCGATGAAGGACACCATCCTCGAACAGCTCCAGGACGCGGCCACCCGGCCGAGGTCGCCGGCGTACCAGAACATCTCGACCGTGACCTCCGCGGTGCTCTCGCCGCCGTCGGCGATCGACCCCGCCGCCACCGCCGACGAACTGCGCGAGGCCATCCAGGACGCGCTGGACTCGAAGGGGGTCCTGCCATGAGTGTCCCCACCACGCCCGTCGCCGCCGAGGCCGCGGCCGAACAGACCCAGGACAGCACCCGGAAGCCGGCCACCCGGCGGCGCGGCAAGGCGCCGCTGAGCGAGGGGAAGAAAGCCGAACGGCGCCTCGGGCTGCTGCTCTGCGCCCCGGCCGCCCTCGTCATGATCGCGGTGACGGCGTACCCGATCATCTACTCGGTCTGGCTGTCGCTGCAGCGCTACGACCTGAAGTTCCCCGACGAGCGTCAGTTCGTCGGACTGGAGAACTATGTCACCGTCCTGACCAACGAGTACTGGTGGACCGCCTTCGGCGTGACGATGCTGATCACGGTCGTCACCGTCGCCGTCGAGCTGGTGCTCGGCATGGGGCTCGCGCTGATCATGCATCGGACGCTGGTGGGGCGCGGCATCGTCCGCACCGCCGCCCTGATCCCGTACGGCATCGTCACCGTCGTGGCAGCCTTCTCCTGGCGCTACGCCTGGACGCCGGGCACCGGCTACCTGGCGAACCTCGTCGGCGACGGGGCGCCGCTGACCGAGCGGGCCTCCTCGCTGGCGATCATCATGCTCGCCGAGATCTGGAAGACCACCCCGTTCATGGCGCTGCTGCTGATGTCCGGGCTGGCGCTGGTCCCCGACGACCTGCTCAAGGCCGCCTCGATGGACGGGGCGTCGGCGTGGCAGCGCTTCACCAAGGTGATGCTGCCGGTGATGAAGCCGGCGATCCTGGTGGCGCTGCTCTTCCGCACCCTGGACGCCTTCCGGGTCTTCGACAACATCTACGTGCTGACCGCCGGCGGCAACGAGACCTCGTCGGTGTCGATGCTGGCCTACAACAACCTGATCCGCGGTCTGAATCTCGGCATCGGCTCCACCATGTCGGTGCTGATCTTCCTCACCGTGGCGGTCATCGCGTTCATCTTCGTCAAGCTGTTCGGCACCGCTGCCCCCGGCAGCTCTGAAGAGGAGAGGCGCTGATGGCGGCCCTGGACAACACCGCACGCGCGAAATGGCGCTGGGGTCTGCTCGACGTCGTCGTGGTGGTCTTCGCACTCACGCCGGTGCTCTGGATCGCCTCGCTGTCGTTCAAGACCCCGGCCACGCTCACCGACGGCAACTTCATCCCCCGCGAATGGACGCTGGAGAACTACCGCTCGATCTTCGCCACCGACCAGTTCGTCCGCGCTCTGATCAACTCCATCGGCATCGCCCTGATCGCCACCGCCATCGCCGTCGTGCTCGGCGCGATGGCCGCGTACGCGATCAGCCGGCTCGACTTCCCCGGCAAGAAGGTGCTGGTCGGCGTCTCCCTGCTGATCGCGATGTTCCCGCAGGTGTCGCTGGTCTCGCCGCTGTTCGACATCGAACGCCGGCTCGGCATCTTCGACACCTGGCCGGGGCTGATCCTGCCGTACATCACCTTCGCGCTGCCGCTGGCGATCTACACGCTCTCGGCGTTCTTCAAGCAGATCCCGTGGGACCTGGAGAAGGCCGCGAAGATGGACGGGGCCACCCAGGCCCAGGCGTTCCGGCGGGTCATCGCCCCGCTCGCCGCCCCGGGGATCTTCACCACGGCGATCCTGGTCTTCATCTTCTGCTGGAACGACTTCCTCTTCGCCATCTCGCTGACCTCCACCGAGCGCTCCCGCACGGTGCCGGTGGCGCTGTCGTTCTTCACCGGCGAGTCGCAGTTCGAGGACCCGACGGGGGCGATCTCCGCCGCTGCGGTGGTCATCACCGTACCGATCATTCTGTTCGTGCTCTTCTTCCAGCGCCGCATCGTGTCGGGCCTGACCTCCGGCGCAGTCAAGGGATAGGTGATACAAGATGGCCGACATCGTGCTGGACAAGGTCAGCAAGCGCTTCCCGGACGGGACAGTCGCGGTCGACGAGGTGGAGCTGGAAATCGCCGACGGCGAGTTCGTGATCCTCGTCGGACCGTCGGGGTGCGGCAAGTCCACCACCCTCAACATGATCGCCGGACTGGAGGACATCAGCTCCGGTGAGCTGCGCATCGCCGGCGAACGGGTCAACGACAAGGCGCCCCGCGACCGCGACATCGCCATGGTCTTCCAGTCGTACGCGCTCTACCCGAACATGACGGTGCGGGAGAACATGTCCTTCCCGCTGCGGCTGGCCAAGATGGACTCCGAAACCATCGACCGCAAGGTCACCGAGGCGGCGAAGGTCCTGGAGCTGACCGCGCTGCTGGACCGCAAACCCGCCAACCTCTCCGGCGGGCAGCGGCAGCGGGTGGCCATGGGACGGGCCATCGTGCGCCAGCCCAAGGCGTTCCTGATGGACGAACCGCTCTCCAACCTCGACGCCAAGTTGCGCGTGCAGATGCGTACCGTCGTCTCCCGGCTGCAGAAGCAGCTCGGCACCACCACCGTCTACGTCACCCACGACCAGACCGAGGCGATGACCCTCGGCGACCGGGTGGTGATCATGCGCGGGGGAGCGGTGCAGCAGGTCGGGCCGCCACAGGAGCTCTACGACAACCCGCGCAACCTCTTCGTCGCCGGGTTCATCGGCTCGCCGTCGATGAACTTCCTGCACGCCGCCGTCGAGAACGGCCGGCTGCGCACCGCCCTGGGCGACCTGCCGCTGGGCGATCGGCTGCGCCGCGAACTGGAGGCCGAGAACGCGCCCCGCGAGCTGATCCTCGGCATCCGCCCGGAGCACTTCGAGGACGCCGAACTGGTCGACGAGGCGGTCCGGGCCGCCGGTACGGAGTTCGAGGCGCCCGTCGACATCGTCGAGTCGATGGGCTCGGACAAGTACGTCTACTTCACCCTCGACGGGCAGCGGGCCGCCGCCGCCGAGCTGGAGGAGCTGGCGGCCGACTCGGGTGCGGCCGAGTTCGGCGGCGGGTCGAACCTGGTCACCCGCCTCTCGGCCGAGTCAACCGTCACCGAGGGGACCAACCGCCGCGTCTGGCTGAACCTCGAAAAGATCCACCTCTTCGACCCCGCCGACGGGCGCAACCTCACCCTGCACGAGGGGCGCGCGGCCGGCGCGCTCGCCGCCTGACAGCGCCACACCGATGGCGGCCGGTGGCCCGGACAACGGGCCGCCGGCCGCCACCGTCTCGTCCCGGCGGGCTGCGGCCGGCCGCTCCGATCCGGCGGATCGTCGTCGTCGCTGTCGTACCGGAGGTTGCGGGCGGTTCGTCCCCGCCCGGTCGTTAGTTCGCCTGAGCACCGGGTAGACGCCTGCGAATCGGCAGCGGTCTGAGAGGAGCGGCTACATGGCGGGGCAACTCAAGGTGGCGGTCATCTACTACAGCGCCACCGGCATCACGTACCAGATGGCCCAGGCGGCCGTGCAGGCCGCCGTCGACGCCGACCCGACCGCGGAGGTCCGGCTGCGCAAGGTCCGCGAACTGGCCCCCGACGAGGCCATCCGCTCCAACGCCGGCTGGAGTGCCCACCGGTTGGAGACCCAGGACGTGATGGAGGCCGAGCCCGACGACCTCGCCTGGGCCGACGTGATCGTCTTCGGCACGCCCACCCGGTACGGGGTGATGTCCGCGCAGCTCAAGCAGTTCATCGACACCACCGGTCCGCTCTGGGCGGCCGGCACCATGGTCAACAAGATCTTCACCGGCTTCTGCACGGCAGCCACCGCGCACGGCGGGCAGGAGGCGACACTGCTCTCGCTCTACACGGTCATCTACCACTGGGGCGGCATCGTCGTCGCGCCCGGCTACGTCGACCCGAGTCAGTTCGTCTCCGGCAACCCGTACGGGGCCTCGCACACCAGCAACAACGGACAGACCGCTCCCGACGAGATGGCAGTCAAGGCGACCACCGTGCAGGTGCAGCGGGCCTTGCAGGTGGCCACCGCCCTGCGCGCCGGCATGGCGTGACGCCTGAGGGCGCCGGCCCGGCGGGACGCCCCCAGGGCGCCGGCCCGGCGTGACATCCCCGACGGCGGCCGACGCCGGGTGACAACTCGCGCGGAGACCGGCGGACCGACCGGGGGCTCTCGGACCCGGCCGGCCCACCGGTCCATCGACATCGCTACCCTCGTCCGGACAGAACATGCGTTGCCGGCGCAGCCCGACCGTGACCGGCAGTGGGGCGCCGAGGGACCCGGTGGCACCTCCGGTGGGTGCCGGCGGCGCACGCACGGATCTTCGCGGCGCGGATGGACCGACCACGAGCCGGGTACAGGGGACTCCGATGAAGATTCTCGCGATGGACCTTGGAACGTCCTCGGCCCGCGCCCTGGTGCTCGACGAGAACGCCGCGGAGCTGCCGGGTCATCTGGCCCGGCGCAAGGTCACCATGGCCACCGAGCCAGCCGGGGCGGGCACCCTGGACGCCGCCGCCTATCTCGCCGCCCTGGTCGCCTGCGTCGACGAACTCGCCGACGCCGGCCGGCTCGACGGGGTCGGTCTGGTCGCCGTCTCGGCGCAGTGGCACTCGTTGCTCCCCGTCGACACCATCGGCGCCCCGCTGGGGCCGGTGCTCACCTGGCTCGACAGCCGGGCCGCCGCACCGTCCGGCGTGTCCGGACCTGCCGATCCGGCGGACTACCACCGGCGCACCGGCACCTGGTGGCACCGCTGCTACTGGCCGATGCGACTGCGCTGGCTGCGCGACTGCGAGGGCGTGCGAGCCGCCCGCTACGTCGGGCTCGCCGAGTACGTCCTCGGCGAACTCCTCGACGATCCGGCGATGTCGATCTCGCAGGCCTCGGGCACCGGGCTGCTCGACCTGCGCGCCGGCACCTGGGACGAGGAGGCGCTGGAGCTCGCCGGGGTGCCGGCCACCCAGCTGCCCGCACTCGCCGCCGCCGATTGGCGTGGCCGGCTGCGCCCCGAGTACGCCCGCCGCTGGCCGCCGCTGGCCGGCGCCGCCTGGGCGCCGACGGTCGGTGACGGTGCGGCCGCCAACGTTGCCGCCGGCTGCGTCACAGCGCAGCGGGCAACTGTCACCGTCGGGACCTCGGCCGCGCTGCGCGTCGCCCGGTACGCGCCGGTCGGCACCGCCCTGCCGCCCCTGTCCGACCGGCACTGGCGCTACCGCGTCGACCACGACTACATCGTCACCGGCACCGCCTACTCCGGTGGCGGGAACCTCTACGCCTGGGCGCAGCGGGAGCTGCGGCTGCCGACGGGTGAGGCACTGGAGGAGGAGTTGGCACGTACCTCGCCGCAGTCCCCGGTCGCCGACCCCCGGTTCGGCGGGGACCGGCCCCCCGGGATCGCGCCCGCCGGCTCCGGCAGCCTCACCGGCCTGGGTTTTCACACCACCGCCGTTGACATCTTCGCCGCGTTGGCCCGCGGGCTCTGCCGCCAGGTCGCCGAGGACCTGGTTCCCCTCGAGGAAGGGCTCAGCGCGCCGATGGAGGTGGTCCTCAACGGCGGGGCGATCGCTGCCTCGTTGTGGTGGCGCTCCGCCTTCGCCGACGCCCTCGCTCCCCGCAGCGTCCACTTCCAGCCCGAGCCGGAGATCGGCGTCGTCGGCGCGGCGCTGGTGGCGCTCGGACGAATCGCCTGCCCAGCCCCGGCGGCGTCGACCGGCACGGACCGCGATCTCCGCGTCGTCGGCCACGACAGCGTCGGCGTCTCGCAGTATCCTTCCTGAGCCGCGGGACGGGTAGCCTGCGCAATCGTGAGTCCGACCGGCCGCGCCGCCGCCGGTGGACCGCTCGGACCCGGATCGTAGGAGGTATGTGTGGGCGCGACCGCGTCGCAGCCGCCGGACGGCACTACTCCGGCGCCCCGTGCCCGGCCCCGCCTCGTCGACCGGCTCTCCGCGCTGCGGGTGCGGCACTGGCGGCTGCGCACCAAGCTCGCCGCAGTCCTGGTTGTTCCCTCGATCGCCTTCCTCACGCTCGCGGGCATCCAGGTCAACGGGCTGGTCGGCCAGGCGAGCAACCTCAGCGACTTCGCCGCCCAGGTCGGCATCGGACGTGAGATCACCGAGCTGGTGCACCACCTGCAACAGGAACGTGACCGCACCGCCGGTGAGCTGGCGGCGCTCAAACGCGGCGGCCAGCGTGCCGACCGCGCCGCCACCGCAGCGGCAATGCGCCCGCTGCAGGCCGGCACCGACGGCGCGATGCGCGACTTCACCGCGGCTGCCGACCCGCTCGCCGACGCCGACGCCTCCTGGCGCATCGGGTACGGGCAGGTGCTGGAGGCCTACGAGCAGCTGCTGCAGACACGCGCCGAGGTGCCGCCGGCGTTCCGGGACCGCGACAGCATCCTCGCCGGCTACGACCGCACCATCGACGCGCTGCTGACTCTGCTGGCAGAGCCCTCGCCCGGCCCGCAACGTCCGGAGCTCAACGACGCGGTGCTGCGCTACGTGCAGTTCGCCCGTTACAAGGAGGCATCCTCCCGGATCCGGGCCGTCCTCTACGACGCCGCGCGGGCCGGCCGCTACGCCCTCGACGACCCCGCACACCTGACCGACCTGCGGGCCGGACAGCTCGCGGCGCTGGCCGCGTTCCGCGGCAGCGCCACACCCGAGCAGATCGCGCTGCAGGACCGGGCAGCACAGGAGACGGGCTTCGTCGTCGCCGCGGACCTGGAGGGGCGCACCCTGGTCACCGGCGTGGCAGCGCCGCAGGTCCTCGGCGCCGAGGAGTGGTGGCAGGCGGACCGGCAACGGCACGACGTGCTGCACCGTGTCCAGCTGTCGGTGCTCGACGACGCGGTGCAGCAGGCCGAGGCGGTCGAGTCCGCCCAGCTGCGCCGTACGGTGCTGGCGGCCGGTGCGGTGCTGCTGGTGCTGCTCGCCGCCCTGCTGACGTCGATGGCCATCGGGCGCTCCATCGCCCGTTCCATGCGCACCCTGCGCTCGGCGGCGATGAAGGTGGCGCAGGTGGAGCTGCCCGAGACACTGCAGCGGCTGCGTTCGGTGCGTGGCGAGATCCCCGAGATCACGGTGACGCCGCCGGCGGTCCGATCGAGGGACGAGGTGGGGGAGCTGGCCGAGGCCTTCGTGGCGGTGCACCGCAGCGCCGTGGGTGTCGCCGTGGAGCAGGCGACGATGCGCCGCAACGTCAACGCGATGTTCGTCAACCTGGCCCGGCGCAGCCAGGTGCTGGTGGAGCGTCAGCTCGAACTGCTCGACGGGCTCGAGCGGGAGGAGAGCGACCCGCAGCAGCTGGAGAACCTCTTCCGGCTGGATCACCTCGCCGCGCGCATGCGCCGCAACGACGAGAGCCTGCTGGTGCTGGCCGGGACGGAGTCCAGCCGGCGCTGGAACCGCCCGACCGCACTGTCGACGGTGGTCCTGGCGGCGACCGCCGAGATCGAGCAGTACCACCGGGTGCAGCGCCAGCACATCGCCGAGGTGCAGGTGGTCGGGCACGCTGTCGGCGAGTTGGTCCACCTCCTCGCCGAACTGCTGGAGAACGCCACCGCATTCTCCCGGCCGGACACCCCCGTGCAGGTGATGGCCCGGGTCGAGTCCGACGGCGGGGCGCTCGTCGAAATCGTCGACCAGGGCATCGGAATGGGCGAGGCCTCGTTGGCGGAGTTGAACGCGCTGCTCTCCGCGCCGGCCGAGGTCGACGTGGCGGCCTCGGAACGGATGGGCCTCTTCGTGGTCAGCAACCTCGCCGCCCGGCACGGCATCCGGGTCCAGCTGCGACCCGGGCCGGAAGGGCTCATCGCCGCAGTACGGGTGCCGTCCCGGCTGCTCACCGGAGCGCAGCCACAGCAGCTCGAGTCGCCAGCACTGCGCCGCGTCGGTGGCCTCTGGGCGACCGGCAGCGCCGACCGGGGCACCGCCATGCCGGTGGCGGGGCGCCGCCCCGTCGCGGCGCTGACGCCGCGGCCGGTGCCGACCCGGGCCGAGGACGTGCTCGTCCCCGAGTCCGAGCCCAGCACCTGGTGGTCCGCACGCGCCGCGACGGGCAACGCCGCACCCGCTCAGCGCACCGCGCCGCCGGCGGTGCCGGTGACCGGCGGCACCAACGAACGCGGACTGCCGGTACGGGTGCCGATGGCGCAGCTGAGCGAGAAGCGCGACGCCCCCGCGCGTCCGGCGGCCCGTCATGACCCCGACCCCGATGCTGTCGGGGGCACGCTGTCCCGGTTCTACCAGGGTGTACGAAGGGCGGAGTCCGAGGAGACGGTGGAGATCACCCTGCCCTCGGCGGCTGATCGCAGTGAAGGGAAGTGACAGTGGAGACATTGAGCCAACAGGCCCGTGACCTGAGCTGGCTGGTCAGCGCGTTCGCCGAGCGGGTCCCGGGGGTGGCGCACGCGATTGTGGTCTCCTCGGACGGCCTGCTCGTGGCGGTCTCGGCGAACCTACCCCGGGACAACGCCGACAAGCTCGCCGCGGTGACGTCCGGCCTGTCGAGCATCACCGCGGGAGCGGCGCAGATGTTCGACGGTGACATCGTCAAACAGACCGTGGTCGAGATGGGACGCGGCTACTTCCTGGTCATGCAGATGCGGGACGGATCGATCCTGGCGACACTGGCGGCCGCCGACGCCGACATCGGTGTGGTCGGCTACGAGATGGCGCGGCTGGCCAAGCAGGCCGGCGAGATGCTCACCCCGGCGCTGCGGGCCGAGCTGCAGCAGGCGCTCCCGCACTGACAACGGGCCGGCCGTACGCGTGCAGTGCGGCCGGCCCTGTGCTGTCCCGCGGTCGCTGTCATGCCGGTGGTGGCGGTACCACCGGCATCGTCTGCGGGTGCCGGATGCCGGGGTGTCCCGGTGGTAGCGACCGGCGGATCACCCACCAGCTGCCCGCGAGCAGCGCGGCGATCAGCGGCCAGCTCAGCAGCACCCGGGCGCCGACCAACGCCAGCACCTCTTCGGCGTAGTAGAGCGGCACGAAAACCGCCAGCCGCAGCAGGTAACTGGCCGTCCAGAGCCAGCTCGCGCGGGTGTAGCCGCGCATCAGCGCCGGGTCGCGCCGCCACCGTCCGCGCTGGCGCAGCAGGCTGCCGACCACCACGCCCATCAGGGGCCACCGCACGACGACGCTGACTGCCCAGGCGAGCGCACTGGCCGCGTTGGAGAGCACCTGGATCAGGAAGAAGTCGACCGCCCGTCCGGTGCGCAGGGCGATGATGGCGGCGACGCAGACCGCGAGCAGCCCGATCAGCACCGAGCGGGGCCGGTCGCCGCGATAGAGCCGCAGGCCGGCGACGACGGCGCCGCTGAGCAGGGCCGCCCACACTCCGGTCCAGATCGACTCCCCACCGGCGAACCAGCCGACTCCGAAGGCCAGCGGCGGGATGGTGGCGTCGATCGCGCCGCGCCGCCCGCCGAGCAGGTCGAAGAGGTTGTCGGACTGGGGCTGCGGTGGCGGTGTCGTCATTGTCTGCCCTCCGGGTTTCCGTTCGGTGTGCCCGATGATCGTTCACCACCTGCCCGCCCGTCCATCCTGCTGTGCGCACCCTCCTGCTGTCCGGTCCATCCGCGCAGGTCACTGCCGGTGGGGCGCCTGGAAGTGGTCCCCGCCGTGTGTCCGGCTCGAGCTGCGGTTACGGTTTGCGGGTGCGAGGGGGAACCAAGGCCTGGACCGCGGTCTGGCTGTTGCTGCTGGTCGCGATTCAGGCGGCCGGCTTTTATCTGGTGTGGCGCTACTCGCTGCACACCGTCACCGGACAATGGCTGGACACTGCCGCGCTGGCCGGCAACCAGATCGGTCAGGAGCAGATTCAGGAACCGGTCAGTCGAATCCTGAACGCGGTATCGGTGCTCTCCCTGCTCGCCGCGACCCTCGTCATCGGGTTCATCGCGCTGATCCGGGGCCGGGTGGCGCTGGCGATCACGGCGATCCTGCTGATCGGCGGCGCCAACGTCACCACGCAGCTGCTCAAGTTCTTTCTGATCCGCCCCGACTTCGGCATCGACCCCGAACGGTCCGGCGCCGGCAACAGCCTCCCGAGCGGTCATGCGGCGGTCGCCGCGTCGGTGGCGGTGGCGCTGGTGCTGGTCCTGCCCCGCAAGGGACGTGCCCTGGCCGCGCTGCTCGGCGCCGGATACGCCGCCGCCGCCGGCGTGGCGACGCTCTCCGCCGGATGGCACCGTCCCAGCGACGCCGTCGCCGCGTTCCTGGTAGTCGGGATCTGGGCGGGAATCGCCGGGCTTCTGCTGCTGTTCACCCAGCGGGCCCAGGCTCAGGTGGAGCCGGCCGAGGCGCACCGTGTCTCACTGGTGATCCTGGGGGTCGGCGGGCTACTGCTCTGCCTGGCGACGGGGGCCGCGCTGGCGTGGCTCGCGGGACAGACCGCCATACCGCCGGACGAGCTGCGGGCACGGACCCTCTTCATCGCCTATGCCGGTTCCGCCGCGGGCATCACCGGGGCGATGGCGCTGGTGATGACGTCGGTGCTGGTCACCCTGCATCGGCTGGTGCCCAGCCAGAAGGGCTGACGGCGTCGGCGGCAATCGGCTGCAACGGCTCAGGGTGCGCCGGGCTGCCGGCAGTTCGCGACCTGCAGCGCTGCCGGCGGTGTGCCGGCAGCGGTGACGCGGCAGAGCACAATCGACGATCATCAGGAATTGACGCATCTGAGATCTTGCCTGTTGCGCACGTTTGTGGGCACCATCGAGCGGTGACGAATCGCTGGGGCATGACCATCCCGCTCAACGACGTGCCACTGTCGGAACACGACACCATCTACGCCGCACTGGAACGGGCCGGTTTCAGCGATCTCTGGTCGGCTGAGGTGGCCGGGGCCGACGCCTTCACCCCGCTGGCGCTGGCGGCCGCCTGGGCGCCCCGGCTCCGGCTCGGCACGGCGATCACGCCGGTCTTCACCCGCGGTCCGGGTCTGCTGGCGATGAGCGCCGCCACCCTTGCCGACGCCGCGCCGGGCCGGTTCTCGCTCGGGATCGGGGCCTCCTCGCCGGTGCTGAGCCAGGACTGGAACGCCGTGCCCCACAGCCGACCGTTCCACCGCACCCGCGACATGCTGCGCTTCCTGCAGAGCGCGCTGCGGGGGGAGCTGGTCGACGAGACGTACGAGACGTTCGCGGTGCGCAGGTTCCGCCTCGAACGGCCGCCGGCCGTACCGCCGCCGGTGCTCCTGGCGGCGTTGCGGCCGCGGATGCTGCGGCTGGCCGCCGAGGAGGCCGACGGGGTCATCCTCAACTGGCTCGGCGCCGACGACGTGCCGCAGGCCATCGCCGAGCTGGGGTCGCGACGGCCCGGGTTCGAGATCGTCGCCCGGATCTTCGTCTGCCCGACGGAGAACGCCGAGTACGCGCGCACCCTCGGACGCCGCCTCATCGCCACCTACCTGACCGTGCCCGCGTACGCCGCCTTCCACCGGTGGCTGGGGCGCGAGAAGCTGCTGGACCCGATGTGGCAGGCCTGGGCGGCCGGGGACCGGCGGGGCGCGGCGGCTGCCGTGCCCGACGAGGTCGTCGACGCGCTGGTGCTGCACGGTTCGCCGCAGAGCTGCCGGGAGCAGGTGCGGCGCTACGCCGCCGCCGGGGTGACGGTCCCGGTCATGGCCCTGCTGCCCACCCCGGAGTCGCAGTCCGGATCCACCGCGGCGATGACCGCGCTGATCGCGCGCCTCGGCACGGGGCCGGCGGAGGGAGACTGACATGGAGCTGTCCGGCCGGGTCGTGGTGATCACCGGTGGGGCCGGCGGAATAGGCGCGGCCATGGCCCGCCGCTTCGCCGCCGAAGGCGCCGAAGCGGTGATCGTGGCGGACCTGGACGCCGAAGCCGCCGGGGTGGTCGCCGACGACATCGGCACGGGTGCCACCGCTGCCGCCGTGGACGTGACCGACGCTGGGCAGGTGGCGGCGCTGGTCGCGCAGACCGAGCAGCGGTACGGCCGCATCGACCTGTTCTGCGCCAATGCCGGGGTCACCTCCGGTGTCGGTCTCGACGGTGATTTCGATCGTGCCTGGCAGGTCAACGTGATGGGTCACCTGCACGCCGCGCGGGCGGTGCTGCCCGGCATGCTCGCCCGGGGTGAGGGTTACCTGCTGCAGACCTGCTCGGCGGCGGGCCTGCTGACCTCGGTCGGTGATGCGGCGTACGCGACGACGAAGCACGCGGCGGTTGGCCTGGCCGAGTGGCTGGCCGTCACCTACGGCGACCGGGGTATCCGGGTCAGCGCGCTCTGCCCGCAAGGGGTGGACACGCCGATGCTCAGCGAAGGCCTGGCGGCCGGCCACCTCGGTGCCCGGGTGACGGCGGCGGCCGGGGCGGTGCTCGCCCCGGAGCAGGTGGCGCAGGCGGTGGTCGAGGGGATCGAGGCGGAGCGGTTCCTGATCCTGCCGCATCCGCAGGTGGCGCTCTTCCACCAGCGCAAGGCGGAGAACCCCGACGGCTGGCTGACGGCAATGCGCACGATGGTACGGCGTTTCAGCAGTTAGCCGGCCTGGCCAGTCCTCCCCGGTATGGCCGATTTGCCCGCGGCACGTCCGTGCCGGGCTGTCCGGGGCCGCTCATCTCCAGTAGAGCGGTCCGGGGTGGAGCGACCAGAGCAGCCGCCGCCACCGGGGACGCGCTGCGCGCATCGCCGAGGTGAACTCGTGCGCGAGCTGCGCGGCTCGCTGGGCCTGCGCGTCGTGGGCCGTGCCCGGTGCGAAGGCTGCCTGGTTGACCAGCTCCGCCAGCTCGTGCAACGACGGCCCGCTGCCGCTGCCGCTGCCGCTGCCGCTGGCGGTGGCGGTGGCGGTGGGCCAGAGGGCGGCGGCGGCCTCGGCGATCTCCGTGGCGCTGTGGTGGTCGGGCGCGGGATGCCCGGCCAGCCGCAGGGCGTTGGTCGCTTCCCGCCAGGCGCCGGCTATGCGTTGCGGGGCGGACCCGACGGTCAGTCGTCGCCGGCGCAGCCTGCTGCGCAGGAACAGGACCACCGCCGGTGGCACGCCGAGCAGCAGCACGACCAGGGCGACGATCACCGGCCAGAAAGCCGTTGCGCGCTCCTGTGCCGCGGCCACCGCCTCGGGCACCTCCGGGGCGGGGGAGGAAGGGCTGATGCTCGGCTGTGCCTCCTCCGGCGGGGGTGACGGCTTCTCCGGCTTGGGCCGGAAGTCCTCCTCCACCGGACGCGGCTGCCGGTCGTCGCGGGGCATCGGATCGAACGCCACCCAGCCGACCTCGTCGAAGAGCACCTCCGGCCAGGCATGGGCGTCACCGGCGCGGACCGGACCGTCGCCGGTGGGCGAGTCGAAGCCGACCACGACGCGGGTTGGCAGCCCGGCGAGCCGGCCCAGCACCGCGAATGCGGCGGCGAACTGCTCGGAGGTGCCGCGCTGGCCGCCCATGTCGCGGCCGCCGAAGAGAAAGAACTCGAGATTGGGGTAGGCGTGGCCGCTGGGGGCGTCGGCGACCTCCCGGTAGTGCTCGGCGAGGAAATCCTCGATGGCGACCGCTCGCGCGTAAGGCGCACCGTTGTCGGCGGCGAGCTGCTCGGCCAGCTCCCGCAGCCGCTGCGGAGTACCGTCGGCGACCTGCAGCACCCGCGTGTGCTCCGCGCCGGCCGGGACGTCCGCGACGCCCAGCAGGCCCGGGTCGGGACGCTCCGCTGTGGAGAGCACCTCGTAGCGCAGCCCCGGGGTGAGTCC
>Ga0233385_1000847_pt1 | contig 13877 bp, 25 predicted proteins | sample ElkDunMinimDraft_16_FD_191543 | JGI IMG/M metagenome (GOLD analysis project Ga0233385, IMG submission 191543) | Fecal eukaryotic communites from dung pellets of Tule Elk in California, USA - Elk Dung G36 | ecosystem: Host-associated > Mammals > Digestive system > Large intestine > Fecal | place...
TGCCAGCGCGCGGTGTCGTGCCAGCGCTGGAAGTGGATGCGCTGGGCGATGCCGCACCAGTGGCAGCCGCTGGGCGGGGTCTCGGTCACGACGCGTCCAAAACCGGTGCGTCGAACACGCGGGTCGGCGCCGGATCCTCCAGCGGCGGGCAGGCGGCGGCGGTGCCGCCCTGCACCAGATGCACCGGCCCGTTCTGCCCCGGATACACCAGCTGCCCGCACCCCTTCGAGCACGGCATCCCGAACGGCGCCACCCCCGCAGGCAGCGGAGTCGCAGGCACCAACTCCGGCGCCGGGGCGGGCTCCTCGCCCAGGGCGGGGAACGTCGTCGTCTCCGCCGGCGCCGCCAACCGCTCCGTCGGCTCCGGGCCGTGCCCGTCCACGATCCGCCGGTCAGCCTCCATCTCCAGCACCCGGGCCGCCGTCGACCACGCCGACGCAACCGCCCGAGCGAACCCGGCATCATCCGCCCAGTCCCGCAGACCGGACCCGTAGTCGATGGCGATCTGCGGCCGCCCATCCCGGACAGTCAGCTCACCGGTGCGCGGCCAGCCCAGCAGGTGCGCCGTCGTCGTCTCCCGCTCACTCATCAGCCCTGCTCCTTAATCAGGGCGGCGGTGATCGTCACCTGCACGCCGTCCATCCGCGCCGTCGCCGCCAGACGGCCCGGTATCGTGCGCTGCGGGGTGAGGCCGAGCGCCTGCACCCACTGCTGATGCGTGCCGCGCGGGTCTCCGACCGCCGGGGTGATGTCCGCGCGCAACCCGCAGCCGACAGCTGTCACGGTCCACGTGATCGCGGGTAGGGCGTGCTCGGCGGCGGTCGACAGGATGTTCGCCAGGCGTGCGCACGCCCTGGCCTGGTAGGTGATCTGATCGGCGGCGCTGATCCGCGGCCGGATAGCCTGTACTTGCACTTCGTCTCCTTCGGGGAGAGCCGCCCCGGGCCGGGTAGCAGCCCGGGGCGGCGTTCGTTCAGGGGGTAGAGGCGGCGTACGGCACCATCGGCCAGTCGCCGGACACGTCATCCGCAGGCTTGCCCTGCTTGATCAGGTACTGGCGGAAACTCTCCGCCTGCTGCTGTTTCGCCTTCACCTGGCCGTCGTGCAGCTGCTCCAAGCTCAAACCGGCCAGCCGCAAGCACCGCTCCGCGTCCTGCGGCTTCAGCCCCCACTCCGACCGCAGCCACGACACCGGGCGCCGAACCACCTGGCCCATCCGCCACACCACCCGGGCCGCCGCCAACGCGTCCCCAGCCGCGTCGTGAGCGTCAACGAGCGGCACCTGGTAGCGCTCGCACAGCGCCGTCAACGTCCGCTTGCCCTTTCGGTACGGCTCGACGTACTTGTCGATCACGTACGCGTCGATGACCGGCCGGATCTCCGCGCCGCCGAGCCGCTCCGACAAGGTCGGCACGCCGAGGCGGCGGCAGCCGCGGTCGAGCATGGTGAAGTCGAACGGCACGTTCATCCCGACCAGCACCCATCCGGCGGCGATAGCGTCGGCCAGGTGCTGGGCGACCTCGTCGAGCACGGCGGCCGGGTCCTGGCCTTCGGCGGTGCAGCGTTCCCGGGTGATGCCGTGCACGTCGGCGGCGGCCTGGGGGATGTCGATGTTGTGATTGAGGATCCACGTCCGCTTGTCGGCGACGCCTTGCTGCGGGCCTTGTGTGGTGTCGATCCAGGCGATGGCGGCTTGAACGATGTGGCCGTTCTCCACGTCGGTGCCGTCGGTTTCGGTGTCCCACGCGGTCATGCGCAGGCTGCTCGTCCAGGTGGTCACTGTGCCGGCCTCTCGCACGAGCACGCCGCCCCCTGGCCGGTGCGCAGATCGCACTCCGACCAGTGCTTCGCGAGTTCGGCCGCGTTCTCCGGCAGGCCGTCGACGAGCGCCTGATACAGGGTGGTGGTCTTCAGCCACCCCTCCGGGTCCGCGGCCCGCTCCTCCTGGGCGTCGGCCAGCTCCCGCTCGAGCGCGTCCTGCGCCATCTCACCCATCGGCGCGAACACGGCGATGTCGGGGCCTGGTATCGGCTGCCCGTCCTCGTCGGCGATGATGGTGGGCGCCGTGGTGCCGTAGATGAACGCGGCCTCGCCCATCTCGTAGCGCCACGCCAGCGCCTTCGCCTGCCTGAGCAGCCACTGGGAAGCGTTGTAGCGCCAGGTGACGTCCATGTCGGCGATCGGCAGGGCGGGCTTGCCGTTCGGCACCCACGTTTCGCCCTGCGACAGGTATTTGAACCAGGCCAGCGACTCACGCATCGGATCGGTGCCGCCCATCAGAGCTCACCGGCCTTCAGCTTGGCCAGGAAGCTGTCCAGCTCCGCTTCCGACGCGTCCCCCGGCAAAACCCCGTCCATCACCTGCGCGAACGCCGTGTTCAGCTCGTTGGTCGTGCCCGGCCAGGCGGCGACGATCTGCTGGTAAAGGGCATCCGCCTCCGACGGAGGCTCCGCCGAAACCCCGGCGGGCGGGGTCTGTCCGGCAGCGGCTGCCGAGGCGTCCTTCAGCCGGGCGCCGATCGCCTTCAGCTCCGCGGCCTGCTCAGCCGACGCCGAAACCCCGGACGCGCCCGCCTCGTCCCAGATCACCTTGAACTCGGCGAAGGTGGTCGCCGCCCGCGCCCGAACCAGGAAGTCTTCCGGGGTCGGGCCACCGGAGGGCTGCCCGACTTCCGCCGTCGACGCCGTCGAGCCTGCGTCCTCCGCCATCGGCGCCCCACGCGACGACAGAATCTCCTCCACCGTCACCTGCGACGACTCCTCGACCAGCGGCGCCGAGCTCATACCGTCAAGCTCCTCGGCGGCGTACGGCATCGCGTACAGCACGTCAGAGGCGATCAGCCGGCAGATCTCACCGGTGGCGCGGGCCACGAGCATCGTCTGCGGCTGCTTCTTCCACTCCCCCTTGTCGGTCAGCCCCATCTGCTTCGCGCGGGGAATGGTCCAGGTGACCTCCTGCCACTTCTCGTCACCCTTGCGAAGACCGCGCATCACGCAGCGGTCCGGGGTCGACTCGACGAGCTGCACGCTGTGGCCGTGGGACTGGACCAGGCCGCGCATCGCGTGCGCCCGCAAACCGGGCGTGCCCTGGATGACGTCGATCGAGCGGAGCGTCGCCATCACCGGCAGGCCGAGCTCCTGCCCGGCAAGGATCGCCGCGGTGAGGTCCTCGACCTTGCCGCGCAAGGTGGCCGGAACGAACGCGGTCCGGGCCAGGCTCGCGGCGATGTTCGCCGCCTCCTGAAGCTCGCGGGCGAACACCATCAGCGCGCTGTCCTGCGCCTCGACCGGCGCCGCCCCCGCGGGCATGCGGGCTGGCAGGTTCTCCGGGTGGCTGTGGGTGGCGATCGTCATGAAAGCTCCTCGGTGTGGCGGTACTCGGCCCACGCGGGCGGGCTGATGAGCGTGATCTCGTCGCTGTAGCCGGGCCAGTAGTCGGCGTCGACGCAGTCGCGGTAGATCTCCAGGGCGCGCCGGTTGCGCTCCTCTGCGATGCGGCGAGTGTTCTCGTCGAGCTGGACGACGGTGACCAGGTAGGGCGCGGTTTTCTGCTGGAAGACGAACACGAACGCCGCGGCGTCGTCGGCGAGGCCGAGGGCGCGGGCTCCGGCCCGGTACCAGGCGTCTTGCTGGTGGTAGCCGTGGTCGAAGACGGCGCGCTGGATGCTGGCGGGGGCTGCGGACTGGCAGGTTTTGTAGTCGGGGATGATCAGTCGTCGGCCGGTGGGGGTGGGCAGCCAGTCGAGGCGGGCCCGGCACCAGACGCCGGTGTCGTTGTCCTGCCAGATGAGGGTTTGTTCGGGGCGGCCGTAGGCGCCGTCGAACAGGTGGCCGGCGACTCGGTGCTGGCGGAGCGCGTCGGCCATGGCGTGCACCTGCTCGTATTCGGCGGGCTTAAGGGGGACGGCGCCGCGGGCGCGTGCTTCCGCGACCTCGGCCTTGATGGCGTTGGTGCGCCATTCGTCGGCGTCGATCCGCACGAGTTCGGGGCCGGAGCCGAGGACGAGTTTGTGGGCGGCGGTGCCGATGTCCCAGCACTTCTTGGGGGCGGGCGGGTTGAGCTGTTCGTGGCGGAAGATGGCCGGGCAGTTCGGGGGGAGGAGTCGGCGGGCGCCGGTGCTGGACAGTGAGCGGCCGGGGATGGGGTCGGCGTGGTATTCGTGCTCGGGGATGTCGTAGACGCCGGGGCCGGTGATGCTGGTGGCCTGGTCGGGGAGGGTGGCGGTCACCGGCTGCCGTCCTTGCGGTAGGCGAGGGTGAGGTCGCAGGCGTACTCCATGAATTCCTCCGGCGTCTTCACGTCCGCGCTTTCCGGGTCGCGCTCGGTTGGCGCCATGACGACGCGGGAGTTCTTGGTTTCGTGGATGACCTGGGCGAACCACAGGGGTGAGCCGAAGGGGAAGCCGTCGTCCCACACGTCGCCGGGCTGCGGCGGCCAGTGCCTGGGCGGCAGGCCGACCTCGTTGCGCACCGCGGCGGCGACGTACGGCTGGATGTAGCCCTCGGACTCCATGTTGTCGAGGACGGCGAGCGCCTTGGTGATGCGGTCGTCCTGCTCGGCGGGGGTCTGGCCGCTGGATGCGGGTTCGATCGCGGCCTGCGGCGGCATGTCGTACGTGTCGCCGTGCTCGTCGACGATCCGCACCAGGCGGGCGGACGGGTGGTTGACGGCGCGGACGCCCTTGATGGCGATGTTGATGAGGTCGCCGGGCTTGAGGGGGGCGGTCACTCGTCGTCTTCTTCCTGCTCGTCTTCGGGGAGGTGGCTGTCGTAGTCGGCCTGGGAGTCGCGGAACTCGCGCTCTTCGGCGGGGGTGAGCTCCGGCTCGTCGGGGTGGCTCATGTGGCCCTCCCGATGTCGTAGGGCGGGCGGCCTGCGGGTTCGATGGGGCGGATCGCGGCGGTCCACGCGTCCTCGTTGTCGTCGGGGATGCGGGTTTCCTCCCACGCGGCGAGTTCGGCGCGGGTCACGCGGGCCTCGCCGCGGCGGAACAGGGCCATCACGCCGCCCTCCGCTCCGCGCGACGGCGCTGCACCTCGACGGCCTTCAGGTTCGGCAACCCCAGCTCGGCCAGAGCCGCCTCGAACTGCGGCCACCAGAACAAGGGACGGCCCGCCACGTGTGTGACCACGAGCTCGGCGAGTGAGCGGTGCCGGTCCAGCCAGTTGCTGACTGCCGGGTGGTTGACGCCGACGCGGTCGGCGATCTGGGCGGGGCAGACGAGGTGGGTGCGTATGAGCTGCGTGACGTCGTCGGACACGGTGAACGGGCCGTTCATCGGCAGCCTCCGCAGATGGTGGTGGTCAGGAAGTTGATGTGGCCGGACTGGCACACCCAGGTGGAGGCGGTGCCGGGCGGCAGCCACGGCAACGACGGCGTGCGACGGGTCACCGGGCACCGCCCTGCTCGGCAGCCTCAGCCGCCAACTCCAGCCCCTCCGCCACCTGCAGACAGGTGCGGCGGCTCCGCCACTGCTCCAGGTCAGCGACACGCACACCCGGCTCCACATGGTCGGCGGCGAACTCCAGCGCCTCCTCCGCGCGGGCACGCCCCGCCGCATCACCACCGGCCGCCAGGCGCACCGTGGCCGCGACACCGAGCACCGTCGGCGCCTGCACCCGCATCACCCGGGCGGCCTCGCGCAGCACCCCGGCAACCGACACCGGGGCCGCAACCACCGGCGCGCCCGCCTCACACCGCTCGCTGATCGTGTAGCCAGCCGCCGGATACGTGGACACCTGTCTGCGGAGCTGCTCCGCCCGCCACGCCAAGGTCAGCGACGACCCGACCTCGTCTTCGAGCACCCGCTCCAAGACGGCGTCGAGAACCACCGCGCGCCGGTCCAGGATCCGGCGACGCACCAGCTCGTCCTCATACGTCGCACCACCCGGCAGGGTGACGGCTTCGCGGATCGCGGACAGCAAGGCCCGAACGTCAGCGGCGGGGAAGGTCGGCTCAGACATGGGCCACCGCCGCGTCGTTGTGGGGCTGCGCGTCCACCGGCTCGTCAGCGTCGAACGTCCAGGAGGAGCCGAGCGACCGCACCTCCCGGCAGCCCACGGCGAGGGTCTCCTCCCGCGACTCCGGGATCAGGTGGGTCACCAGCACCGGCGTCTGGCCGCCCGGACGGCTCAACCAGTCCCCGACCTGGAGGTCGGCGGCGACGCGGATGATCCGCAGCGGGGCCGGGGCGGGCGGCTTCGGGTTCCAGCGGGTCGCGACCCGCTCGCGCAGCTCCTCATACGTCAGCACCGTCACCGGGTCACCGCCCCGGACTGCTCGTCGCGGCCGTCGGCCTGCTCGCGACGCTGCTCCTGAGCGATCTCCTCCACAACGGCGGCCGCCTCCTGCAAGGCGTCCCGCATCCGGCAACCATGCCCGTGCGCCTCGTCCAACTCCTGAATCAGCTGGCCCGGCAAAGGCAACCGGCCGTCCGGCGTGCCGAGCGTGCCGCCCGCCGGCGTCTCCTCGTGCACCGCGATGCTCACGAGGACCGCGGTCGACGCGATCGCCTCCACGGTGTCGGCCAGGAGGGTGAGCAGCTTCTGCCGCTCCTCCACCTGCACGGGCACACCGGTCAGCTGAACCGCCAGGGCGTGCATGAGGTCGGCCACCCCCAGCGAGGTGACGGGGCGGGGCGGGGGAAGTTCATCCGCCGACACGGGCGGCGGGGGTGAGACGATGGTCATCGAGACCCTTGTCCTTTCAACGTTTCGGATGAGGCGATCAGCGAGGTCCGGCCCTGCACGGTCGGGCCTCGCGGCATGTCAGGGGGTGAGCCGCGGGCTCAGGAGGCTTTCCTGGCGGCGGGGGTGCCGTTCGCCCGCAGGTAGCCCTTCTCGATCAGGTACGGGCGGGCCAGGAGCGCGATGGCGGCGAGCGCCGCCCGGTCCTCGATGACCGGCGGCAGCCCCTGCTCGGCGCGGGTGCGGGCCACCCAGGCGGCCACCCAGTCGCGGTCAACCTGGTAGGCGGCCACTACGCCGCTACCTCGAACCCGATCTCGAAGAAGTCCTCGAACTTGACATCGGGGTTGGAGGCCAGGGACGCGGCGATGAACTCCCGGCCGGGCTGGATCGTTCCCCGCTCGATGCGGCTGACGGTGGTGGGGTTGAGGCCGACCTCGACGGCGCGGGCGCGGCTGCTGGTCAGCCCCTTGGAGATCATGTGCTTCTTCCACTGCTGGAGGCGGAGCCGGATGACGGGGCGACCGTCACACGTGGATGTGGAGTGCATGCACGCACTATTACATGTGGTGTGCGCGCACGCAACACTTTTCGATGCGCCACTGCCGCCTTTTCGGCCACACCTGCGCAGAGGTGTGCGTATGCGCACACCCGTTCGGGCCAGGAATAGGGCCTTCACCAGCGTGGGAAAGAGTCAAGTTGAGTGTTATGGTGCGTGCGTGCACACCACCGATTGGGATCGAACCGCGCTGCGGACCATCCTGGGAACGATCATGGAACGCGCAGGGCTCAGCCAAGGCGCCATCGGCAAACTCGCCGGACGCGACCGCACCATGGCCAACCGGTGGATCACCGGCAAACACCAGCCCACTTACGAATCAGCGGCCCAACTCGCAGCCGCACTCGTCGAGCAGCGGCCCGACCTCGCCGACCTCGCCCGACAATTCATGATCGCCGCCGGGCATGGTGACCGAATCTCAGGCGGCACCGCACTCCTGCCGCCGCTGGAAGCATCCGCCGCCGGCGCCTCGGTCTTGCTCCGCCAGGCGGTGCAAGACCTCCGGGCCCGCGCCGAGGCAGAGAACCGCCCTTTGGCCGAACTCCTCGTCGACGAGGGTCTGGTTGAGCCGGATGAGCTGGTGGTGCCCGACAGTCTGCGGCCGGATCCCATCATTGAAGAGATCAACGCCTCGTCTGATCTTTCCGAGGAGACGAAGACGGTCCTGATTCGGACGCATCTGGAAAATCGGGCCAGACGGTTCGAGGATGCCCGCCTGGAACGCCTGGAACGCAAAAAGCTGGACGACTAAAAGCCGCCCAGCTTTTACGCTCCTTATTATCTAATTCCTGTAGGCCCGAAAAGGTCCCGAGTCGAGTCCGTCCGCCGCATGCGCATCTGCCGCATCCTGCCGGGCCATCACATCGGCCCGCACCCCCATACCGAACCACCGCTCGACGGCCAGCACCTGCTTGGCCATCACGTCGGCGTGCGTCTGAGTAATCCGCTCCATCCGGGTCGCATGCTGGTCAAACGCCTGCGCGATCTGCCGGGCTAGATACTCCACAGCACCACACAGTGACGCCACCGCCGTCACCACCGCCACCGCGGTGAGCTCCGTGAGACTGAACAGGTCCACCAGCAGCGCTTCGGCGCAGATGACCGCCAGCCCGAGCCCGGCCAGGCCGTAGGTGGAGGCGGCGCCGATTGTACGGATGTTCAAAGTTCCTGCTTCCCAGCCGGGGTCCCCATCGTCCCAGCTACCGCGATCGTTCCGAGGCGAAGGCGCGATAGGGGAACACCCTAATTGAGTCCACCGTCATATGGAACGGTCCCGATTACGGCAATTAGGCAGGTCGGTGAAGTCTCGCCGACATATCAACTTAGAGTTACCGGATGTGATTGAAATGCGCACTATGTGGCCCGAAATACCCGGACCGTGACGAAGACCCGGCTATCCAGGTAAGCAAACCCTAACCCTACGGTTAGGGTCCGCCGTCAGAACCGCCACGCCGGCACCAGCCGCGCCGGATCAAACCGCTTACTCCCCCGCACAATCACAGGCCGCACCCACACCCGCTCCAACACCACCGCCACCACCGCCCGCCGCCGCGACGCCTCCACCTCACCATCCAACAGAAACGCCTCCATCCCCGCCGAATCCGTCGGCAACCCCTCCAACACCCGGCCAACATCCACCCGCCCCAGCGACGACCTGGCCGCCTCAATACGCGCCTGCAACGGCTTCCTCGCCGCCATCCACTCCGCCCGCGAGATCACCCCCGCCCCGTGATCAGCGGCCAAATCAGCCAAATCCTGCTCACACGCGGTGATCTCCGCCACCGCCTCCCCCTCATCAGCGCCAGCGTCGACCTCAGCCAGCGCCGCCGCGAACGCCGGCGTCGTGAGAATCCCCGCCGCCGCCACCACGATCACCTCATCCACATACTCGACGCGCGCCGACACCCTCCCGCACCCAGGACGGCCGGGCTGCCCGTCGCACATGTAATGGCGCAGCCCACCCGATTTAGCGCGCCCCGCCATCCGGTGCTTACACAAGTCGCAGTAGATGAGCCCCGTCAACAGGTACTTTCCGGTAGGGCCAGGCGACGTGCGCCGCCCCGGATCGGAAAGCATGACCCGCAGCCGCGCCGACTCCGCCGGGGTGATGATGGCCGGCCACTCCCCCACCCCCATGATCTCCCCCGTGCGCACCCGCGTCGTCTGATGCCGCGACCGGGGCCGATGCTCCCGCAAGCCCGCGATCCGGGCGGAGGTGAGCATCCTGGCCAGCGTCGGCGTCGACCAGCCGCCCGGCACCGGCAACGGCACACCGCGGTCCTTGAGGTCGCGGGCGATCGCGGAGGCGGGTTCGCCGGCGGCGAGCCGCGCCCGAATCTCCTCGCCGAGGTCGCCGGCGCCGACCTCGGCCGCAGAAGCAACCTGGCGGGCCGTCCAGATGCCCATAGAGCTCGTTGGGACACCTCGCCGGTTCAGATCCTTACAGACGGACAGCAGGCCCTCACCGGCCAGTACACGGCGCGCACACTCCCGGATGATGGCCGCCTCCTCCGGGATCAACTCCTCGCGCAGGAGACGGTGCGGCGGATCAGGGTGGTCGTAGATCCGCCGGTACCCGTACGGCCTGAATCCGCCGCCCGTCGACTTGCCGTCCTTGGCCAGCTCGAGATGTTTGGCCTTGATGCGCTCAGCCTTGTGCTCGGATTCGAATCTGGCGACGGCGCCGAGCTGGCGGGCGACCATCCGCCCGGACGGGGTGGACAGGTCCAGCGGCCCGGCCTTGACCGTCTGGGTGACGATGCCGCGCGGGTCGCACACGCTGATGTACTCCTCCAGTTCGGTGGGGGAGCGGTGGAGGCGGTCGGTGTGCCAGGCGAGCACCGCCGTAGCCCTACCGGCCTGGAGAGCCTCCAGGAGCTTTCTGTAGCCGGGCCGGGGTTTGCCGGAGTAGGCGGACAGGTCGTTGTCGATGTAGACGTCGACGACGTCCCAGTTCAGGCGGGTGGCGAGTTCGCGGCAGTCGGCTTCTTGCCGTTTGACGCCGAGGCCTGCGCCGGCGCGGTCGTCGGAGATGCGAACGTAGATGACGCAGCGGATCCGAGGGGCTGTCATACCCCACATTGAAGCACCGCCAGATGGCGGAGTTGCGTGGTGGGGCATGAGGGATCGAAAAGCTGCGCCTGGCTAATGACATGCCGCATCCAAGCAACTACTATTTCGAGGCTCCGTGCGAATGCACATGGCGAGGGCGGGGCAGCCGCGCCGCCAGCCCATTACCGAGGCTGGGCGCGAGCGGCGGTGCGGCCCAGGCGGGCCACCCTGGCAGTCGACGTGCCGGGGTGGCCCAGTCTCGGGCCCGCTCAGCTCCTGGCGGCCTCTCCGGCATCCTGGCCGATTCCCCCGCGGATTTCCGTACGATCAGCCGCCAGCAGCCGCGGCTCCTCCCCCGCCCGCTCGACCACGAGCACCGGCACCCCCTCCCGCACGCCGAGCCGCAACCGCTCCTCCCACGCCCTGCTCGCGCAGCTTGGTCAGCACCTTCTGGGCGGTGTTCGGCACGATCTCGAACTCGCGCACCAGCTCATGCTGCGATGGGAGCCGGGTGTCCGGCAGGTAAGTGCCGTCGGCGATCCGCTGTTTGAGGACCTCGGCCACCTGGACCCACTTCGGTGCGTTCTCCCGCCACTCGATCATCACATGATGACCGTACGAACCATGGGTGAGCGCGGACACTCACGGATAACCAAGGTTACGCATGGTCAAGCATGGGCTACCTCGCTTACCGTGAGCGCATGCACACTCTCACTGACCTTCAGGCCGCCTACCCCGAGTGGGCCATCTGGCAGGGCATGCGATCTGATGACCACCCCGGCGACTACTACGCCAACCGGCGCAGGTGGTCGGCCTTCCTTCCTGAGGAGGCGTCGCTCACCGTCGTCGCCGCGGACCTCGACGAGCTGAGGGCGCTGCTCGACGAGCAGCGGCGGATCGAGGAGAAGGCGGGGCGGCCGTGATTCCCGCCTGGACCGACCGGGAGGGCCGCCTCTGGTTGGACTCCGGCCGAGTGAAGGGCGATCAGCCGGTGGTCGAGCTGGTCGACGGCTCGATCCGCGGCCCGCTCGACTGGGTCGATGGCCAGTTCGGGCCGCTGGAGAAGCTGGGGGGCGTCACACGCTGACGGGGAACGAGGAACACGGAGGGCCTTCGCCGGCGCGGGCGAAGGCCCTTTTTCGTGTGGCGGTCACCCCACCCAGATGATGTCCACCACCCGCACCACCTCAACCGCATCCAAGACCAGGAACGTCACGAACCCGCGCCCACCACCGAAGTCAGCGCGCCGCACCTGCGGGTCATCGGTACCCATGCTGGTCAGCGGATCGTAGGGGTCCTCACACACCTCAGCCATCGCCGCGGCCAGGGCGCCGAGCGCGTCGACGGGGAATCCGCCGAGCTGGCTGAGGGCCCGCTCCGACAGGTCGGGGCGGAACATCATCGGCGGCGGGCCAGTTCGGCGCGCACCGCCTCCCCCAACGGCACACCAGGGCCGGTCTTCGCCGCCTCGATCGCCTCGTAGTAGCCGGGCCGGGTCGTGACTACCACGACGAGGCTCCACCGGTGCAGCAGCTGCCCCAGGTCTCGGTAGCGGGCGACGTCGTCGCGGGCTGCCTCGAGGGCCTGCCGGTATTGGCGGAGAAACTCGGGTCGTTCGCGCTCGGGCAGGGCCCGCAGGATGGTTTGCGGGTCGCACGGGTCGTCCTCGATGGGCTGAGCGCTCATGACGCCACGGTACCTCTGGGGTGCGGTGAGGCGGCAGACTCGCCGCGCGGCGGGTCTGGTGCTGGCCGGATGGGGACGTTTTCCGGCGCCCCGTTGCAATCCCCTGGTGCGCGATCACGATGACGGTGTGACGACACCCACCGACCCTGACCTCCAGCACCTCGCCAACCTCCTCAGCTTCCTGCCCGGCCCCGACGACCAGGAGTTCTGGGCGGCGGTCGCCGACAAAGACCGACAACCGAGCGACCCTCCGCACAGCGACTACGTGATCAAAAACCTGGTCGGGAACCTGCCGATGTTTGACAAGTCGGCCCCTCAGCGCAGAGAGATCACGGAGCTAGTCAAGTACCTCCTGATGTTCTTCGGCGGAGAACATCCCAGCTTGCATGAGCCCATCGGACGGCGTTTCCCCTTCGTCGCTGGGGAGTGGGAGACCCTCGGTCGGCTCTGGTTGAAGGACCTGACGGCGACGTGCTGGCGTCTACACGTTCGCTACGCCGCCGACGAGTCGTGGTGGACCAGGAAGTGGCCGGAGGATGTCCAGGCCTGGCGAGAGGGGCGCTATGGAGACGCTCTGGAGTGACCGACGCTGACCCCGACTCGGGAGCGAGCGTAGGCAATCGCTTTCTCCCGGTCGGTCAGTTCCTCGTCACGCGGGGCGGGGAGGGGTGAGCTGCGGGCCTGGGCGAGCACGATGGGTACGGGTGGCGGGGTCGGCGTGGTTGCGCGCCGGGCGCGGACCCGGGTGAGCGCAGCGCGAAGCTCCGCCGGTTCCATCGCTGGAATGTATCGATCCGGCCGGCGGACCCCGTTCTCTCGGATGATCAAATCGATCGTTTCTTCCCTCTCTCCCGGAGTCGCGTCGGTGGCGTCCGCGAACGCCTGCTCAGCCGCCCCGAGAGAGGGATTGTTCAAGGGGTTGTTCAAAGGCTTCTTTTCCCCGTCATCCATGTCGGGGGTAGAAGCGACATCCATGACGGGGGTAGACCCGTCGCCCATGTCACCCCCGACATCCATGACAGGGGTGACATCCACGACGGGGGTAGAAGCGTCCACAGCCTTCCCCTTGCGCGGGTTCCTGGACTCCTTGAGCGGCTTGGGGCCCTTCAGGTTCAACGCCACGTCGTAGACCACCGGCCGAGCTCCCGCACGCAGGTGGTCGGTCAGGCTCTGGTCTCCGAGAGTGATCAGGCCGAGGCCGCGCAGGCGGGTGATGTCACGCTCCACCTGCCGGGCCGACTTGCCGGTCTTCTCCGCGATCGTGGGCACCGACTGGTAGGAACCTCGGCCGTGTTCGTCGCAGCGCGCAGCGATCACGGTCAACGTCCAGGCGAGGTCAGCCGGGACCGGCGCCTCATGGATCACCCACGCGACAGCGCGGGAACTCACCCACTCATGACTCATCAGGCGCCGCCGCCGGGATGCGTGCAAGCGCACGCGGGCGCGCACGATATCGTGCCCACTGGGTCTCCTCCTGGTAACGCAGGTGGCGATCAAGGGTCTGTCAGGTGTTGACGCACCGGGCAGACCCGCTTCTATTTGGTTGGACAGCCCGAAGAGGGCCTGGTGGACATGTCAGCTGCGGAGCGCTGGCGGCGATACGAGGCTCACCAAGAGACCCACGCTGCCGTCGCGTCATCATGCCGCTTCGCGAAGTCCGGCGTGCCCCGCTCCTGCTCCTCTCGCCGCACCTGGGCGATCAGTTCCTCAGGGCCAGCGGTGGCAGCCGTCGACACCAGTTGTTCCCAGGAGTAGCCGTACCACTCCATCAGCCGTGTGACGCCGTCCGTGAGGAGCAGCGCGCCGCTCACGGTCGACGCCTCAACCGACCCGCTCAGCGCCTCGTACGCAGCCTCCGGCACGGTGGCCGCCACCCAGAACCCGCCCGGCCGATTC
>Ga0233385_1000850_pt1 | contig 13842 bp, 11 predicted proteins | sample ElkDunMinimDraft_16_FD_191543 | JGI IMG/M metagenome (GOLD analysis project Ga0233385, IMG submission 191543) | Fecal eukaryotic communites from dung pellets of Tule Elk in California, USA - Elk Dung G36 | ecosystem: Host-associated > Mammals > Digestive system > Large intestine > Fecal | place...
CAAAGCTGCATATCCGTCACATGGTAGGCGGTCGCTCGCAGTCCATCGAGAATGAGCGGGTATACCGCTTCGAGTTTCCCGAGCGCCCCGGTGCCCTGATGAAGTTTCTGGATCTGTTGGGCGGTCGCTGGAATATTTCCATGTTCCACTACCGTAACCACGGCGCGGATTATGGCCGGGTGCTGGTGGGGATTCAGGTGCCAGAGGATGAGATGACCGCATTCTCCCAGTTCCTCAGCGCCATCGGCTACGCCTTCTGGGAAGAGACGGACAATGTGGCCTACCAGACCTTCCTGGCGCCGGACTGATTTTTGTCCTGGTTCGACTATCCCCGGCCAAGCAGCTGCGTGCTAGAATCGTCGGCCTTTTTTTCAATCAACTGTCAGTTTCACCAAGAGATAGCAGCATGAGCAAATTCGAGAATGTCACGGTCGTGAAGGCGGCCAATGTCTACTTCGACGGCAAGGTCACCAGCCGTACCGTTGAGTTCGCCAGCGGCGAGAAGAAAACCCTGGGCATCATGCTGCCAGGCGAGTACGAGTTCTCCACCGGCAAGAAAGAAATCATGGAAATTCTGTCCGGCACGGTCGAAGTGCAGCTCCCCGGCTCACAAGCGTGGCAGACCATCACCGGCGGTGAAAGCTTTGAAGTGGACGCGAACGCCTCCTTCGGCATCCGCGTCATCAGCGTGACAGACTACTGCTGTTCCTATCTGGACTGAGTTAGACCGCAGTCGACTGCAATTGACCGATCGCCTGGCCCATGCGCACGCTGGCGCCAGGCGGTAATGTCGGCACCTGGGACACCATCCCGGGACCGAACACCGCGACCACCGTCGATCCCAGTTTGAAACGACCCACCTCTTCTCCCTTCATGATGTGAATGGGCGGGTTTCTGTCGCCATAATCCACTTCTGTGCAGCCTTTGCTTCCGGGACACACCTCTCCGGCCCAGACCGTTTCCACACCCGCTACGATCATGGCGCCTACCAAGACCAGCGCCATGGGACCCGCCTCCGTGTCGAACAGGCAGACCACTCTTTCATTGCGGGCGAACAGCCCCGGCACGTTATCGCTGGTGATCTGGTTAACCGAGAACAGCTTGCCCGGGATGTAGATCATCTTCTTCAGGGTGCCGGTAATTGGCATATGCACCCGATGATAATCGCGCGGCGACAGGTAAACGGTGGTGAAGTTGCCGTCCTGAAATGCCTCGGCCCGGCCGGCATCGCCGCCCAACAGATCGACCAGGCTGAACATGCGATCCTTGGCCTGCAGCAGACTGCCCTGGCGAATGAGTCCGGACTGGTTGATGGCGCCGTCGGCGGGACACGCCACTGCGTCACCTTCGGCGATGACGCGGGCACCAGGCTTGAGCGCGCGGGTGAAGAAGTCGTTGAAGTTCCTGAACTGCAGCGGGTCGCTGCACTGGGCTTCGGACATATCCACCTGGTAGCGCTGAACGAACCAGCCGATGAAGGTATTCTTGATAAAAGCGCGCTGGCTGTTGGCCAGACGGCCGACCAGGCGGGAGATCAGATGCTGCGGCACCAGGTACTGCATGATGATGAAAAGACGTCCGTTCATGGCGAATCCGCTCTTGCAAAGGGGGGCACAGCTTAATAAAGGTCGCTCAGGGGTACAAGCGATCGTGTTCTCGGCCGATCACGCGCCATCCTCCAGCGAGGATAGCAACATGAAGTAGCTCTGCAGTCGCTGGGGGTGCAGCTTGTTCTCCGCCACCGCGGTCTGCAGCGCGCAACCGGGTTCGCTCTGGTGGCTGCAGTCGCGGAAGCGGCAGGCGCCGGCGTAAGGCCTGAAGTCCACGAACCCTTCGAACATTTGCCCGGCATCCATGTGCCAGAGGCCGAACTCGCGGATGCCAGGGGAGTCGATGAGGTCGCCGCTGCCCGGCAGGTGATACAGCCGCGCCGCCGTGGTGGTATGGGTGCCCTTGTCGCGAGCGGTGGACAGCTCGCCAACGGCCGCTTCATCGTCCCCGTAGGAGCCCCGCAGCGCATTGACGAGTGAGGACTTGCCAACCCCCGATTGCCCGACAAACACCACGGTCTGTGTGGCAAGGAAGGTCAATATCTCCTCCATGCCGTCACCGGTCTGGCTGGACACGCGGATGACCGGATAGCCGATATCCTGATAGATGGCGAGCATGTCGGTGATGGCGGCATCGCGTTCCGGATCGAAAATATCCGTCTTGTTCAGAACGATCAGCGGCTTCAGCCCCAGATGTTCGGCCATGACCAGATAGCGGTCGACAAGATTCGAGAAAGGTTGTGGCAGCGGGGCAATCACGATGGCAACGACGCTGACATTGGCGGCAACCGGACGCAGTACGGACTGCTGGTTGGGCCGTGACATTAACGAGGAGCGTTCCTGCAGTGCCACCACAACGCCCTGGCCATTGCTGCCGGGCTGCCAGATCACCCGGTCACCGGTGGCAATGGGTGGCAGGTTGGTGCGCTGGAAGCAACGATAGATCTGCCCTGCGCTATCCGCGGCGGTGCTTTCGATTTCCAGCTGCTGGCCATAGTGGCAGATGACGAGGCCGGGCTGTTCGGGCCCGAGATCCTCTGTGTTGATTTCGTCTTTGGCGGTTCTGCTGTCGCTGCCCTTATCAAGCCGGACCTGCCGCAATTGCTGGTTGCGATCTATGCGGCCTCGCTGCCGCTGGCTCAGGCGACGCTTGCTCATCGAATGCTGGATTCCCGGGGTGGAGTGGATAAGGCGGATATGAGGGGGGAGTTTACAGTATATGGAATGAACCGGAAGCAGGATTCTGCTTCCGGTTCAGCAACAGGTTACGATCATTGGCATCTCGTGCGTCTGGTTATTGTTGTGTGGCTACGGGTGTGTGCCAGGAAATTTAGTCCAACGTGCGCGGAACAAAACTGAATTTATAGCCGGTGCGGATGGGCACGGCGACGCCGTTCTCATAGACCGGTTCAAACTGCCAGGATTCCACCGCCTCGATGGCCGCCCTGCTGAACACGGCTGATGAGTGTGACCTGATTTCCGGGGAGGCCACTCTGCCATCGGGCGCTACCGTGAATTCAAGGACGGCATAGCCATCCATCCCAATAACATCGGCGTGCTTCGGATATTCCGGCGGTGGCACGTCTACGGCTGTGAGATGCCTGGCGTTGAGCAGTGTCCCGCTGATGGATTCGGCGCTGACGCCTGCGGATGCCGTCGCAAGTGCGAGTGACAGAGCCGACGATAGAGAGCCCAGTACGAGTCTGGATTTTGAATAAGCCATGATGTATTTCCTCATTAAGTGTGAAAGATTGAATGGGTCGGCATGCGGGCCCGGTGGCCTCTATGCTGCAGAGTTCGGGAGAGCAGCTCCACATTGAACATAGCAAAAGCGATGCCAACTTATTTATCGATAAATATCAGTTGGTTAGGATGTTGTTGGAAAGAGAGGGCGCTTTTCTCCGCACCGGACTGGTGCCCCGCGAACAAAATGTGCGCAGTCCAACAGGCGGCGCCCGCGCTTCGCAGGGCCGGGGTGAGCGGGGCTCGCCTCTCTATTCCAATCGCGCTTCTGCTACAATCGCGCTCCGTTGAAAAGGACAGTGGTATGACAGTGACAGATGGCAACCGACCGACAGCTCTCGACAAGAAGCAGAGCCTGATCTGGATCGACCTGGAAATGACCGGCTTGGTGCCGGAGACCGATCGCATCATCGAGATCGCCACGCTGGTGACCGATGCCGATCTTAATGTGCTGGCGGAAGGGCCGACCATCGCGGTGAAGCAGTCCGATGAGGCGCTTGCTGGCATGGACGACTGGAATCAGCGCCACCACGGCGCTTCCGGCCTGATCGACCGGGTCCGTGCGAGTGTGATTGCTGACGCCGAAGCGCAGGCGCAGACCCTTGCCTTCCTGGCGCAGTGGAGCGAGAAAGGCGCCTCACCGATGTGCGGCAACAGCATCTGCCAGGACCGCCGCTTCCTTGCCCGCTACATGCCGGAGCTGGAGAGCTTCTTTCACTATCGCAACCTGGACGTCAGCACGCTCAAGGAACTGGCCAGGCGCTGGCGGCCGGAAGTGCTGACCACGCTGCGCAAGCGTGCCACCCATCAGGCCATGGAAGACATCAAGGATTCCATCGCGGAGCTTGCCCACTATCGCGAGCACTTCATCCGCTGACTATCGGTTAATTTCTTATCGGATAATCACTGGTTAACGCAGATCGCTGGCGCCAGGGTGCCGCGACAGTGCCCAGGCGACGTGCTCGCGGACCAGCTCTGAGGGATGGTCGCGGCGCATCACCAGCGCATCAATAATCTCCGCCGAACTCTCAGCATTGCCCAGTGCCACCGCGATATTGCGCAGCCAGCACTCGTAGCCGATACGGCGTATCGGCGATCCTTCGGTATTGCTCAGAAATTCTTCTTCTGTCCAGCCAAACAACTGCGTGAGCTGCGTGTCGTCGAGCCCGTGGCGCGGCGCAAAATCCTGCTCCTCTGTCACCTTGGTGAACTTGTTCCATGGGCAGATGAGCTGGCAATCGTCGCAGCCGAAGATGCGGTTGCCCATCAACGGCCGCAGCTCTTCCGGAATGGCGCTGCGCAGCTCGATCGTGAGATAGGAGATGCAACGTCGGGCGTCCAGCACATGGGGCCCGACGAAGGCGCCGGTGGGGCAGACGTCGAGGCAGGCGGTGCAGGTGCCGCAATGGGCTGTGGTGGGTTGGTCGACTGTCAGAGGCAGATCGGTCAGCAGCTCTGCCAGGAAGAACCAGGAGCCGGCTTCGCGGTTGAGCAGCATCGTGTTCTTGCCGATCCACCCCATCCCCGATTTTTCCGCCAGTGCCCGCTCCAGTACCGGCGCGCTGTCGACGAATGCGCGATAGCCGAAGGGGCCGGTTGCCTCATTGATACGGTCGGCCAGCCTCTGCAGGCGACGGCGAATCAGTTTGTGATAGTCCCGCCCCCTGGCATAACGTGATACATACGCCTTGTCGGAAGACTTCAGCTCGCGCAGGGAGTTAGTGGTGGTCAGCGCGTAATCCATCCGCACACAGATCGCGCGCAGTGCGCCGGGCACCAGCTCCTGGGGTCGCAGGCGCAGTTCCCGATGCCGCTCCATGTAGCTCATTTCACCGTGATACTGCTTTTCCAGCCACGCGTCGAGATAAGGGCGCTGCTGCGCCATGTCGACGTCGGTGATCATCACCTGCTGAAAGCCCAGCTCCTGCCCCCACCGCTTGATGTCGGCGCTCAGGGCAGGCATGTCTGGCAACGCCATGGTGCTGATCCCGGTCACAGCTCGCGCAGCACTTTGGCAGCGGCTTCCAGCGTTGCATCGTTCTTGCAGAAGCAGAATCTCAAAAGTGTGCTATCAGGCGCTTCATGATAGAACGGCGAAAGCGGAATGGCCGCCACGCCGTGAACTTTGGTCAGCTCGTTGGCAAAGTCCGTATCCTTCAGCGTGCTGATGGCGCTGTAGTCGACGAGCTGGAAGTAGGTGCCCTTCGAGGGCGTGAAGCTGAAGCGGGAACCGGCGAGCAGCCTGCAGAAGGTGTCGCGTTTGGCCTGGTAGAATGCCGGCAGCTCCAGCGCGTGCTCGGGGCACTCCACCATGAAGTCGGCAATCGCGTACTGAATGAAACTGGGTGAGGTGAAGGTGACGAACTGGTGTACCTTGCGGAACTCCGCGGTCAGCGCTGCCGGCGCAACACAGTAGGCGAGCTTCCACCCGGTGGCGTGATAGGTCTTGCCGAAGGAGAACACGGCAAAGCTGCGCTCGCGCAGCTCAGCGTGTTTCAGCACGCTCTGGTGTATGCCGCCGTCGAACACCATGTGCTCGTAAACCTCGTCCGACAGCACCAGGATGTGGGTGCCACGTAGTAGTTCCGTCAGCGTGTTCATGTCCTGAGAGGTCAATACCGCGCCGGTGGGATTGTGCGGCGTATTGATGATGATCAGGCGGGTCCGCGGGGTCAGCGCGGCGCGCACGCGTTCCCAATCGATACTGAAATCCGGCAGCGTCAGCGGGATGTGCACGGTTGTCCCGCCGGCCAGCGCCACTGCCGGTTCGTAGGAATCATAGGCCGGGTCGAACACGATGACCTCGTCACCCGCAGCCACGACGGCGTGGATCGCGTCGAACAGCGCTTCGGTAGCGCCGGAGGTCACCGTCACTTCGGTCTCGGGGTTGGCGTCGTAGCCGTAGAGGCTCGCCACCTTGGTGGCGATCTGTTCGCGCAGCTGGGGGATTCCGCTCATGGGCGGATACTGGTTCTTGCCGCCGTTCAGGTAGTCGGCGACCAGTTCGCGCAGACGCTGAGGGCAATCGAAGTCCGGAAAGCCCTGTGAAAGGTTGATGGCGTCATGCTCCTGTGCCATTCTCGACATCACCGTGAATATGGTTGTGCCAACATTGGGAAGTTTGCTGCGCAAAATGGACCTCGTGAGCCTCTCGTGAGCCTGTGGCCGGGGATTGAAGCGGCCAGTTTAACCTATCAGCCCATCAACTCAACCGCCTCACCGGCAGTGCCGCGATACCCTGAGCTGACATACGAATCCAGAAAAGGCAACCCTCATGAAAGAGCCCGCACCCGGCAGCAGGGCGGATAGCCCCTCCTCTGTCATCTCCGCCACTGCGATGGCGCCCAAACCCGTGTCCTCCCTGCGCCTGCTGAACCTGACCGAAGGCCGTCAGGCGATACTGCACTACTTTGAGAACACCTGGCGATTGACCGAGACGCTGTTCAGCGCCCTCACCTGCGAGGAAGCCTACTACCTGAGGCCCTATCACAAGACCCGTCACCCCCTGATCTTCTATTACTGCCATCCGGTGACCTTCTACATCAACAAGCTCATCGTCGCCGGCCTGCTGGCCGAGCCGCTCAACCGTGACTTCGAGTTCCTTTTTGAAACGGGCGTAGACGAGATGAGCTGGGATGACCTGCACGAAGGCGACCAGACGGTCTGGCCGGCACTGGCTGAGGTCATCGGCTACCGGAAGCAGGTGCACGACATCGTGCGCAGCCTCATCCTCACCCACCCGGTGTTCGATGAGCCGGTGACCATGGGCAGCCCGGGGTGGGCGCTGGTCATGTGCTTCGAGCACGAACGCATCCACCTGGAGACCTCCAGCGTGCTGATGCGGGAGCTGCCGATCCAGTATCTGCGCCAGCCTGACAGCTGGCCGACGGTGCTGCTGCGCAGCGAGCCGCAGCCCAATGCCTGGCCCCAGGCGGGCATTCACTACCCTGCCAGCAATCCTATGGTCGCGGTAGAGGCCAGCACCGTGCGCCTCGGCAAGCCCCGTTCCTGGCCCTCATTCGGCTGGGATAACGAATACGGTGAAGATACGAGAGAGGTGGGCGCCTTCAAGGCGAACCGCACCCTCATCAGCAACGGCGAGTTCTACCAGTTCGTTGCCTGCGGGGCCTACCTGGAGGAGAAGTACTGGAGTGAGGCGGGATGGGCGTGGCGCCGTTTCCGCAATACCCGCTGGCCCACGTTCTGGGTGCAGGATGGGCCGGTAGGATCACACCAATATAAACTGCGCACCACGTTCACCATCGGGGACATGCAGTGGGACTGGCCTGTCGTCGCCAACTATTACGAGGCCAGGGCCTACTGCCAGTGGCGCAGTGAGCAGGATGGGGCCAGACAGCCCTACCGGCTGCTGCAGGAAAAGGAGCACATCGCCATCCGGCAGCCCGTGCGTCAGCGCGCAGGCGACTGGAGCGTGGAACAGCCCCACTGGCTCCGGCTGGATCGCGTCATGGTGGACGAGGCGGAGCTGGAATCGGGCTACGAGGTTAACAACAACCTCCACTTCGGCAGCGAAAGCCCGGTCGATCGCTTTGCTCCCAACAGCCTCGGTTTTCACGACGTCTTCGGCAATGTGTGGCAATGGTGTGAGGATGCCTTTCACCCCCTGCCCGACTTCCGCATCCATCCTTATTATGTGGATTTCAGCTCGCCTTGCTTCGACGGCCAGCACCAGATGATCCTCGGCGGCTCCTTCATCAGCACCGGGAACGAGGCCAGCATCTGGGCGCGCTTCCACTTTCGCCCGCACTTCTTTCAGCATGCCGGCTTCCGCATGGTGCAGAGCGATGAGGTGGAGTCGGCGGATTACCAGGAAGAGGCGCGCTATGAGACTGACGCGCTGCTGAACCAGTATATGCTGTTCCACTGGGGCAGCGAGGCTGAGCAGCGGGACACAGAAATCAGTGCACGCGCAGGCCACCCGCTTACCAAACCCTTCGTGCCAGCAACCGTCGAACTGGTGAGGCGCTTTGCGCCGGGCAGCAATCGCGTCCTCGATCTGGGCTGCGCCGTGGGGCGGGCCAGTGTCGAGTTGGCAAAGACTTTTCGTGAGGTGGTGGGGATCGATTACAGCCAGTCCTTTATCGATGCGGCCAACCAGTTGCTGCGGGAAGGCAGCCTGGATTATCGGCGCCACGAGAGCGGGCGCCATTATACCGGCCTGACGGCACGCCTGGAGCCGGGAGTCGACACAGCGCGAATTACCTTCGCACGCGGCGACGCCATGCAATTGCGGACGCTGGAATCCCGGCTCGATCTCGCAGGATTTGACGCCGTGTTGCTCAGCAACCTGCTGTGCCGGCTGCCCAACCCGGCGGCCTGCCTGCGGCAGTTCGTAGAAGACGAGCGTTTGCTGCGGACCGGTGGCGTGCTGGTGCTGATATCACCAAACTCATGGATGGAACAGTACACGCAGCAGGACCGGTTCCTGGATGGCGTCGACAATGAGGCGGCGCTGGCAGGCATCGCCGCGGTTCTCGACGGCTTCGAGCTGGTGCATGAAGAGGATCTGCCCTTCATGATTCGTGAGCACAGGAGAAAGTACGAATACGTGGTGTCGCAGGTGTCGGTGTGGAGGAAGCAGCGATGAGAGCCCTTGTGGTGGGACTGCTGCTGGCGTTCGGCGCTGCCGCCTGTACCTCCGAAGCGGAAGTCATCGAGGTGGCGTTCTCATGTATCAACAGTGCGGACGTGACGGTGCGCTTCTTCCCTGGCGGTAGTGCTTACTCACAGTTAACGGAATTATCGCTTTATCTCTAAAATCGCTCGTTTCGTCATTGCACCAAAGGGCGTCTCTCCCGACATGTGGGGCAGTAGCCTGACGAATCCTTGCAATTTCCTTGTTTAATCCGGAAATTATGCTGCCTGGCGCCTTCTGTTGGAAAAAATTGTCAACAATATCAAGAGGGGTCAGGTCGCCGTGAAAAACCGTCATCTCATCATTTACCTCTGTGTGCTAATGGGCTACTCTCCGTCGCTGTAGGAACTGTGTCTATAACAACATGGCACTTTTCTGTGAGTAGGCTCTACTCAACGGGAATACGCAGTATGCCGCGTCCGCTGCCGGATCATCATCCGGCGTGGTATGGATGGGAGTTCCACACTCCTCTCAAAGTCGCGCCCCGGCGCTACGTCTGGCATTTTCCTCAAGTAAGAAGCCTTCTATGGAGTGGTCTTTCGGTTTCATCACCGACTGGCCAGGAGAGATACAACAAAAATTAGAGGTCTGTAGATGAAGTTCAGTAGTAGTTTTCCTCAGAAAAAACTGCTGTGCGCAGCGATTTCCTTTTCCTTGCTGCAAATCAGTGGTGGTTCAATCGCGCAAGAAGCCGAGGTTGAAGAAGTAGTCGTTACCGGCTCTTTCATTCGACGTACAGAAGGCTTCCGAGCTGCTTCCCCGGTAACTCAGATCACGGCAGATGACATCGCAGCGGCAGGAACGCCGAACATGGGCGATGTGATTGCCAACATGAGTTTCAACCAAGGGTCAGCTGTCACCCAAAACTCCCTGACCGGAGCATCCAGTACATCCACTTCCGTCAACCTGCGTGGCTTGGGTTCAGGCGCCACGTTGAACCTGGTTGACGGTATGCGGGTAATCGGCACTAACGTGAACACTTTCCTGCCACAGATCGCCATGCAGCGTATCGATGTGGTGACTGACGGCGCAGCCGCACTTTACGGCTCCGCCGCAGTGGCGGGCGTAGTCAACTTCGTTCCTCGTTCCGCCTTCGACGGCGTGCGTCTGGAACTCTATCGACAAGGTGACGACCGTGGCGACTACACGGACACCCAGTTCAGCTTCCTGGGCGGTACTGAGTGGAATGGCGTAAACATCGTGGCTGCGGCCGACTTCCGTTCCAACGGTCGTCTGCGTATGCGCGATCGCCCGGACCAGATGAATGCGGGTCTGACGTCTTCTTCTACTTCCAACCCCGGCAACTACACAGTGCCGCTGCGTGATGCAGAAGGCAACCTGACTGGCCGTACCTCCGTCCTGCCTGATCCAGGTTGCGGCGCGGAACGAACCGACCCAACCGTACCGGGCTCCAACCCTAATGGTTTCCTGTTCTCCCAAACCGGCACCGCTGCGGGTATGCGCTGCTGGTATGACTATGGTGAGTTCTGGGACTATCGTACGGAAGCCGACATCGGTACCGCTTTCCTGAACATGTCCTATGACGTGAGCCCGGATCTGAGCGTGTCTTCCCAGACCAGCTTCTTTGCCCGCCGCGCCTACGCACGGGGCTCCGCCTCCAACCCAGGTGGCCGTGTTGCCGAACTGCCGGTCATCCGTGGCGAGCTGCCAGGCAACCCTTACCGCGCAGTCGATGCCAATGGCAACCCGCTGTTCGCAGCGGACCTCAACGGCGACGGGATCCCGGATCGCGATGCCAATAACCTGGTTATCCTCGACCCGAGCGGCATTGCCTTCAACGAAGACGTGGCGTTCCAATCCTGGCGTCCCTGGGGTAAGCAAGGCACCCTGCCGAGCCAGCTGGCTTCCGATGGATCCCTGCGCTCCGACACTTACGTCCGTGGCTACCGTCAGGCCTTCAAGGCTGACTTCGCCGTTCCTTACCTGGACGACTGGCGTGGTAATGCGACCTACACTTACTCCTCGCAACTGGACAAGAGCCTGGCGCCGAACTTCAGCCTCAGCGCCCTGCAGAACGGCCTGAACTGCGACGTCACCCAGCCCGAAACCTGCTTCAATCCCTTCGTGGCGACAGATCCGCAGTACCTGAACACTCAGGCTATGGCAGATTCTACGGTGTATCACAGCAACCGTCAGAACGAGACCACCACCCTGCAGACCTTCGACCTGGTCTTCAACGGTGAGCTGCCGCTGGGTGACTTCGAACTGCCTGGTGGTCCGATCGGATCAGCTATCGGTTATCAGCGTCGTCTGGACAGCTTCAACAACATCCCCAGCCTGCACAGTCTGACCGGTGACGTGTTCATCGGCACGCAACTGGAAATCGACAGCGGCAAGCGCCATGTTGATTCCTGGTTCCTGGAGCTGTCGGTTCCGCTGCTGGACAATCTGGAGCTGCAAACTGCCGTGCGTAACGAGAAGTACAGCACGGGACAGTCTTCCACGGATCCCAAGTACGGTCTGGTCTACACGCCGTTTGATCGTCTGACCCTGCGTGCAAGCGCCGGTACGTCGTTCATCGCGCCGACGCTGGATCAACTGAATGCGCCTCAGTCCTGTGGTCTGACCAACGTTTCGGATCCTTTCTCCACGTTCGCCGCCTTTACCGCTAACTGCTCACAAGGCAACCCGAACCTGGTGCCGGAATCTGCGGATACGCTGAGCTTCGGCTTCGAACTGGATCTGATCGAAGGCATGACGCTGGCGGTCGACTGGAGCGAGACGGATTTCACTGATCGAATTATTTCGTCCACTACCTCCGACGTACTGGCTACGGACTTTGCCAATTTCCAGCAGGCCACTGGCTTTGCGGGTCCTGGCAAGCCATCCGCGGCACAGCTGGCGGCATGGGTGGCAGATCCACGTTCCGACAAGCGCGTTCAGCGTAATCCGGGCGACCTGACCCAGATCGATCGCATCATCAGTGCCGACAGCAACGCGTCGAACATGCTGGTGCGTGCTACCGATATCAAGTTCAACTACCTGTTCCCGGTCGCTGACTACGGCATCTTCAACGTGTCCCTGGAAGGCACCTATCTGGATACTTACGCGTACCAGATGCGTGCAGACCGTCCAGTCGTTGAGGGTGTTGGCAACCAGAACGATCTGACCGGTGCGGTACCTCCGCTGCCACGTTGGAAAGCAAACCTGAGCCTGGGCTGGTCCCTGGGTCAGCACAGCGCCAACCTGACCACGCGCTACATCCACGACATCGACTTTGATGCGAACAAGTTTGCTTATCAGGCTAACCTGCCGTTCAGCAACTATCGCGACGTAGATGTACTGCGTGCCTCCACCATCGTGGATGCGGCGTACAACTACCGTCAACTCGAAGCTCTGGGTGGCGAGTTCTCCTTCACCGTCGGCGCGCGCAACCTGTTCGACAGAATGCCACAGAAAGTACCGATGCTGGGTGGTATGGAGTCAGTGCTGTACGATCCAACAGGTCGTATGCTGTATGCTCGCGTAACTTACGACATGTAAGTCGCCGGCCCCAGATTATCTGGACGCCAATAAGAAGGGCGGTTCCGCAAGGAGCCGCCCTTTTTCTTTATTCCACAATTGCTTGTATTACTGCATTCACAAAATCATTCCGCAAACTATCCACTGGCGTCTGAATCATTAGAAGTCCCACAAGATCGTTGTGCGGGTCTACCCAGAAATAGGTGCCGAAGGCGCCGCCCCAGGCGAAGCTGCCTGGCCCTCTGCGTGTGTCCGCGAGCACCGGGTCGAGCACAACATCAACGGTCAAGCCAAAGCCGAGGCCTTCGGGGCGTCCCGCGTCCGGGCCATAGAGATCCTTCACGTGATTGGATGCCATGAGTTCGACAGTGCGCGGGCTGAGGATGCGTTCGCCCTCCAGTTCGCCGCCGTTGGCCAGCATCTGGGCGAAGCGGATGTAATCGTCAGCGGTCGAATAGAGCCCGCCGCCACCGGAGAATAGGGTGGTGGTATCCAGCCAGGACGGGTTGCCATCGGCGCGCTCCAGTTGTCCCTCATCGGATCGCTCGTAGCGCATCACCAGGCGTGACTGCTTGGCAGCTGGCACGACGAAGGCAGTGTCTTCCATGCCCAAAGGCGCGAACAGACGCTCCTGGAGGAATTGATCGAAGGTCATGCCGGAGGCGACTTCCACAATGCGCCCGAGTGTCTCGATGCCGGCCAGCAGGCTGTAGCTCCACTGCGAACCCGGCTGAAACTGGAGCGGGGTACGGCCGAGGGTGGGAATGTAAGAGGCCAGATCGAGGGATCCATCCCTGGGTGAAATGCGGCTGGATATGCCATAGACCTGGCCACTGCCCAGTCCGGAGGTGTGGGTGAGCAGGTCGCGCACGGTGATCTCCCGCTCGGCCGGCATTGTATAGTAGGCCGGGAGTTGGCCGCGGGGTGTGGGCCGGGACTCGTCAATCACCGCCACCTGGGTGTCGATGAATTCCGGGATGAAGCGCGACACGGGGTCGGAGAGGCGTACCTTGCCCTCCTCCATCAGCATCAGGATGGCGACACCGGTGACCGGCTTGCTCATGGAAGCCATGCGGAAAATGGCGTCCCGCCGCATGGGCTCCCCGTTCTCTCTGTCCATCCATCCCTGACTTTCAAGGTGTACGATTTCTCCGTGGCGTGCCACCATGGTGACAGCTCCGGAAATCTGCTGATCGGCAATATAACGATCGATCAGCGCGTCAACGCGATCGAGCCGCTCCGCTGACATACCGGCGTCTTCGGGGGTTGCGTTGGGAAGTGTGGCGGCAGTTGCGGCCAGCGAGCCCAGCGACAGGATAAGCGTCAGGCTGCAGAGAACACGGGGCGTGGATTTCATCGAAGTATCTCGCTATTGTGAGTCGATCAGATTCGGAACGGGGTAATGTGCAT
>Ga0233385_1000854_pt1 | contig 13799 bp, 12 predicted proteins | sample ElkDunMinimDraft_16_FD_191543 | JGI IMG/M metagenome (GOLD analysis project Ga0233385, IMG submission 191543) | Fecal eukaryotic communites from dung pellets of Tule Elk in California, USA - Elk Dung G36 | ecosystem: Host-associated > Mammals > Digestive system > Large intestine > Fecal | place...
CTTGGTCGCGGCGATCGCCCAGCCCTTGGAGGCGTTGTACCAGGTCAGGCCGGGGCGCGGGCGCAGACCCGCCGTCGAGGCCGTGGTCAAGATGGAGCCGCCGCCCTGCCGCTCCATGGTCGGGATGACGGCCAGCGCCGCGTGGTAGATCGCCTTCATGTTGACGGCGGTTATGAGGTCGAAGGTGGCTTCGTCGACATTGAGCATGTCGCCGTTGCGGTGCGTGTAACCGGCGTTGTTGACCATGATGTCGACGCGGCCGAAGGCGCTCTTCGCCGCATAGACCATCTCGTCCACCTCGGCGCGGCTGGAGACGTCGGTCTGCACCGCGATCGCGGCCTTGCCGATCTCGCCGGCGACACGCTCGGCATCCTTGACGTTGATGTCGGCAACGACGACTTCCGCGCCTTCCTCGGCAAAGCGCCGCGCCATGCCCTCGCCGAACCCCGATGCCGCGCCAGTGACGACGGCGACCTTGCCCTTCAGACGCAATCTTTTCTCCATTCGTGGATGTCGTTTGAAATGTCAGAGATCGTCGGGTGTGAGCCCTGTGCCCTTGCCTATGCGTGCGAGCATCTTTGGCCCAATTTCCTCACGGTCATGGAAGGCGAAAACGAAGTTCGGCCATCCGGCCCTCGCCAGAACGCGATGCGATCCGCTTTGCCGCTTCACGGTCCAGCCTATGTTCTCCAGCGCTGAAAGGACCTTGCGTGCCGGGCTCGCGCGCCACTGGCTCACGCTGCGACGACGAACAGACCGCCGACCTCCGGCACTTCCTCTCCATGCTCTATGCGATCGGCAAGTGTGCGCAGGGCAAGGGCCTCGACCCTATCGCGGGCCTCCGCACGCGTCGTGCCATAGGCCATCACGCCCGGCAGCGCCTCGATCTCGGCGATCCAGCGGCCATCTTCTTCTCGTTCGAAGTCGATCCGAAGCACTTCTATTGCCTCCCGAGGCACCCTTCTTACCCATGATTGAACACAATAGTCTTCGTCGCGCTCATATCATAGAGCGCCTCGAAACCTTTCTCGCGACCATGGCCTGAACGCTTGAAGCCGCCGAAGGGAAGCTCGATGCCGCCGCCGGCGCCGTAGCCGTTGACGAAGACCTGGCCGGCGCGCACGCGCTTGGCGACGCGGTGCTGGCGCGCGCCGTCCTTCGTCCAGACGCCGGCGACGAGGCCGTACTCGGTCGAGTTGGCGAGGCGAACCGCTTCCGCTTCGTCGCTGAAGGAGAAGAGCGACAGCACCGGGCCGAACACCTCCTCCTGCGCGAGCTGCGCATGCACCGGCACATGGCCAAACAGCGCGGGGGCGACATACCAGCCGCCGGACGGGGCGTCGGGATGGATCGAGCCGCGCGCCAGAACCGGGATGCCGGCTTGTTTCGCCGCCTCCACCATGCCCGACACCCGCGCTTTCTGCTTCGGATTGATCAGCGCGCCGAGATCGAGGTCGGCCTCGTGCGGCCCGGCGACGAGCTTCGAGAACCGCTCGGCAAGACCCGCCGCGACGCGTTCGTAGACCGGCGCCTCGACCAGGATGCGGCTGCCGGCCGAGCAGGTCTGGCCGCCATTCTGGATGACGGCGTTGACCAGCACCGGAAGTGCGGCCTCGATATCGGCGTCGGCGAAGACGATCTGCGGCGACTTTCCGCCGAGCTCCATTGTGACGCCGCGGTTGTTGATCGCGGCGGCCTGCTGGATCGCCGTGCCGGTCGGCGGCGAGCCGGTGAAGGTCACATAGTCGACGCCGGGATGGCCGGAGAGTGCCGCCCCGGCATCCTGCCCGTAACCGGTCATGACGTTGAGGACCCCGGGGGGGAAGCCGGCATCGAGCGCAAGCTCGGCGATGCGGATCGCCGTCAGCGAGGCGTCCTCGGCCGGCTTCACCACCAGCGTGTTGCCCATGGCGAGCCCGGCGCCGGCGACGCGCGCGAGAATCTGCAACGGATAGTTCCAGGGCAGGATGCCGGCCACCACGCCGTGCGGCTCGCGCAGGGTCAGCGCCGTATAGCCGTCGAGGAAGGGGATAGTGTCGCCGTGGATCTTGTCGCCGGCGCCGCCGTAGAATTCATAATAGCGCATCGCCGCGACGACGTCCGCCCTGCCCTGCCTGAGCGGCTTTCCCGTATCGCGCGATTCGAGTGCTGCAAGCTCTGCGGCATTCTCCTCGACCAGACGAAACAGCCTGGTCAGCAGGCGCCCGCGCTCGACGGCAGGCATCCTCGCCCAGGGACCTTCGAAGGCGCGGCGCGCGGCTTTCACCGCGCGGTCGACGTCGGCCTTGCTCGAGGCCGGGACGGAGGCGAAAACCTTGCCGTCCGAGGGACACGCGACGTCGATGCGTTCACCCGACAGCGAGTCGACATGGGCGCCGTCCACCACCTGCATGAAAACGCGGCCCTCGGCGATTTCGGTCGAAAGATGTGCACCCACGCCCGATTCTCCCTTTGAATTCTGTTACAGGCAGGCTCTATGGTGCCACCGCCAACCGACTGAGGCCAGTGCTCCGATCGGCAATCCGGCTTGGCTGTGACACCTTGGCGCTATCAATGGCACTAGCCAGATTAAATCGATTAGATTAGTTTGCTGCACTGCGGTATGAAGTGGACATCATATGACTAGCCAGATCATCCCCGTCGAGCCGTTCGACTTCATCATTTTCGGGGGCACGGGCGACCTTTCCGAACGCAAGCTGCTGCCGGCGCTCTACCACCGCCAGCGCGACCACCAGTTCTCCGAGCCGACCCGCATCATCGGCACCTCGCGCGCCAAGCTCGAGGACGAGGAGTTCCGCGACTTCGCGCGCAAGGCGATCTCAGAGCATGTCCAAAAGGAATATATCGACAAGAAGGAAGTCGATAAGTTCGTCAGCCGGCTAAGCTACGTGTCGGCCGACGCGACCACCGGGACAGGCTTCGACAAGCTGAAGAAGGCGATCGGCGACTCCAAGGCGATCCGCGCCTTCTACCTGGCCGTCACGCCGGCGCTGTTCGGCAGCATCGCCTCACAGCTCGACGAGCACAAGCTTATCACGCCGGACTCGCGCATCGTGGTCGAAAAGCCGATCGGGCGCAGCCTCGCCTCCGCCCACGAGCTGAACGACCAGATCGGCAGCGTTTTCGGCGAGCACCAGATATTCCGCATCGACCACTATCTAGGCAAGGAGACGGTGCAGAACCTGATGGCGCTGCGCTTCGCCAACGCGCTCTACGAGCCGTTGTGGAACTCGGCCCATATCGACCACGTGCAGATCACCGTCGCCGAGACGGTCGGCCTCGAGGACCGCGTCACCTATTACGACACGGCGGGCGCGCTGCGCGACATGGTGCAGAACCACATGCTGCAGCTGCTCTGCCTGGTCGCCATGGAGCCGCCCTCCTCGATGGACGCGAATGCCGTGCGCGACGAGAAGCTGAAGGTGCTGCGCTCGCTGAACCGCATCAACGGGCAGGAAGCGCCGAAGGCGACAGTGCGCGGCCAGTACCGGGCCGGCGCGTCGTCGGGAGGGCCGGTGAAGGGCTATCTCGATGAACTGGACAAGAAGGACAGCACGACCGAGACCTTCGTGGCGCTGAAGGCCGAGATCGGCAACTGGCGCTGGGCCGGCGTGCCCTTCTATCTCAGGACCGGCAAGCGGCTCGCCACCCGGGTTTCGGAGATCGTCATCGAGTTCAAGCCGGTGCCGCACAACATCTTCGGCGAAAGCGCCGGCAACTTGTTGCCCAACCAGCTGGTCATCCGCCTGCAGCCGGACGAAAGCGTGAAGCAATACATCATGATCAAGGATCCTGGTCCGGGCGGAATGCGGCTGAGGCCGCTGCCACTCGACATGATCTTCTCGCAGAGCTTCGACACCCGTTCGCCGGATGCATATGAGCGCCTGATCATGGACGTGATCCGCGGCAACCAGACGCTGTTCATGCGCCGCGACGAGGTCGAGGCCGCATGGTCCTGGATCGACCCGATCCTCAATGCCTGGGCCGAAAGCCGGCAGGAGGTGCAGGGTTACACCGCCGGCACCTGGGGCCCGTCCGCATCGATCGCGCTCATCGAGCGCGACGGCCGCACATGGCACGAGAGCAACTGACGGCATGCAACCCACATACGAACTGCATGCCTTCCCAAGCCGCGCGGAACTGGCAAGGACACTGGCCGCAACCGTCGCCGAAAAACTCTCCGACGCCATCGCCAGGCGGGGCGACGGCTTCATCGCCGTTTCGGGCGGATCGACGCCGGCGCTGCTTTTCGCGGAACTTTCCGGGGCCGCGATCGATTGGGGCAAGGTGACGGTCACGCTAATCGACGAGCGGCTGGTGCCGCCGGACCAGCCGCGCTCCAACGCCAAGCTGGTCGCCGACAAGCTTCTGCAAGGGCCGGCGGCCGCGGCGCGGTTCGTGCCGCTCTACCACGGCACGGACGACGGCGAGGAAGCGGCGAAGCGGGCTCGCGCCGAGCTCGGCGCCCTGCCCTGGCCGCTCGACGTGGCCGTGCTCGGCATGGGCGGCGACGGCCACACGGCGTCGTTCTTTCCCGACGCGCCTGACGTCGCCGAGCTGCTGGCAGCCGACGCTTCGAAGCTGGTGCTGCCGGTGGAATCGGCCACCGCGCACGAGCGCCGGCTGACGCTGACGCTGGGCAAGATCGTCGAGGCCGGATTCCTCGCGCTGCATATCGAGGGAGCGGACAAGCGGCAGGTGCTCGAGCGCGCGCTGAGCGGCGAGAAGCTGCCGATCCGCGCCGCCATCGATGCGTCGCCGCGGCCGGTGGAGATATTCTGGGCCGAATAGGCCCTTGTTCGAGGGCTGCTCCCAAGGCCCTCATTCGCGTGCGGCTGCAAAGCCCAACTTTCCAGCGGCACGCCGGAAGGACGACCAATGACTGCAAGAAAAGACATAGAAGCAATCACAGACAGAATCCGGGAACGCTCCCGGCCCGCCCGCGAACTCTATCTCGACCGGGTCGGCAAGGCGGCGGGGCGCGGCGCCAACCGCGCCATACTTTCCTGCGGCAACCTCGCGCACGGCTTTGCCGTGTGCAGCCCGTCGGAAAAAGTGGCGCTCGGCGGCGACCGGGTACCCAACCTCGGTATCATCACCTCCTACAACGACATGCTGTCGGCGCATCAGCCCTTCGAGACCTATCCTAACCTGATCAAGCAGGCGGCACGCGAGGCCGGCGGCATCGCACAGGTGGCGGGCGGCGTGCCGGCCATGTGCGACGGCGTCACCCAGGGGCAGCCCGGCATGGAGCTGTCGCTCTTCTCGCGCGACCTGATCGCCATGGCAGCCGCCGTCGGCCTGTCGCACAACATGTTCGACGCCGCCGTCTATCTCGGCGTCTGCGACAAGATCGTTCCCGGGCTGGTGATCGCCGCGCTCACCTTCGGCCATTTGCCGGCGGTGTTCATCCCGGCCGGACCGATGACGTCGGGCATCCCCAACGACGAGAAGGCGAAAATCCGCCAGCTCTATGCGGAGGGCAAGGTCGGCCGCGCCGAGCTCCTGGAGGCCGAGTCGAAATCCTATCACGGGCCGGGCACCTGCACCTTCTACGGCACGGCGAACTCCAACCAGATGCTGATGGAGATCATGGGCCTGCATACGCCCGGCGCCTCCTTCATCAACCCCGGCACGCCGCTGCGCGACGCGCTGACCAGGGAAGCCGCCAAGCGCGCGCTGGCCATCACCCAGCTCGGCAACGCCTTCACGCCGGTCGGCAAGATGATCGACGAGCGCTCCGTGGTGAACGGCATCGTCGGACTGAATGCGACCGGCGGCTCCACCAACCACACCATCCACCTGATCGCCATGGCGCATGCCGCCGGCATCTCGGTGACCTGGCAGGACATCTCCGACCTGTCGGAAGCCGTGCCGCTGCTGGCGCGCGTCTATCCGAACGGGCTCGCCGACGTGAACCATTTCCACGCCGCGGGCGGCATGGGTTTTCTCATCCGCGAATTGCTCGACGCCGGCCTGCTGCACGAGGACGTGCAGACCGTGTGGGGCGAAGGCCTGCGTCCCTATGCGATCGAGGCGAAGCTTGGGGCCGACGGCTCGGTCGTGCGCGAACCGGCACCCCGGACGAGCGGCGACGAGAAGGTGCTGGCGCCCTACGCCAAGGCGTTCCAGCCGACCGGCGGGCTGAAGGTGCTGTCGGGCAATCTCGGCCACGCCATCATCAAGACCTCCGCCGTGAAGCCCGAGCGTCGCGTCATCGAGGCGCCGGCAGTGGTTCTCGACAGCCAGGAGGCGCTGAACGCCGCCTTCAAGGCGGGTGAGCTCGACCGCGATTTCGTCGCCGTGATCCGCTTCCAGGGGCCGAAGGCGAACGGCATGCCGGAGTTGCACCGTCTGACCACCGTGCTCGGCGTGCTGCAGGACCGCGGCCACAAGGTGGCGCTGGTCACCGACGGCCGCATGTCGGGCGCGTCGGGAAAGGTGCCGGCGGCGATCCACGTGACGCCCGAGGCGCTGGAGGGCGGACCGATCGCCCGGCTGCATGACGGCGACCTGATCAGGCTCGATGCGGAAACCGGATTGCTCGAAGTGCTGGTGTCGGAGGAGGAACTGTCCGGACGCCCGCTGCCGACGCCGGACCTATCCGCCAACGAGCACGGCATGGGGCGCGAGCTCTTCGCGGGCTTCCGCGAGCTGGCCGGCCGCGCAGACCAGGGTGCCAGCGTCTTCGGGTTTGCGTGAGGTTGAATGTAAGGCAGTCTTGCCTTACATTCGTGTCCGAAGATCGTGATCGCAATGACCATTCTTACCGTCACAACGAAGGGACAGGTCACGCTGAAGAAGGATGTTCTCCAGCATCTCGGCGTGAAACCCGGCGAAAGAATAGCAGTGGATCTCCTGCCTGGCGGAAAGGCCACCATCCAGGCTCAACCCGTACGCACGGGCAAGATTTCCGACATATTCGGATTGCTGAAGCAGGAAGGGCAGAAACCCCTTACCCTTGAGGAAATCAAGCAACTGATCGAGGATGGATGGGCTGGCCGTCGATGAAGGCCACCGTCGACACCAATATCCTGCTAAGAGCTTTCCTGGATGATCATCCGACGCAAAGCCCGGCCGCCCAAAAGGCGCTGAGTGACGTAGAGCTTGTAGCCGTGACTCTGCCTACCCTTTGCGAATTCGCCTGGGTGCTCCGCAAGGGCTATAAGCGATCCAAGCAAGAACTGTCCGTAGCGCTCGAAACGATCATTGGAATTCCAACTATTTCACTGGACCGAACGGCTGTTGAGGCCGGACTGGCACTTGTGGCGGCAGGCGGAGACTTTGCCGACGGTGTCATCGCCTATGAGGGAAAGCGTCTCGGCGGAGATATCTTCTTCACCTTCGACCTAGCAGCATCAGAACTGCTGGCGAACGCAGGCATCGCCACATCCCTCCTACCGTCTGCTCCCGAAGATCGCTAAGTGATTTCGATGACATTCCTCCGCTGCTTCTGTTTGATGCTCGGCCTCCTGCTGCCGCAAGTCGCCCTGGCCGACGAATGCGTCGTCCTGCTGCATGGATTGACCCGGACGGGACAATCCATGAAGGCGCTGCAATTCGCGTTGAAACGGTCGTCCTACAAGGTGGTGAACGCCGGGTATCCCTCGACTCGGAAGCCGATCGAGCAGCTGGCCGCCTATGTCGACAAGGCCGCCCGGAAGTGCGGCGACGCAAGGGTCAATTTCGTCACCCATTCGATGGGGGGAATACTGGTGCGCGCCTGGCTGCGCGACAACCGTCCCGCAGACCTCGGGCGGGTCGTCATGCTGGCGCCGCCCAACCAGGGATCGGAAGTCGTCGATGTGTACCGCAATCGCGGCTTCTTCGGCATCGCGGGACCTGCCGCCAAGGAGCTAGGCACCGGAGATGACGGCCTCCCCCGGAAGCTCGGGCCGGCCAATTTCAGCCTCGGCATCATCGCAGGAGACAAATCGTCCAACCCGCTCTTCTCGTCGACGCTGAAAGGCCCCAATGACGGGACGGTCACCGTGGCGAGCACGAAGCTGCAGGGCATGAAGGATCACATCACCCTGCATGTCGGCCATACCTTCATGATGAACGATCCGCTGGTGATCGCGCAGGCCCTGACCTTCCTGCAAACCGGACGTTTCAACCGCGGCCTGCAGTATGCCAAGGCGACGCAGATGCTGGGCACCGGCAACGGGGCGAGGCGATCCGAGTAGCCCCGGCGCGGCTTTGCCGCGCCGCCTCCTGGAAAATTCGGGCGCCCCCCTTTGCCTATTCGATCTTCACCTCGGTCCGTTCGCCGGCCCTGACCGATGCGGTCGTCTCCTTGACCGGGCTCCCGTCGCGGCGGTCCGTCGTCACGACATACTCTCCGGCGGGAAGCGTCGCCTGCAGCGCCTCGCCGAAGCCGTAGGCGACCTGCCCGCGCTCGCCCTCGGCGTCGTTCCTGGCCGGCAGGACGTTGATGTCCCGCGCGCCCGGCGCGGCGATCGTCAGCACGCCCGCGCCAAGCACGACCGTCACGTCCTTGCTCTCGCCGGCGCGGATGTTGAAGGGCTGCTCGGCCTCGGCCTGGTCCATGCGCACCAGCGCGACATGGTCGCCGGGCGCCAGGTCGAACCTGGCGTCGGCGCCGAAAGCGTAGCTTACCTGCTCGCGCGTGCCGTCGACGTTGAGCCTCGACCTGAAAATCTTGACGTCGAGGCCGCTCCCGTCGACCTTTTCGCCGCCCTCCGCGTAGACCGCGTTGACGGTGACGCGGCCGACGCCGAGCACCACGTCCTTCTCGACCGTCTGGCCGGCGGCGAGATCGAACGTCTCGCTGACCTCGCCGGTGCCAAGCTTGACCGTCAGCTTCTGCTGGCCGGCCGGCAGTATCACCCTCGTCTCGCCGTAATTCGTCGAGACTCCGATCCCATCGGGATAGTCGATCTCGACGATGGCAGCGCCGCTCACCTCAGCACCTTCGCTGGCGCGCGGCTTCACGAGCAGCGTGCCGGCATCGAGCACGAAGCGCGGCGCATAGACCTGACCGGGCTCGACCTTGAGCTTCTGCTCGGCGCGCGCTTCGCCGAGCCTGGCCTCGATCACATAGTCTCCGGGCTCCAGCGAGCCCCTATGGTTGCTGTATTCGGTGGCGATCTGCTCGCCGCGGCTGCCGTCGGCGTTGGCCCTGAAAATCTCCCAGGCGTTGCCTGCGTCCTTCAAGGGTTCACCGTCGGCTGCCATCACGGCTTCGGGTATGAAGTTGAATTCCGGCGATGCCGGTTCCGGTGCCGGCTCGGGCGTAAGGGGCGGGGCGGGCTCGGCGAGCTGGGGCGGTGGCGCAGGCTCGGGGGCTGGGGCAGGTTCGGGTTCGGCCGCGGCCTCGGTCGGCGCGGCGACCGTCGCGGCCAGCGCCGCCTTCAGGCCCTCAGCGTCGGAGGCCTGCAGATATTTGCCGCCGGTGTTTTCGGCGAGGCAGGCGACCTCCCTGCCCTCCTCCGCCGTCAGCCCGAAGCCGACGACGTGGGCGGTGAAGTCGGCGCCGCCCGCCTCCAGCTCCTTGCCGAGCGCACAGGGATCGGCCTCGCAGGTCTCGACGCCGTCGGTCATCAGGACGACCGTCGACTTCTCGTCGGTGTATCGCAGCGCTTCCGCCGCCTGCCTGACGGCGGCCGTGAGCGGCGTCCTTCCCTGGAACCTCATCGTATCGGCGGCCTGCGTGACGGCCGAGGCGGAGCCTTCGGCAGGCGGGACGACCAGCTCGATGTCGGTGCAGGAGCCCTTCTCGCGATGGCCGTAGACCATCAGCCCCAGTTCCGTGCCGGCCGGCACGGATTGCAGCACGGTGCGCAGCGCCTCGCGGGCGATATCCGCCTTCGGCCGCCCGTCGATCTGGCCCCACATGGAACCCGAAGCGTCGAGCACGATGATGGCGCGGTCGGCGGCCTGGACGAAGGACGTCGTAGAAGCCACGAGAAGCGCCGCAAGCGCGCCGCGTGTAAGCAATGCCATTACCGTCTCCCGGTGAATCAGCCTCGGTCCCGCGGGCAGACGCTAGAGGAGGCTCCGGGGGCTGGCAAGGCAGGAAGGGACTTCGGGCGGTCTGGTTTCAGGCGGCGCATTCTCTTCCGCGCATCTCATCGCTGGCCACGCAGACGCCTTTTGCGGCAGCCCTCGGGATGATCGAGGTCAGTAGGTGGTACGGCGTTCCTCGCTCGGCGGCCGGCCGAACTGCAGGCGGTAGCTCTGCGCGAAATAGGAATGCGAGGTGAATCCCGTGGCGATCGCAACGTCGAGGATCGGCATGTTGGTCTGGCGCAACAGCTCGCGGGCGCGCTCGAGCCTCAGCCGCATATAGTAGCGGCCCGGCGTGACCGTCAGGTGGCGTAGGAACAGCCGCTCGACCTGGCGCACCGAAAGGCCCGCCGACTTGGCGAGTTGCACGGCCGTCAGCGGCTCGTCGAGATTGTCGGCCATCAGCTCGACGATCTTCCTGAGCTTCTCCGACTTGCCGGTGAGGTCGCGCTCGGACCCTACCCGCTGGCGGTCGCCGGCGGAACGGATGCGCTCGTGCTGGAATTGGTTGGCGACGCCGTTGGCGATGTTGGGGCCGAAGTCGCCGCGGATGATATCCAGCATAAGGTCGATGGAGGTCGTGCCGCCGGCGCAGGTGTAGCGCTTGCGGTCGATCTCATAGACGTTGCCGGTGCAGTTGATGTCGGGGAAGCGCTCCATGAAGCCAGCGCGGTTCTCCCAATGGATGGTGCAGCGGTAGCCTTCGAGCTGGCCGGCTTCGGCGAGCAGATAGGAGCCGACCGACAGCGCGCCCAGCGCGCCGCCGCGCCGGCCCCAGTTCCTGAGCGCGCCGAGCACCTTCGACTTGCCCGGAAATTCGGTGGTGAGGCCGACCGCGACGAAGAGGATGTCGACCGGCGGGATATCGTTGACGCTGTAGTCGATCTTGATCGGGATGCCGTTCGAGGCCATCACCGCCTCGCCGTCGGCCGACACCGTCGTCCAGCCATAGAAATCGCGGCCAAGCAGGCGGTTCGCCGAGCGGAACGCGTCGATCGCGGCCGCTAGCGAGAACATCGAGAACTTGTCCACCAGCAGGAATGCGAACTGCCGGCCTGCCAGGCTCTGATCGGACATGGCGGGCATGAGTAGAGCAAGCGGCGGCGTCGGCATCGGGTCAGGCCTGGACCTTGTTGAGGGCGGTCGTGTCAGAAGGCTGGACGCTTCAGCCCGGCCTTGAGATAGGCCGAAACCAGCGTGTTGGCCATCAGGAGAGCGATGGTCATCGGGCCGACGCCGCCGGGCACCGGCGTGATGGCGCCGGCGTTCTTTTCGGCTTCAGCGAAGGCGACGTCGCCGACCAGCCGATGCTTGCCCTCGCCCTTCTCGGGCGCCGGCACGCGGTTGATGCCCACGTCGATGACGGTCGCGCCGGGTTTCACCCAGTCGCCCCGGACCATCTCGGGACGGCCGACGGCGGCGACCAGTATGTCAGCCGTGCGGGCCAGCGCCGGCAGGTCCCTGGTGCGGCTGTGCGCAATGGTGACGGTGCAGTTTGCGGCGAGCAGCAGGTTCGCCATCGGCTTGCCGACGATATTGGAACGGCCGATGACGACGGCGTTGAGCCCGGAAAGGTCCTTGCCGCGCACCCGCTCGATCAGGATCATGGCGCCCGCCGGCGTGCAGGGCACGAAGGCCGTCTCCAGCTCGCCGGTGCCGAGCTTGCCGACATTGACGAAGTGGAAGCCATCGACGTCCTTCTCGGGAGCAATCGTCTGTATCACCTTGCCGGAATCGATATGGCCGGGCAGCGGGAGCTGCACGAGGATGCCGTTTATCGTCTCGTCGGCGTTGAGGTCCGCGATCAGCTTGAGCAGATCCGCCTCGCTGGTATGGCCCGGCAGCGTGTGCTGCACCGACAGGAAGCCGCACTCCTTGGCCTTTTTCGACTTCGAGGCGACATAAACTTGGCTGGCGGGATCCTCGCCGACGATGACGACCGCGAGGCCCGGCGCGGCATGACCCTTGCCGGTAAGCTCTGCGGCCAGGCGCTTCACCGTCGCCACGACATCTTCCGCAACGCGTTTTCCGTCGATGATTTCAGCCATTGTCCGCCCTCGAAATTCCGGATGCATCCGAATAGGGCCTAAAGCGGCTGCCGGCAATCCGGCTTTGCGGCGTCCGGTGCCGCGAAACTGAAAGTTGCGCGGACGCCGCACAGTGCTAAAAGCGGCGCGTTCGCAAGGCTGCAGGCATGGGCCGCGATGGAGGTAGAGATGACTGTTCGGGTGCTTCTCGTCGGGTGCGGCAACATGGGTTATGCGATGCTGTCCGGGTGGCTCGGCTCGGGCAAGCTCGCCGCCTCCGAGACGCTGGTGGTCGAGCCCAACGAGGATCTCAGGCACCGGGCGGCGCGACTGGGCAGTATCGTGGCGGCATCGAACGCCGAGCTTCCCGCCGACCTTGCGCCCGAGATCATCGTCATTGCGGTGAAGCCGCAGGTGATCCGCGAGGTGGTCGCCGGCTATAAGCGCTTCGCCGACGCCTCGACCTTCCTCAGCATCGCCGCCGGTACCGGGATCGCGACTTTCACCGAAATCCTCGGGTCCAATGCCGCCGTCGTCCGCTGCATGCCGAACACGCCGGCCGCCATCGGCAAGGGCATGATGGTCGTGTTCGCCAACCCGAACGTTTCCGGCAAGGCCAAGGCTTTCGTAGGCGACCTTCTGTCGGCGAGCGGCGAGGTCGCCACCATCGACAATGAAGGCCTTATGGACGCGGTGACGGCCGTCTCCGGCTCGGGGCCGGCCTACATCTTCCATTTCATCGAGTGCCTCACCGCGGCGGCGGAGAAGGCCGGCTTGCGGGCCGAAACGGCGAAGCTGCTCGCCATGCAGACGGTCTACGGCGCCGCCGCGCTTGCCGCCGAAAGCAAGGAAGACCCCGCCGTACTGCGCAAGCAGGTGACCAGCCCGAACGGCACGACCGCCGCCGCGCTCGGCGTGCTGATGGACGGGGACCGGCTGAAGACGCTTGTCACCGACGCCGTCGAGGCGGCCCGGGCGCGTTCGGTCGAGCTCGGCAAATAGCGCTGCAATGCCGCCTCAGACGAGCGCGGCATGTTCCGCGTGAAGATGGACCGGCACGATCGTCACGGCGATCCGACGGCGCGGCGCAAAGCCCCCTTCAGCGAGGCAAGGGCTGCCGCCGGCCTGGCGTCCGCCTTCCAGCGGCGCAGCCCGCGCAGCGCGTCGAAGGTCGAGAGCGCGAGCCGCCCCTTCAGCGTCGCCGCCTGTACCAGCGCATGCATCTGCGTCGGCGTGGTGCCGAAATCGAGCTTGAAGGCCTCGTCGCCGATGGTGAAGTCGAAGACGGTGCCGCCTTCCGCGATCCATTGCTCGATCAGCATGTCGTAAAGCACCAGGCCGGGCGAATGTTTGCCGAAGCGCTCGTAGTCGGCGCCGATGAGCAGGTAGTGGAACCGCCCGCCGAGCACGAGCCCGAAGGCCTGCGCCACGTCGGCGCCGTCGAGCTTCAGCCGGTAGATGCGCGCGAAATCGCTCCCCCGCGCGGCGACGTCGGCATAGAACTCCCGCGCGTAGGCGTGCTGCAGGATGTCGTCCTCGAACCGGCCCGCCCGGACCGAGGCCACCAGATCGATGGAGGCGCGGAAATCCGCTTCGACACGCTCGAGCTCGACCTTACCCGAGTTCAGGAAGCGGCGCTTCTTGCGGTCGAGATACTTGCGGAAGCTGGGCTCCAGCGCCTCGCCGCGCCAGGCGGCGAACGGGGCGGAAAGCGCCGCGGCATGGGCGGAAAAGTCCAACGCA
>Ga0233385_1000856_pt1 | contig 13775 bp, 11 predicted proteins | sample ElkDunMinimDraft_16_FD_191543 | JGI IMG/M metagenome (GOLD analysis project Ga0233385, IMG submission 191543) | Fecal eukaryotic communites from dung pellets of Tule Elk in California, USA - Elk Dung G36 | ecosystem: Host-associated > Mammals > Digestive system > Large intestine > Fecal | place...
CACCGCGATCGGCTTGGGGAAGGTCCGCTTGACGTCGACGAACCGGGTCGCGGCCCGGCCGTTGCTCATCGCCTGGTTCTGCAGGGGGCACTCGCCGCCCTTGTCGCAGACCGGGCAGTCGAGCGGGTGGTTGATGAGCAGCAGCTCCATGACGCCGTGCTGGGCCTTGTCGGCCTCGGGCGACGTGTGCTGCGTCTTGACCTGCATGCCCGGCGTGGCCTGCAGCGTGCAGGACGCCTGCGGCTTCGGCATCTTCGCCAGGTTGCCGTCGCGCCCGGGCGCCCACACCTCGACGAGGCACTGGCGGCAGGCGCCGGCGGGTGCCAGCAGCGGGTGGTCGCAGAACCGCGGGATCTGGATCCCCAGCTCCTCGGCGGCCCGGATGACGAGCGTGCCCTTCGGCACGGTCGTCTCGATCCCGTCGACGCTGAACGTGACGGTGTCCGACGGCTCGGCGGGCGCGGGCGGCGGTGCCGCCGGCACCAGCGGCGTCGTCTGCGTACCCCGAGGGGTCGTGATCGTCATGCGTGCACCCCCGCCAGCTGCGTGCTGCGACGCGGCGTGTAGTCGAAGAGCGCGGCGCGCTCCGGCGGGAAGAGGACGTCGGCGGGCGTGTGCGTGCCCGCCTCGAACTCCTCCCGGAAGTACTGGATGGCGCTGGTCACCGGGCTGGTGGCGCCGTCGCCGAGCGCGCAGAACGCGCGGCCCAGGATGTTGTCGCACAGGTCGAGCAGCAGGTCGATGTCCGCCGACGTGCCCTGCCCCGCCTCGAGGCGGCCCATGATCTGCGCGAGCCAGAACGTGCCCTCGCGGCAGGGCGTGCACTTGCCGCAGGACTCGTGCTTGTAGAACTGGATCCACCGCGACACGGCCTTCACGACCGAGACCGTCTCGTCGAAGATCTGCAGCGCGCGGGTGCCGAGCATGGAGCCGGCCTTGCCGACCGACTCGTAGTCGAGCGGCACGTCGAGGTGCTCCGCGGTGAAGATCGGCGTCGAGGAGCCGCCCGGGGTCCAGAACTTCAGCTCGTGGCCCTCCCGCACGCCGCCCGCCATCTCCAGCAGCTCGCGCAGCGTGATGCCCAGCGGGGCCTCGTACTGGCCCGGCCGCGTGACGTGGCCGGACAGCGAGAACAGGCCGTGACCGGCGGACCGCTCCGTGCCCATCGAGGTGAACCAGTCGGCACCGCCGACGAGGATCCCCGGCACCGACGCCACGGACTCGACGTTGTTGACGACCGTGGGGCGCGCGTACAGGCCTGCGACGGCCGGGAACGGGGGCTTGAGGCGCGGCTGGCCGCGCAGGCCCTCGAGCGAGTCGAGCAGCGCCGTCTCCTCGCCGCAGATGTACGCACCGGCGCCCGCGTGGACCGTGATCTCCAGGTCGAAGCCCGACCCGAGGATGTCGGTGCCCAGGTAGCCGGCCTCGCGCGCCTCCCGCACGGCCTCGAGCAGGCGGCGGTAGACGTGCACGACCTCGCCGCGCACGTAGATGAACGCGTGGTGGCACCCGATGGCGTAGGACGTGATGATCACGCCCTCGATGAGCTCCTGCGGGCTCGCCATCATCAGCGGGATGTCCTTGCAGGTGCCGGGCTCGGACTCGTCGGCGTTGACCACGAGGTAGCGCGGCCCGCCGTCGGGCGCGGGCAGGAAGCCCCACTTCATGCCCGTGGGGAAGCCGGCACCGCCGCGGCCGCGCAGGCCCGAGTCCTTCACCGTCGTCACGACGTCGGCCGGGTCCATGCCCAGCGCACGACGCAGACCGCGGTAGCCGCCGTCGGCCTCGTAGCGCGCGAGCTTCCACGACCGGTCCGCGTCCCAGTGCGCGGACAGCACGGGGGTCAGGGTCGTCATCACGACTCCTTCGCGTCGTCGGACTTCTGCTTGCGCTGCTCGCCGGCCGGCGAGACGTCGGCGGGGGTCGTCTCCGGGCGGTCGGCGCTCGACTGCGTCTCGCCCGCGTCCGGCTCGCCGTGCGTGGCTCCCGTCGCGGCGGCACGCTCGTCCGCGTCGAACGACGGGGCCGTCCAGCCGCGCTCCTTCGCCAGGAGCGTGCCGCGCAGCGTCGCCTCACCGGCGCCCACGCCCTCGTCGGCGCGGCCGTCCGGGAAGCCGGCCAGCACGCGGCTCATCTGCTTGAACGTGCAGACCGACGACGCGCCGCGGGTCGGCGCCACCGGCGCACCCTCGACCAGCTTGTCGACGACCTCGACCGCCGAGGCCGGGGTCTGGTTGTCGAAGAACTCCCAGTTGACCATCACCACGGGCGCGTAGTCGCAGGCCGCGTTGCACTCGATGCGCTCGAGCGTGATCGCGCCGTCGTCCGTGGTCTCGTCGTGCCCGATCCCGAGGTGCTCGCTGAGCTCCTCCCAGATCGCGTCGCCGCCCATGACCGCGCACAGCGTGTTGGTGCACACGCCCACGGTGTAGGTGCCGTTGGGGTGGCGCTTGTACTGCGTGTAGAACGTCGCGACGGCCGACACCTCGGCGGTCGAGATGCCGAGGGTCGCCGCGCAGAACGCGATGCCCCGCGGGCTGACGTAGCCGTCCTCCGACTGCACCAGGTGCAGCATCGGCAGCAGCGCGGAGCGTGCCTGCGGGTAGCGGGCGATGATCTCCTGCGCGTCGGCGGTCAGCCGGGCGCGGGTCTCGTCGTCGTACCCCGTGGCGTGCCGCTCCCCCGGGGTCCGGCCGTGGTCGTGGGGCGCTGCTGCGCCCGCGTGCTCGACGGACATCAGCGGTCCACCCCTCCCAGCACCGGGTCGATCGACGCCACGGCGACGACGACGTCGGCGACCTGCCCGCCCTCGCACATCATGGAGACGGCCTGCAGGTTGTTGAACGACGGGTCGCGGAAGTGCGCCCGGTACGGCTTGGTCCCGCCGTCGGAGACGAGGTGCACGCCCAGCTCGCCGCGCGGGTGCTCGACGGTCTGGAAGACCTGCCCGGCCGGGACGCGGAAGCCCTCGGTCACCAGCTTGAAGTGGTGGATGAGGGACTCCATCGAGGTGCCCATGATCTCGCGGATGTGGTCCAGCGAGTTGCCCATGCCGTCGGTGCCGATGGCCAGCTGCGCCGGCCAGGCGATCTTCTTGTCCGCGACCATGACGGGTCCCGGCTCGGCGAGCCGCTCGAGGCACTGCTCGACGATCCGCATCGACTGGTAGCACTCCTCGATCCGCACCAGCAGACGTCCCCACGAGTCGGCCGTGTCGTTGGTCGGCACGTCGAAGTCGTAGGTCTCGTAGCCGCAGTACGGGTCGGTCTTGCGCACGTCGTACGGCAGGCCGGTGGCGCGCAGCAGCGGCCCGGTGACACCGAGCGACATGCAGGCCGCCAGGCTCAGCACGCCGACGTCCTTCATGCGCGCCTGCAGGATCGGGTTGGCCAGCATGAGGTCCTCGAGCTGACGCATGTAGCCCCGGACCTTGCCCAGCGCCTCGCGGACCGAGTCGATCGCGCCCGGGGGCACGTCCTGCGCGACACCGCCGGGGCGGATGTACGCGTGGTTCATGCGCAGGCCGGAGATCATCTCGAAGATCTTGAGGATCTCCTCGCGGGCCGTGAAGCCCAGGATCATGATCGTCGTGGCGCCCAGCTCGTTGCCGCCCGTGGCCAGGAAGACCAGGTGCGACGAGATGCGGTTGAGCTCCATCATCAGCACGCGGATGACGGACGCCCGCTCGGGGACGTCGTCCGTGATGCCGAGCAGCTTCTCGACCGCGAGGCAGTAGCCGGCCTCCTGGAACAGCGGCGCGACGTAGTCCATGCGGGTGCAGAAGGTCACGCCCTGGGTCCAGGTGCGGAACTCCATGTTCTTCTCGATGCCCGTGTGGAGGTAGCCGATGCCGGCCCGGGCCTCGGTGACGGTCTCGCCGTCGATCTCGAGCATGAGCCGCAGCACGCCGTGGGTGGACGGGTGCTGCGGGCCCATGTTGACGACGATGCGCTCCTCGCCGAGGCGCGCGGCCTCCTCGGCGATGTCGGACCAGTCGCCGCCGGAGGCCTCGAACGAGGGCACGCCCTCGGTCTCGGACAGCGGCACGTGACGGGTCGCGTGGGGGGTCTGCGACGTGGGGGCGGTCATCAGCTGTACGACCTCCGCTGGTCCGGGGGCGGCACGGTGGCGCCCTTGTACTCGACCGGGATGCCGCCGAGGGGGTAGTCCTTGCGCTGGGGGTGGCCCGGCCAGTCGTCGGGCATCTCGATCCGCGCCAGGCCCGGGTGGCCGTCGAACACGATCCCGAAGAAGTCCCAGGTCTCGCGCTCGTGCCAGTCGTTGGCGGGGTACACCGCCGTGGTCGAGGGGATGTGCGGGTCGCCCTCGGCGACCGCGACCTCGAGCCGCAGCCGTCGCCCGTGGGTCACCGACACCACGTGGTAGACGGCGTGCAGCTCACGTCCCGCGTCGTGCGGGAAGTGCACGCCCGACACCCCGAGCGACAGCTCGAAGCGCAGGTCCGGGTCGTCACGCAGCGCCTGCGCGACCTCGACGAGGTGCTCGCGCGCGATGTTCAGCGTGAGCTCGCCCCGGTCGACGACCACCGACTCGACCGCGGCCGCGTAGCCGGTGCCCGACTCGTCGAGCACCTCGGCCAGCACGTCGACGACCTCGTCGAACCAGCCGCCGTAGGGCCGCTCGCTCGGGCCGGGCATCGCCACGGTCCGCACGAGGCCGCCGTAGCCGGACGTGTCGCCGGTGCCGCTCACGCCGAACATGCCGGTGCGGACGTCGACGATGTCCAGCGGTGTGCGCGGTGCGGTGGTCGGGTCGGGGCCCGCGGGCAGGTTCTGGGAGCCGGCCTCGAGGGCCGCAGCGCTGGTGCGCTGCGTCCCGGCGGGGGCGGGCTCGCCCGGCTTGACCGCCGCGGACGCGTCCGCCTTCTCGGCCGTCGGCTTCGTGCCCTCGGTAGGACGGTCGGCCGTCGGGGACGTGGCGTCCTCGCGCGGGCTCGACACCGCCTCGGGCTTGGTGCCCGTCGTCGGGTCGGTGCCCTCGGGGGTGCCCCCGGCGGGCGTCGTGCGCTCGTCGCTCATCGCAGCAGTCCCGTCATGTGCGACGTCGGGGTCGCGGCCATCGCGGCCTCCTGCGCCTTGCGGGCGGCCTCCTGGCGGTTGACGCCGAGGGGCTCGTCCTGGATCTGCTGGTGCAGCGCGAGGATCGCGTGCAGCAGCATCTCGGGGCGCGGAGGACAACCGGGCAGGTAGATGTCGACCGGGACGATGTGGTCGACGCCCTGCACGATCGCGTAGTTGTTGAACATGCCGCCGGAGGACGCGCAGACGCCCATCGACAGCACCCACTTGGGCCCGGCCATCTGGTCGTAGACCTGCCGCACCACGGGAGCCATCTTCTGGCTGACCCGACCGGCGACGATCATGAGGTCGGACTGGCGCGGGGAGGCACGGAAGACCTCCATGCCGAGGCGCGAGATGTCGTACCGGCTGGTGCCGGCGGCCATCATCTCGATCGCGCAGCACGCGAGCCCGAACGTCACGGGCCACAGCGATGCCTTGCGGAAGTAGCCGACGAGGTCCTCGACCGTCGTCAGCAGGAAGCCCGAGGGCGCTTCCTCGATGCCCATGTCAGCCCCTCCTCAGGGTCGGTCGGCTGCGCGTCGTGGCGGGTTCGGGGCGCTGCTGCATCAGTCCCACTCCAGACCGCCGCGCTTCCACTCGTAGACGAACGGCACCGTGATGATCAGCAGGAACGCCATCATGGCCACGAGGCCGTACGTCGCGAGCTCCGTGAAGCCGACGGCCCACGGGTAGAGGAAGACGACCTCGATGTCGAAGATGATGAAGGTCATCGCGACCAGGTAGTACTTGATCGGGAAGCGCCCGCCGCCGATGGCGTGGGGCGTCGGCTCGATGCCGCACTCGTACGCCTCGAGCTTGGCGCGGTTGTAGCGCTTGGGTCCGAGGATCGCGCTCGCGCCGACACCACCCAGGGCGAGGACGGCCGCGATCCCGATCATCACCAGGAGCGGGATGTACGGGTTGCTCATCGAGCGGTCCTCCTCGTCGACGACGCCGGGCCGGTGGTCCGGGCGGTGCGGGTGCGGGGCGTGGTGCCGGGTGCGTCAGGCATCGGGCGCCAACCGGGCGAGTCCGGCGATGACGCGGTCCACGACGTCGCCCCCTCGCGGTTCGTAGCAGTCGGCCAGCAGCTTGAGCACGAACTTCATCAGCAGCGGCCGGGGCAGACCGTACCGCGTGCACACGTGCATCACCTGCGGGTGCTCGATGAGTCGCACGAAGATCCGACCGAGCGTGTAGTACCCGCCCAGGTCGTCCTTCATGCGCTGCTGGTACGTCGCGAGGGACCGCTCACGACCGGCGGCGGACCCGCGCGCCAGCCCTTGCGCGATGGCGTCGGCCGCGACGCGCCCGGCCTGCAGGCCGTAGGCGATGCCCTCGCCGTTGAACGGGCTGACCATGCCGGCCGCGTCACCGGCGAGCAGCAGGCCGTCGGCGTAGAGCGGCCCGCGGTTGAAGCCCATGGGCAGCGCCGCGCCGCGGACGGGTGCGGTCTGGTTCTCCGGGGTGAACTCCCACTCGGCGGGCGCGTTGGCCATCCACCGGGCGAACAGGTCCTTGTAGTCGACCTTGGTGGCCGCGGCCGTCGAGCTGACCGAGCCCAGGCCCACGTTCGCGGTGCCGTCGCCGAGGGCGAAGATCCAGCCGTAGCCGGGCATGAGGTTGGACCGGCCGGGCGCACCGTCCCACAGCTCGAGGTGCGACTCCATCCAGGGGTCCTGGTGCCGCGGGGTGCGGAAGTAGGTCCGCACGGCGACGCCCATCGGGCGGTCGTCGCGCTTGGTGCGTCCGACGGCGGTCGCGAGCCGGGCGGAGACGCCGTCGGCGGCCACGACCACGGGGGCGCGGTAGGTGACCTCGTCGCCCGCGTCGACCGTCCGGCGACCGTCGGTACCGACGGCCCGCGCCCGCACGCCCACGACGCGCCCCGTGCGCTCGTCCCGCACCGGGGCCGTCACGGACGTGCCCTCGAGGAGCTTGGCGCCGGCGGCACGGGCGTGCTCGGCGAGGATCTGGTCGAACGACGTGCGCGCCCGGGCGAGGCCGTAGGACGGGTAGCTCGAGAGCTCGGGCCACGGCAGCTCGAGGCGGTGCCCGCCGCCGATCACGCGCAGGCCCTTGTTGCGGATCCAGCCGTCCTGCTCGCGGATCGGCACACCCATGCGGACGAGCTCGGCCACCGCGCGGGGCGTCAGGCCGTCGCCGCAGATCTTGTCGCGCGGGAAGGTCGCCTTCTCCAGCAGCAGGACGTCGAGCCCGGCGGCGGCGCAGTGGTACGCCGCGGAGGCGCCGGCCGGACCGGCGCCGACGACGATGACGTCTGCGTCATCGGTCGTTCCGTCCACCCTTGCCACCCCACTTGTGACGACGTTCACGTGCGACTCCGGCGAGTGTAACCAGCCCCTCAGACGCTGTCTGCGAAGGGTTGGCTTACCTCAGCGGAGCCCCGGGACGAACGTCCCGGTGAGGCGCCCGGAGCGGTGCCGACGACCCGTCGCGAGGCGTCCCGAGGGGACCGGAGCACCGTACGACGACCATCGTCGCCGACGACGCCGACGCCCGCAGCGCGGGGCGGCGCGCAGCGCACACCCCCCGGCCCGCCCCGCGGGCGGCCGGTGCGCGACGAGCGTCACACCGGACGCGCGCGGACGGGGTCGCTCAGGGGCGCCGGGCGCGGTGCAGCGCGACGACGCCGCCCGTGAGGTTGCGGAACGCGACCTGCTCCCAGCCCGCCGCACGCACCAGCCGGCCCAGCTCGCGCTGGTCCGGCCACTCCCGGATGGACTCCGCGAGGTACACGTAGGCGTCCGGCTCCTTGGACACCGCGCGGGCCACCGGCGGCAGCGCACGCATGAGGTAGTTCGTGTACACGGCGCGGAACGGCGCGAACGTGGGCTGCGAGAACTCGCACACCACCAGGCGCCCACCGGGCCGCGTCACCCGCAGCAGCTCACGCAGCGCCGCGTCGACGTCCGCCACGTTGCGCAGGCCGAACGACATGGTCACGGCGTCGAACGACGCGTCGGCGAAGGGCAGGTGCAGCGCGTCGCCCGCCACGAACGGCAGGTCGGGGCGGCGGCGCCGACCGACCCGCAGCATCCCGGTCGACAGGTCGCACGGCACCACGTGCACGCCGGCGTCGGCGAGGGGCTCGCTCGACGTGCCCGTGCCGGCCGCGAGGTCGAGGACCGTCTCGCCGCGCTGCGCGTCGAGCGCGGCGAGCGTGGCGCGGCGCCACGCACGGTCCTGACCCAGGGAGATCACGTCGTTGGTGACGTCGTACCGGCGCGCGACGGCGTCGAACATGGCGGCGACGTCGCGGGGGTCCTTGTCGAGGGCGGCGCGAGGCATGTGCCCATGGTCGCAGGTCCGCGCACCGGTCCGCGCACCGTGCTCGGGTAGCGTGGACGCGGCGCCGCCGGCGGCGCCGCACGACCGACCCGGGGGCCTCACCACCCATGCCGCAGTACGCGATCCTCGTCCAGCCCTCGGCCAACCGGGTGTACTCCCGCAACGCCGCGCGCCTCACCCGCAACGAGCTCCTCGCGCTCGACGAGCTGCTGCTCGACGGGCGCCTGCGCGCCCTCGGCGGACCGGTGGAGCGCACGATGGGCGGCGTCCCGTACCTCGTCGTCCCCGTCGCGGACCCGGAGCCCGAGGACCTGCGGGTCCTGGCGAACCTCTCCTCCCTGTTCGCGCTGTTCGAGCTGCGCGACGACGGCGCGCTCGTCCCGCTCGACGTCGAGCGGCTCGACCGCTACGACGACGACCTGCTGACGATCCTCAAGTACGTCGGCAAGACCAACGAGCAGCTCACCCGGCTCCTGCTGAACCTGACGGCCGCGGCCGCCACGACCCGCGAGGAGCTCCTCGGGTCCCGGCTGCGGGTGCTCGACCCCATGTGCGGGCGCGGCACCACGCTGAACCAGGCGCTCATGTACGGGTGGGACGCGTACGGCGTCGACGTCGACCGGCGCGACGTCGAGGCGTACACCGCGTTCGCCACCCGCTGGCTGCAGGACAAGCGGCTCAAGCACCGCTCGGCGTCGACGCGGCTGCGCATCGCCGGGAAGACCCTGGGGCGGCGCACCACGTTCACGCTCGCCGCCGACAAGGACCTGTTCCGGGCCGGCGACGTGCAGACGCTCGAGATCACGCAGGGTGACACGCTCGACGTCGACCGCACGTACCGCGCCGGGTTCTTCGACGTGGTCGTGGCCGACGCGCCGTACGGCATCCAGCACGGGTCGGTCACCGGACCGCGCACCCCGTCGCGGGCGCCGGGCGAGCTGCTCGCCGACGCCCTCCCCGGCTGGGTCACGGTGCTGCGCCGCGGCGGCGCGCTCGGGCTGTCGTGGAACACCAAGGTGCTGCCGCGCCGGGACCTCGTCGCGATGCTCGTCGACGCGGGCCTCGAGCCGCTGGACGGCGAGCCGTTCCTCGACCTGTCGCACCGCGTCGACCAGGCGATCGAGCGCGACGTGGTGGTGGCCCGCAAGCCGCGCTGAGACGCAGGTCGCACCGCCCCGGGGCGAGCCCGCGGCGGTGAGGGCCTACCCTGAACGCGATGAGCACGTCGCCCAGCTCCCCCGTCACCGGGGGCGTCCCGCACCCTCTCGTGGTCCGCACCGTCGAGTGCCACGACCTGCCCGCGGACGGGTCGGCCGACCCGGCGGACCTGCTCGACCTGCTGGGCCCGCAGGCCCCGCTGGCCTGGGTGCGCCGCGGCGACGGCCTGGTGGCCTGGGGCGAGGCCGTGCGCGTCGAGGTGCACGGCGCCGACCGGTTCGCGGCCGCCGAGCGCGCGTGGCACGAGGTCCTCGCGCGCGCGATCGTCCGGGACGAGGTGCGCCTGCCCGGCACCGGGCCGGTCGCCTTCGGCTCCTTCGCCTTCGACGACGACTCCCCCGCCGGTGGCGTCGTCGTGGTCCCGCGCGTGGTGGTGGGCCGGCGCGACGGCCGGACGTGGCTCACGACCGTGAGCACCGCGGGCGAGCTGGGCGCCGCGCCCCGCCTGGCGGACGTCCTGCCGCCGCGCACCGAGCCCCGCGCACCGGGCGACGTCACCTACTCGGACGGCGCCGTGACCGCGGACGACTGGATGGACGTGGTGGCGCGCGGCGTCGCCGCGATCCGGTCGGGCGAGGTCGAGAAGGTCGTGCTCGCGCGCGACGTGCGCGCCCGCACCGAGCACCCGCTCGACGTGCGGTGGGCGCTGCAGCGGCTCGCGGACCGGTACCGGTCGTGCTGGACCTTCAGCGTCGACGGCATGATCGGCGCGACGCCCGAGCTGCTGGTGCGCTCCGAGCGCGGGCTCGTGACGTCCCGGGTGCTGGCCGGCACGATCCGGCGCACCGGCGACGACGACGGCGACATGGCACGGGCCGCGATCCTCGCGCACTCCTCCAAGGACCTCGAGGAGCACGAGTACGCGGTCACGTCGGTCGCCCGCGCGCTCGCGCCCTTCTGCTCGTCGTCGAACGTGCCCGACGTGCCGTTCGTGCTGTCGCTGCCCAACGTGCTGCACCTCGCGTCCGACGTGACGGGTGTGCTCGCCGCCCCGCAGGGCGACGGCGCGCACCCCTCGTCGCTGGCGCTGGCCGCGGCCCTGCACCCCACCGCCGCGGTGTGCGGCACCCCGACGCAGGCGGCGCGCGCGCTCATCACCCGCATCGAGGGCATGGACCGCGGCCGGTACGCCGGACCCGTGGGCTGGTTCGGTGCCGACGGCGACGGCGAGTGGGGCATCGCCCTGCGCTCCGCCGAGGTGGACCGGCACGACCCGCACCGCCTGCGGCTGTTCGCCGGCTGCGGCGTCGTCGCGGCCTCCGACCCGGCGGCCGAGCTCGCCGAGTCGCGCGCGAAGCTCGACCCGATGCGGTACGCGCTGTCCTGACACGCGTCGTCCTGACACGCGTCGTCCTGACACGCGCCGCGCCCGCAGGGACGCCGAGGGCCCGCCGCGAGAGGGGGATCGCGGCGGGCCCGGTCGTGCGGTGGACGGCGTGGGGCGGGACCGTCAGCCCTGGCCCTGCTGCTGCTGCAGCCACTCCCAGAGCTGCTCGGGGGTGAGACCGCCGGGCAGGGACTGGTCGTCCTGACCCTGGCCGCCCTGGCCGCCCTGACCCTGGTCCTGGCGCGGCTGGGCCGAGCCGAGGTCGTCGGGGCGCGTGGCGAGCGTGACGTCGAGCTCGCGCGTCTGGCCGTCGCGCACGACCGTGAGGGTCACGTCGTCGCCCGACGACAGGGACCGCACGAAGGCCGTGAGCGCCTCGGCGCCCCCCACCGGGTCGTCGTCGATGGCGACGATGACGTCACCGGCCTGCAGACCGGCCGCGGCGGCCGGGGAGCCCTCGTTGACGGACTCGACGACGGCACCGCGGCGCGTGACGCCGTCGGCCGTCGCGACGCCGGCGGACAGCGTGACCCCGAGGAACGCGTGCTCGGCCTGGCCGTCCTCGATGAGCTGCGCGGCGACGTCGCGGGCGAGGTCCGACGGGATCGCGAACCCGAGACCGATCGAGCCGGACTGCGCGCTGAGCGTGGCGATCGAGGACGTGATGCCGATGACCCGGCCCGTCGCGTCGAACAGCGGCCCGCCGGAGTTGCCGGGGTTGACGGCCGCGTCGATCTGGATCGCGTTGGTCACCGCCGCCTCGGCCCCGCCGTCCTCCACCGTGGAGACCGGGCGGTCGACGGCCGAGACGATGCCGGTGGTCACGGTGTTGGCCAGGCCCAGCGGGTTGCCCACCGCCATGACCGGCTCGCCGACCCGGACCTCGTCGGAGTTGCCGAACGCGGCCGGCTGCAGGTCGTCGGGGGCGTCGAGCAGCTGCACGACGGCCAGGTCGGTGCTGGGGTCGGTGCCGACGACCTCACCCTCGAGGATCCGGCCGTCGGTCAGCGTCACCTGCACGTTGCCCTGCGCACCGGACACGACGTGGCTGTTGGTCAGCACGTGGCCCTCGTCGTCGATGATGACGCCGGAGCCCTGGCCACCGCCGGACTCCGTCTGGACCTCGATCGCGACGACCGAGGCCTGCACGGCGGCCGCGACGGCCTGCCAGTCCGGGTCCGCGGCGCTGGAGCCCGTGACCGGCACCTGGTCGGTCGAGGAACGGCCCACGTCGGCCAGCGAGGCGGACCGCGACGACGACCCGCCCTGGTCCAGCAGACCGGCGGCGGCGACGGAGCCGCCACCCACCACGAGGCCGACGACGGCGGCCGACGCGATCCACAGCCAGGCACGCGAGCGGCGGCGCGGCTTCTCGCCGGGTGCCTCACCCGGCGCCGACGCCGGCGCCGGCGTGGCCCACGGGTCGTGCGCGGGAGCGGCCGTGGCCGTCGCGGTCGGGGCGTTCCCGGACGTGGTCGGGGCACCGCCGGCCTGCGCGCGCTGCGCGGCCTCGTAGCGTGCCCACTCCTGCGCGGGCGACAGCCGCGCGGTGCCCTGCGGGGGGACGGCACCGTGCGGCGGCACCGAACCGTGCGGGGGGACGGCACCGTGCGAGGGGACGGCACCCTGCGGCGGGACGGGGGTGGTCGGCTGGTTCTGGGGGTGGCTGCCGGGCTGCGGCTCGGGCGTGGTGGTCATGGCTGCCTCCTTCTCGACATCCATCACACCGCGTCGTCCTGGGATCGGCCTCCCAGGCGGCTGGGAACTTCCTGTGGGCCCGCCAGGAGGGATGCGGGCGCCGGCTCAGGCGCCCGGTGACAGGGCCTTGTCCACCGCCGCCGCGACCTCGGCGGCGAGGCGCTCGGCCAGGTTGCGACGCTGCGTGCGGTCGACGCGGACCTCGACGACGCTCGTCCCGGTGCCGGGCGACGCGAGCGCCGGCAGCAGGCCGTCGGTGTCGACCACGCGGGTGTGCCGCACGCCGTAGGCGGCGCACAGCGCGGCGACGTCCACGCCGTGCGGGGTGGCGAACACGCGCTCGAAGACGTCGGCACGCTCGGGCGCACCGTGCTCCAGGGTCGTGAACACCGAGCCGCCGTCGTCGTTCGCGACGACGATCTGCAGGTCGACCGCCGGCTCGGCGGGCCCGCGCAGCAGGCCGCCCACGTCGTGCAGGAAGGTCAGGTCGCCCAGGTACGCCCGCACCCGGCGCCGCGGCAGGGCGAGCGCGACACCGGTGGCGGTCGCGACCGTGCCGTCGATGCCTGCCAGCCCCCGGTTCGCGAGCACCAGCGGCGCGAGGTCCCAGCGTGCGACGAGGTCGAGGTCCCGCACGGGGCTGGAGGACCCGACGACGAGGACGTCGTCCGGCGCGCTGGCGCGCGCGACCGCCCGCGCGAGCGCCCAGCCGCTGACGCGCGGGCCGCTGCGGGAGCGACGGCCGTCCTCCGGGGCGTCGAGCGCACCGGCGAGCACGTCCTGCGCCGCCGCGTCGGCCGTGCGCCAGGCGTCGAGCCACCCGGCCGGGGCCCCGACCCGGCCCTGGCGCATGCGCGCGGGCACGTCGAGCAGCACCTGGGAGGCGTTGCGGGCCGCGTCGGGCCAGTCCGCGCCGCGGGGCGCGACCACGAGGACGTCCACGTCGGGGCGCGCCAGCAGCGCCTGGACGGGCCGCGTCAGCGTGGGGCGGCCGAGCACCACGACACGCCCCGTGCGCCCGCCGAGGCGCTCGTCGGCGAGCAGCAGGCGGTACGCACCGATCGCGGTGGGGCCCTGCCGCGCGCCCGAGGACGGCTCGGCCAGCAGCGGCCAGCCGTTGGCCTCCGCGAGGCGGGTCG
>Ga0233385_1000861_pt1 | contig 13689 bp, 11 predicted proteins | sample ElkDunMinimDraft_16_FD_191543 | JGI IMG/M metagenome (GOLD analysis project Ga0233385, IMG submission 191543) | Fecal eukaryotic communites from dung pellets of Tule Elk in California, USA - Elk Dung G36 | ecosystem: Host-associated > Mammals > Digestive system > Large intestine > Fecal | place...
ACCTCGTCGTCGCCAAGCTTCAGGATATCGTGAGACAGACCGAGCAAGCCGCCTAGATCAGGCCTGCCGATCAGCCGGCTCCAGACGGCATCCCGGCGAATCGCGGCAGCTTGAAGTCCAGGGTTCCCGGGATCATCGGCGTATTTGCTCGAAGGTGCATTGCGAGGGCTTCTTGTCCGGTCGCCAGCGCAGAAATTTCGTGCCGTGCCGGAAGCGATCGTCGGTGACGTGGTCGAAGCAGACCTCGACGACCAGTTCAGGCCGCAGCGGCTGCCAGTCGCCGGAGCGCTCGGTGCTCCATCGGCTCGGCCCGCCGGGCGCCCTGCCCGTAAATCCCGGCGGCTGGGTCAAAGCCTCCAGCCTTGCCGTCAGGGCGGCACGATCCCCTCGCGATATCGTCGAGGTGTAGCCGACGTGATGCAGCTTGCCGTCATCGTCATAAAGGCCGAGCAGCAGCGACCCGACCTGAGCGCCGGCGCTCAGGTAGCGGAAGCCGCCGACGACGCAGTCCGCCGTGCGAAGCCGCTTCACCTTCACCATGGCGCGTTCGCCAGGTCGGTAAGGTTCCGCGATCAGTTTCGCCACGATGCCATCCGTCGCGCCGCTACCGGAGCCGCGCAGCCAGCGCTCGGCTTCGCCAAGCGCGGTGCTGCAGGGAGACAGGATGAGACGTTCGTGGCGAGCTTGCCTGACGAACTCCTCAAGCACCTTTCTCCGCTCCGCGAGCGGCGCGTCGAGCAAGGAACTGCCGGCCTGGTCGGCGAGCATGTCGAAGACAACGAACTGCGCCGGGGTTTCGGCTGCCAGCTTCCGGACACGGCTTTCGGCAGGATGAAGGCGCAATTGCAGCGCTTCGAACGAAAACTCCGAGCCATCCTTGATGACGATTTCGCCGTCGAGGACGAAACGCGGCGCGGCGAGCTCGCGCATCATCGACACGACGTCCGGAAAGTATCTGCCAAGCGGCTTCCCGGATTTCGCTCGAAGTTCGACCGCCTCGCCCTCCTTGAAGGCGAGGCACCTGAACCCGTCCCATTTCGGTTCGTATTGCCAAAGGCCGGGCTCGTCGGGGATGGTGTCGGCCGCCCTGGCCTCCATGGCGGCCATGTCGAGCGGCAGCGCGAAACGGGATTTCCCCGGCCGCGCGGCATTTAGCCTGGCATTGCCGGTAGGCGTCGCTCGCCGTGTGGAGAGCCGCTCGGCCATGTGCGCTGCCCTGTCTCTGCAACGGCCAAACTCCGGCCGCGGAGTTCAACTCACTCGGGGAAGCGATGTTCCGTACTGTCGGGCGGCAGCGCGGCAGGCGTCACGCAGGCACGGCAAGCGCCTCGCGCATCCTTTGCCCGACGAGATGCGGGCTTTCGGCGATGATCACCCCCGCGTCCCGCAACACGCGGATCTTGCTTTCCGCGGATCCATCGGTACTGCCGGCGATCGCGCCGGCATGGCCCATGCGGCGCTCGGGCGGGGCATGGCGTCCGACCACGAGGGCGACGACCGGAATCTTCGGCTTTGCCGCCGCGATGAAGTCGGCCAGTTCTTCCTCGTCCGTCCCCCCGATCTCCCCGATGACGATGACGCCATGTGTATCGGGATCGGCAAGGAACATCTCGAAACAGGTCCGCATGCTGAGGCCGTGAATGGCGTCCCCGCCGATGCCCACCGTGGTCGACTGGCCAAGCCCTACGGCGCTGAGCTGCGCCGTCGCCTCGCTGGTCAGCGAAGCGGAGCGCGACAGTATGCCGATATGCCCGCGCTGCGCGTCGCCCGTCGCCATGACGCCTATCTTGCAGACGCCGGGAGCAAGGACGCCTTGCGAATTGGGGCCGACGAGGACGGTCGAGCCTTGCCTCAGGGCGTCGCGCACGCGGATCATGTCGCGGAGTGGAACCCGCTCCGTCAGGGCCACGACCAGGGGTATTCCAGCCTCGATGGCTTCGATCATCGAAGCGGCCGCGTTGGCCGGCGGGACGAAGACCATGCTGGCATTGGCGCCGGTTTCCGCCATGGAGGACGCGACGCTGTCGAAGACGGGCAGGTTGAGATGGAAGCTTCCGCCCTTGCCGGGCCGCACACCGCCGACGACCCGCGTGCCATAGGCCAGCATCACGGATGTATAATGCGTGCCGGCTCGCCCGGTCATGCCCTGGCAGATCACCTTGGTGTCGTGGTCGACGAGGATGGTCATGGCCTCCCTCCTGCCCTCTTGGCCTCGGCGACCGCGCGTGTCGCGGCGCTCCACATGTCGGGACAATCGATCACCCGGCAGCCGAAGTTGGCGAAGCGGAACCTGGCGTACTCCGCGTTGTTGCCGGCGAGGCGCACGACGGTCGGCAGGCTGCGCCCGGTCCGGCGCATGGCGATGCCCAGCCCGTCTGCGATCGTGTCGCAAGGCTGCATGCCGCCGCCATGCACATTCACGAGGATCGAGCGCACCGCAGGATTGTTGAGAAGCAGCGAGAAGCCATAGGCGACGTCGAGGCTCGTCGCCGTGGTGCGGATGTCCATGAAATTTGCCGGCTTGCCGTCGGCCGCGCGAACCAGGTCCAGGGTTGCCAGTCCCAGCCCGGCGCCGTTCGCCACCAGGCCGACGTCGCCGTCCAGTTGTATGAAGTTGAGCTGGCGGTTCTGCGCCACGCGGTCGCCTTCGCTGTCCTCCAGTTCCTCCCGCAGCGCGGCAAGCTCGGGATGGCGGAAGAGCGCGCTGTCGTCGATGACGATCTTCGCGTCCGCGGCGATGAAGTTCCCCTCTTCCGTGAGCAGCAGCGGATTGACCTCGACAAGCGTGGTGTCGAGTGCGGAGAAGGCCTTTGCGAGCCGCTGCAGAAGGTCCACGAACGCGGGCATGGCGCCGCCGGGGATTCCTATGCGCGCGCCGAGCGCCGCAGCGTCCTCATCCGCTATGCTGCCGCCGGCAGCGAGCGGAAGCCGCTCGAGGCGCGCCTGGCCGGCGTGCACTCGCTCCTCGATGTCCTCGTTGCCGTCCGAGCTTGCAAGCAGGACCGTCTCGGCCTTGGCGACGTCGATGAAGAAGGAAAGATAGAAGCTCCGCCAGGCGACCACGGCACGCTCGACCAGGATGCTGCGCGCCTCGGCGCCGGCCGGACCGGTCTGGATCGTGACGAATGTCTTGCCGAGGAGATCGCGCGCAGCCGACGACACCTCCTCCGGGGTGCGCACGATGCGCACCGCGCCGGCCTTTCCCCTGCCGCCCGAACCGATCTGCGCCTTGACCGCGAAACCTTCGCCGCCAAGATGGCGCGCGATGGCGGCGGCATCTTCCGGTGTCAGCGCAACCCGCCCCTCGGGGATTGCTATCCCGAAGCCGGTCAGCAGCGCCTTGGCCTGGAATTCGTGCAGCCGCATGACATCCTCCCGAGGAATTGCGTTGCCGACGAAAGCTGTCCCTGCCGAGCCGCAGGGCAGCCTGGAATACATTATGCCAGACGGTTCGAGGTCGTCAATGACGCACTCTGCGCAACGGGACCTTCAGGGATGGCGCGAGCCCTTGCGGATTAGGAGGGACGCAACAGAAATTGCGGCGGCAGGGAGTGTCCCACGCCGCCGCAAGGACGTTCCCCTCGCCCGTATGCCCTATTCCGCCGCGAGCTGCCGCGCGGTTCCCAGCGCGCCGCTCTGCCAGATTTCGGCGACGGCCTGTTCGTTCAGGCCGAGCACCTCGTGCAGGATCGCGTTGGTGTGCTCGCCCAGAAGCGGCGAGCGCACGACATCGGACGGGCTGTCGGAAAGCTTGATCGGATTGCCGACCGAAAGATAGGCGCCGCGCGTCGGATGCTCGACTTCGACGATCGTACCCGTAGCCCGCAGCGACTGGTCTTCCGCGAGTTCCTTCATCGAAAGGATCGGCCCGCACGGGATGTCCTTTTCGTTGAGGATGTTCATGGCCTCGAACTTGTCCTTGGTCATGGTCCACCGCTCGATGCGCTCGAACACCGCGTTGAGGCGCGGCAGGCGGGCATTCGGCGTCGCGTAGTCCGGGTCGGATTTCCAGCCGGGTTCGCCGATCGTGTCGCAGATCTTCTCCCAGACCGGAGCCTGGGTGATGAAATAGATGTAGGCGTTGGGGTCCGTTTCCCAGCCCTTGCACTTGAGGATGCGGCCGGGCTGCCCGCCGCCGGAATCATTGCCGGCGCGCGGAACGGCGTCGCCGAACGGAACCCCCTCCCCGAACTGGCTGTACTCCTTCAGGGGGCCATGGCCAAGACGCTGCTGGTCGCGCAGCTTCACCCGGCAGAGGTTCAGCACGCCGTCCTGCATGGCGACCGACACCTTCTGGCCGCGCCCTGTCTTTGTGCGCTGGAAGAGCGCCGTCACGATGCCGAGGCAGAGATGAAGCCCGGTGCCGGAATCGCCGATCTGGGAGCCGGTGACGAGCGGCGGGCCATCGCGGAAGCCGGTCGTGGAGGCCGAGCCGCCGGCGCACTGCGCCACGTTTTCATAGACCTTGCAGTCTTCATAGGGGCCGGGCCCGAAGCCCTTGATGGAGGCGACGATCATGGCCGGGTTGAGTTCCTGGATCCGCGCCCAGGTGAAGCCCATGCGGTCGAGCACGCCGGGGGCGAAGTTCTCCACCATGACATCGCAATGGCGGATCAGTTCCTCGAGAACGCCTTTGCCGGTCTTGTTCTTGGTGTCGAGGGTGATCGAACGCTTGTTGTGGTTGAGCATGGTGAAATAGAGGCTGTCGACATCGGGAATGTCGCGCAGCTGCCCGCGCGTGATGTCGCCTTCGCCGGGGCGCTCGACCTTGATGACGTCGGCTCCGAACCAGGCCAGAAGCTGTGTGCAGGTCGGCCCGGACTGGACATGGGTGAAGTCGAGAACGCGGACGCCTTCGAGCGCTTTCATGGTGTGCTCCTCCTCACTTCCGAACCGTGCTTTGCGGGTTGAGATTGCCGATGCGGCCGCTTTCAGTGCCGGCCGTGGGATCGATCACTGCATTGATGAGAGTGGGGCGGCCGGAATCCATCGCTTCGTTCACCGCGCGATAAAGTTCATCCGGCGTCGTGGCCTGAACGCCGACGCCGCCGAAGGCCTCCATCATCTTGTCGTAACGCGCGTCCTTCACGAAGACGGTGGTTCCGGGGTCGCGGCCGGTCGGATCGACGTCGGTGCCGCGATAGATGCCATTGTTGTTGAAGACGACGATGCAGACCGGCAGGTTGTAGCGGCAGACCGTCTCCACCTCCATGCCGCAGAAGCCGAAGGCCGAGTCGCCCTCGACGGCGAGCACGGGCTTGCCGGTTTCCACGGCAGCTCCGATCGCGAAGCCCATGCCGATGCCCATCACGCCCCAGGTACCGACGTCGAGCCGCTTGCGGGGCTGGTACATGTCGATGACGCCGCGCGCGAGGTCGAGCGTGTTTGCGCCCTCGTTGACGAGGATCGCGTCGGGCCGCTCCTTGATGACCGTGCGGAGCGCACCGAGCGCGCCGTGGTAATCCATGGGCGTCGCGTTGTTTCTCAGCCGCGAGGCCATCTTGCCGATGTTTTCTTCCTTCTTGGCGTTGATGGCGTCGATCCACTCCGCCGGCGCCGCCTTCCAGTCCTTGCCCATGCCGTCGAGCAGCGCCGAAACGCTGGAGCCGATGTCGCCCACCACAGGCGCCACGATCTCGATGTTCGAATCCATCTCCTTCGGCTCGATGTCGACCTGGATGAACTTCTTCGGTTCCGCGCCCCAGGTCTTGCCCTTGCCGTGCGACAGGAGCCAGTTCAGGCGCGCGCCGATCAGCATGACCACGTCGGACTGCGCCAGCACCGTCGAGCGCGCAGCGCCCGCGCACTGTGCATGCGTATCGGGCAGCAGCCCCTTGGCCATGCTCATCGGCAGGAAGGGGATGCCGCTCTTCTCGATGAAAGCGCGGATCTCGTCATCGGCCTGGGCATAGGACGCGCCCTTGCCGAGGATGACGAGCGGACGCTTCGCCTGCTTGAGCACGTCGAGCGCGCGCTTGACCGCCGCCGGCGCCGGTATCTGGGCCGGCGCGGGATCGATGACCTTGACGAGCGATTTGCGGCCGGCTTCCGCCTCCATCACCTGCGGGAACAGCTTCGCCGGAAGGTCGAGGTAGACGCCGCCCGGACGGCCGGAAACGGCCGCGCGAATGGCGCGAGCCACGCCAATGCCGATGTCCTGTGCATGCAATACGCGGAATGCCGCCTTGCAGAGAGGCTTGGCGATCGCGAGCTGGTCCATCTCCTCGTAGTCGCCCTGCTGCAGGTCGACTACCTCACGCTCCGAAGAGCCCGAGATCAGGATCATCGGGAAACAGTTGGTGGTCGCGTTGGCGAGGGCGGTGAGGCCATTGAGAAAGCCCGGCGCCGACACGGTCAGGCACACGCCGGGCGTCTTCGTCAGGTAGCCGGCGATCGACGCCGCATAGCCGGCGTGCTGCTCGTGGCGGAAGGAGACGACGCGGATACCGGCACCCTGCGCCAGGCGTCCGAGATCGGTGATCGGGATGCCCGGAACGCCGTAGATCGTGTCGATGCCGTTCAGCTTGAGCGCATCGATGACCAGGTGAAAACCGTCCGTGAGCTCGACTCCGGACGCCGGCCTTGCCTCCTCTACTTTTCCAACGGCGGTCATGGGGCGTTGCTCCTCCTCTTCGCGAACGTAACCGTCCCTTGTTGAGCCCGGCACTTGTCATTCTTGACACGTCGTCTGCGCATGAATGCTCGGCTGCAGGCCTCATCGGGCTACTGGCATAATAAATACCAAAAGTCAAACCGGTGAATTCAATGGGATTTTCGCTTGACCGCAAAAAGCGCTTGGTTACATTTGGCATTTAGTATACCAGTAAGGTGTCTAACAAAAAGACCAATTGGCAAGGAGTCCAAAGCAGGGAACAAAAGAGTTGCAGCCTTCAACCAATGGGAGGAAATGGAATGAAGCTTGCACGATCACTGGCGGCAGCAACGCTGACAACAGCACTGACCGCAATCGCGACCACGACGCCGTCATGGGCCGAATGGAAGCCTAGTAAGACAGTCGAGTTCATCGTACCCGCCGGCACAGGCGGAGGCGCCGACCAGATGGCGCGCATGATCCAGGGGATCATCCAGAAGCACCAGCTCATGGACCAGTCCATGGTGGTGATCAACAAGTCCGGCGGCGCCGGCGCCGAAGGCTTCATGGACGTGAAGGGCGCGGCCGGGAACGAACACAAGATCATCATCACCCTGTCGAACCTGTTCACCACGCCGCTCGCGACAGGCGTGCCGTTCAGCTGGGAGGATCTCACGCCGGTTGCGATGCTCGCGCTCGACAACTTCGCCCTCTGGGTGAACGCGTCTTCGCCCTACCAGACGGCGAAAGACTATATCGCCGCCGTACAGGGCGGGGCCGACAACCAGTTCAAGATGGCGGGCACCGGATCGAAGCAGGAAGACCAGATCATCACCGTCGCTCTCGATCAGGTCACCGGCAAGAAGTTCACCTTCGTCCCCTTCAAGGGGGGTGGAGATGTCGCCAAGCAGCTCGTCGGCGGCCATGTCGACTCCACCGTCAACAATCCGATCGAAGCCGTTTCCTTCTGGGAATCCGGACACCTCCGGCCGCTCTGCGTTTTTGCAGCCGAGCGCATCCAGATAAAGGCCGCGGTCGACTGGAGCGAGGTGGCGACCTGCAAGGAAGCCGGCGTCGACGTCGAGTACCAGATGCTGCGCGGCATCTTCACGACGCCGGGCGTCAGCCAGGAAGTGTCCGACTACTACGTCGCGCTCTTCCAGAAGGTGCGCGAGACGCAGGAGTGGAAGGACTTCATGACGAAGGGCGCTTTCACCCAGACCTTCAAGTCGGGCGACGACTTCAAGACATGGGTTGCCGGTGCGGCAGGGCTGCACAAGGACCTCATGACCAAGGCGGGATTCCTCGCCGACTGACGAACAGGCGCATCCGGGGCCTTCGTCCCGGATGCCTCCCCCGTCCTAACAGGCTCCAGAAAGCGAGGTCATCATGGCTTCCGAGCATGATGTCATGCCCTCTTCTGCACCAGGAGAGAGCCAGACCACCATTACGACGAGAGGCATGGAGCTGATTCTTTCCGGCTTCTTCATGGTCGTTGCCGGCTTCGTCATGTACGACAGCGTACGCGTCGGCAACGGCTGGGCGACCGACGGGCCGGAAGCGGGCTACTTCCCGTTTTACGTCGGCCTGATCATGTTCCTGGCAAGTGCGGGGACCTTTGCGGTCAATCTGCTGACCCGCAAGCCGGACCTGTCCAACTTCGTCGCGCGTTCGTCCCTTGTGCTGGTCCTCAAGGTGCTGGCGCCGACCTTCGTCTATCTGGGCGTGATGTATTTCGTCGGCATCTATGTCGCGTCCATCCTCTACATCGGCCTCTTCATGATGTGGCTGGGCAAATACCCCCTGGCCAAAACCGTGCCGGTCGCGGTCCTCATTCCGCTCGCCCTCTTCTGGCTGTTTGAGATCGCATTTCTCATCCCGCTGCCGAAGGGACCATTGGAGACCGCACTCGGCTTCTAACACATTGGAAATAGCTGGCAGGAAGGAGAGCAACTCCGGTGGACGCATTCGCATCGCTCATTCATGGCTTCGGGGTTCTCGCCGACCCTATGAACATCGTCTACATGTGCATCGGGATCGTGCTCGGCGTTCTCATCGGCGTCCTGCCCGGCCTCGGGGGCGCCAACGGAGTCGCCATTCTTCTGCCGCTCACCTTTTCGATGTCGCCCACCGCGGCGATCATCATGCTGTCGTCCATCTACTGGGGCGCGCTTTTCGGCGGGGCAATCACCTCCATCCTCTTCAACATCCCGGGCGAGCCATGGTCGGTGGCAACGACATTCGATGGCCATCCCATGGCGCAGCAGGGAAAGGCGGATGAGGCGCTTACCGCTGCCTTTACATCCTCCTTCGTCGGCGCCCTGCTAGCCGTCATCGTCATCACCTTCGTGGCGCCCCTGGTCGCCAATTTCGCACTGCGCTTCGGTCCAGCCGAGTTCTTTGCCGTGCAGTTGCTGACCTTCTGCAGCTTTGTCGGCATGGGACGAGAATCCGCGTTCAAGGTGCTTGCCGCGATGATGCTCGGCTTCGCGCTGGCCGCGGTCGGGATGGACTCGGTCACCGGCGAGCTGCGCATGACCTATGGCACCGTCGAGCTGATGCGCGGCTTCGACTTCCTCATCGCCGTCATCGGCCTGTTCGGCATCGGCGAGATACTCCTTACCCTCGAAGAGGGACTTTCCTTCCGCGGCAAAAGCACATCCATCACGATGCGCTCGGTGCTTAACACGTGGAAGCGGCTGCCGAAGTTCTGGGCCACCTATCTGCGCTCGTCGGCAGTCGGGTGCTGGCTGGGCATCACGCCCGGCGGCGCGACGCCGGCCTCCTTCATGAGCTACGGCATCGCCCATCGCATGTCGAAAAACCGCGCCAATTTCGGCAAGGGCGAGATCGAGGGCGTGGTTGCGCCCGAAACCGCCGCACACGCTGCCGGGACGAGCGCGCTCCTGCCGATGCTGACGCTCGGCATCCCCGGCTCGCCGACGGCCGCGGTCATGCTCGGCGGCCTCCTCATCTGGGGGCTGCAGCCTGGCCCGATGCTCTTCATCGAGCAGAAGGACTTCGTCTGGGGCCTCATCGCCTCGATGTACCTTTCCAACGTCGTCGGCCTGATCATCGTGCTGACAACGGTCCCGCTGTTCGCGGCAATCCTGCGCATCCCCTTCTCGATCATCGCGCCGGTCATCGTCGTGATCTGCTGCATCGGCGCCTACACGGTGCACAACGCCTATCTCGACGTGGTCATCATGCTGTTCTTCGGCGTGCTGGGCTACGTGATGAAGAAGCTTGGATACCCGCTTGCCCCGCTGGTGCTCGCGCTGGTCCTGGGCGATCTCGCCGAGAGCTCGTTCCGCCAGTCGATGCTGGTGTCGCAGGGCAGCCTGTCCATCTTCTGGTCCAACTGGCTCGTCGGCTCGATCTGCGCGCTGGCCATGCTGATGCTCTTCTGGCCGTTGATCTCGATCCTGATCGACCGGTTGCGCAACGGCAAGAACCGGCACCAGGGCGAAGCGACAAGGGCCTGAGCAACGCCGCGCCCGATAGGGCGGCGGCGCTGGTCGCAGCGCCGCCGCAAACTTGACAGGCAAGCTGTGGTATAAATAATACCAATGCCGGCGCGAGAAGAGATTACCAGGTAAGCGCGCCTCCGTTGGTCCATTCAGCACTGCCGCCGTAATCGCGAGGAGAGCGGGCGGCTCAAGGAGGAGAACATGCTCGACAGAACTGCTGTCCGTAACGTGCTGGACAAGGCGAAGGCGGAAGGTCGTCAGGCACTCACGGCGCCGGAAGGCAAGCTCGTATGCGACGCCTACGGCATCAAGGTTCCGCAGGAGGGCGTGGCGGCGACTGCCGAGGAAGCCTCGAAGCTCGCCGCAGGCATGGGCTTCCCGGTGGTCATGAAGATCGTGTCACCGGACATCCTGCACAAGACCGAAGCTGGCGGCGTCATCGTCGGCGTCAAGTCGGCCGAGGAGGCGGTATCCGCTTTCGGAAAGATCGTCGCCAACGCCAAGGCCTACAAGAAGGATGCGCGCATCAGCGGCGTCCAGGTCCAGCAGATGCTGAGCGGCGGCCAGGAGGTCATCATCGGCGCCGTGACCGACGGCTCCTTCGGCAAGCTGGTCGCATTCGGCCTCGGCGGCGTTCTCGTCGAAGTGTTGAAGGACGTCACGTTCCGCCTCGCGCCGGTCACCGGCGAGGAAGCCGTCTCGATGCTCGACAGCATCCAGGCGGCCGAGATGCTGAAGGGAGTGCGGGGCGGCGATCCCGTCAATCGCGATGCGCTGGCCGACATGATCGTGCGCGTATCCCAGCTCGTGGCCGACTATCCGGAGATTTGCGAGCTCGACCTCAACCCGGTCTTCGCCACCAAGGATGGCGCGATTGCCGCGGATGTCCGCATCGTCGTCGACTACAACCAGCCCGCACCGCGCCCGCGTCACGACAACGACGACATCGTCAAGGCGATGAACCGCATCATGCGCCCAACCGCCGTCGCGGTGATCGGCGCCTCGGCGGAGGACGGCAAGATCGGCAATTCGGTGATGAAGAACCTGATCAACGGCGGCTACAAGGGCGAGATTTATCCGATCCACCCGAAGGCCGAGGAGATCCTGGGCTACAAGGCCTATCGCAGCGTGAAGGACGTGCCCGGCACGATCGACACGGCGGTCTTCGCCATTCCCGCGAAGCTGGTCGCGGGGGCGCTGACGGAGTGCGGCGAAAAGGGCATTCCGGGCGCCGTGCTGATCCCTTCAGGTTTTGCCGAAGCCGGAGCGCCTGAGCTTCAGGAGGAGATCGTCAAGATCGGACGCAAATACAATGTCCGGCTGATGGGGCCGAACATCTACGGCTTCTACTACACGCCTGCCAATCTCTGCGCGACCTTCTGCACGGCCTATGACGTGAAGGGTTCGGCCGCCCTGTCCTCGCAGTCGGGCGGCATCGGCATGGCCATCATCGGCTTCTCGCGCTCCGCCAAGATGGGCGTGTCGGCCATCGTCGGACTCGGCAACAAGTCCGACATCGACGAGGACGACCTGCTCGCCTTCTTCGAGCAGGACGACAATACGCGCATCATCGCGCAACACTGCGAGGACCTGAAGGATGGCCGCGCCTTCGCGGAAGCGGCCAAGCGGGTCTCGAAGAAGAAGCCGGTCGTCGTGCTGAAGGCTGGCCGCACATCGGCCGGCGCCAAGGCCGCCTCGTCGCACACCGGCGCGCTCGCCGGCAACGACAGGATCTATGAAGACGTCTTCAAGCAGTCCGGCGTCATCCGCGCCCGCTCGCTGCGCCAGCTCCTGGAGTTCGCGCGCGGCATTCCGATCCTGCCGACGCCGAAGGGCGAGAACGTCGTCATCATCACCGGCGCAGGCGGCTCGGGCGTGCTTCTGTCCGACGCCTGCATCGACAACGGGCTTCACCTGATGTCGATGCCTGCCGATCTCGACGCGGCCTTCCGCAAGTTCATCCCGCCTTTTGGAGCGGCGGGCAATCCGGTGGACATCACCGGCGGCGAGCCGCCCCAGACCTACAAGAACACCGTGAAGCTGGGGCTCGAGGACGACCGCATCCACGCGCTGATCCTCGGCTACTGGCACACGATCGTCACGCCGCCGATGGTCTTCGCGAAACTGATGGTCGAGGTGAAGGAAGAGATGGCTGCCAAGGGTATCGAGAAGCCCATGGTCGCTTCGCTCGCCGGCGACGTCGAGGTCGAGCAGGCAGCCGAATACCTCTACCAGCACGGCATCCCGGCCTACGCCTATTCGACGGAGCTGCCGGTCGAGGTCCTCGGCGCGAAATACAAGTGGGCGCGTGGCGCAGGTCTGATCTGATGTCCCAGACGGGCGCCGGCAGGAGCCGGCGCCCGTCTTCTCGAATAGTCGATACTCTTCGAGCGGATGGCTTCCCGATGCATCATTTCCGGTGGAAAGCGCAGCGGGAGGACAAAGCCGCGGCGATGGAGACGGCGGGAATCCCCATGGCGGGCACACGGACCTGCCTCGGTGTGACGCACGTCGAACTGCTGGGCGTACGGGTAAAAGGTTGGTCCCTATCCAACGTCGGATGAGAATCGGCTAAAATTCACGTGGGGTCTCCGCTGCGAGATTTCGCGCACTGGACAACCGGCTGGATAGTTGAGAAAGGGCAGTCCGCATCGGAATGGCATTACATATTCCAGAGAAACGAGACTGGAGGTACTCACGTGAGCGCAAGAAGCCAGACGCGTTGGCCCCTAGCCGAGGAAGCCACACCCGGGCTCGTTCTCGAGCCTCTTGCCGCCGAGCCCAATTTCAAGACGCGGATCTATGCGACGCTCAAGGATGCGATCGCGAGCATGGACATTTATGCCACGAGCGAGGACACGTGGCTCGACGAACGCCAGCTCGCCGAGCGCCTCGGCGTCAGCCGGACGCCGATTCGCGAGGCGTTGGCGATGCTGGAGCAGCAGGGCTTCGTGAAGTCCGTACCGCGCCGCGGCATCGTGGTGCTGCGCAAGACCAAGCACGACGTGATCGAGATGATCCAGGCCTGGGCGGCGCTGGAAGGTATGGCGGCGCGGCTGATATCCCTCAATGCCAGCCGCAAGGACATAGACCAGCTTCGCAGGATCTTCGTGAAATTTCATGAGGGGCACAGGCCGGCCGACTATCTCAGCGAATATTCCGAGGCGAACATCCAGTTCCATCAGACGCTGATCAGGATGAGCGGCTCGAAAGTGCTTCACGAAATGACGGAGAACATCCTTCTGCACGTGCGCGGCATCCGCAAGATGACCATCGGCCGCGACGAGCGGGCGAGCCAGTCGATCAAGGACCACCTTGCCATCATCGACGCGCTGGAAAAGCGGGACACGGAACTCGCCGAACGTCTGTGCCGCGACCACACGCTCGGACTTGCGACCTATGTCGAAGAGCACAGCGAAGGCATTTTCGACTAAGGCCTATTCCAGGCGCCGGCTTGAATAGTCCGCGGGAACGACCAGCCCTGTTTCAAGTGCTGGACATATTCCCCGCCGGAATGTTGCCGGGCCAGCAGACTCCTCTGCCCGTTCTCCTTATCGCTCAATATCATCCAAGAGTCGGCCGGATGTCGCGGCCAGGCCGGGCGGCCGGTCGACGCAGGAAGACCGG
>Ga0233385_1000862_pt1 | contig 13684 bp, 17 predicted proteins | sample ElkDunMinimDraft_16_FD_191543 | JGI IMG/M metagenome (GOLD analysis project Ga0233385, IMG submission 191543) | Fecal eukaryotic communites from dung pellets of Tule Elk in California, USA - Elk Dung G36 | ecosystem: Host-associated > Mammals > Digestive system > Large intestine > Fecal | place...
GGCCAAGGTGGTCTATCCGCTCATCGCCTCGATCTTCGTGGCCTACCTCCTGTCGGTGGGCCTGGCCCTTCTCGCCGGCCTTTTCACTCGATCTCGCCGATCGGCACCTGTCTCCATCCCGGCAGGCCCCGCCGGTACGGCGACCGAAACGGCCACCGAGGAAGCGCCGAGCGCGACACCCGTCGAGAGCCCGGCCGGGCGGACCATCACCGTGGCACACTGGATCTCCAGCGGCGCGACGAGCTTCGCCCGCGGCCTCAACGACACCCCCAAACTCGTCGCCGTGGGATCCTTCGTCCTCGTCCCGGCGGGCATGTCGACCAACGGCATCCTGCTCATCGTCGCCCTCTCTATGGCGATCGGCGGGCTCGCCGTCGGGATGCGCGTGGCAAAGCGGCTCGGCGAGGACGTCGTCCGGATGAGTCACACCGAGGGCTTCAGAGCGAACCTGACCACGGCGATCCTGGTCGGATTCGGAGCCCAAGCCGGATTGCCGATGTCGACCACACAGGTGTCTGCGGGGGCTATCGCCGGGTCCGCGGGGCTCGCGGTAGACCGAATCAAATTCAAGACGCTGCGTGACTTCCTCATCGGATGGACGATCACGCCCGCGTTCACCGCCGCGGTGGCATGGGGGCTTGGTCTGCTGCTGATCTGACACGGGTCTCGTCGTCCGGCGAAGAGCACGGAGACGGGTTCGGGGTCGGCCTCAGCGATGTTTCGCACTCTCGGCTCTTGTTCTGTGCGACCGCGCGAATGGGGCCGACCCTCCTGTCCCTGCCGAAGCGCTTCAGCGATGACGGCGCTGGAGTCGACGATTTCGAGTTCTTTCAGCTTGTTCACGCCGAATCTCAAGACGGTGTCCCCGGGGTAATGGAGCGACCGGGACGGATTGCCGTGGTCGCGTCGGCCCGGGCGGGAGCGGACCCCCGTCCGTCGGCGAATTCGGTTTCGCTCGTCAGTCGCCGACGGCCGGCGCCGTGTCGGCGCTGAGAGTCCGCAAGATGTCGACCAGTGTCGACATCTGCTGGGAGGTGAGCGGCCTGAACAGCTTTTCCGCCGCCCGTTCGTAGCCGTGGGGCGAGAAGGAACGACAGATCGCGTACGAGTGCTGAGCCTGGCGGGGTTCCGCTGGCGGTTGGATCCACGAAGACCAGTCCCGCCACGTCACTGGGATAGCGGGTGGCATAGGACTGGGTGACGAGCCCGCCGTAGGACCAGCCCACGAATACCGCCGGCAGTTCAAGGTGCAGGGCGCGAAGAAGTCGGTGCAGGTCGTCGGTCATCTCGGTGACGGTACGGGCCTGCGATCCGCCGGAGCGGCCAACGCCGGCCCGGTCGTAGGTCACCACGATGGCCCGCTCGGCCAACGTGCGCTCCAGGTCCCTCTCCCCAGCCGCCTATGCCCTGGCCTGAGCCACCGCCGTCGAGAACCACGGTAGGACCTTTCCCGCGGACCTGTACGCAGAGCGCGTGATCGCCTACATCGACCATCATCGGCGTCGGGACATCGTTGTTCCCGGGTCTCTCATCCCACCCCATGGCGTCAATTTAGATTGACAATCACATTAACGTCAACCGAGATTGACACCTGGCTGGGGGTTTGGGGCCGCAGGGTTAGGCGACTTTCACGGAGTGGTCGCCGAAGTCGGCCACGACGTCCAGGGTTCCTCCCAGTGCGGTGACATAGGCGCGGAGGATGTCCAGGCCGCCGATCCGGCCATGCTCGATCTGGGAGACGCGTGCCTGGGAGATGCCCATCCGTTCGGCCAGCAGCTTCTGGGAGATGCCCACTCGTTTGCGCATCTCGGCAAGCTGGGTGCCGCGCAGTTCCGCCCGCAGTTGTTCCCGGCCGGCCTCCCGGGCGGCGAGGCGGTCGGGGGAGTCCCAGTCGGGGTCGATGTCACGGATCTTGGCTTTGGTGTCGGACCACTTCACGAACTCGCTCATCGTCGGTCCTCCTCCTTCTCTTTCTCGGCGCGGTAGGCGGCGTAGCGTTCCTCGGCCAGGGGGATCGCGGCGCGGTACCACCGGTTCCATTCCCCGGACTTGTCGCCGGCGACCAGCACGATCGCCTCCCTGGTCGGGTCGAACACGAACAGCAGCCGGATCTCCGCCTCACCGGGCACCCGAGGGCGTAGCTCTTTGAGGTTGTGCAGGACGCGGGAGTGGTGGATCCGGTCAACCAGCGGGCGACCGAGCCTCGGGCCCTGCAGTGCGAGCTCGTCCAGCGCCTCTTCGATCTTCTCCGCGGTGGCGGGGTGGTTTTTGCAGATGTCGAGGAACCGGGCGTTCACTTCAGCGTGCAGTGTGATCTCCTAGGCCATGCTCTCAATATAACGGATCCTTATATCATCTGGGTGCCTGCGGCCTTCAACCGCTTCCTGACCGGCGTCGCGCGGGACCTTCTGCCTCGAATGCGCCAATATGGCCATCAACCTTGACCTGCATGGACGGAATTTTTGGCAGGCGCACAGCCCGCCGGATGGCTCCTCAGAAGGCGGTCGTGGTCTCGGGCAACGCCGTCCTCACCATGATCCGGCACCTGCTGGCCGATCCTGAGGCCCACTTCCGTGACCTCGGCCCCGACTACTACGACTCTCGTATCAACAAGGACCGCAAGGTCCGCAACCTGGCCGGCATTAGCACGAAGTCCATCGCTCAGTCGTCCGCCGCGTGAAGGGAGGGCAGAGAAAGTCCGTACTTCTCCGCTAGGAAGAGCGTTTGGGCATAGAGACGGGCCTGGTGTGCGACGTCGCCCAAGATATATGCATTTGTGCCAGCGCCCACGAAGATTGCAACCACAGGCATGGCCTTGGTGACCTTCTCGACCGGCACGGCTCGTCCGTTCGCAAACTGCTTCATCAACTTCTCGACGGCGGGTATGAGTCGGTGGTCGTCTCTGAGCTTTTTACTCCAACGGACCCTTCGCTCCTTGACCGGCTCCGGCGTGATGTTTGAGATCGCTCGGCCCGCCTTTAACGCGGTGCCCTTTGTCTTCTTCCCGGCAGCATCGAAAGCCGCGCGTGCCTTCGGTGGAAGCATCTGTCGCCCCGCAACCTTCCGCGACCAGTGGCGCTGTAGCTCAGCCCAACGACGCTCTTCGTAGAGAGACATCGGGGATTTAGGTTGCGCAGCCGCATTCATACTCAAAGGCTAAGGTAGCGGTCCGATATTGACAGGGTTTTATCCTGGAGTTGCTGGTTTGGTGTCGGTGGAGGTGCTCTTCATGGCAACGGACCGTGATCGTTACGCTGTTCCTCGTTCCCGGGGCTTCCATATGATCGCTAGCGGTTTGTCGCCGATCCGGCTGCACGATCTCCGGCATGGCACGGCCACGCTGGCCTGGCCGCCAGGGACGATCTACTGGTGGTGTAGGGCTTGCTCAGGCTCGCCAGGAGGTTCACCAAACCGAAGGGCAAGGGCAAACGGTCCATCGCCCTACCTCCTCCCTGATCGTCCTTCTCAAGCGTCTCCAGGAGGCACAGAGGCTCGAACGGGAAGCGGCGGGGGGTAGGTGGCAGGACTGGGATCTCGTGTGGTGCACGCAGGACGGAAACCCGATCGATGCCGGGGACGACTGGGACGACCGGAAGGAACTTCTGCGACTCGCCGAGATCGACAAGGACGCCCGCGTTCACGACGCGCGTCACACGGCCGTGACGCTCCTGCTTGAACAAGGGGTGGACATCCGGGTGATTCAGGCGGTTCTCGGCCACTCCCAGCTCACCACGACCAAGCGGTACACCCACATCACGGAGACGCTCGCGATCGAGGCGGCGGGCCGGATGGGACGGGCGCTGTGGGACGGCTGACGGCAACGGAGCGGTCGTAACCGCAACTGGAAATGCAACTGGGCAGGCTTCCTGATCATGGAAAATGGGAAGTCTGCCCAGTTCATTGGGGTAGGGCGCCTGGGACTCGAACCCAGAACCTACGGATTAAAAGTGGACGGCTCTTATTGGCGTTCGCAACGCTCTGACCTGGTGTTTCTGATGCCGTCTCCCTCTTGCCCGGGGAAGGAAATCCGTGCATGGTCCGGATCTTGATAGCGCTTCCGAAGAGGAGGCTAGAAGACGGACATCCTGGAATCATCCGTTTGGGCGGTTCTGCGAGGTCATGCCCCTAATTTTTATTGGCATTGGATTACCGTTTTCATCCAGCTTTGGATTGATTTGTATCCCATGCTGGTCGAGCAAGGCTTTCACCTGTGGCGGCATAAATGGAAGTGCATCAGAAAGACGATGGGTCATCCACTCGCTTGCCCCATTCGGCTGAAGATCCGTAGTGAAACACTCGGGACCAACGGTGTCTAGAACCGACTTAAACCTGTCATTGTTGGCATGCAAGTTTTTAGAGTCAAGAAACTCTGCGACGCGTTGATTGAGATCAGCGAGAATTTTATGCATCTTGATTCTGTTTACTCCTGCCCGGACGCGTTCTTTGAGGTCCGAGCGGTCGGCTTTAGTAACAAAACGCGAACCACTTCCAGTAACTAAGATTTGCGGCTTGCGAGGGCGAATATGGGTAGCGTTAAGATCTGGCTCGGCTTGCTCAAGAGTCAGGCCGTGTGCGGTTTGAAAGTTCGATACCACCGACGCAACCGGCTGTTCGCCTATGAAACCTGCTGCGACGAAGGTGTGTCTCTTATCTGAGGTATTAAGAGATTTAAGCCATTTATCTGCACTGAGAAGACGTTTCACTAAATCGTCGTAACTATGATTGGGCCTGACCTGCGCCATCTGATCGGCTAACCACTCTCCCACATCGAATCGACCTGTGTGTCCAATGCCCGCGAAAATAACGGACGCGGTCCATCCGTAAGCCGCAATGGAAACTTGCTTATGTCCCTGTATTTCGCGCGGCTCGTATGCATCTAATCGTGCGTTGTAGACGCTCAATCGAAAGTCGGAGCACTGGTATATGGAACGAGAGGATACGATGGTTGTGTTTAGAGTCATTGCTGGCTCCCTGGAGGCGGGTCGCTAAAATAGGTCATATGATGCCATGACTAAAAATTGCTATTCACCGCACGTGGCGATATAGGGGGTGTTGAAGAATTAAGAACGAGCGAGAGGAGGATGGATGCATCATAGTCGCACTTCCTTCGGGAATCTGGTCATATGTAGACAGGCACCTGTCGCGCCAGCATAAAAAGCCCTCTCATCAGCGGAAACGCGGTGTGGGGCCTCATTGTTAATGATCTAGGACTCTCTGTGATTCCCCGCCGTTTCCTGTGAGAGTTGACATGCCTGTGGCACGTGATCAAGCTTCGGATCATGCGCGAACGCGCACACTTCTCCCGCCGGATCTTCCCGTCTGCCTCGTCCCACCCCGGAGGGGCAACAGCTCGGGGACGGAGGGTCAAGGCCGTCTTCGCGTGTACGTCAGCCGGTAGACGTTCCTCGGCCATGGGATGCCAACGGTCACAGACGGCCTTGATCCGGAGGAGTCGAGATGTTGGGCTTGCCTGGGACGTGGCAGACGGGAAGATCCGGCTTCCACCTCAACCATCTACGGCCTTCGTGGTGCAACGTCGATCATCCCGGAGCCGAGTACCCCCGCCGGAGGCATCCGGTTGAAGCTGGGTGAGATTCCAGACCTGAGAGAGCGAGCGGGCCGGCGCAATGCGAAGCACCCGAAGGGCCTCGAAGAGGTTGGGCCGGTCAGTCGAAGCTCTCGCTTCTGGGCGGCGGTGCGGCCCCGCTGCGGCGGGCGATGGTCGAGTGCGGTGCGCGGCCGGTGCGGCGGGCGGGCCGATTCCCGCCGCCGTTCGGGACCGGCGCCCACGCCGCACGCCCGGACGGCGGGCGGTGGGAGGGCCGTGCGGCGGCGCGCCGCGCCGCCGCCTTGATACCTACTAAGAACAATTCGGCAGTGATCGCGGTACGACACGTATCAGCGGCTACGCTCCGGAATCGAGCAGGTTCTGGACGCCTGCCAAGAAAATCGGCCCGAGCACCGCCGACGCGTTGCTGAGATAGCCTGTGATGCGCTTCAGGAGAGATCCCTTTTCCTCTTGATCCAAGGTGCCGTTATTCCCCTTCTCCTCGATCTCATCGATGGTCTCGTGTAGCTCCTTGGCGTCCTGCTCTTCTAGACCCAGCGATGGGATCTGGGATCGAACCCCTTCAAGCACTTCCATGATCTTTTTTATATCGACCTTCTGGTCCTGCGTCTGCGTGACGTTTCCGTGCCCGGTCACGCCGAGTTGGCCAGTGAAGTCCCCGCCGACGTGAATGTTCTGGTTACCGCTCACGGTCTTCCCCTTCAGGTACGCGTAGATGTTCCATGGGTGCTGCTGGACACAGTCGGCGCCTTCAATAGTGATCCGCGCCGTTGAGTTCGGGCCAAGCGCGGCATAGGGCACGACCAGCCCCTTGTCGCTCAGCCAGCTCAACGCATGGTCGAAGTGCTTGATTTCGAAGGGGTAACCCCAGAAATGAGACAACGGGTGCGTGAAGAATCTAGCCAGGTTGATATATGAGTCGTCGTATTCCTCCTGGTCCAGCCAGTGGAGGAGAGCATGACGGCAGGCGTCGCGGTTCGCATCACGGGTTTCGCGCTGAGTACGGGCGCGTTCCGCTTCTCGTCTGCCGTTGTGGGTCAGGCTCAGGCGACAGTCCTGGATGGTGCTGGTCGTGGGCTCTACCACGATGGTGTGCCGACTGTGCAGGCCCTCGATGATGAGCCTTGCGTTCTCTTCGAACAGTGGAATATCTCCGGTGCGGTTCGTCGCCTCCGCCAGCTCTCGAAGCCGGATTGGGCGGCCGCGGTGCTTCGAGTCGTACTCGAAAAGCAAGTCCAGGACGAGATGCTCGGCAACCCCGCCGTCGGTCTGGCTCAGGCCGTAGTGTATTGGCTTGCTCACAAAGAGATCTTATCGGTGCGGAAGGTGTTTTGGATCGCTCCCGGGTGTAGAGCGCCAGGGCCACGGTTTTGGTGCCTCGTGGGGATACCCGCAGATTAGAGGGGCTCAAGCAGGTGGACCCCATCGTGCTGGCGTACGGCTGGCGGGTGGTCGTGGTGCATGGCGTCGAGGACGCGAATGGCGAATGCCTCGGAGGCGAGTTCTTGGACCTCGGCCGCGGTGACCCAGCGGAACGCGCGGGCTTCGTCGGTTTCGGTGAGGTGGCCGCCGATGACTTTGCAGCGGAAGACGAGGGCGATGATGCCGCGTGTCATGTTCTTGTAGACGCCGGTGAGGGTGACGGGCTCGACGTGTAGGCCGGTTTCTTCGTGGATCTCTCGGAGGAGGCCGGTGGTGATGTCCTCGTCGCGTTCCAGGACTCCGCCGGGTGCTTCCCAGTGGTTGTTGTCTCGGCGTTGGGTGAGGAGGGCGCGGCCCTGGTCGTCGATGATCACGCCTGCCACGCTGACGGAGTGCTGCGGGTGGTGGTGATCCATCGGATGTCCTCCGGGGCTGCTGATCGCTATTCTCGGACTGCGGTACACGTATGTACGAGTTGAGGAGTTGTTGGTCGTGGCCGAGCTGCCGTTTCCGGATCTGGACCCGACCAGCGATCGGGCCGTCTTCCGGCAGATCGCCGATCACATTAGGCAGGCGATCGAGCGGGGCACTCTGGCCGAAGGTGACAAGGTGCCCTCGGAAGCTCGGCTCATGCAACACTACGGCGTCGCGAGGATGACCATTCGCAACGCGCTCCAGGTCCTCCAGGGTGAAGGGCTGACGGTGGCCGAGCATGGGCGCGGGGTCTTCGTCCGGTCTCATCCTCCGGTGCGGCGGCTGGCCTCTGACCGGTTCGCGCGTCGTCATCGTGAGCAGGGCAAGGCCGCGTTCATCGCGGAGACCGAGGGTGCGGGCGGGAAGCCGACCGTCGACTCCATCGAGATCACCGAGGGGCGGCCCTCTGCGGAGGTCGCCGGACTGCTCGGGATCGGCTCGGAAGATCATGTGATCGTCCGGTCGCGCCGGTATCTGATCAACGGTCAGCCGGTGGAGACGGCGGTGTCGTACATCCCGGCGGAGATCGCGCGGGATACGCGGATCGCGCAGCCGGACAGTGGTCCGGGTGGGATCTATGCCCGGCTGGAGGAGTTGGGGTTTCGGCTGGATCGTTTCGTGGAGGAGATCCGGTCTCGGATGCCGTTGCGTGACGAGGTGCGGGCGTTGAAGCTGGCGCCGGGTGTTCCGGTGTTTCACCTGGTCCGTACGGCTTATGCCGCCGATGGTCGTGCGGTGGAGGTGTGCGACACGGTGATGTCCAGCGATGCCTATGTGCTCTCGTATGAGCTGCCTGCGCGGTAACGCTTGACGAACTCCTCTAGAGGAGTCATAAATGTCTTACGCGCTACTCCTCTAGTCGAGCAGACGTCTACTGGAGGCAGGTCAACTGCGCGCGAAGCGTCGACTTGAGGGGCACACGTCATGACCGGGCAAGCATGCATTTCATGCGACGGCAAAGGGTGGAAGTACGTAAGCCAGCGGCGTGCCCTGATCGGCGGTCCGCGCGGATCGGCCCTGTCTTTCATCCGCGTCCGAGACGACTGCTCCCTGTGCCAGGGGCAGGCAGTCGCCCCCGCTCCGATCACGAGCTCCCGCGCATGAACGCCCTACCACCTGCGGGACGCCTGGTCCTCGGCGACGTCTGTTCTCCGGTGGGCGCGGCGGAGTCCTTGAAGGTGGAGCTGGAGCGGTGCGGGATCGAGGCCGACGTCAACGACGGTTACGGGCTGGCCGTGGTGTCGGTCTGGGCGGGATTGACCGTCTGGTCGGACGGCTTGGCCTTCTGGTGGAGTACGGGGCGGTTGGATGCCAGGCGCGGACGGGTGCTGTATGCCTGGCACGCGGCAACCGAACCTGACCGGGCCGCGCGGCGGGTGGCGTTCCGCTACGCCGACCTTCGGAGGACTCATCCACTGCCCGCCCTGATGGTGGAGGCTCATCGTGCCGATCCTGTCTGATGAGTGCGTCGGCATCAGTCCGCACGTGGTCATGGCCCAGCGTGATCACGCTCGTCTGGAGTGGCGGAAGCCGAACGGGGCTCTGGGGCGGGCGCACCCGGAGGCGTGGACGTGCGTGTGCCGGGCCACGATCTACGAACTTCACGTTGGTGCCGGGCAGGGATTCATCCGGAGAACTATTCGGCGCGACGGCAATCATCAAGTCCATGACAGTCGCGTGTGGGGGGTCACCGAAGCTCGGGCCGTCTGGTCGGCGTTACTGGCTGGGCGGGCTCGGTAGACGAGTGTGGTGGTGCGGTGACTGGCTGCGGAGGGCGCCGGAGGTCTCGCACCGCCACACTCCTGACCTGCGAGAGAGCGTTCGCTTTTCAAGCGAAGGGTTCGCATCTATGCTGACGACAAGTCGAGTAGTTGGGTTATTAACATGTCCGTTTCCGGTGATGAATACGCGCCTCCGAAGTATGCCCAGATCGTCGCGGCGATCCGGCACAAGATCGCGGAGGGCACGTATCCGCCGGGCTCCATGCTGCCGTCAGAGTCGCAACTGGTCCGGGAGTTCGCGGTCAGCCGTCCCACCGTGGTGCGGGCACTCCAGGTGTTGCAGCTGCGGGGCTTCATCGACCGGGAGCATGGCAAGGGGTCGTACGTGAAGATGGCGCCTCCGCTGGCTGAGGAGGACTTCTCCCGGCCTGGCCGTGCCGTCCTCGATCGTGCGGAAGCCGGCCAGGGCGCTGCGGTGCTGGAGGCGGGGCCTCGTCCGGCTCCGGCGAACATCGCCGCGACGTTGGCTCTGCCTACCGGGGCGCCGGTCATGATGCGTCGAATCCTGCTGAGCGACGGTGATGATCCGTGTGAGCTGGTCACCTTCTGGTGTCCGATCGAACTGGCCGAGGGGACCGATCTGGGCAAGGCGCTGCCGTTGACGGCGGGCATTCGTCAGCACGTGCAGGCGGTCAAGGGGCTTCGGCTGGATCACGTCATCGAACGGCTGGCGGCTCGTCACCCCACGGCTGATGAGATGAAGCTGTTGGGGCTGGGTAAGACGGCGGCGGTCATGGGGGTGACGGCTCGGGTCTTCGCCGGGAATCGTCATGTCATGGTCATCGAGGTTGCCTTGCCGGGGACGCTTCACGAGCTGGAAGACACCTACTCTCTGTAGTGTGATGTAGGCCACACATCGAAACGGAAACTCGTCTTGTCGAGTGTCCGTTCATCGTTTAGCTTCAACTTGACAGTACGAGTTAGCAACAGAACAAGCGAACAACAGGAGAACACATCATGGCCATCCAAGGCCCCATCCCCGTCAGCTTCGACCAGGTCTTCCCGCACGGCTGCTACATCGTCGGCGAGGTCGAGCAGGTCAAGGACTTCACCGCCTCCACCGGCGGACGCACCGTCTACGCCAAGGACAAGACCACCGGAGAACTCGTCTGGCAGGTCGCCGTCATGGACGCCGACCCCACCCTCAAGGCCGGACAGAAGACGGTCGCGGTCAAGATCCTGTCCCCCATCCAGCCCGTTCCCCCGGCTGCCCTGCCGGGGTTGCCGTTCGTGCCGGTGGAGTTCGACGGCATGACCGCCACCGCCTACGTCGCCGAGAAGACCGGCCGTCTGGCCTGGTCCCTGCGCGCCACCGCGATGCGCGCTCCCCGTTCGGCTGCGGCTCCGGCCAAGGCGTCGGCCGGTAAGGACATCGCGGCCTGACACGCAAGCGGGGCCGCTGGAACTGGCATTCCGGCGGCCCCTCGTCTCCCCAGACAGCGAATCAAGAGAGGGCTTAAGCCTAATGTTCAAAAAACTGCCCGGTGACGAGACACGAACTCTCGTCACCACCACCCCCGACACCGCCGTCGTCTTTCGCCCGGCCGTGGTCACGACCCCGGCCATCTTCACCATCACCATCTTCCTGGGGCGACTGCTGGCCGGAATGATCCGGCTCATCTGGCGCCACCCCATCGCCGTAGCGATGGTCGCCGTTCCCGCCACCGTCGCCATCGTGTACGGCTGGCGCGTCGCCCTGGTCCTCGTCGCCGTTCCGCTCTCGGTGCTGGCGCCGTGGCCGTTCTTCGATCGGGCCTCGTTCAACCGGTGGATGGGCTGGCGGCTTCTGGCCTTCTGGCGCCTGGTGTGGGTGTATCGGCGGCACTGGCAACCGGTGATGATCGTCTCCGGCTTAGGTCGTCATCTCCAGGGCCGCGACTACCTTCCCTATCTCGTCCGTGTCCGCTGTACCTCGTGGGCGGATGTGGTCACGGTGAAGATGATCAGCGGACAGGCGGTCAAGGACTGGGCCGATCGCCTCGACCACCTCGCGCACGGGTTCGGTGCTTCCTCCTGCCGGGTGGCCGTGGTGCGGGCCGGTCGTCTTCAGCTGACCTTTCCCCGTCGTGACCCGCTGGCCGTCCCGTTGCCGGCGCTTCCCCTCCCCGTGGCGGCGTCGGTGAGGCCGGTCGAGATCGGCACGTGTGAGGACGGCTCCCCGTATCGGCTCGCCGTGCATGGCACACACGTGCTGATCGCGGGTGCGACGGGTGCGGGTAAGGGCTCGTTCCTGTGGTCGGCCATCCGTGGCCTGCTCCCGGCGGTCCGGGCCGGTATCGCGCAGATATGGGCACTCGATCCCAAGCGAATGGAGCTGTCCTTCGGGCGCGACCTGTTCGGTGACCGCTACGCCGCCGATCCGGCCGCGTGCGCCGATCTCCTCGAAGCGGCCGTGCAGATCATGCAAGAGCGGGCCGATCGCTACGCCGGACTCCAGCGCTCCCACACCCCCACCCTCGATGACCCGTTCGTCCTGGTGGTCGTCGACGAGGTCGCGTTCCTGACCGCCTACCAATCCGACAAGGGGCTGAAACTGCGCATCTCGGCTGCGCTGGCCACCCTGACCACACAGGGCCGCGCGGTCGGGTTCGGCATCATGGCCGCACTCCAGGACCCGCGCAAAGAGGTCATGAACATCCGCAACCTGTTCCCCGACAAGATCGCGCTTCGGCTGGATGAGTCCGAGCAGGTGGACATGGTCCTCGGCGACGGCGCACGGGATCGCGGCGCGCTGGCCGATCACATCTCGCCGATCCCCGAGCGGGGCGCGGGCGTCGCCTATGTGCGGCTGGAGACCTCACCCGATCCGATCCGGGTCCGCGCGGCGTATGTCTCCGATGCCGACATCCAAGAGATGACGGCCCTGATGACCGGCGACACTCTGCCGATCGAGATGGAGGGGGCGGCTTGATGTGCATCATCCTGCACGGCACCCCCACCCAGATCAACGCCCTTCCCTTCCGGTGGCTGCGCACCCTCGACGGCTCCGATCTGGTCGAGGTGACGGTGATCGTTGACCTCGACTCCGCCCGGCTGCGCAAACACCCCTACCGCGACGCCTACCGGCTCTGCGCCGACCTCATCGACCCGAAGGGGGCCATGTGACCGACACCCCCGCCCAGCCGTCCACCCCTTCGACCGAGGTTCCGCCGAACGGCGCTGATCGCACCCTTCCCCGGCTCGTCCGTGACACCCTGCCCGTTGCCCTGGACGTCGCCATCGAGGTGGCCAAGCTCAACGGGGTGTGCATCCGCCCGATCGAGATGCGGCGCCTGGACACCCACACCGGCCAGAGCGAGCCGTTCGACATCCCCTGTGGCACCACGCAGGAAGCCAAGTGCCCGCCGTGCGCCAAGCGCAATCAACAGCTGCGGCGGGCGCAGTGCCGGGAAGGCTGGCACCTGGAAGCCGAACCCATCGCCGAACCGCACCCCTCCACCGAGGAACAGCGGTGGTTGATCGAGTTCCGGGCCGACGTCCAAGCCAAACGCGACGAGGCCGAACGCGACGGGGACGGGGGAGAGGTCGCCGACTGGGACGAGGCCATCGTGGGCATCGACGCGGAGATCAACGCCGCCGGGATGCGCGGCAACGTCCTGGGTGGCCGGTCGACCCCGAAGCGCTCGCGCTCTACCCGCCGTCGCCAGGATGCCCCAGACCTGCCCAAGCGGGCCAAGGAGAACACCACCCTCGGCCGGACCTTCATTGCCGCCGATGGCAGGGTGTATCGGCCGTCGCTGTTCGTCACGCTCACCCTGCCCTCCTACGGCAAGATCCGCTCCGGCATGGGCGTGCCGGTCGACCCGAGCAGCTACGACTACGCTCGCGCGGCTCGCGACGCGCTGCACTTCTCCAAGCTGGTCGACCGGTTCGTGCAGAACCTGCGCCGGGTTGCGGGCTATGACGTGCAGTACTTCGCCACCGTCGAACCCCAAAAGCGGCTCGCTCCTCACCTGCACATGGCAATCCGCGGCACCCTGCCCCGCGCGGAGATCAAGGCCATCGCCGCCGCGACCTACCACCAAGTGTGGTGGCCCTCGGTCGATGAGGTCCGCTTCGACGGCGACCACCTGCCCATCTGGACGGAACGGGCCGACCTGGGTGACGGCGCCACCTACCCGGACGGGCAGACCGGCGACTACCTCGACCCCGCCACCGGGGAACTCCTGCCCACCTGGGACGAAGCCCTCGACCAGCTCGACCAGCTCGACCAGGACGACGAGGCCGAACCGCTGCACGTGGTCCGCTTCGGCCCTCAAGTCGATGTTCAGGGCCTCGTCGCCGGATCGCCGGACGCGCACAAGCGCATCGGCTACCTCACCAAGTACCTGACCAAGAACCTCGGCGATCCCCTCGACCCCGACGACCCCGCCACCGACAACCCTGCCCGCCGCGACCACGCTGCCCGCATGGTCGAAGCTCTCCGCTACGAACCGTG
>Ga0233385_1000865_pt1 | contig 13650 bp, 11 predicted proteins | sample ElkDunMinimDraft_16_FD_191543 | JGI IMG/M metagenome (GOLD analysis project Ga0233385, IMG submission 191543) | Fecal eukaryotic communites from dung pellets of Tule Elk in California, USA - Elk Dung G36 | ecosystem: Host-associated > Mammals > Digestive system > Large intestine > Fecal | place...
CCCGCCGCCGCGGCCTGCGACCCAGCGAGGAATACAGGCACCCCAGCGACGCGGAATGGGACGACTTCCTCGGCCACTTCGAGCGCCGCCGCCTCGCCCTCGGCGACTGCGGACGCGCCTACGGGACCGGCTGCATCCACGAACACAGTTGCGTTCGCTGTCCACTCCTTCGCGTCGATCCCGCCCAGCGGCAACGCTTGATCGACATCCGTGACAACCTCACCGCCCGCATCGCCGAAGCAGAGCGCGAAGGCTGGCTCGGCGAGGCTGACGGGCTCCGCGTCAGCCTCGCCGCCGCGAAGGAGAAGCTGGCCCAGGCTGACGCCAGCCTTCAACGCCGGGTCGTGGCTGTCGAGCTCGGTATGCCTAGCTTCTCTAATGTCGCGGCACGCACCGTTACATCGTGATCATCGACTACCCTGCCGGGTCATGAGCGCGGACAACTGGTTGGCCGATACCCGAACCTCCTACGACACGGTCGCCGTCAACTATGCCGACCTAGTCCGCAACGCGCTCTCCGAGTTTCAGTACCTACGCGCTGCTTTGACGCTGTTCGCCGACGGCGTGATTGCTGCGGGAAACGGGCCAGTAGCGGACATCGGATGCGGGCCTGGGCACATCACCGCCCATCTGCACGAACTCGGTCTCGATGCCTTCGGCGTCGACCTGTCACCGGGGATGATCGCCGTCGCCCGGCGCGACCACCCGAACCTACGGTTCGAGGTGGGCTCGATGACAAGCCTGAGCCTCCCGGCCTCCTCTCTGGCCGGTCTGCTCGCATGGCAGTCGTTGATCCACATACCCGACGAGGAGGTGCCAACCGTCTTCGAACACTTCCATCGATCCTTGCGTCCGGGCGGACTGCTGCAGTTGCTGTTCCACACCGGCGACAGGTCGCGACTAAAGACCGATGGCTATGGCGGCCACCCGATGAAGGTTTACGTTCATCATCGCCAGCCAGACAAGATGGCCGCCTGGCTGCGTGACACCGGATTCGAGGTCGAGGCTCAACTCCTACTCAACAATCCAGAGGGCGAGGTCTCACAAGCCGTTCTCTTCGCACGTCGCAAGCTCGGCGAATAGTTCAGAGAAGGTGCCGCAAGTGGACAGCCTGGCCGAGCTCAACGCCCGCATCGAGCACTTCGAGCAGCTCGAAGACAGCCGCCGGATCGGGGCGCGGCTGCGCACCATCGCCCAAGACTTCGCGATCGAGGCACCGCTGCTGCGCACGCTACCTGACGATCATTTCTCTACCGGGCTGCTGCTGACGCCCCGCGTTGACCGCTACGGCCAGATCACCGTGCGCTGCTGCCGCTACTCGGTACCGATTCATCTGATCGGGCGCAAGGTGCGGGTGGTGCTGCACGCCTGCGAGGTCATCGTCTACGACCGCCACCATGAGGTCGCCCGGCATGAACGGCTGGCCAGCAAGGGCACCGAAACCATCGTGTTGGACCACTATCTGGAGGCATTGATGCGCAAACCCGGGGCGTTTGCCGGGTCGGTCGCGCTGGAGACGGCCCGGACCAGTGGCGCGTTCACCGACGCCCACGACGCCCTATGGTCAGCGGCCCGGCGCTCGCTGGGCGAGCCCGGCGCGACCCGCGCGCTGATCGAGGTGTTACTCCTGCACCGCACCATGGACGACGCCGACGTCATCACCGGGATCCGCGCGGCGTTGTCGGTCGGCTCGTTCGCCGCCGACGTGATCGCGGTGGAGGCCCGCAAGGCCGCCGACGTCCGCGGCGCCGGACGTCCCACCCCGGGCACCGCCCGCCTGAGCGGGCCGGCGACGGTCCCGGCCCAAAGCCCCCAGGTGACCAGCCTGACTCGCAAACGCCTGGCCGAACTTCCCCCCGACACCCGTCCGCTGCCCAGCGTGGACGCCTACGACCAACTGCTGCGCCACCCGGCGCCCCACACCCACCACCAACAGCAGTCCGACACCCACCAGGAGAGCGCGTCATGACCCGCAACCGGGGCATCACCGAACCCGCCGCCGAGGCCGCGATCGACACCGCCTGCCGCGTGCTGCGCCTGCCGGCCATCCGCGACCAGTTCGCCGACTGCGCCGACCGGGCCGAGCGTGAACAGCTGACCTACCGCGGATTTCTGGCCGAGCTCTTCATGGTCGAGTGCGACGAGCGAGACCGCCGCCGCGCCGAACGCCAGCTACGCGCCGCCGCCTTCCCTCGCCCGAAATGGCTCAAGGACTTCGACTACGACGCCAACCCCCACATCGAACCCGCCATCATCAACACCCTGGCGACCTGCGAATGGGTCGGCAAAGGCGCCCCGTTGTGTCTGATCGGCGATTCGGGGACGGGTAAGTCCCACCTGCTGATCGGCCTGGGCTCAGCCGCGGCGATGGCCGGCTTCAAGGTCCGCTACGTGCTGGCCTCCAAACTCGCCAACGAACTCGTCGAGGCCGCCGACGACCGCCAGCTCACCAAGACCATCAACCGCTATGGCCGGGTCGACCTGCTCTGCATCGACGAGCTGGGCTACATGGAACTCGACCGGCGCGGCGCCGAGCTGCTCTTTCAGGTGCTGACCGAGCGCGAGGAGAAAAGCAGCGTCGCGATCGCTTCCAACGAGACGTTTTCCGGCTGGACCAAGACCTTCACCGACCCGCGCCTATGCGCCGCGATCGTTGACCGGCTCACCTTCGGTGGCACCATCATCGAGACCGGCACCGATTCCTACCGGCTGGCCCACACCAAAGCTCAGCACAACGGCAAATCCTGACACCCCCTTGTCTCGCCCATCGAGGCGAGGGCGTCGCCCGCCCCACCCCACCACGCTCGCCGTCGCGCCCGGCCAGCGGGCGATGCACTCGCGGGGCAGGGGTTCGGGGGCGGCAGCCCCCGAGACCACAGACATTCCGTCTCATTCAGGCGGACACAGCCCTGTTGATCTGATGCGTCTAAAGATCGTCCTGTTATCCCTGCCATGAAGGAATTACCAGGTGCGTTGCGGAGTTGGGCTGGCAACGGCAAGATCAGGACGTGACCGAGTACTCGTGGCCGGATGACGGCGTCGAGATCGGGAGAAGGGCCCGGGCAGCCTGGTCCGCTACGTGTCGAGCCTTGCCTATCGGGACTCGGGTGACCGGGACGGTTATCGGCCGGCAGCCCTTCGGTGTGTTTCTTCGCATCGATGACACGCCCGAGGCGATCGGCCTTGCTGAGATCACCGCCATGCCTCCAGAGTTTGAGCTCCCTCGCTTGGGCGCCTTCGTGACCGGCGAGGTCATCTGGCATACCGAGCACAACCATCAGGTGCGGATCAGACTCACCGAACAGACAGAGAGCTGACACGGTCCCACTGGCCTGATACATCCCATCGGGGTGGGGCCATTTCAAGCCGTCGCTTTTTCACCCAGTGATCAACAAATGGGTCCAGGTGAAGCCGTCAAATGGGGCCACCTGAAGCCGTCCTAGCCACTTTTGCCCGCGGCATCGAACGGGACCTGGACGCGGTCACCAACGGGCTGTCCCTGCCGTACTCCTCCGGCGCGGTCGAGGGCAACGTGACACGCATCAAGGCGCTCAAGAGGAGCCGATACGGCCGCGCCAAACTCGACCTCCTAAGAAAGATCATCCTGTGTAGTCCTTGCTGATGTCACGGAGCGTCGCGAGATCACAGACTTTGCGCCAGAGCCGTGCGTCGCCGCTGGTGGCCAGGAAAAAGTCAGCTCTTCGTAGTTGCCTACTTCTTGATGGGTCGTCCTGGGCCTCGAGTGCGGGCCTGTCACATGCGGAAGGACTCGCCCTATCCACCTGTTCGGCCGAGAGGAGCTTCACCAGTGGGCCACTGAAGGGGTCTCCTTGCCGGAGTTGCTGAAGCTGACAACTCCCCTGCGCAGGATGCGGCAGCTCCGCCACACCTCCAACCGGCTGATCCGTCACGACGCAGTACCACGCTCGAGGTCCTCCAGGCGTGAACCAAAGCGCTGAAGCAGGCCTTGCTGAGGCGCTCGCGGACCGGGCGCGGGCCTGGCGGGTGGGGAGCGGCTGCGGTGCGCTCGCACCGCAGCCGCTCCCCGGCCCCTATCCGACCCGAGGTCTGCGGCCGCTGATCTCTTTCATCGCCGGCAAAGGTGTCACGGTCGGCTCGGCCATCCCCACTCAGGGCGATCGCATCCTGTCCGCGGTGGGCATCGACATCGGCGGCGGCACCTCCTGCTCCCCCGGCGCCAGCGCCGCTGGTCGACGCCATCCGGCAGCAGCTGCAGCACACCCCGCCCAGCGCCGCCGCCTGGCCTTGTGGCTGCCGGGGCGCGGCCGCGCTGCTGGTCGCGCTCGCCGACAGAGGTGATGGGGAAGGCCTCCACCGCTGCGTCGCCGTGCTCTGTTCAAGGCCAGATGCGGCCACCGCCGGGTCCGGTCTTCGGGGCGGGGAAGAAACGACACCAGCGCCCGAGGTCCATCCTGTCCCCCTTTCGTTGAGGAGGCCCGCGCATGCTGGTGAAAGTGGCCGATCAGATCGCTGACCAGTACGAGGAGCTCCAGCGGTGGGCAGAGGCGCGGTTCGACGATCCGTCCCGGGCCGACACCGTGAAGAACGTCATCATCGGCTTGTGCGGCGCCGCCCTGATCATCGTCATGGTGGCGCTGATCTGGCTGATCGTCACCGTGTTCGGCGTCATGCTCAGCGCTGTGACCGCAGGAGCGGCTCACGGGCTGGGCGCGGTGTTGGAGCAGGTGGCCGACTGGCACCTGGCAGAAATCGTCATCACCCCCGTGCACGCCTACATCACCGCCCACGCCGCCGGCCTGGCGGCCGGAGCCGAGGCGATCTTCTCGGCTTGGACGCTGAGCGGGGTGGGGCTGTGGCTGGCCTGCTGGCTGGCGCGCTCCTGGGGGGCGCGGCTGGCCTGGGTGCTGTACGGCGCCGCCACGGCCGCGATGGTCTACAGCGCCGCCCCTGTCGCCGGACGGATGCTCGCGATGGGCGTCGCCGTCTTGTACTGGGCGCTGTTGTCGGTGTTCGCCTTCCGCGGCGTCGGCCGCCGTCGCCCCGCGGTGCATGTTCACCCCGGCCCCGACGTCGTCACCGCGTTGGAGCAGCATCGCCGACAGACGATCCAGCACCTGAATGAGGAATTGGAACCGGTGCGCGAGCGCCTGATGCGCGTCGAAGCGGTCGCTGATGAGCTGGCGGCCCGGCGCGCTCGCCCAGAGGACTAATTGTGGTAGCAGCTCTTAGTTTCGCTTTTACCGCCGGGGACGGGTGGTTCTCGACATGAAACGGCTGTTCAGCCTATGTGACCACACTTTCTACGAACCCGATCATGAATATAGCCGTGAGGCCGACCGAGAATTTGAGCCGAGTGAAACAACGGCGACGATACTCCCGCCCTTGGCCTACTGGCTGAACAGCGCCTACCGGCGCGACCTAAGCGAGACGAAGATTGAAGCTTGGGCGCTTCGGTGTGCCGGCCTGAACCCCGAGTTCTCGGCCCTCTTGATCCAGACCGCGGAGGAGGACTTCGACGTTCAGGTCCTCGCCGTCCGACAATGTTCATCGCCCGTCCTGAACACCCGAGGAGCCCTATGAGCAAAGAGCAAAGGCGGATCTTCTTTAACATCATCTTCCTAACGGTATGTCTGGGAGGGAGTGCCGCCTACCTCGCGTTTGGTGAAGACAGCCCAAAGTTAGCCATTCTGACGATCGCCCTCATCGTCATGTTCTGGGCGCAATTTTGGTGGAACAGTCGAAACCATTCCCTCGTGGAGCCGAAGAAATTCGCCGAGCTGTACAAAGCAGCTAAGGCCCTGCCCGTGGAGACGGGACTCACCGCCGACGGAACGCTGTTCTGGCGGCACAAACACCCTCCGTTGAAGATCATCATAAGCAGGGCACGGAAAACAGACATCGAAGAGGCGATTACCGAACTGTATGACGGACAGACGGTCAGCACGGTGCCGTCAGACCTGATCATCCTTACTGCTCCGGGTTTGGTGTCATGTCGACGCGTTATACAGACGGTCCGCAAAGACGCGGATGGCGGAGTGAAAATGGATCGCGTCCAGAACCCGGGGCAGTCGCTTCGCCAACTCCGATTCGCTCGTAGAACCCGCGTTTGGCTGGTCACTGAAGCCGAGTTGGACGAGCTGTCCGAACAACTACAGCGCGCCCGCCTCGCGTAACGTCTTCCACCGGTAGGGTCCGCCGCGGCACTCGCCGGTGTTCAACGGGTCGTTGATGTTATCCGTTCGGCGAGGCGGCTCGCGCGTTGGGAGGCGCCCTGTTTGGTGAGGTGCAAGGCGGCGCCGACGGTTGACCAGGCCGCGTTGTCGTCCCGGACGGCGGTGATCAGGTCGAGCTCCCCGCGGTCGAGGGCGGCGAGCGCCGTCTCCAGGTCTGCGCGCACGATCGGGGTGAGGGTCAGCGCGGCCATCCGGGCCGCCGGGGTGGCATCGGGGTCGGCGGCCGCCGCAACAAGCGCCTCTGGGGCGGACATCGGGTGCAGGTGCCGCTGCCAGACGGCCTGCTGGTCGCCTTGGGCGTAGCGGGCGGTGAGATACTCGGCGGCCCAGGTGCGATCCCCGGGCCGGGACTGGTCGAGGTCGTTGGCCAGTAGCCCGGCCAGCCCGTGACGGAGCAGTCGGTCGGCCAGAGATTGCGGGGTGGTGTAGCCGTCCTCGGCGGCCAGGAGCCGGGCAGAAAGGACGGCCTCGCGGTCGTTGAGCGGCCGGTCGGGGTGGTCGGTGTCTTGGGCGGCTTTCTCGATGGCCCAGCCGAGCGTGGCGGCGTAGGTGTAGAGGTCCTCGGCTCGGGTGGTGCGCAGGTAGCGCACCGCCTGCACGGCCAGGGCGTCATCCTGTACGACCCGGCGCAGGGTGAACAGGGCTGTGTCCAGGCCGGTCTTCGTGGTGAGTTTCGCCAGGTGGGCTTTCATATTGGCGTGGGTGGGGCCGTTGGAGTAGTGCAGGTCCCACCGTCGGCCACGCTCGTCGTAGGCGGCGTCGACCGATACACCGGTGATCTTCTCCAGCTCTGCGGCGAGGCGGTGGATCTGCGTCGAGCGGCTGGTCACGGCTCCCCCTCCTAGGGCGTCAACGGGGTGTTGACGCGCCCCATCATGCCAGGTCCAGGAGCTCGCGCAGAAGGGTACGAGATGGCGCCATCCCGGCTGGGCGAGGACAGCAACACCCCGAAGGGGTGGCCCGCGTCAGTCGTTTCGCTGCAGGAGCGCGGGCCCGAATCCGAGCCAGCGCGGGGTGAGGATGCGCGGTCGTTGCCCCGTGACCTCAGCCGCCCTGGCCAGGACACGCCCCAGCCCCTCGCGCCGCTCCTGCGATCCCCGTACACCGGCTTGGATGTCGGCCAGGACCGGCCGCAGCCCGTAGGCCCAGATCTCGATGCGGCCTCGTGTGCTGGTCTGCTGGTGGCGATCGGCGATGTGCAGCCAGTCCGCCGCGTCACACCCGGCCGCCACAGCGAGCCGGTCGATGTGGTCGCCGAGCGGCTGCCCGCCGCCGGTCCAGGCGTACCAGATGCTGGCGCCGCCATCGGAGCGGCGGAAGGTGAGCCATAGGAAGGTCTCCGGCTCAAAACCGTCGGCGACGCCGTCGACGACGGCCCTCATGGTGGGGGCCGCATCGCCCGTGGGCATCAAGAGCACCGGCCGTGCCGGCGTGAGTGTCGTCATCCGGCCGCCAGCATGAGCAGGGCGCGCCCGTCGGCAGGCATTCCGCGCATCCAGGCCTCACCGAACCGGATCTCGACGATGCAGAGCATGACGATCAGCTCGCTTTCGCAGGTGGAGATGGATCGAGAGTATCTCGCGCCGGATCGTTCCTGAGGGGTCGCCGCCGCGATTGCGTTCACCACTCGCAGTGATGAGTCGTGTACGTAAACGAGGGATTCGCAGGTGAAACCTGACAACATGTTCCTTATTTATTTCTTATGTAGATCTTGCGAGGTTGAGTGATCTATGGGTAATTTCTGATCGTTTGTTTCTATCTGTTGCACTCCGAACCGTTGACACCGGCTATGTCCGGATCTTTGACGGGCTGGGGTAACGCGAGGGCGCTCAGGTCTCGCGCTGACTGTTCGGAGGGTGACGGCGTATGCGCCGGAATTCGTCATGGCCGCGTTCGGCCCGCTGGGCTCATCTGGTGTTAATCGCGGCCGTTCCGGGGTTGCTGCAGATCCCCGCGCTACCCGCCCTCGCGACCGCCGACCCGATGGCCTTGGCCCCGATGGTGCCGCTGGTGCCCCCCCAGCAGCTGACCGGGTCCGCGGCTGGTTTTCCGACCCTGGTCAGCAGCGAGGCGACCACGCAAACGTCAGCGGCGGGTGACGGGGCGTGGCGCTCGGACATCGACCCTCCCGAAGAGGCGGTCCCGGTCGAGGAACGCTTCGTTGACCAGCAGGCGCAGGAGCAGGCCGAAACGTCGTCGAGCACCTCGCAGACGTCGGCGCCGACGCAGCGGGCCGCGCTGCTGGCGGGTGAGCCGGTGCTGCTGAACGCCTTCCCGCGCAGCGGGATGTTGATGGACTCGCTGACCCCCACCTTGCGGGCCCAGGGGCGCAGCCCTCTGGGTGGATCGCTGCGATATGCGTTCAGGATCTGCGACAAGGCGACGATGACCGGGACGGGATGCACCTCCTCGGGCACCTTGGCGTCAGGGGTGAGTATCTGGAAGGTTCCGGCCGCGAAACTGGCCTGGGCCAAGCAGTACTGGTGGACCGTGACCATCACCGACACCACCAACTCCCTGACCACCGTCTCGCCGGTGCACACGTTCGTCACCGGGGTGCGCCAGCCGGTGATCACCTCGCAGCTGTCCACCTCCGGGGTCGGCGGCCAGGAGTTTCATCAGCAAAGTGGTAACTACACCACCGCCGCGACCGATCTGTCGGTGCCGACGGCGGGGCCGCCGTTGTCGGTGACGCGTTCTTACAACAGCATGGACCCGCGCACCGACGGCATCTTCGGGGCGGGCTGGTCGACCCGCTGGGACATGAGGCTCGTCAAGGAGACGCGGGGCGCGGCCGTCTCGGCGCTGGTGACCTACCCCGACGGCCGGCAGGTGCGGTTCATGGGCACCGGAGCGGGAGTCTTCCAGCCGCCGCCGGGAATGCACGCCACCTTGGCCGAGGAAAGCGGCGGCACCTGGCGGCTGATGGACAAATCAGCCACCACCTACGCCTTCGACGCCCAGGGCCGGCTGACCCAGATCACCGATGCACGGGGCCGTAGCCAGGCGCTGACCTACGACACGGGTGGGAAACTGGCCACGGTGACGGCCACCGGAGGCCGGTCGCTGTCGTTCACCTGGACCGGCGCGCACGTCACCTCGGTCTCCAGCGACCCGGTCGGCGGCACACCGCTGACGTGGACCTACCACTACGACACCGGCCGGTTGACCGGGGTGTGTGCGCCGGTGGCCGCTCCCAACTGCACCCACTACAGCTACAGCACCGGATCGCAGTACCGCAGCCGGGTGCTGGATGCTGACCCGTACGCCTACTGGCGGCTGGGCGAGGCGTCGGGAACGACGGCCGCCGACCTGGGCGCGGCCGCCACTGATGCCACCTACCAGTCGGTCGCTTACGCCAAGCCCGGCGCACTAACCGGTAGTACCGACACCGCGGTGGAGTTCACCACCGGCTCGGCGCTGAAGCTGCCCGCGCACACGGTGCCGCATCTGGGCGATCAGATCTCGGTGGAGATGTGGTTCAAAACCGCGCAGTCCGGGGTGCTGATGGCCGCCGGCACCCAGGAAACCTCCGGGATTCCGTGGGGGCCGATGCTGTATGTCGGCACCGACGGCAAGCTACGCGGCTCGCTGGCCGCGGTCACCGCGCCGATCACCTCCACCGGTGTGGTCAACGACAACACCTGGCACCACGTGGTCCTGACCGTCTCGGGCTCAAATCAGACGTTGTTCCTGGACGGCGCGCAGGTCGGCACGCTGAGTGCGGCGGTGACCGCCTGGCGCAACAGCGCGACGATCGGCAACGGGGTGGCCGACCCGGCCACCTCCCCGGCGGTGCCCTCCCCGCGAGCGGCGTTCGCGTTCAAGGGCCTCATCGACGAGGTCGCCCTCTATGACAAGCCGCTGACCGCAGCCGAGGTCACCGCCCACCACGGCGCTCGGGCCGAGGCGGCGCACAAGCTCACCGGCCTCACCCTGCCCTCGGGCCGGGTATGGGCGGCCAACACCTACGACGCGGCCACCGACCGGCTCAAAACCCATGTGGACCGCAATGGCGGCACCTGGCAGATCGGCGCGCAAACCTACGACCCCCAAAGTGGCGCCGCCCGTGTCACCGTCGTCGACCCGCGCACCGAGGAGTTGAAGTATCTCTACGACGCCTGGCGCGGCTATCGCATCATCGGCGAGACCGATCAGCTGGGACACACCTTCTGGCATGAGTACAACCTGTCGGGCTCGCTGGCCAAGCTGATCGACCGTAACGACATCGTCAACGACGTCTACTTCGATGAGCGCGACAACCTCATCGCCCGCAAGTACTGTCGTGCTCCAGGTGAATGCGCGATCGACCGCTGGACCCACTACCTCAATACCGGTGACGCCTTCGATCCGCGCAACGACCAGGTGACCATTCACCGTGACGGGCGCTCGGCCTCTGAGACCGACACCACCTACGCCACCGTCACCGAGTACACCACCCAGGGTGAGGTGGCGAAGGTGACCAGCCCGGCCACCCCGGGCTTTCCCACCGGCCGCTCGACGATCTCCACCTACACCGACGGCACCGAGCCCGCGATCGGCGGCGGAACCACCCCGGCCGGGCTGCTGAAGTCGGCCAAGGACCCCAAGGGCAACGAGAGCATCTACCGCTACACCGCCTCCGGTGACCTGGCCGAGCAGACCAGCCCGTCGGGGGTGGTGACCACGCTGGTCTACGACGCGGTCGGCCGGGTGACCTCCAGCACCCAGATCTCGGCGGCCCACCCCGGCGGCGTCACCACGACGTTCACCTACGACGGCCTGGGCCGGTTGCTGACCCGCACCGAGCCCGGGGTGGAAAACGAGGTCACCAACGTCACCCACACCGCTCAGAGCACGCTGACCTACGACGCCGACGGCAACCCGCTCACCACCACGGTGAGCGATCTGACCGGCGGTGATCCGGCGCGCACGACCACCTACACCTACGACGCTCATGGCCGGGTCGCGACCGTCACCGACCCCGAAGGCGGGGTGAGCGCCTCGACCTGGGACGTCACCGGCGCCAAGGCGTCGGCGACCGACCCGATGGGCACGGTGACGACGTTCGCCTACACCAAGCGCGGTCAGTCGGCCTCTACGACGCTGAAGAGCTGGACCGGCAGCCCTCTTAACCCGCAGAGCGCCCAGGACGTGGTGCTGACCTCCTCCTCCTACGACCCCGGCGGCCGGCTGGCCGGTCAGATCGACGCGCTGGGCCGCAAGACGGCCTACACCTACTGGATGGACGACCGCCTGGCCACGACCATCGGCGACGATGTGCGGCTCAACGGCTCGGCCACCCCGGCTGACGTGGTGGCGCAGTCCAATGAGTACGACCCGGCCGGTAACCTCACCCAGCAGATCAGCGGCGGCGGCAAGAGCACCGTCGACTACGTCTACGACGCCGCCGGCCAGCTCACCTCCGCCACGCTGGATCCGGCCGCCCTCAAGCGCAAAACCGCCTTCGAGTACGACGCGGCCGGCAACGTCACCAAGAAGACCTCCACCGCTACGGGCACCACCCGCACCGAATTCACCTCCTATGCCTATAACACGCTGAACCGGATGATCCAGCAGACGGTGGAGAACGGCGCCGATGACCTGATCACCACTCACACCTACGACGACCGCGGGCTGCTGAGCTCGACCACCGACCCGCGCGGCAACGCCTCCGGCGCCACACCCGCGGACTTCACCACCACGATGCGCTACGACCTGGCCGGCCGACTGGTGGAGTCGAAGGCACCGCAGGTGACGATCGAGAAGAACGGATCTGCCACCACCGGGCGGCCCACCGTGACCTACGGCTACAACAGCGCCGGGCTGGTGACCCACACGGTCGACGCCGAAGGCCGCACGGCCACCTCGGCCTTCGACAAAACCGGACGTCTCACCTCACTCACCGCCCCGTCCTACACTCCGCCGGGCGGCAGCCCCCTCACCCCAACGGTGAACTTCGGCTACGACGCGGCCGGGCGGCAGACCACGGTCACCGACCCCCGCAACCACGTCACCTCCACCGTCTACGACGCGCTGGGCCGCCCGGTCAAGCTCACCGACCCGGGCCCGTCCGGGCCGGGTGGCGTCTGGGTGTCGGAGTACAACCTGCTGGGCGAGCAGCTCGCGGCCGTCGACCCCACCGGGGCTCGCACCGAGGCCACCTACGACGACCTCGGCCGGAAGATCACCAACACGCAGATCGAGCGCACCCCTGCCCTCGCGGCGCACACCACCACGCTGACCTACGACACCGCGGGCAACCTCACCAAAACCGTCGCGCCGGGCAACAAGACCACTACCTACACGGTCAACGCCGCCGGGCAGATCACCACCACCACCGACCCGCTCAACAAAACATCCTCCATCGGATACGACCTCCTGGGCCGAACCGCCAAGGTGACCAACCCACTGGGCAACGCCACAGAGACCGAATACGACCTGGCTGGGCGACAGGTCACTGCCAAAGACCTCACCAGCACCGGGGCAGTCGTGCGCACGGCTGGTTTCGGCTACGACCCGGCCGGAAACCCGACCAGCACCACCTCCGGCGAAGGACACACCACCCGCAAGGAATTCGACGCCCTGGGCCGGATGACCGCGCTGATCGAGCCGGTTTCTGCCAGCACCTCGATCACCTCGACGTTCGGCTACGACGCCACCGGATCGCGGACCCGCACCACCGACGGCCGCGGCAACGCGACCTGGACCACCTACAACACCCTCGGCCTGGTCGAATCGATCATCGAACCAGCCACCAGCGCCTACCCGAACGCCGCCGACCGGACCTGGACCAGCGTCTACGACGCCTCCGGCAACGCGGTGGCCACCCTGCAACCGGGCGGGGTGCGCATCGACCGCACCTTCGACCCCCTGGGCCAGGTCATCGAACAAAGCGGCAGCGGCGCCTCGGTGACCACCCCGACGCGGAGCCTCACCTACGACGCCGCGGGCCGCCTCACCGCGATCGGCGACTACACCCTCGAATACAACGACCGCAGCCTGCTGACCAAGGTCTCCAAGGCCACCAACCAGGTCGCCACCTACACCTACGACGCCACCGGCAACCCCACCCAGCGCGTCGACCCGGCCGGGACGGCCACCTACACCTGGGATGCCGCCGACCGAATCAAAACCGCTTCCGACCCGGTCACCGGCCGCACCTGGACCTACGGCTACGACGACATCGGCCGCCTCACCACCAAGACCTCCGCCAACCCGGTCGGAACGCAAACCTACGGCTACGACGCCGTCGACCGCCTCACCTCCCACAGTTTGAAGAACAGCTCCGGAACGGAGCTGTCGAAGATCGTCTACGGGTGGGACAAGGACGATCTCCTCACCACCAAGACCACCACCGGCACCGCCGGAGCCGGAACCAACACCTACGGCTACGACCGCGCCGGACGGCTTACCTCCTGGACCGCGCCCGGCGGAGCCACCACCGCCTACACCT
>Ga0233385_1000866_pt1 | contig 13643 bp, 13 predicted proteins | sample ElkDunMinimDraft_16_FD_191543 | JGI IMG/M metagenome (GOLD analysis project Ga0233385, IMG submission 191543) | Fecal eukaryotic communites from dung pellets of Tule Elk in California, USA - Elk Dung G36 | ecosystem: Host-associated > Mammals > Digestive system > Large intestine > Fecal | place...
CGAGGCGCAGGCGGCCCGCGTCGATCTCTTGCGCGCCGAGATCGCCCACGCCCGCAACCGAGGTGGTGATGCCCCACCACTGCTCCTGCGTGCCGCCAGACGGCTCGAACCATTCGACGTGTCGTCCGCGCGGGACACCTACCTCCAGGCGCTCGCCGCCGCCCAGTTCGCGGGGCCGGCCGTGGCCGAGGGCATCGCGGGCGTCGCCCAGGCGGCCCGGCACGCGCCACCGCCCGCGGGTCTCCCTCGGGCCCAAGACCTTCTCCTTGACGGCATGGCCCTCCTTGCCACCGAGGGCTACCAGGCAGGGGTATCGCTCCTGACCCTCGCACTGGAGATGTTCAGGGGCGCCATCTCCGACGAGGACGCGCTCCGCTGGAACTGGCTCGCGTGCCGCGTCGCGTCATTGTTGTGGGACTACGACACGTGGACCGAGCTCGCCGACCGCACTGTCCGGCTCGCGCGCCAGACGGGTGCGTTGCGGGCCCTGCCAGTCGGGCTCGCCTTTCAGCTGGCGCCACGGGTCTTTGCCGGCGAGCTGGACGCTGTCGCCTCGCTCAGCGAGGAGATGGATGCGGCGGCCGATGCCACCGGCGTCATCCACATCCCGTATGGGTCCGTGCTGCGAGCGGCCTTCCGGGGGCGCGAGACCGAGGCCATGGCGGTCATCGAGTCGTCGATCGAAGCGTCCCGGTCCAGGGGCGAGGGCCTCGCGGTGACCGCCGCCCACACGGCGCAAGCCGTCCTCTACAACGGGCTCGGGCGACACGATCTGGCGCTCGCTGCCGCCGAGCAGGGGACTACGAGTGCCGAGGCCCTCGCCTGGTACAACTGGGCCCTGGTCGAGCTCGTCGAAGCGGCGGCACGCTGCCGCCAGCTCGAGCGTGCCCTCGACGGCGTGGAGCGACTGGCCGAACGGACCAGAGCCTCCGGGACCGACTGGGCTCTCGGCGTCGAAGCCCGCTCCCGAGCCCTCGTGAGCGAGGGCCACGACGCCGAGCGGCACCATCGCGAAGCGATCTCCCGCCTGCGTCGGACGCGGGTGCGCGTCGACCTGGCGCGTGCACACCTGCTCTACGGGGAATGGTTGCGGCGCGAACGCCGCCGTCTTGATGCTCGCCAGGAGCTCCGGCTCGCGTTCGACATGTTCTCCACGATGGGCATCGAGGCGTTCGCCGAACGGGCACGGTTCGAGCTGGAGGCCACGGGGGAGGTGGCTCGCAAGCGCACGGTCGATGCGGGCACTCAGCTCACGAAGCGCGAAGCACAGATAGCGCGGCTGGCCCGCGACGGCCTGTCGAACCCCGAGATCGGAACCAGGCTGTTCCTCAGCCCGCGCACCGTCGAGTACCACCTGCACAAGGTCTTCTCCAAGTTCGGCATCATGTCGCGCACCGAGCTCGCGCGCGTCCTCGAGCACGCGCCCTCCGCGTCGTAGACCGACGACGCGCGGTACTACCCGTCGCCTCGCGTGACGGGTGTCCTGCGCCGAGGCACTGGTGTGCCTACCCGGCACCGCACGGATTCGAACGTGACCCACGGCGAGCGAAGGTCCTCCCATACGAACGTGCGCCAGGCGGATCGTCCGCCTGGCGCCCGGAAGGGAGGCTTCATGACGACACATGCCACGATCCCCACGACCTTCGGCTCGGCACTGCGTCGGCTCTACTTCATCCGTTTCGCCTTCGCCATCGTCTGGGCGGTTCTGGTCTTCACGACGGCGACCACGGCTGGCCCTGCGCTGACGATCCTGCTGATCGTCTACCCGCTGTTCGACGCGGCCGCCGTGCTCTGGCAGATCCGCGCCAACCCTGACCCCGCGCGCTCCACGGTCGCCGAGCGGGTCAACGTCGTCGTCAGTGTCATCGTCGCCGTCGCACTGGGCGTGGCATCGACACAGTCCATCGGGGCGGTCCTCGTCGTCTGGGGCGTCTGGGCGATCGGAGCGGGCATTCCGCAGCTCCTCGCCGCGATCCGCAACCGCAGCTCTGGAGGGCAGGTGGCCCAGATGCTCAGCGGTGGCCTGTCGGTCGTCGTCGGCGGCGCGTTCCTTCTCCAGGGCATCCAGGGGGTGCAGCTGATCACCGGGACCGCTGGCTACGCGGTCCTCGGCGGTGTGTTCTTCCTCGCCTCGGCCCTCCGGCTCGGCAGCGTGCTCCGGACGAGGGAGGGGTGAGCGTCGTGCACGCGAAGTTGGACACAAGGTTCGACACAAGGTTCGACACAAGGTTCGACTACGACCTGATCGTCATCGGCGCCGGAGCCGTCGGTGAGAACGTCGCCGACTACGCGGCCAAGCGCGGGGTCCGGGCGGCCATCGTGGAGTCCGAGCTCGTCGGGGGCGAGTGCTCCTACTGGGCCTGCACGCCGTCCAAGGTGCTCCTGCGCAGCGGCCACGCCCTGCGTGCGGTGCACCGCCTGGCGGGCGCCCGCGAGGCCGTCACCGGACAGATCGACCCGGCCGCCGTCCTCGCCCGCCGCACCTCGTTCACCGACGGATGGTCCGACGACGGGCAGGTCGCCTGGCTCAAGTCTGCCGGTATCGACCTGCTGCGCGGTCAGGGCAGCATCGAAGGTCCCGGCCAGGTTCGCGTCGGCGACCAGGTCTACTCGGCACGGGCTGTCGCCCTGGCGACCGGCTCGGTGCCGGTCCTCCCGGCGATCCCTGGCCTGGCAGATGCCGCCCCCTGGGGTACCCGCGAGGCCACCGCGGCCGACCACGTCCCGCCGCGGCTCGTCGTCATCGGCGGTGGGGTCGCCGGCACCGAGCTCGCCGTGGCCTTCGCGTCCCTGGGTTCGCAGGTCACCCTGCTGTCGCGTATGGGGCTGCTGGAGCGGGAGGAGCCCTTCGTCGGGGAGTACCTGACCGCGGCTCTGACCGCCGACGGCGTGGACGTGCGCCTGGCGGTCACCCCGGCCCGCGTCGATCGTGGCGCCGACGGGAGCGTGACTGTGACCCTCGAGGACGGCGGCACGGTCCAGGCCGAGGAGATCCTCGTGTCCACCGGACGCCGGCCCCGCACCGACGACCTGCGCCTGGACCGCATAGGCCTTGACGCGGGACCGGTCGTGGTGGACGAGACCATGCTCGTTGCCGGCACCGACTGGCTCTACGCCGTCGGCGACGTCAACGGCCGCGCCCTGCTCACCCATCAGGGCAAGTACCAGGCGCGTGCCGCGGGCGAAGCCATCGCCGCCCGTCTGCACGGCGCCCCTCTGGACGACGCCCCCTGGGGCGCTCACGCCGCCACCGCCGACCACGCCGCGATCCCCCGGGTCGTGTTCACCGACCCCGAGGTCGCCGCCGTCGGCTACACCGAGGTGCAGGCACGCGCCCGAGGGCTCACCGTGCGCGCGGTGGAGTACGACCTCGGCTGGGTCGCCGGCGCCAAGCTCCACGCCGACAACTACACCGGCCGAGCCAAGCTCGTCATCGACGAAGACAGCCGCACCGTCGTCGGGGCCACCTTCGTCGGACAAGACGTCGCCGAGCTCCTGCATGCCGCCACCGTCGCCATCGTCGGCCAGGTCACCATCGACCGCCTCTGGCACGCCGTCCCCGCCTACCCCACCATCAGCGAGATCTGGCTCCGGCTCCTCGAAACCTACGGCCGCCCCCGCTGACGCCCCGCTCGGCGCAGGCCGGGCCAAGACCCGCGAGAGCCCTGGATGTGACACGGCTCTCCCCAGGGACAGAACGTTCGATCAACTCCGAAGGAGACCTCCCACAACTCAGACCATCCCGTCCTGGTACGCAGTTCGGTCACCCATCTGATCGAGGAAGCCGACCAGACGACCCGCTGAACCATCCATGCACTCGCACCGCCCCAACCACCACAAGGAAGACCCCCATGACCACCAAGATCACGTTCATCTTCGACAACCCTCTCGACCCGTCCGCGTTCGAGTCGGCCTACCCCGACCTGCTCTACAGCGCCCGGAAGGTCCCCACGGTCATGAAGATCGAGACGTCCAAGGTCTGGCCGAAGGAGGACGGCACCCCGACCCCGGCCTACCGCCTGATCGACCTGTACTTCGCCGACTACGACGCCGCGAGCGCGGCGGTGACCACGCCCGAGATGGGGGCGATGTTCCCGCGCGTCCTCGAGCTCGCCACCGGGGGAGTGCGGGTGGTCTTCGCCCACATCGAGGAGTCCTGAGCACCCTCGCGGGAGCCCTTGCCACCACCACATCGAACGGTCCTTCGTGAATGAGGAGCAGAAATCATGTCTAGCCGCACTTTCCGCGCCCGCAAGGTTGGCGTTCTCTTCACCGCCGGCGTCCTCGCCGCCAGCGCCGCGCTCGCGGCCGTCGGGTTGCCCGCCTCAGCCGACTCCGCTACGCCCAACAGCGGGGTGACCACGGTCGCCATGCGCGCCGCCGCCCCCAAGCCCAAGGACACGGCCTCCACCCGCCCCACCGTGGTGCTGGTGCACGGCGCGTGGGCCGACGGCTCCAGCTGGTACAGGGTCATGGATCGGCTGCGCAAGGCGGGCTACCCGGTCATCGCTGAGGGCAACCCCCTGGAGGGGCTCGCCCACGACAGCGCCACGCTTCAGAGCCGGCTGCGCGCCATCAACGGCCCGATCATCCTGGTCGGCCACTCCTACGGCGGCGCCGTGATCACCGACGCCGCTGCCGGCAACCCGAACGTCAAGGCACTCGTCTACATCGCGGCCTTCGCGCCGGACCAGGGCGAGTCCGTCGGCAGCCTCCTTACCGTGCCGGTCGCGCACCCCATCGAGCAGACCCCTCTCCTGACCTACCCGGTCGAGAACGCCGACGGCACGACGGACACCGCCACCATCATCGACCCGGCCCGGTTCCGGGACGTCTTCGCGGGCGACCTGAACCCGACCCTTGCCGCCGACATGGCGGACAGCCAGCGCCCCACGGCGCTCAGCGCGGTCACAGAGACCGTGACCGAGGCCGCCTGGCACACGATCCCGTCGTGGTACCTGGTCGCCAAGCAGGACCACGCGATCGCTCCTGACCTGGAGCGCTACATGGCCAAGCGCCTGCACGCCCACACCGTCGAGTCCGACGGCTCGCACTCGGTGATGATCAGCCACCCCGGCGCCGTCACCAGGCTCATCCAGGACGCGGACCGCGGCACGCGCTGACCCGCGCAACCGGGCGAACCGGCTCGACGCCTCGCACGCCGGGTACGTCTCGCACCCGGCTGAACCGCGGCCGTGATCGAGAAGACCGCCCGCGACCAGCCGACCACTCCGCACCACCGCACCATCCCGCCGGGCGTGCAGGCCCAGACGTGGCCGGCACGCCCGGCAGGCCGAGCGAGGAACGCGCATGCGACTACTGGTCACCAGAGCTACCGGAACCAGGCAGGCGGCGCGGATCCCCCGCGCCGCCGGCAGCTGAAGCCCATCAGGAGACAACACGCTGCGCGACCTGCGCCTGGGCGATGCGGAACCTACGATCCCAGCATGGGCGATGTGACCGGCGACGGGCCGCGGTGATCGCCGATGACCTCGGTGCTCGTGGCGCTGGTGCTCGTCGTCGGCATCTCGCTGCTGGTCGTCGGGGTGGTGCGGCTCGGGTTCGTCCCGGCCGCGCTCGTGTTCGAGGCGCGGCAGCGGCGAGCCGACCGCGGTCCCGTCGGGTGCGGTCCGCTCTTCGCCGAACCGCCGTCCGTGAGCGTCGTGGTTCCCGCCTTCGAAGAGGCCGTGGTGATCGAGAACTGCGTGCGCTCGATCCTGCGCAGCGACCACCCGAACCTCGAGGTCGTGTGCGTCGACGACGGGTCCTCGGACGACACGTTCGCACGGATGCAGCGGCTGGCCGCCGAGCACCCGCAGGTCACGGCGGTGCGCCAGGAGAACGCCGGCAAGGGCGCCGCGCTCAACACGGGCATCGCCAGGGCCCGCGGCGACATCCTCGTCCTCGTGGACGCCGACGGGCTGTTCCGGCCCGACACGGTCACCCGGCTGCTACGCGGCTTTCGCGACGCCCGGGTGGGCGCGGTGTGCGGCAACGACCGTCCGGTCAACCTCGACCGCGTCCTGACCAAGCTGCTGTCGCTCGTGAGCCACGTCGGGACCGGCCTCATGCGCCGCGCGCTCGACGTGCTGAACTGTCTTCCGGTCGTCTCCGGCAACATCGGCGCGTTCCGCCGCGACGTCCTCGAGCGCACCGGGCCGCTGCGGACGGACACCCTCGGCGAGGATCTGGAGCTGACCTGGCGCGTCCACCGTGAGGGGTTTCGCGTCACCTTCGCTCCCGACGCCCTGGTGTACGCCGAGTCGCCGTCGACCGTGTGGGGCCTGTGGCGCCAGCGCGTGCGGTGGGGGCGCGGGCTGCTCCAGGCCACCGAGCTGCACGCGTCGATGATCGGCAACCTGCGCTACGGAGCGTTCGGCGCCTTCCTGGCCTACAACACCTTCGCCCAGATCATCGCGCCCTTCGTCCAGGTCACCGGCGTCGTGGTCGTGGCGGTGCTCCTGGTGACCGACGGGCCGGGCTGGCTGCCGTCGTCGGCATGGGAGTGGGTCCTGGTCGTCGGGCTCCCGCTGTCCGTCGGCCTGCTCCTGCTGGCCATCCTGCTGGACCGCGCACCGGGGGACCTGCGCTTCCTCTGGACCGTCGTCCTGTGGCCGCTCTACTCCGTCATGATGACGTTCGTGATGCTCGAGGCCGTGCGCCTGGAGGTCGGGAACGCGGAGAACCGGTGGAACAAGCTCGACCGGAGCGGGACCGTCTCGGTGCGTGGGCTCGTGGACGACGAGGGCCCGCGGCCCTGAGCCCGCGGCGGACCTCGACGCAGGGCTGGGGCAAACGCCCGACCTCGGGATGGAGCAGCGACGTGCCGGGCGATCTCGGCCCAGGGGGACGGTTCCGGCCAGAAAGTGCGGGGGCGCCGAATGCCGCTCTGCTGGACACCCGGCCCCGCGTCCGGCCTGCTCAGTCGTGTGGGCCGGGCACCGTTCGATCGTGCAACTACCTCGCGCCCACACGCCACTTCTTCGGCCCCGCGTGGCGTCGTTTTCGCCCGTGGCGTCTGCGACGTCAGGTCGCGAGCGGCCCGCGCACCACGGACTGCCCGGAGTGGGCGGGATCGCCGTCGAACGCCTCCTCCGAGACGTCGACGACGCTGTAGGTGTCGAGGTCGAGACCCTCAGGCAGGACGAACCGGCCTTCGTCGCCGTCGAGCACGCCCAGGCTGACGAGTCCGCTGACGTCGGGCGTGAGCAGCCAGACCTCGCGGAAGGTGCCCTCGGGGGCGGGGGCGTCCAGGGTGACGACGATCTGGCGCTCGCCCGACGGCGTCCGCTCGACCACGGCCTCGCCGGTGGAACCCTGCCAGTCGGGCAGAGCCTCGAGGGTGGCGCTCGCGATGGTGGTCTCGGGCGGCTCGACCGACTGGCGTTCCCAGAGCACGCCGGCTCCGATGCCGATGACCAGCGCCGAGGCGGCGGCGACCAGGACCGGGGCCCAACGCCGCGGCCGACGTGCGGACAGCGGGACGACCGTGCCCCCGGACGCCTCTGCGGACGCCCCTGCGGCACCGGACGTCTCGTCCGTCGCGATCGCCTCGGCGCGCGGCTGGACCACGCTCTCCGCCGGGTCCTGCGCCGAGACCTCCGGCAGGTTCTCGGGCACGTCCGTCAGGCCCAGCTCGGCGTGGATGCGGGTCCAGACGGCCGGTGGCGGCGGGACGAGCTCAGGTGCGGCAGGAACACGTGCGCCGTCGACCACCCGGCTCAGTGCGGCCGCGGCGGAGATGCAGGCTGCGCACGCGGCGAGGTGGGCGCGCTGTTCGTCGTCGAGCACGTCCTCGCCGAGCGCATGAAGCGCGAGGATGTCGTCATCGATGTGCGGCACTGTCCACCTCCAATCGGTCGCGTAGCCGGATCAGGCTCCGTCTCACGTGGCTCTTGACCGTACCGAGCGGCAGGTCGAGCTCCTGGGCGATCTGCACGTGTGTCAGGTCACGGAAGAAGGCCATCCGCAGGATGCTCCGTGCCGGGTCGCCGAGCTGTTGCAGCTCGTCCTCGATCACGATCCTGTCGGCGACCCGTTCCACCTCCGACGACGGTTGCGACGTGCTGGCCGTCGCCGCCGTCGTGGCGGCCTCCTGGGACCGGCGGGTGCGGGACCTCGCCTCGTGCGCGTCGGCGATCTGGTGCCGGGTGATCCCCACGATCCAGGCCGGGAGACGAGCGCGGTCGGGGTCGTAGCGCGTCCGGCCTCGCCAGGCGGCCACGAAGACCTGCTGGACGACGTCCTCGGAGTCGGCCGCGGAGCCCAGGGACCGCAGCGCCATGGTGTGCACCAGCGCCGACCAGCGTCGGAATGCCTCCGCGAGCGCGGACTCGTCCCCGTCCGCAAAGCGTCGTCCGAGGCGTCGCAGCTCCAGCTCGGTCTCGTCGAGCGCTGCATTGTCGGCGGTCAGGGCACGTCCTTGGGCTGGGTCGAGGGGGTGCAGCATCGCACCGCGGTCGAATACGGCCGATCGTAGGGCCGGCGGCCCCCGCGGACAACCGGTCGGGTCACCGGTCGGTGTGCCGGTCATCAGTCAGCGCCGCTGTCAGGACGATGTTGTCGGAGTACGAGCGCTTCTCGGGGTCCCACTCGCCGCCGCACGTCACGAGGACGAGCCGCGGTGGGCCCGAGCGGTCGAACAGCTCGTCGAAGGGCACGTCGGACTTGGCCTCGGCGCGCGCCTGCTCGGCCGTATAGGTGTAGCGCGTGCCGTCCGACGTCGTCACCTGGATGGTGGTGTTCGCGCCGGCATCGGCCAGGCGCGCGAAAGGTCCCACGCTGTCGGGGTCGTCGACGTGGGCGGCCACGACGGTCGCACCGCCGGAGCTCGCGGGGGCCGGGCCGAAGCGGTACCAGCCCGCGACGTCCGCCGAGTCAGGGAGCCCCATGCGGCCCTCGTCGTCGACGCCCACGGGTCGCACGGGCATGTCGATGTCGAGCGCGGGAATCTCGACGCGCACCGGTCCCGGCGGTGCGGGCGCGGGCGCGTCGTCGGCCCGGCGCACCGGGACCGGATCCCGGGCGGTGCGGCTGCTCGTGCCCCCGCTCCGGGAGTCGTCGGTCGGTCCGCCGGCGGGCTGGGATGCCCGGACCGCGGACCCGTCTTCGGGGCGGGTCTCGGTGTCGGGGTCTCCGGACGCACCCAGGCATCCGCCGAGCGCGAGGACCAGGACGCACGAGAGTGCGCGGACGGCCCAGGTCCGGGCCGCCCGCGCACTCTCATCGGTCATGGCTTGCGTCACCGCTCGTCGGTCTGCTGCGTGACACGGGCCAGGGTGCGCTCCCGGCGCCCCATGAACACGGCCCGGGCACCCAGCATGAGGAACGCGGCGATCGAGAGACCGATCGGCAGCGTCATCCAGCTCGGCACACCGGAGGCGGTGTCGTCCGCGGCGAGGCCGGAGACGCCTGCCGGGACGCCGTGCGGCGACGAGTGGAGCCCGTCGACCGTCTGCGTGGCGAGTGCGAGGGTGCCGTCGTCGAGGCTGCCCCAGGCGTACGCGATGGTGTTGACGCCGTCGGCCACCTCGAGGTCGGCCGGGCCGAGCACCGGCTCGGTCGTCCCGGCGGCCGCGATGGTCGCGGACACCGTCCCGGCCGGGAGCTCGAGCACGGCCTCGTCCGGGTTCTGGAGGCCCTCGATCACGGGCTCGCCACCGGCCAGCACGTCCACGGCGGGCGCCGCGGCGACGTGCCGCACGGTCAGGCGGCCCTCGCCGGCGGCGGTCGCCGACGTGTCGTTGGTGAACAGGGTCGCGGTGGGCTGCCCGTCGGCATCCAGGTGGGCCACGGCGGTGTAGTTGGTGCCCGACTCGAGGTCGACGTCGACCGGCCCGATCACGGGGTCGTCGGCGTTCTCGGCGTCGGGTGCCGTGATGGCGATCGTGTAGGGGCCGGCAGGCAGGTCGAGCGGTCCGGCCATGTCGCCGGGCTGGAAGTCGTCGACCGCGACCTCGTCGTTGACCCAGACATCGACGGGCGTGTCGGGCACGCCGTGGAAGACGGACAGTACGGCGCCGTCGTCGGTGGCGGCGCTCGCCGTCGAGGCGAAGCCGAGCGCGGCAAGGCTCAAGGTGGAGACGGTGACGGCGGCTACCGATGCCGTCCGACGTCGTACGGTGCGTGGCATGAAATCCTCCAGGTATCGAGGTCCGGTGTGGACGCTGACACCCCTACTTCCGCCCCGTCGATGAATCTGGATGCATCTGGGACGACAAATCTTTCGGCGGCCGCCTGCGGGCGGCGCGTGACTTCAGCGCCTGACCAGCACGTGACCCGCGCATGCCCACGCAGAACGGGCCCCGTCGCCGTGCGACAGGGCCCGTTCTCAGGGGAGGGGTGAGGGTCAGAGGTCGATCGGTCGCAGGACGGCGCTGATGCCGTGCGCGATCTGGCGGTTGCCCTTGTTGATGTCGAGCTTGCTCTGGACGAGGAACGGGTTGACGTCGTTCCGGTCCTGGTCGACGAGGCGCACCAGCTTGAACCACCGGCTGAGCACGTCGACGCGGAACGTCGAGCCCTGCGCCGTCGTCAGACGAGCGTTGTCGGAACGCAGCGCGGTACGGGAGTCGATCGTCGCGCCCGGCACCACGTGGTAGAGCAGGACCTGCTCGACCGCGTCCACGCCGACCGCACCGGCGATCGCGTTCAGGGCGCCGCGCTCGCTGCGCTCCCAGCGGTGGGTGAGGTCGAACGCCAGCACCTGGAAAGCGCGGTCGTTGGGCAGGAACGCCGTGAGCGGCACGGAACCGTCGGCGAGCACGGCGACCGGGCTCGACGGCTTGGCCGCCAGCACCGTCGCGACCGCCTGGTCGACGATGTCGAAGTCGTACCAGTTGCGGTCGAACCTGTCTCCGTCGGCTGCGAGCACGGAGGCGAGGCTGTTCGTGCCGGTCGGCGCGGACGTGCCGGCCGTCGCGGACGGCGCGACCAGGACGGTACCGATCAGGCCCATGGCGGCGACGCTGACGGCTGCAGCCGCGCCCCGCAGAGTGTGTCGAAGCTTCATCGTCGATTCCTTCGGTGACTCGCAGTGGACGACCGCACGGTCGTCAGGTGCCCGGTCGGGCACTCGTCTGCTCTTCCGCGAAGGGTGGCCGGGCGGATGCACCTGGGTGCGACGAACTTTTCTCGGAGGGTCCGCCCCGGGGAGGGCCAGGCGCCCGGAGTCAGCGCCGGCGCAGGGCGCCGCCGTCGCCGAGGGCCTCCAGCTGACGGACCATCCACGGGCTGAACGCCCACGGCGCGGCCTGGGCCGCTGCGACGACGGCATCCGGCTGCGCCCAGCGGATCTCCATGACCTCCTCGGGGTTCGGCGCGACGTCACCGACCAGGCGCGCACGGTAGACGGGGCAGATCTCCTGCTCGACGACGCCTGACGCGTCGACCGCCCGGTAGCGGAAGTCGGGCAGCAGGACGTCGACGTCGGCCACCTCGAGCCCGAGCTCGTGGCGCGCGTGCCGGGCCAGCGACTCCTCGGTCGTCTCGTCCCACCGCGGGTGCCCGCAGAACGAGTTCGTCCACACGCCGGGCCAGGTGCGCTTGGACAGCGCGCGGCGCGTCATGAGCAGGCGGCCGTCGTCGTCGAGCAGGTAGCACGAGAACGCGAGGTGGAGCGGGGTCTCCTCGGTGTGGACCGTCGCACGCGGCCATGTGCCCAGCCGGCGCCCGGAGTCGTCCACGAGCACGACGTGGTCGGCGTCCGGGCTCGCCGGACCGGTGGACGACCCGGGGTCGGGGAGGGTTTCGCGCGACGTCATGGGCCCACTCTCGCACGCAGCCGCCCGCCCGGGACCCCTGGCGAGAGGCGTTGCACAACGGCAGCGGCCGTCACGCTGGCGCAACGCCCGTGGCATACTCCGGGTATGTCGCAGGCCACACGACGGGAACCCACGGACCACGGCGACGAGACGGTGCAGGGCACCAACGAACGGGCGCTCGAGGCCGAGATCGTCACCGACCTTCGTGGCCAGATGACCTACGGTTCCTACCTCCAGCTCGACCGGTTGCTCGCCGCACAGAAGCCCGTGAGCAGGCCCGAGCACCACGACGAGCTGCTGTTCATCGTCCAGCACCAGACCACGGAGCTGTGGCTCAAGCTCGTCCTCCACGAGCTCCGCTCGGCCCGGGCGCTGCTCGACGCCGACGACCTGCCCGCGGCGCTCAAGCGCATCGCGCGCGTCAAGCACATCCAGCGGACGCTCACCGAGCAGTGGTCCGTGCTCGCGACGCTCACGCCCAGCGAGTACGCGGAGTTCCGCGGCGACCTGGCCAACGCGTCGGGCTTCCAGTCGTACCAGTACCGAGCGGTCGAGTTCCTGCTCGGCAACAAGAACGCCCGCATGATCCGCGTGTTCGACGCCGAGCCCGAGGCGCAGCACGTCCTGCAGGAGCTGCTCGACCAGCCCAGCGTGTACGACGCGTTCCTGCACTACCTCGCCCGGCGGGGCCACCCGGTACCGGCCCGGATCCTCGAGCGCGACGTCACCCGGGCGCATGTGCACGACGACGAGCTCGTGGACGTGTTCCGCGCGATCTACGCCGACCCGCACGCCGACTGGGACGCGTACGAGTCGTGCGAGGAGCTCGTCGACCTGGAGGAGAACTTCCAGCTCTGGCGGTTCCGGCACCTGCGCACCGTCCAGCGCATCATCGGCTGGAAGCGCGGCACGGGCGGCTCGTCCGGCGTCGGGTTCCTGACCAAGGCGCTCGAGCTGACGTTCTTCCCCGAGCTGTTCGCCGTGCGCACCGAGATCGGCGCCTGACGTGCTGCTCCCGGCCTTCACCGACGCCCACGTGCACCTCGGGCTGGCCGACCCGCGCGCGCTGCTGCCCGCCGGGATCGCGGCGGTCGACGACCTGGGCTGGGACCCGCGCGTCGCGGCCACGTGGCCCGGCACCGCAGGGCTCCCGCGTGTGCGGTTCGCGGGTGCGTTCCTCACCGCGGCCGGCGGGTATCCCTCGGGCCGCGCCTGGGCGCCCGACGCCGCGGTCGAGCCCGTCGCCGGGCCCGAGCACGCCGCCGCGGCCGTCGGCAGGCAGCTCGCCGCGGGGGCGTCGTTCGTCAAGGTCGTGCTCCACGCGGACGCCGGCCCGGTGCTCGACGACACCACGCTGGCCGCGCTCGTCGCGGCGGCGCACAGCGCCGGGGTCGACGTCGTCGCGCACGTCGAGGGCCCGGGGCAGACGGCGCGCGCGGTCGCGGCCGGCGTCGACCGGCTCGCGCACACCCCGTGGTCGGAGCGGCTCGACGACGCCCTGGTCGCCGCGGCCGCCGCGACCCAGGCCTGGGTCTCGACCCTGGACATCCACGGCTGGGGCGACCCGACCCCGCAGCAGGCGGTCGCCCAGGACAACCTGCGCCGGTTCCACGCCGCGGGCGGGCTCGTCGTCTACGGGACCGACCTGGGCAACGGGCCGTTGCCCGAGGGCCTCAACCTGCGCGAGCTGCACCTGCTGGCCGGCGCTGGCCTCGGCACCGACGGCCTGCTGCGCGCGCTGACGTCCGTGCGGCTGCCCGACCTGCGCACCCACGTGGCGGCCGACGCTCTGCCGGACGACGCGCACGCGTTCGTCGACGCACTGCGGGGCGCCACCGTCATCCCCGCCCCACCGACCGAAGGAGCTCTCGCGTGACCACT
>Ga0233385_1000871_pt1 | contig 13601 bp, 8 predicted proteins | sample ElkDunMinimDraft_16_FD_191543 | JGI IMG/M metagenome (GOLD analysis project Ga0233385, IMG submission 191543) | Fecal eukaryotic communites from dung pellets of Tule Elk in California, USA - Elk Dung G36 | ecosystem: Host-associated > Mammals > Digestive system > Large intestine > Fecal | place...
GAGATCGCGCCGTCGCCGCTCTCGACCGAGATGGAGGTCAGGTGCGGCAGGCGCTGCTTCTGGGTTTCCTCGACGTAGCCGAGCAGGGCGCCGGCGGCTGCGATCGCGAGGGGCCGATCGTCGATGCCGAAGCCGGTGAGATCGTGCAGGCCGAAAAACTGCAGCAGCTGGCGGCGCCCGGACTCGGCATCGAACAGCCACGGCGGGCGGCGGCGCAGGCCGCCACGCTCGAACAGGAAGGCGGGCCAGCCGTCCTCGTCGGGGACCAGCAGCTCGGCGGGATCGAGACGCGCGATTTCCGCCTCGAGCGTGTCCTCATTCGCGCATTCGCATACCAGGAAGCGCCCGCCGGCGAGATCCGCCCAGGCCAGGCCGTACTGGCCATTGCGCTGGCGTGCGACGGCCATCAGCAGCGTGTCCCTGCGCTCCTGCAGCAGCGCCTCGTCGGTGACCGTGCCCGGTGTGACGATGCGCACCACCTTGCGCTCGACCAGGCCCTTGCTGGCCGCGGGGTCGCCGATCTGCTCGCAGATCGCCACCGATTCGCCCAGCGCGACCAGCCGCGCCAGATACCCCTCCGACGCATGGTGAGGCACGCCCGCCATCGGAATCGGCGCGCCTGCGGAATTGCCACGCTGGGTCAGGGTGATGTCGAGCAGTCGCGCCGCCTTGCGGGCGTCGTCGTAGAACAGCTCGTAGAAGTCGCCCATGCGGAAGAACAGCAGGACGTCGGGGTGCTCCGCCTTGGCAGCGAAGAACTGTTTCATCAGGGGGGTGTGGTCTTGCAAGCTCGGATCGTTCGCGCGGACTTCAGGCCGTCATCTTGCCTGAGATGGCGCGCGGGGTCCCGGCATGGAAACGCCCGGGCGCCGCAAGGGCGTCCGGGCGTCGGGCTCAATCGCCGCGCCGGGGGGCGTGGCGCATAAGATCAGCGGCGCTGTTGCTGCAGATTCCGCGCCGTCTCCAGATGGCCCGCGATCGCCTTGCGGGTGGTCTGCAGGTGATCGCGGACGCGGCTGTCGCTCGCCGAGGGGATCAGTTCCGAATCGAGCTTGGTGAGCGCTTCCTGGTGGCCCATGACCATCGCCTCGACCCAGGCCTCCTCGAACGCCTCGCCGTCGAGCTGGGCGAGCTGCTCGCGCTGGGCGTCGTGCTTGCGCTTCATTTCCGCAAGATCCGGATGCGCGGTGGCGTCGGCTTCGCCGTGGCTCATGGCGCCGGCCCCGGCGGCACCGGTGGTGCCCGCGGTCGCGGCCGTGCCGCCCGCGACCGTCGACATTTCACTCCCGCTGCCGGTTCCGGTGTTGGTTCCCGAACGTCCGAGCAGGGTCTGGGTCGCATCGAGGTTGCGCGTGTGGTCGTTGCGCAGCGTCTGCGCATATTCGCGCACCGGACCCTGCACGTTCTTGGCAAGTGCGGCCTGCGAGGCTTCGATCTCGTGGCGGTCCACTTCCATGACCGCCATCAGCGCCTTGCGGTCGGGCTCGGCGAGGCTGGAGGTGTTGGCCGCCCCGGCGTCGGCCGCCGGACCGGTGGCGGCGCCGTTGCCGATCGTGGCGGCCATGCCGCGACTGCGATCTTCGGTGTCGCCGGTGGAGTTGGGTGTCTCGGCCAGATTGCCGCTGCCACTGTCGGTATTGGTCGCGTTGTTGTTGTCGCAGGCGGCAAGTGCCAGCACGAAGGCGCCGGCCAGGAGGGTCTTCGAAGGAGCCATTGCGGATATCCGGGATGGGAAAGTGCGCCGATGCTAGGCGCCCGGACGTTGTGTCAAACGTGAAAATTCCGTGCCGGCTTCCAGCGTTGACTTGTGCGGCCCGGCGGTGGATTTTCCCTCCATGGACCACACCTCCGAGCCCTGGGAATGCATCGTCGTCGGCGCCGGTCCGGCGGGCCTGTCCGCCGCGTTGTACCTGGCGCGGTTCCGGCGCCGCGTGCTCGTTCTGCACGATGGCATGTCGCGCGCGATGCGCATCCCGCTGACACGCAATGCGCCCGGGTTTCCGGAAGGGATCGCCGGCCCGGATCTGGTCGGACGAATGCTCGAGCACTGCGAGCGCTACGGCGCCCAGGTTCGCGAAGCCGAGGTCGTGGAGGCGCGCAGGCACGAGGGCACCTTCGGCCTGCGAACCGCTGATGGGGTCGTCCACCACGGCCGGGCGCTCGTTCTCGCCACGGGCCTGCACATGGGCCAGATACCGCTTCCGCACGAGGAGCACGAGGCCGCGATTGCTGCAGGCGTGCTGCGCTATTGCCCGATCTGCGACGGAATCGAACACGCCGACACGCGCATTGCCGTGCTCGGCAGCGACCGGCACGGCGCGGCCGAAGCCCTGTTCCTGCGGCAGTTCAGCGAGCAGATCGCTCTGCTTCCCTGCCAGTACGCCGGCCTCGATGCCGACGCCCATGCCCAGCTCACCGCGGCCGGCATCCGGGTGCTGGCCGCCCCGGTAGTGCGCTACGCGCCGCAGGCGGATCGCTTCGACCTGTATCTCGAAGGACGCGACGAGCCGCATACCTTCGATGTCGTCTACCCGGCGCTGGGGTCACAGCACCGCAACGAGCTGGCACAGATGCTCGGCATTGCGATCGATGCGCATGGCTGCACGAATGTGGCGTCGCCACTGGGGACCGAAGTACCCGGCGCGTTCTGCGCCGGCGACATCGTCGACGGACTCGACCAGATCAGTGTGGCGATGGGGCATGGCGCCGTCGCCGCAACGCGCGCGCACAACTGGCTGCGCGCAGAGGATGGGCACGTCCTGCCGCCCGGGGAAAACCGGCAAGCGTCGGCATCGCGCGGCTGATACGGGAGCGGAACGTACGTCGCCTTGCTTTCGCGGGTCGCGCACGTACCCGTCGGGTTCGCGTTGCGCCTGCCGCAATTTCGAGCATTACCCACTGCAGACGCCCCGCTGCCGATCGCGCAACCGGCATTCGTCCCAAAGGCCGTAGCAGTGCTGGACATGTTCCCGCACTCGCCACAAGCCGTGCGGCCCGAAGCTCGAGTTCACACCGGCGGGCACGACAGCGCCAGCCTGGGGCAACCCGCTCAAGTCCAGGCGGATTCCGACGTGAAGTCGATCGTCAACCAGGACCCTTCCGGACGTGCGCCCATCCTTTTCGCGATTTCGTTACGCAGGCGGTCGATCTCACCGATGCTGCCGAGTTGGGTGGTCGGCGCAGTCAGGACGTGGATCTCGATGAACTTCATCCGGCCGATCTTGGCGACCCGGCTGGTGAAGCCCAGGAATCCATGCTCGGCGACAAATTCCTGCATCGTCGCCTGCACCTTGCGGTCCAGGTCGTCCGGAGCGACCTGCAGCACCTCACGCGCCGCCTTCCACGCTGCGCGGAGCGGGAGGGGCAGCGAGGCCAGGCTGATGAAGGCCAGCACCAGTGGATCCAGGTAGGGAATCCAGTCTTCGTGCCGGGTGCCGCGCAAGCTGAGCGCAAGGATGAAGGACACCACGACGGCGAGGCTGACCAGACCCGCGAGCAGCCAGGCACGCGCATCGAGGGCGAGCAGACCCGAGCGCATCCGCCGCGCATGACGGCTCATCCACGCCGCCATGGCAAGGTCCACCACGCTCAGCACGCCAGCCCAGACCAGGCCATGGCCCGCATGGGTCTCCTGGCCACCCGTGCTCAGGCTGATCACGGCGTTGGCCAGCGCGTAGATGCAGGCAAGACTGAGCACTACGCCGCCGAGCGCCTCGACCATCGGTTCCAGATGCCAGAAGCCGTACTGGAATCGCGGACTCTCTTCGTGGGCCATGAGCCGGAGCACCACGAGCGCTGTAATCGTCAGCGCCACGTCCACCAGTGAGTAGATACCGTCGAACAGGATCGCCGGCGAGCTCGCAGCCACGCCGCCGGAGAGCCCGATCGCGGCGACCAGCACGGTCGCCAGGAGCGAGAGCTTCAGTACCCGTCGTTCCTCGAGGGTTCCACTCATCGGTAAGCGCCGCGCCTGGCTTCAGAACCTCCACAGTGTAGCCCGGGGGCGCTTTACTGCTGTCGATGATCGGACCGTGTACGTCGGACTCGAAGCCGGAAAGCCGCTCGTTCCGTGCACATGCAATGCGTAGCGACCGGAGAATCGGACCATCGGGCTTGCCCAACCGCCAGCCCGGAAGGAGCAGGGGAATGCCCGGCGAACAGGGGGGGCACGCGCAGGCGTTGGGAAGGAAGTGGTGCCGGCCGCCCGGCCGATGACCTGGTCGATGAGCGTCTGTACGCGCCAGCACGCGCTCGTCATCGAGCGGCGCCCTGCAATGTCACGCCGATGCTGGCAGTCAGTGGCAGGCGGACCGCGCCTGGCAGGGCGGGGTGGAACGTCCGCGATCGCCCCACGCAGCTTCGGCGATGGCCAGCGCCTCGACGCGACTGCGAACCTGGGGCCGGGTCTGTCGCCAACCCGCGGCGCACCCGCATACGAGGTGCGCCATACCGCGGCCGCTTCACGTCATCCGGTGGCGGAAGAACGGGTACACCGCCGCGCTCAGCAGCATGCCGACGGTGGCGTACGCCAGCAGCTGCGGATTGGCACCGAGTAGAGCATAGAGGCAGTACGCGACCGCGACGCCGGCGGTGATCATGCTCATCAGGCGCAGCTTGCCGGACTCGTTGCGCTCCAGCGTGCTGGCCGCCAGGGCCCCGGCCGAGAACAGGTACGGACAGATGGTCAGCAGCACCGCGATGTTGGTCAGCTGGTCGAATTGCGAGGCGAGCGTGGGCGAGGCGGTCACCAGCAGCAGGACGCTCATCAGGATCGCGGCGATCACCAGTCCGGCCCCCGGCATGCCGTGCCGGTTGACCCGGCAGAACACCTTGGGGAACAGGCCGTCCTCGGCGGCCGCCTTGGCCGACTGGCCCACCAGCAGCATCCAGCCGCCGAGCGCGCCCAGTGACTTGAAGATCGCGCACAGCGAGATCAGCACCACCCCCCAGTTCCCGACCATGATCTTGGCCACGTCGGCGAAGGGCGCGGACGAATCGCGCAGCTGCTCCATCGGCACGATCCCCATGATCACCAGCGAACAGCTGATGTAGACCACCGCCGACAGCGCCAGCCCCATCAGCGTCGCCAGGGGGATGTTGCGCTTCGGGTTCTCGATGACATCGGCCGAGACCGCGGCGCTCTCCACGCCCATGAATGCCCAAAGCGCGATCGAGGCGCTGCGCGAGATCGCCTGGCTGTCGCTCAGTCCGCTGACGTTCCATCCCTTGTGGAACAGCGCCGGGTCGAACCACCACCAGCCGGCAATCGCGATGCCGAGGATGGGCACCAGCGCAAACATCACCGTACCGGTCTCCAGTGAGCCCACCCAGCGCGCACCACGCGCATTGGCCAGGGTCAATGCCCAGATCAGCAGCAGGGTGAAGCCGATCCGCGGGTACAGGTCGTCCAGCCATGGCCACAGGTGGCTCAGGTAACCGGTCACGACCAGGGCGATGGCGACGTTGCCGATCCAGTTGCCGAACCAGTAACCGTAATTGCTGACGAAGCCGACGTAGTTGCCGAATCCGCGGCGGGCGTACGCATACGGACCACCGGGCTCGGGGTCGAGCTGCCCGAGGCGTGCGAACACCAGGCCCAGAGCGACGGCCCCGGCGGTGGCGATCAGCCAGCCGAAGGACGAGATGCTGCCGACCGTCGCGAGATTGGCGGGCAGCAGGAACACGCCGGTGCCGATCATGTTGCCGGCGACCAGCATGGTCGCCATGAGCAGGCCCATCTTGCGCGCGACAGGTGCACTGCCACCGGCGCTGGCGGTCGGGGGAATCGCGCTCGACGTGGTGTTCATGTCCAGTCCGGGTCTGCTGTGAAGTCGATGGTCAGCCAGGACCGGTCAGGCCGCGTTCCCAGCCGCGTGGCGATGTCGTTACGCATCCGGTCCACGTCGGCGATGCTGCCAAGCAGCGCGTCCGGGCCGGTCAGCACGTGGATCTCGATGAACTTCATCCGCCCGATCTTGGCCACGCGGCTGGTGAACCCGCGAAAGCCATGCTCGGCGACGAACTGCTGCATCGTTGCCTGGACCAGCTCGTCCAGGTCATCCGGTGCGACCTGCAGCACCTCGCGCGTTGCCCGCCACGCCGCGAGCAGCGGCAGCGGCAGCGAGGCCAGGCCGATCAGCGCCAGCACCAGTGGGTCGAGATAGGGCACCCAGTGCGCATGCGGCCCATTGCGCAGCGCCATGGCCAGGATGAAGGAGACAACCACGGCCAGGCTCACGAGCCCGGCGAGCAGCCAGGCGCGGGCATCCAGCGCCAGCAGCCCGGAGTGCAGGCGCTTGGCATGGCGTCCCATCCATGCCGCCATGGCCAGATCGACGACGCTCAGCACGCTCGCCCACACCAGGCCGTACCCGACGCGGGTGACGTGGCCCCCGGTGGTGAGACCAATGATCGCGTTGGAGATCGCGTAGACGCAGGCCAGGGTCAGGATCGCGCCCCCGACCGCCTCGACCATCGGCTCGAGGTGCCAGAAGCCGTACTGGAAGCGCGGGCTCTGTTCGTTGCCCAGAAGCTTCAGGACCTGCAGTGCGGTCACGGTGAGGGCCACGTCTACCAGGCAATAGATGCCGTCGAAGAGGATCGCCGGCGAGTGCGCGAGCATGCCGCCTGACAAGCCGATGGCCGCGACCAGGACGGTCATGCCAAGCGAGATCTTGAGCGCGCGCTGTTCCTGCTGGGTCCCGGTCATCGGTGTGGCCTGTCATGCACGCCATCCGCGCGGGCGCCCGGGGCGGGGACGCTCACGGGGCATCGCCTGCCGCCCTCCCTGCGGGAGGGCGGGCAATGCCCCGCACGAGCTAGACCTTCAGTACTTCCACCGTGTAGCTCGCCTGGCCATCGCTGTCTTCGATGATCAAGCCGTGCACGTCGGACTCGAAGCCGGGGAAGCGTTCGTTCTGCGCACGTGCGATGTGCAGCGACTGGATGATCGGATCGTCGGGCTTGCCGAAGCGCTCGCCCGGCATGATCGTCGGAATGCCCGGCGGATATGGCACCAGCATGGTGCCGGCTACCCGGCCACTGATCTGGTCGATGTCGACGCGTTCGATCTCGCCCCGCACCAGGTGGTTGTAGGCGTCAGCAGGCGTCATCACCGGTTCGGGCAGGTCGGTGTACATGTCCTTCATCACCACCGGCACCTTGAACTCGCGGTTGAACTCGTGCAATGCGTGGCACAGGTCGCGCAGGCCCCACTTTGCATAGGCGGCCGGATAGGCCTCGACCAGTCCCGGCAGCGTGCGGGTGAGCTCGGCGTTGGAGTCGTAGGCCTCCTTGAACGCCAGAAGTTCGGTGACCAGGGTGCTCCACTTGCCCTTGGTGATGCCCATCGAGAACAGGAACAGCAGCGAGTAGAGATTGGTCTTCTCGACGGTGATGCCGCGGTGCCAGAGGAACTTGCTCAGGATGGCGGCGGGGATGCCGAGTTCGCCCATGTCGCCGTTCATGGCGAGCCCCGGCGTGAGCAGGGTGACCTTCACCGGGTCGATCAGCACGTACTCGTCTGCCAGCTTGTCGTAACCGTGCCAGTAATCGCCCGATCCCAGGTACCAGTCCTTCGGCTCGGCGACCTTTGGCGCGTGGGTGTCCCCGCCTTCCAGGTTGCGCTCCACCTTGTCCGGCTGCCAGACCTTGAACCACCAGTCATCGCTGCCAAGATCCTGCCCGACATGCAGCATCGCGATGCGGAAAGTCACCGCCTCGTCGTGCATCTCCTGCACGATGGACCGGCCCGCCTCGCCTTCCATCATCCTGGATGCCACGTCGCAGGAGGCGATGATCCCGTAGAGCGGGCTCGTGGACGTGTGCATCATGAACGACTCGTTGAACCGGTCCGCATCCAGCGAACGCGTGGCGGCGTTGCGCACGTGGATCATCGACGCCTGGGAGAAGGCAGCGAGGAGCTTGTGCGTCGAGTGCGTGGTGAAGATGATCGCATCCTGCTCGCGCGGCTTGCCCTTGGCCATTCCGTAATGGTTCTCGTAGAACGGATGGAAGGCGGCGTAGGCGTACCATGCCTCGTCGAAATGCAGGTAGTCGGCCGCAGTGCCGAGCATGTCCGCAATCTTCTCGGCGTTGTAGCAGAGGCCGTCGTAGGTTGAATTGGTGACCACCGCGATCTTGGGCTTGGTCCCGGGTTTGATGGTCTTGCTTGCCAGGGGGTTGGCAGCCACCGCCTTCTGCAGGGAGTCTTCCGAGAACTGGTCCAGGCTGATCGGGCCGATGATGCCATGCGCGTTGCGGCTCGGCCGGAAATAGACCGGTACGCCACCGGTCATGATCAACGCATGCAGCAGCGACTTGTGACAGTTGCGGTCGACGAAGACCAGGTCGCCGCGCGCGACCGTGCCATGCCAGACGATCTTGTTGGCGGTAGAGGTGCCATTGGTGACGAAGAACGTGTGGTCGGCGCCGAAGTTGCGCGCGGCCTCGTGTTCGGCGGCACGCACCGGTCCGGTGTGGTCGAGCAGGGATCCAAGTTCCGGCACCGAAACGGAGAGGTCGCTGCGCAGGGTGTTCTCTCCGTAGAACTGATGCAGTGCCCTGCCCACGGGCGACTTGGTGAAGGCAACACCGCCGGCGTGGCCCGGGGTATGCCAGGAGTAGTTCGAAGTTCCGGCGTGGTAGATGAGGGCCTTGAAGAACGGGGGCAGCAGGTTCTCCATGTAATCGTTGGCCGCTCGCATCACCTGCCGCGCGATGAACGCCTTGGTGTCTTCGAAGAGGAAGATGTACCCGTGCATGTACTTGAGTATTTCGCTTGGCACCTTCTCGATCGTCCTGCGCTCGCCGTACAGGAATACCGGCAGGCCGGCGCGGCGCTTGGACTGCTCGCGAAGGAGCGCGAGCAGCTTGACGAACTGGTCGGGCTCCTCCTCCGCGCCGTCGATCGAGATGAGTACCGCCGATGCGGCCACGTAGGTGCGAGCAGCGGCATGCACGTCTTCGATGGTCAGGCCGGCGAGTACCCGCTGGGCATTCGCGCGCAGCTCGTCCGCCAGGGCGCGGATCAGGATGCCGCCGATGCGCGGTGATTCGTAATCGTCATCGATGATGACGATCGGATAATCGAGGGAATGGAAGTACATATCGATGTCCTTGTCCGCGGCGGCGAACTCAGTTGGTCGAGGGGCGTGGGGGAGTGGCCGCACTGGCCGGGGCGGGTGCAGGTGCCCGTGCGGCCGGCGCCGGCTGCGGTGCCGGACTGGAGGCGGCTAGGCGAGCCTGGCGACGCTCGGCGGCGAAGAAGGGGTAAAACACCGTGATGAACAGGACGAACAGAAAGCCGTACTTGACGACGTCGCCCGCCGAGCCATAGACGGCCCAGAGGCAATAGATGACGGTGGTACTTGTCATCCACCAGTACAGGCCGGTATGGGCAGTCGTGTGTGTGCGTTCAACTTCGAAGTAGCACGCCACGCAGGAGTAGATGTAGGGCAGCAATGTCAGGATCACGGCCGCCGACGTAATGGTGTTGAACTGGTCGGTCGCTGTCTTCGAACCTGCCGTGACCAGAACCGCGATGGTCATCAGGATGGCAACGATATAAACGCCCTTGACCGGGACGTCGTCCTTGTTCGCCTTCTTGAACACTGTCGGGAACAGGCCGTCGTCCGCAGCTGCCTTGGCGCTCTGCGCGGTGATGAGGATCCAGCCGCCCAGGGAGCCCGCGGCGCCGATGAACGCACAGAGACTGACCAGGCCGCCGGCCCAGCCGCCGAATGCATCCGCCGCAGCAAGGGCAAACGGCGCATCGGAGGTTTGCAGCTTGGCATTGGGCACGATGCCCATGATCACCGCAGAGCTGGCGATATAGCAGACCGCGGCAATGAACACGCCGCCGAGCGTGGCGCGCGCAACGTTCTTCTCGGGATTCTCCACAACGGCGGCGGTGACGGAAGCCGATTCCACGCCGATGAATGCCCACAACGTCAGCGCGGCTGCGCTGGAAATCGCGCTGAATTCGGATTTTCCGGAGACGTTATAGGCACTCGTAAAGGTGTTGGGGTCGAAATAGAACCAGCCGAAGATCGCGATCCCCAGAATTGGCACGAGGGCGAAACTTGTCGTAACTGTCTGCACGCGCGTGACGAAGCGCGGCCCGATCACGTTGGCGAAGGTGAACGCCCAGGTCAGCGCCAACACAGCGATGCAGCGCGGCAGCGGGTGGGAAAGTATGGGAAAGAAGTAGCTGAAATAGCCCACGGCCGCGATCGGGATAGCGACATTGCCGATCCAGTTGGCGAACCAGTAGATCGTGTTGGTCTGAAAGCCCATGTACGGTCCGAGCCAGTCGCGCGCATACGCATAGGGGCCGCCGGCCTTCGGGGCAATTTGGCCCAGTTTGGCGAATACAAAAGCCAGCAGCAGCGAGCCGGCAGTGGTGATCAGCCACCCCCATATGGAGGCCGAACCGATCGCGGCCAGACTGGAGGGCAGCAGGAAGACCCCCGAGCCCATCATGTTGCCGGCCACCAGAAAAGTGGCACCGATCAAGCTGATCTTTTTGCCGTTAGTCGCCATGGGATTCTCCTTGTGCCGCAATCGCCTGGTTTGCTGGGGGGAAGGCGTTGCCTGGACCCGGTCGCGCCGGTTCCGGGGTCCTTGGGTCGTTGGAGCGTTGTTCGCTGCGTATTACTTGACGAAGCTGTATTGCAGGCTGCCCTGCAGGCGCATCACGTCGGCATCCCGCCCGTCCTGCAGCAGCAGCTGCCCGAACAGGAGTTCCACGCCCATGGTCCAGGACGGCGCGGGGCTCCACAGCAGATTGAGCGCGCCATAGCGGCTGCGCTTGAAAGCGTCGCCCGCCAGCACGTCGTTCTTGTTGCTCAGGTTCAACTGGCCGAAGACGAGGTTGGAACTCCAGTCCTGGTTCCAGTTATGGGTGTAGCCGAAGAACCCACCGTAGGAAGTCAGCAGTTCCAGGTCGCCGTCGGGCCCGATCGCGGCGTCGTAGCCGGAACCGCCGATGTCGGTCGTGTAGCGGGCGATGCCCTTGCCGCCGACCATGCCGAACACCCACAGGTTGTTCTCGTTGGCGTTGATCGATCCACTCAGTTGCAAGCCGCCGCCGAGGACATCCTCGCCGAGCTCGTTGTCACCGTCGTAACCGACACTCCTCGCCACCCCACTGAGCTGCAGGTGGCCCCAGCCGCGCTCCATCCGCGCGGCGAGCGTGACGTCCGGTAGCCGTTCGACCGCGATGTCGTCGCCGACCAGATTGTAGATCTGCGATTGCGGCGCTTCGGCGGCCAGGGTCAGCGTGTTGCCCTTGCCCATCGTGAAGATGTGGTGGATGCCGGCCACGAGCAGATAGGGCGCTGAGCCCGGCCCTTCGAAATCCAGGGTATTGGGAAGCGAGTCGGCATCCATGAAGGAGGAATATCCGTAGCCGGCGTACGTGTTGCCCAGCTGCCCATAGGCATGGCGAAGCCTGAATTCGTAGCCATCGCTGCTGCCGAAGAAGTCGTTTTCCAGGTAGAAGCGCAGGACGCCGCGTGTGGTCGGGCGGCGCGCCTCGATGCTGAAACGCGTCTGCTTTGCATGGATGTTGAAGTTGGGCGTGTCGCGATGCACGCCGTCGACCGGGAATTCGGAGGTGATGAACTGATCGTCGTCACCCGCCGGACGGTTGGTGGCCATGGCGTCCAGCTTGGCGTAGCCGCCGATGCGGATCATGGTCTCCGTGCCCGGGATCGCGATGAATCCCTTCAGATCCGGATCGGTCGGGGACGCGAGGCTGTTCTGACGCGAGGCGGCGATCGAGGGATCCGACACCGAGTCGCGTGGCGGCAGGATCGAAGGTGCGCCGGCCGCCACGTTCGGGGGGGACTGGGCTGCGGTCGGGCCCTGCGTCTGGCCTGACGTCGGCGTCTGCGCCGTGGCGCGCGGCGGCGGCGTGATCCCCTGAGCGCGTTCCAGCGCATCAAGCCGCTGGTTCAGCGATTCGAGGTGTTGTTCGGCGCGACGGACCTCGTCGCGAAGGGTCGTCACCGAGTCCTGTGCCAGGACGAGGCCGGGGGCGAGGCCAGCTGCCACCGCCAATGCGATCACTAGGGGTTGCCGATCCATCGCCACACTCCAGAGGAGAAAGTACAGACCGCGAATGTGTATTCAGCGGCAGTAATAAACGGCGTCGGCGCCGGTACGCGGCAGAGGACAGGTGCAAAACTGTGCGAATGCCGATGATGGGTGTGTGAGCGGAATATGTCCGAATCCTCCGCGGCGATTTGCGCTGCTTTTTCGCTGTGCAGCGGAGTGGAAGCTTGCGTGGTGGCACGCGAGATAACCGGCGTGGATTAATGCTCGATCCGGCGCCCTTGCGGCCTGCGATCGCATGGACGCGCAGGCCTACATACGGGTGCGTCCGGAGTGTGCTAGCGTCCGCGCAAGACAGTCAGAACGTCGTGCCGGATCCGTCCCCCCACATTGGTCCAGCACTTCCGTCATCCCGGGATGGCGGCGTCTGCGTCGAGGTTTGAAGTCGCAACGACAATCACAGTAAGGGGGGGATACCAATGGTCTCAGACCATCCGCAACGCCACGCGCTCGCAACCGCCATCTTTTTCGCCATGCTCGCCGGGGCCGCGCTGCCCGCGACCGCCCAGTCGCAGCCTAGCGGGCGGGCAGGGGGCGGCCAGGAACAGCCCACCACGCTCTCGTCGGTCACCGTGACTGCGCAGAAGCGCGAAGAAGCGTTGCAGGACGTCCCCATCGTCATCAATGTCCTGCCCGAGCAACTGCTGCAGGACACAGGCGTGCGCGACATCAAGGACATGCAGGTTCTGGTGCCCGGTCTGACGGTCACCAGCACCCAGTCCGCCGCGCAGACCACCGCGCGCATCCGCGGCATCGGTACGGTCGGCGACAATCCGGGCCTGGAATCGTCGGTCGGCATCGTCATCGACGGGGTCTACCGCTCGCGCAACAGCGTGGGATTTGGCGACCTCGGCGAAATGGAGCGCGTCGAGGTGCTCAAGGGGCCGCAGGGCACAGTGTTCGGCAAGAACACCTCGGCCGGTGTCATCAACGTCATTACCCGCCGGCCGAGCTACACCCAGGCGGCCGAGGGCGAAGTCACGGTCGGCAATTACGGCCTGGTCGGAGTTTCGGGTTCCTACAACGACGCGCTCGGCGACAACGCCGCGTTCCGCATCTACGCGACCAAGCGCAAGCGCGACGGCGTGGACGACGTGGAGACCGCCGGCGGTCCACGTCGGGAGACCGACGACGGCGATCAGAACTACCACTCGCTGCGCGGCCAGCTGCTGCTCGAGCCCACGTCGAACCTCAACATCAATTTCATCGCCGACTACACCAGTCGCGAGGAGGACTGCTGCGTTTCGTTGACCACGCACCGCGGGCCGACCGCCGCGATCATCGATGCGCTGACCCCGGGCGGGCAGGGCATCATCCCGGTGCCGGATCTCGACCGTCGCCTGGCCTATGCCAACCGCTCCACCGAGCAGGACCTCAAGGACAAGGGCATTTCGGCCGAAGTCAACTGGACCACGCCCTGGGCCAACGAGGCGCTGCTGACTTCGATCACCGCATTCCGTGACTGGAAGGCGATCACCGGCATC
>Ga0233385_1000872_pt1 | contig 13588 bp, 9 predicted proteins | sample ElkDunMinimDraft_16_FD_191543 | JGI IMG/M metagenome (GOLD analysis project Ga0233385, IMG submission 191543) | Fecal eukaryotic communites from dung pellets of Tule Elk in California, USA - Elk Dung G36 | ecosystem: Host-associated > Mammals > Digestive system > Large intestine > Fecal | place...
CGCCTGGATGGCGTAGTAGAGGAACACCGAGTGGATGGCCTCGCGCACCGCGTCGTTGCCGCGGAAGGAGAACGACACGTTGCTCACGCCGCCGGAGATCAGCGCATGAGGCAGCTCGCGCTTGATGAAGCGGCAGCTCTCAATGAAGTCGACGGCGTAGTTGTTGTGCTCCTCGATACCGGTGGCGATGGCGAAGATGTTCGGATCGAAGATGATGTCCTGGGGCGGGAATCCCACCTTGTTGACCAACACGTCATAGCTGCGCCTGCAGATGCTGCACTTTTTCTCCAGGGTATCGGCCTGTCCGGATTCGTCGAAGGCCATGACCACCACCGCAGCGCCATACTGGCGGCACAGACGGGCCTTCTCGATGAACTCGCTTTCGCCTTCCTTGAGGCTGATGGAGTTGACGATGCCCTTGCCCTGGATGCACTTGAGGCCGGTCTCCAGAATCTCCCACTTGGAGGAGTCGATCATGATGGGCACGCGGCTGATGTCCGGCTCGCCGGCGATCAGACGCAGGAAGCGCGACATGGCTGCCTCCGAATCCAGCATGCCCTCATCCATGTTGATGTCGATCACCTGGGCGCCGGACTCGACCTGTTGCAGGGCCACATCCAGCGCCGTGGCATAGTCGCCCTCGCGGATGAGGCGGGCAAAGCGGCGTGAACCGGTGATGTTGGTGCGCTCGCCGACGTTTACGAACAGCGAGTCGGGCCCGATATTGAAGGCCTCCAGGCCGCTCAGACGGCAGGCCGGTGCAATCTCGGGAATGACCCGCGGGCGATGGGGCGCCACGGCGTCGGCAATCGCGCGGATGTGCTGGGGCGTGGTCCCGCAGCAGCCGCCGACGATGTTGAGGAAGCCGCTGGCGGCAAACTCCTCGATGATCTCTGCCATCTCCCGCGCGCTCTGGTCGTATTCGCCGAACTCATTGGGCAGGCCCGCATTGGGATGCGCGGAAACGCAGGTGTCGGCGATGCGCGAGATCTCCTCGATATGCGGGCGCAGCTGCGTCGCGCCCAGCGCGCAGTTAAAGCCGATGGAGATGGGGTTGGCGTGAGACACCGAGTTCCAGAAGGCCTCCACGGTCTGGCCGGACAGTGTGCGACCGCTGGCGTCCGTGATGGTGCCGGAAATCATGATCGGCAGGGTGTGCCCGCTGGCTCTCATCTGTTCCTGCACAGCGAAGATGGCGGCCTTGGCGTTGAGCGTGTCGAATACCGTCTCGATCAGCAGGATATCTGCGCCACCGGCGATGAGCCCTTCGGTGGCCACTTTGTAGTTCTCCACCAGCTCGTCGAAGGTGACGTTGCGGAAAGCCGGGTCGTTAACGTCCGGGGAGATCGACGCGGTGCGGCTGGTCGGGCCAAGGACACCGGCCACGAAGCGGGGCTTGTCCGGGTTGGCGAGAGTGAATTCGTCACAGGCCGCGCGGGCCAGCCTGGCGCCCTCGTAATTCAGCTCCCGGGCCAATGCCTGAAGCTTGTAGTCCGCCTGGGAGATCGCCGTCGAGTTGAAAGTGTTGGTTTCGATGATATCGGCACCCGCCGCCAGATAGGCGCGGTGAATGTCGCCGATGATGGTGGGCTGGGTCAGGGTGAGCAGGTCGTTGTTGCCCCCCAGGTCCTGGGGGCTGTCCTTGAAGCGCTCGCCCCGGAAATCCGCTTCCTCGAACCTGTGCCCCTGAATCATCGTGCCCATGGCGCCGTCCAGCACCAGGATGCGCTCGCGCAGGGCTTTGTGGAGGGGATGCTCGGGATCGTGTTTCATAGGAGGCGCTCGACTGCATGTCCGACTGTCAGGACCCGGCCGGAGAGGGTGTCGCCGGGGGCTCTGGGGCAGGGGAGAAAAAGCGCGCATGTTAGCAGGTTTTGCCCGCTACGGCATTCTTGGCTGGCTGCGGGTAACGGCCTGCGGGCAGGGGCTGCGGGTGGTAATAACCCAGTAATTTAGTCAGCTATTTCCCTTGTCGCGGGTTTCGCGTAAAATGTGCGCATCCCAACATCATCGGAAAGCGTATGATCACGATTACAGATTCTGCCCAGGAATATCTGGCGGAGCTGCTTGCAAAGCAGGACTGCGAAGGCATCGCCGTTCGCATCTTCATTCTGGACGCCGGCACGCCCAAGGCGGAGACCTGCATTTCCTTCTGTCGGCCCGGCGAGTCCCAGGAGACCGACGAGCTCAAGCCCTACGCAGGTTTCGATGCCTACATCGAGGACCACAGCATCCCGTTCCTGAAGGACGCGGTGGTGGACTATGCCAAGGACGCGATGGGCGGTCAGTTGACAATCAAGGCGCCCAATTCCCGCCTGCCGCAGATCGGCAACGACAGCACCCTTCAGGATCGCGTCAACTACATCCTCTATAACGAGATCAATCCCTCATTGGCCTCCCATGGCGGCATGGTGACGCTGGAAGAGATCTTCGAAGACTCGATAGCCGTCCTGCGTTTCGGCGGTGGCTGCCAGGGTTGCGGCATGGTCGACGTGACGCTGAAAGAGGGCGTCGAGCGCACCCTGCTGGAGCAGATTCCCCAGCTGACCGAGGTACGGGATGTCACCGACCACAGTCAGCGCGAGAACGCCTACTTCAAATAGAATCAACCGGGGTAGCGCTGCGCCAGTTGCTGGTAGAGACGGTCTGGATAGGCAGGATCTTCCGCGTCGAGCAGCGCCATCACCTCCACAAGGTGCTCGTTATCCTCCTTGCCGTTCCACAGCTTGAGGTAGGTGCCTTCCTTGTAGCCATGGTCCTGGCGAAAGAAGTTGAGGACGTTCTTGCTGACGTACTGGCGGAACAGCGTATCCCAGTCCATGTGGCAGTCCAGCATGATGGATCTGAACAGCGCCAGCTCGATCCGGCGGACCGTAGCCAGACCAATCAGAAGTTCGAGCCTGCGGACCAACCCCAACTGGGCCAGGTCGTAGTCGTTGCCGTCGAACAGGATGCTGGTGCGGGTATCGGTGTTGACCTGTAACAGCGCATCGGCGGCACGATCATGATCGCCATCATCTCTCAGCAGCAGCTCCGACAGCAGAAAGTGCCAGATATCCACGAGTTCCATCTGCAGCTGCGGCAGATCTCGTTCCTGTTTTTTCCACCACTTCCAGCCATGATGTTCTATGGCCTCTGCCCCTTCCACCACCACCGCACGCAGATAGGGAAAGCGGGCAGCAATCCACTCGCTCTCCACTTTGCTGTTCATTCGGGCCTGCAGGTCCAGCATCACGCGGGCCTGGTTTCTGGCAATCTGTGTCATGGTTGATTCCTATAGTGATTCCTGTAAAGCATTCCAGGCGTCGGCGTGATAGTGCCGCACCTGTTGATGCTGCGATGGCTTGCCCCAGGCTGCCGTCAGCAGCCGGATGTCAGTGGTAGTCAGCAGGTCCAGATGGAGCGTGCCCAACTGATCGTAGGGCATGGGCAGCGTCAGCCAGCTGCGCTCGCGCAGCCGACGCTGGGCCGAGAGCGACAGGGGAGGGACTCTCTCATCGCTGCCGTGGAAAAAGGCGGCCAGCGCACAGGTGTGATACAGGGCGCCCAGTGTGGCTTCCTGCTGCGGATTCTGCTCTGGCTGTGCCTTGCGTGCTTCCCTCAGCTGCGCCCGTAGAATGACGCAGGCCTGACGGAACGCCCCGATCTGCGGAAAGGCGCCCCTGGCAATCTCCAGGGCCTGATCGAACTCATCTTGCTCCTTGAGGGCGCGGCTGCGCGCCAGCCAGTCAACCGACGGTACCGTTGGCGCTGGCAACGCGGCTGCCGGGGCGGGGGGTTCCGACTCGGGTTCAGGTTCAGGTTCAGGTTCAGGTTCGGACGCCGCTGCGGTGTTGATCTCGACAGCGGCTGTCGGGGACTCAACGCCGGGCAGGCGGATGTCACCGTCCAGCGGTGGCAGCGGGACGGTTCTGTCCACCGAGTCGATCTTCTGCTGCTGTTGATGGCTGTGCAGCAGGTAGACGATCAACGCCAGGAGTCCCAGGGCAGTCAGGCTCAGAAGTATGGCCATCCGGTCTTTCTCAGTTCGGAAAAAAGATGCCGGATTCTAGCAATCTTCCACAACCATGGTCGACGACTTTGGCAGAGTGGAATATACTTGCGCCCGCGCCGGCCCAAGGGAGAATTGAAGCTCCTGCAGCGGCTCTGTTAGGAGTACGACGGCAGCAGAGAATTTTTTTAATAATTTGAAAATAATCTCTTGACGCATATGCACAGTATTCCTACAATGCGCCGCCTTCTGCAGTAAGGCAGAGGAAAAGTTTAGTAGTTTAGTCCAGTCCCCTTCGTCTAGAGGCCTAGGACACCGGGTTTTCATCCCGGCAACGGGGGTTCGAAACCCCCAGGGGACGCCAATTTATAAAGCCTGACTTCGGTCAGGCTTTTTTTTTGTTTTTTTATTTGAGTCACAGCGCTAGATAAGCCGAGCGAGGCGTCATGTTCTGGCCCCGAGGCACCTTCTTCCCCGTTCGCCTGGCTGACCGGCATTTGCTATCATGTCGCGCGTCGGAACGAAGCCGTTCCCTGACTATTCATCCCGGGGACAATGCCACGATGGCAGATACCATGACCAGTGCCATATCCGTTTCAGATCTGCGCAAGACCTATGGCAATGGCCATCAGGCACTCAAGGGTGTCGATCTTGATGTGCAGGCCCGCGATTTCTTTGCACTGCTGGGACCAAACGGTGCCGGCAAGTCCACCATGATTGGCATCATCTCTACTCTGGTAAAACCCAGCGCCGGGACTGTCACCGTGTTTGGTCGCGACGTCGCCACCCATGTATACGAAACCAAGCTCGACTTTGGCGTGGTGCCGCAGGAGATCAACTTCAGCCCCTTCGAAAAGGTGGCCGACATCGTGATGACCCAGGGTGGCTACTACGGCCTGCCGCGCCAGCTGGCCCGCGAGCGTACCGAAAAATATCTGCGCAAGCTCGGGTTATGGGACAAGCGCGACAACCGCTCCCGCATGCTGTCCGGCGGCATGAAGCGGCGCCTGATGATCGCCCGCGCCCTGGTACATGAACCACGCCTGCTGATCCTGGATGAACCAACCGCCGGCGTGGATATCGAGCTGCGCCGCTCCATGTGGGAGTTCCTGCAGGAGATCAACGACAGCGGTACCACCATTATCCTGACAACCCATTACCTGGAAGAGGCCGAGCACCTTTGCCGCAACATCGCCATCATCGACGAGGGCCGCATCATCGAGAACACCAGCATGAAATCGCTGTTGAACAAGCTCGACGTGCAGACCTTCATCTTCGATGTCAGGGAACCGCTGGCCGAGGGGCAGCTCTCCGCACTCGGACTGCCCCAGGCGCGTGCAATGGACACACTCAGCTTCGAAGTGGATCTGGGCAGGGACGAGGACATCAACGATGTCTTCACTCATCTGCAGAACAGCAACATCCGCGTGATGGCCATGCGCAACAAGAGCAACCGTCTCGAACAGCTTTTCCTGTCCCGATTAAAGGGCGCATGACTCACATTCAAGGATCAGCCACTTAACAGGCAACCATGCAAAAAGATCACAAGTACATCGCGTTTGAAACCATCCTGGTAAAAGAGATCAGGCGATTCGGTCGCATCTGGATCCAGACGCTGGTGCCACCGGCGATCACCATCGGGCTGTACTTCCTGATTTTCGGCAACCTGATCGGCAGTCGCATCGGGCAGATGAACGGCTTTGCCTACATGGATTTCATCGTGCCGGGCCTCATCATGATGGCAGTGATCCAGAATTCCTATTCCAATGTGGTGTCGTCCTTCTTCAGTCAGAAGTTCCAGCGCAGCATCGAGGAACTGCTGGTGTCACCCATTCCCAACTACGTCATCCTGTCCGGCTTTGTTGCCGGCGGCATGGCCAGAGGCCTGGCGGTCGGCGTCATCGTGGCCGGCATGTCCTTTGCGTTCACCGACTTCTCCATTCACAACCTGCCGGTGACCGTGCTGGTGGTGCTGATGACCTCGGCCGTGTTTGCGCTGGCCGGCTTTCTGAACGCGCTCTATGCCAACAGCTTTGATGACATCGCCATCATTCCGACCTTCGTGCTGACCCCGTTGATCTATCTGGGCGGCGTCTTCTACTCGGTCGACCTGTTGCCCCAGGCGGGGCGGGTGGTGTCCTCCTTCAACCCGATCTTCTACATGGTCAACACCTTCCGCTACGGCATTCTGGGCACGAGCGACGTGAACATCGTCTGGGCGCTCACAATGCTGGTGGTGTTCGTGGCCCTCCTGTTCACCGCGTGCATCGTATTGCTGCGCCGCGGCACTGGCCTGCGCCACTGATTGTTGTCCGCCACCATCCCCGGAGCCCTCATGAAAAATCCACTGGGTCAAACCACCCTCTATCCAGGCGCCTATGATGCGGGCCTGCTGTTTCCGATTCCGCGCGCCCAGAGCAGGGCAGAGCTGGGGATTGGCGAGCCGCTGCCGTTTCGCGGCTATGACGCCTGGCGCGCCTACGAGCTGTCCTGGCTGGACAGTCGAGGCAAGCCGGTGGTCGCCATCGGGGAATTCCTGTTTCCGGTGACCTCGCCCAATCTGGTGGAATCCAAATCCCTCAAGCTCTACCTGAATTCGCTCAACCAGGAGCGCTTCGACAGCGTGGAAGCAGTAGAGCAGCTGATTGCCCGTGACCTGGGCACCGCAGCCGGCAGCACCGTGCTGGTCAAGCTGTGGTATCTGCGGGAGGAGGGCAGCCCGCTGACCGCCCCGCAGGGAATATGCCTTGATGCGCTGGACGTTGAGCCGAAAACCTACACCCCTGCACCGGCGCTGCTGCGCAACGACGACCGGGAACAGGTGACAGAGACGCTCTACAGCGACCTGTTTCGCTCCAACTGTCCGGTGACCGCGCAGCCCGATTGGGGCACCGTGGTCATTCACTACGCAGGGCAGGGGATCGATCACGTCAGCCTGCTGTGCTACCTGATCTCCTTCCGCAACCATGAGGGCTTCCACGAGGAGTGTGCTGAGCGCGTCTTTCGTGATATCCAGGCACATTGCGCGCCGCAGTCGTTAAGCGTGGCCATCAATTTCCTGCGCCGCGGCGGTCTGGAGATTAACCCGGTCCGAAGCACTGCCCCCCAGAATCTGGAATTCCCGGCGAGCCGTTATCTGCGCCAATGATGACAGGGTGACAATGACGTCAAGGTCATTGTCATTAATTCCGAGCGAGGCATGAATCTGCCACTATTTCGCTAATCCCTTACTTGTAATTCAACACACCCTGTTATAAAGTGACGCGCCTTCAAAATGCTGCTTCCAAAGCAGTTTTGACTTAGCACGGTGAGGTGTCCGAGTGGCTGAAGGAGCACGCCTGGAAAGTGTGTATACGGCAACGTATCGAGGGTTCGAATCCCTCCCTCACCGCCACTCAGCATTGGCACATCCGTGAACCGCGCACTACCGTCAGCAAGAACAAGGGTGACAATGACCCCAGCGTCATGTCATTAATCCCTCCCCACCCCTCAGCAACCGCATACAATCTGCAGTAGCGCACCAGCTGCATCTGTTTGAATTATAAAAATATTTGTAATGACGTCAGGAAAATCCCTGCTTTCAGATGACTTCGCCTTTATACTCGGTTGGTTTTTCAGCTTTCACGACAATAATACCCACTTGTGTCGAGCCCGAGAACCGTATCCAATCCAGGAAAAAGATGAATAAAAACAATTTCCCCCGCTGCATCATTACAACATTTTCAGCCGCTACTTCCATAGTGTTTGCTACCCAGTCTGCCGCTCAGCCTGCGGCGGATTTTCAACCAGAAATCGTAGTGACAGCGACCCGCACCCCGGTGAACCTGAAGGAGGCGCCAGCCTCGGTCAGTGTCATTGACGCATCAGCTATCGAGCGAATGAACGTATTCACGGTGGACGAAGCGCTGAAAAACTCGGTCGGACTGATGAACCGGCGCACCAAAGGGTTCATGGAAACCACTCCCTCGTTGACTCTGCGCGGCTTCTCCAATGCCAGAGACAATCTTTTGCTGATCGATGGTATTCCCCAGAACGATTCCCGCAATGGTCAAATCAACTGGACCATGATCGATATTGAGATTATAGATCGCATTGAAGTAGTTCGCGGACCGTTCTCCAGCCTGTATGGAGGCAATGCTATGGGGGGAGTGGTCAGCATCATCAGCAAACGACCGACTGACTCTGGCCTCAGTATAAAAGTAGGCAGTGGCGGATCGATGCGAAGCATCGCCCCCGAAGATTCTCACGACTTGTCAGTAAGTGGCAGCTTGCGCGTCAACGAGCAGTTGAGTCTGACCGGCAACCTTCGTCGACGCGCAACCAATGGCTATCCCACTACTCACGTTAACGTCTCAAATGGGGTGGTCGCGGCTTTGCCTGCCGGGACGACAGGGGCACGTCCCTATCTCAGCAACGTCGCGAGTGCGACCAATCTGGTGGGTGATACCGGTGACAACTGGTACGATGATGACAGTGTTGGTCTGCGAATGAGCTACACGCTCTCGGAAAACAGTAGGCTGGATGTCAGCTGGGCGGATTCAACGGCCGAGTACGGCTATGATGATCCCCACTCCTTGCTGACCAATGCGAATGGAGAGCAAACTCTGGGCAATATTTCGTTGACAAGTTGGTTGAATGGCGCGGTATTCGCCCGGGGCGGAAGTGTCGAGCAAACCAATACCGGTTTGGCCTATACCACTCAGCTGGGAGGTGTCGGCGCCCAGCTGTCGTTGGGGCATATTGAAAAGTCCACTACGACAGTGATAGTCGGGGGAATTACGCTCGCCAACAGTGGTCACTTATCGAGGAATACCGTTACCCTGGAAGGCGGGGACGGGCGTCTGGCGCCGGCCAACGACACCAGCAAAGCCACCGCAGATCTGCAGCTTAACTGGGCAATGGGAGAGCGTCATCAACTGATATTGGGAGTGGCTGGCTCTCAGGGCGACATCGACGAAGAGCGTTGGAGCCTGAGTGATTGGACGGCTCCGAATTCCCGTTATTTTTTGGGCTCAGCCACCCAAGCCGAGGATAGCTCGGTGTCGGTCTATTTCCAGGATGCCTGGTCAATCAGCGAGTCACTAACCGCTTATATTGGCGCCAGACAGGACTGGTGGGAAATGAAGGGTGGCCAGACCTGGCAATATGCCCTGGGAGAAGGCAGCGGCGTGCTCCACTATGATGAGGTTAAGACTGATTCTTTCAGTCCCAAGCTGTCACTGGTATATCGACCTGTAGACGCAACCAGTTATCGTTTCTCTGTAGGCCAGGCATTCCGTGCCCCAAACTTGTATGAGTTCTTTGGCACTGCGCAGATTGGTGGCGACAGTTTCGTCGGCAACCCTCATCTGGAGCCGGAAACCGCACTATCCTGGGAATTTGGCATAGATCACGATTTCAGTGCTGGCATCCATCTCGTTGCCACCTTTTTCGAGAGCAGAGTGGACGACATGATTCAGACGATCTCCTCATCCGGAGTCAGCATGCCGCAGAACACCAGTGAAGCCAAAATTAGCGGGTATGAAGCTGAAGTCAGCGGCCCGCTGCCCTTCGGTCTTCAGTGGTCAGCTAACTATACCCGCACCAATACCCGCATAACCCGCCACCAGACCAGCCCGGAGCTGGTTGGCAAGCATTTGGCCCACGCACCGCGCGACATGTATAACCTGTCGCTGCAATGGCGCTCGGAGCACTGGGATGTCTCTGCTACGCATTATTATCAGAGCAAGCGTTATACCCGTGCCGATAATGCCGACAACATCACTGGTGTGCCAGGGTCCACCGACTCGTTCTTGCTTACAGATGCCAAGGTCAGTTACGCCTTCTCGGAGCACTACACCGCCGCACTGGCTATCAATAACATTTTCGATGAGCGCTACCAGCAATTCTATCTGAGTCCCGGGCGCTCCTGGTTTGCTGAATTCAGAGTGAAATTTTGAGCTCATCATGCTGAGCGACGCTTTAATCTAAACAAAGGAGCAGTTACATGGGAGCTATTGAGCTTGCCGAAAACTTTCTTTTTACGATCAGTTCAATTCTTTACTATCCGGTTACTATTGGACTGGTTTTTCTAGTGCTTTTTGTGCTGGTACTGGTGGGCAGGGCGTCTCGGGAGTATCTCGACCGCAAGAGGGGGCGGCGGACATCAATTCAGCGTTTTCAACAAGAGCTGACAGAGCTCGTCTCCTCGCAGAAGAGTGAGCATCTGGAGCTGGAAATGACAAGGCTGCTTCAGCGCTACGAAGCGGTCATCAGCGCCCCGGTAAGGACTGCGCGATTCATCGTACGAGCAGGCCCGGGTGTTGGCCTAATGGGGACCTTGATTCCGATGGGAGTGGCATTGGCTGCGCTGGGACAAGGAAGCATGGAGATGATGGCTGAGCAGATGGTACATGCCTTCAATGCAGTCGTGGTCGGTCTTGGTTCCAGTGTAATTGCTTTTGCAATTGCCTTGTTGCGTGAGGGCTGGCTACAGGCCGATGCGGACGACATGCGTTACATGGCGGAGTCTGTTTTGATGAAAAGTGCCGTAGCAGAGCCGGATCCCGAGCAACGAGTGGAAACGCTACTCTCTACAGGGGAGTTGGCATGAGTCTGAAATTTATGAGGGGGCGGGGCGAGAGTCCAGTAGATGACATGGACCCGTTGGCCGGCATAGCCAATCTTTTTGACGCCAGTATTGTGTTGATTGTGGGCATGATGGTGACATTATTCATGACCTACGATTTGATGGAGTTATTTGATGACAGCACCGACGTCACCATTACCAAGCGCAGTGCTGACGGCGAGATTGAAGTGGTCAGCAAGGTGGGCAGTGAGATCAAGGTGCAGCGTGTCACCGACAGGGAATTAAGTGGTGCGGGCACTCGCCTTGGCATGGCTTTTCAATTGGAGGATGGAAGGGTAGTGTATGTTCCTGAGTAGACTGTTTGTGATGATTTTCTCACTGGTCAGTGGCTCCATGCTGGTAGCCCAGGAAGAGATACGAGTGAGTATCCTGACGGGTGACTCCAGAACCAAACAGACACTGGAAATAGTCACGGAGCTGAAGAGAGATCTACCTCAACTCGCCGACGTGGATATCAGAGTGCATTCCAGCAGCCGGTTGACGCAGGACGATCAGCATGCTGTCTCTGCAGCCGATATTGTTTCTTTGCAAATGGTTGGACGCAATCTGATTGGCCAGGTAGAGGAAAGTCTCAAACAGGCGCTGGAAAATGGCGCTCGCGTGGTCGCGTACGGTAGCTCATACAATGCGGACGACCGTGCGCTGGGTATCGTCACGGACGACGTGTTCACGCAGTATTTCCAGACGGGGGGAGTTGAGAATATACGCAATGGTGTGCTTTATCTGCTGGCTGGCGCTGGCATCGATGTCCGCTATGATGCACCCGTAGAGGTTCCCGCTGTTGGTGTTTATGAAGCGACGGAGTCAGCTTGGTATCGCAACGTCGACGACTTTCTTCCTCATTATAACAATCACCAGCCGGGTAGGCCTTGGGTCGGCCTGGTCGTTTTTCGCAGTAATATCGTGGATGGCAACACCGCCCACCTGGACGCGGTGATTGCTGCCCTCGAGCTCAGGAATTTGAATGTATTGACCGTTTTTGGCTATCCGCCCGAAGTGGCAATAGAACGCTTCCTTTTTGATGAATCGGGTGCTTCACGGGTCGAGGCTGTTGTGGCGGCAGGAATGAATATCGGTATCGATCCTGATGTGATGCTGCCACTGCTTACCCGGCTCAACGTCCCCGTAATCAATGCGATCTCCCTGTTTTCGCTGTCCGCAGAACAATGGCGAACATCGCCGGTGGGCATGGATATCATGGAACGTTCCTGGCAACTGGCTATGCCGGAAATGGCAGGTTTGACGCAACCAACTGTCTTTGCCGCGAAGGAGCTGATAACAGATGCCCGGACAGGGCTGCAGTATGTAGAGGAACAGGCAATTGCTGAAAGGGTGGAGATGCTGGCGAACCGGGTGCTCAGGTGGATTGCCCTGCGTGACAAACCGAATGCTGAAAAGCGGGTGCTGCTGCACTATTTCAATTTTCCACCGGGCCGTGAAGGAATGGGTGCCGCGTACCTGAATGTGATCCCTGAGAGTCTCTGGCAAGTGATCTCCCGGCTGGCGCAGGAGGGCTACACGGTGAGCGATCTGCCTGCGGACTCGGCGCAGCTGCAAGCTGAGGTGACACAATTCGGCGCAAATTTACCGCCGTGGGAGCAAAAGGCGATCGACACGGTGGCGCAAAGTGGCAAGGTGGTACTTCTGCCCATGGAGACCTATGAAACCTGGTTCGCTCAGCTCCCCGCCGCGGTGCGCCAGGAAGTCGTCCACACGTGGGGAGCCCCGGCGGATAATGATCTGATGGCCTACACAGATGACAGTGGGAGTCAGTATCTGGTTCTGCCGGTATTGCAGTATGGCAATATCATCCTCGCTCCGCAGCCATCGAGAGGAACCCATGAGGACCCTGAGAAGCTGCGTCATGATATCCAGTTGCCTCCACCCCACCAATATATTGCGTTCTATCTATGGTTACACAAGCAATTCGGCGCGGATGTCATGTTGCAGTTTGGGGCACATGGTACTCATGAATGGTTGCCAGGGAAGGAAGCCGGAATGGGGCCGAATGACTCGCCGGAGTACCTGATGCAGGATCTCCCGAACCTGTACGCATTCATCATGGACAATACCGGCGAAGCGGCCATTGCAATGCGTAGGGGCATGGCAACCATGGTTTCTCACCTGACCCCGCCTTTCGATGAGGTTGGATTGAATCCCGAGCTGCGAGCCCTGCAAGCTCGACTCAATGACTACAATGTTGCTGCACAGCAAAGCGAGGCTTTGGCGCAAGCTCATCTGGAAGCAATTGTGAGTATGAGTGAAGAAATGGGCTTGCTGGCCGATCTGGCCCTGCACACAGAGCGCGACGGTCACCACCATGAACCATCGGGCCTCACCCGCCCCGAGCAATTGGTCGATTCGCTGGTGCATTACCTGGAGGAGCTCGAGGGCAGGCTCACTCCGCTGGGGATGCATACGCTTGGCGTTGCCCCAGATCCTGAGCAGGTGCAGGCTACTGCCCAGGCCATTGTTTCCATGGATAGCAGCCTGGATGATAACGCACGCGAAGAACGTATCGAGATGGTGAAAGTGCAAATCCTTGAAAGCCCTCGGGCTGAGATGAATAGCATTGTCCGCGGCATGAGTGGAGGCTACATTGCCGCTGGTATCGGGGGGGATCCACTGAGGACTCCGGATGCGTTACCCACTGGTCGAAACTTCTCCTCTTTTGATCCCCGCCGCATTCCGGCCGAGCCGAGCTATGCGCTTGGTGCTCGACTGGCGGAAGAGCTGCTGGAAGGCTATCGTCAGGAAAACGGAGAATACCCTGACAAGCTCACATTCACCTTGTGGGGAGTCGAAACCATGCGTCACCAGGGCGTGCAGGAAGCCCAGATCATGGCGTTGCTGGGAGTGCGCCCAGTGTATGACGAGCTAGGCGTATTGCGCGATGTTGAGGCCATTCCCCGGGAAGAGCTGGGGCGCCCCCGTGTTGATGTGACCATTATCCCCTCGGGGGCGCCCCA
>Ga0233385_1000874_pt1 | contig 13572 bp, 12 predicted proteins | sample ElkDunMinimDraft_16_FD_191543 | JGI IMG/M metagenome (GOLD analysis project Ga0233385, IMG submission 191543) | Fecal eukaryotic communites from dung pellets of Tule Elk in California, USA - Elk Dung G36 | ecosystem: Host-associated > Mammals > Digestive system > Large intestine > Fecal | place...
GATGGCGCCGGGCTCGACGATCGCCAGCGCCCGCGCGTTGGCATCGGGGTCGGCAAGCAGGTTGAGGCGCGCCTCCTTGCCCTTCTGCCAGGGTGCTGCGATCGCCGTGCGGCGGCCGGACAGCAGCGACTGGTTGACCCAGCCTTCCGCGCCGTCGGGGTCGCGCACGCGCCGCCAGTTGTCGTATTCCTGGATGATCTCCATCGGCAGCCCCGGCTTCAGGTACATCCAGCTCACGGCATAGTTGACGCCAGGCCCGATGCGCGAGTTGACGCGGCCGGACTTGAGGCTGACGAAGCGCGGCAGCGGCAGGCCGCTGGGCCCGATGCGCGCGTCCTGCGCGCTCTGCTCGGCAGGCGCCGCAAGCGCGCCCTGGGTGGAGAAAGTCAGCGGGAGAAGCGCGAGACCGGCCAACGCGGCGCCCACAGCCGGGCGGAGAGACGAAAACCGAAACACTTGCGCTCCTTTGCAATTCCGCGCCCCGCAAAGGCACCGCGCGGGACGCCCCTTTTTCTTTGTCATCGGCGGCATCGCTTGTTACACAGGCTGCCGTGCCGGGGCCTGTTTCCACTTTCGCCTGTGTTGGTTAAAGAGGTCTGAAGCGGGAACATCCGGGGCCTCGAAATTGAGGGAAGAATGGCCGGCAAGAAGAAGCCTCTCGTCGTCATCACGCGCAAGCTTCCGGATCCCGTCGAGACGCGCATGCGCGAGCTGTTCGACGCCCGGCTGAACATCGACGACAAGCCGATGAGCCGCGACGAACTCAGGGCGGCGATGCAGGAAGCCGACGTCCTGGTGCCGACGATCACCGACAAGATCGACGACAAGCTGATCGCCGACGCCGGCGAGAACCTCAAGCTGATCGCCAATTTCGGCAACGGCGTCGACCACATCGACGTCGCGGCCGCCGCCAAGAAGGGCATTGCCGTCACCAACACGCCGAACGTGCTCACCGAGGACACGGCCGACATGACGATGGGCCTGATCCTCACCGTGCCGCGCCGTCTGATCGAGGGCGCCGCGCTCCTCGTCGACAACGGCAAGTGGGCCGGCTGGTCGCCCACCTGGATGCTCGGCCGGCGCATCTGGGGCAAGCGCCTCGGCATCGTCGGCATGGGCCGAATCGGCACCGCGGTGGCGCGCCGCGCGAAGGCCTTCGGCCTGTCGATCCACTACCACAACCGCAAGCGCGTGCTGCCCGCCGTCGAGGACGAGCTGGAGGCGACCTACTGGGAGAGCCTCGACCAGATGCTGGCCCGCATGGACATCATCTCTGTCAACTGCCCCTCGACGCCGGCGACCTTCCATTTGCTGTCGGGGCGCCGGCTGGCGCTAATGCAGCCCGCCGCCTACATCGTCAACACCGCGCGCGGCGACATCATCGACGAGGATGCGCTGATCAAGCTCATCCAGGACGGCAAGGTCGCGGGCGCCGGGCTCGACGTGTTCGAGCACGAGCCGGCGATCAACCCCAGGCTCCTGAAGCTCGCCGCCAAGGGCAAGGTCGTGCTTCTGCCGCATATGGGCTCGGCCACCATCGAGGGCCGGATCGACATGGGCGAGAAGGTCATCATCAACATCCGCGCCCACCAGGACGGCCACCGCCCGCCCGACCGCGTGCTGCCCAACCGGGTCTGACATCCGCCTGCAATGCAGCTAGGCTACGCACGCGCCGGTTGCGGATCGCGCGCTGGCTCTTTGCCCGATGGAGGATTGCGGATGGAGCGACGTGAACTGACCCTCGGCCTGGCGGCTCTTGCCGGGCTCGCCATGACGTCCCTGGCGCAGGCCGGTCCCGGCTTCGACGTGGTCGCGCTGGGCGCGCGCGGCGGCATCGAGGACGGCAATCTCAGCGCCTTCATGATCGCGCCGGCCGGCGACGGCCGCGCCGTCACCTGCGATGCCGGGGCACTGGTCAACGGGCTGCGCGTCGCCGACGCCAAAGGCGCGTTCGACGCGGTGCAGGTGCCGGCGGATTCGCCTTATTCGCGTGTGGGCCACGTCCTCGCCGAACAGATCAAGGGTTACCTCGTCAGCCACGCGCATCTCGACCACATTGCCGGCCTGGTGATCGCCTCGCCGGACGATTCGAAGAAGCCGATCTACGGCCTGCCGTCAGTTCTCGAGGACATCCAGGGCACGTATTTCAACTGGGACGCCTGGCCGAATTTCGGCCACGGCGGCAAGGCGCCGCAGCTGAAGAAATACGAGCTGACGGCGCTGGCGCCCGGCGAGCGCCGCGACCTCTCGGAAACGGCGATGCAAGTCACCGCCTATCCTCTCTCCCATGGCGGGACCGAATCGACGGCCTTCCTGATCGAGAGCGGCGACGACGCGCTGCTCTGTTTCGGCGACACCGGCCCGGACGAGGTCGAGAAGTCGGCCGCCATCGCCGACATCTGGGCCGCGGTGGCCGGCTTGGTGAAGGAGAAGCGGCTGAAGGCCGTCGTCATCGAGGTGTCCTACGACAACTCGCAAGCAGACAAGCAGCTCTTCGGCCACCTGACGCCGGCCTGGCTGCAGAAGTCGCTCGCCGGCCTCGAGACGGCCGCCGGCCCCGGCTCGCTCAAGGACCTGCCGGTGGTGATCAGCCACATAAAATATTCGCTGAAGAAGGGCGAACTGCCGCAGGACAAGATCCTCTCCGAGCTGGAGGCGGGCAACACATCAGGCGTCCGCTATATCATCCCCGAACAGGGCGACGCCTGGCGGTTCTGACCGTCAGCCGTCCCCGGCTTTCCAGCAAGCCCTCGGCCGAGACGGAAACCTCCCTGCCCGCGAAGCCGGCAAAGCGGCTCCGGTCGAGCTTCACCGCGACCGGCGTCCTCCAGCCCATCTCCTTCGCCACGATCAGGCCGAGCAGCAGGATCGCGTCGGGTTCGTGCAGGACGAGTGCCGCCGGCGCGTTTCCGTTGTGCACCAGCTCCATCAGCACCGCCGAAGCCGAGGACGAGCCGATCGTGCCGGGCAGGAAAAGCACGCGGCCGGCGATCGATCGGCCGCGCTCGGGATGGCGGACGTCGGCGATCCTTCCCGTCTTGGCATCGACGCCGCCCCAGAAGCTGATCGGAGCGGAGAGCACCAGCGCCGGTCCGGAGCCGGCCTCGCCGGCAACGAGGACGTCGCCTTGCTCGGCGTCGGGCACTGCCTGAGGTAGCTGTCCCCTCATGCCAGCTCCGTGAAAATCGGCCTGCCAAGCACGGCGCTCTCCACGCAGTCGCGAAGCGAGCCGTAGAGCACGGCATAACCGGTGTTCCCCGGCGCGTAATGCGCGAATTTTCCTGAATTGGTCATCAGCACCGCGCCGGCCTTCTCCGGCAGGATCGGCGTCACCACGACGCATGTATCGGCAACGATCGTCACGCCGGAGGCCTCCAGCGTCTTGCGCCGGCCGGCCCGGTCGAGTTCCGCCAGCGCATGGCGGCCGGTGCAGGCGTAGATCGGTGCCGCGAGCCTGCGTCCGGCGATCAGCCGCTCCAGCGTATCGAACTCGGCGAGCGACAAATGCGGGCTGCCGATGGCGACTGCGTCCAGCCGGTCGGAGGCTGCAGCGGTGGAGAGCGACGCCTGCGCTCGCGCCGCCATCTCCCCGGTCACGCGTATCACGGCCTCCGGCCGCTCGCCGCGAAGCGCCTCATCCAGCGTCGGCGCTTCCGGCGTGACGCCGGCGATGTGGAACAGGCCGACCGCGCCGGACGAGGCGGCCGCCGCGCCGAAGGCTTTCAGCGCGTCCTCTCCGGGATGGCCCGTGACGCCCGCGACGACGCCCACGGCATTGCCCACCTCGCGGCCATAGAGGCTGCCCAGCACCGGCCACGCGATCTCCGAGGCAAGGAAGGCCGCGGGCAGCGCCGATACGTCGAAGACGAGCGTGGCGCGGCGGTTCTCCTGAAGATGCAGCCCGTAGTCCGGCGCGCGCCCGGCGATCGCGCAGGCGATGTCGAGAAAATCGCCGTAGCGGTTCGTCCGCGCTCCCAGCACCGAGTTGCAGAACACGACCGCGTTCGATTCGCCCCAGGCGACGTCGGTGCCGAATGCCGGCCGGTGGCCCGCCTGGTAGGGTGCGCAGGTCCAGCTCTGTTCGCAGCCGAGCTTCCGGTAGGCTTCCATCATGCGCCGCGCCATGCCGCGCGCCGGCTCGTCGAGACGGACGCGCGAGCAGCCCATGAGGTCCAGCGCGCCGACATTGAGCGTCGAGCGCACCGCGACCTGCGCGCCGCCCTCGACCAGCCTTTCGGCGAAGAGCGTGCCGGAATCCCCGTGATAGAGCGCCCCGTCTATATGCGCAGAAGCGATGGGGAGCAGGCGCGGCGCGCCGAGCAGCTTCGCGCTCTCGGCGACGATGCGCATCGCCATCGCAGCGCCCTGGCCGGACTGGCCGGCGGCCACCGCCTGTTCCTCGGCGGTCAGCGTCAGGCTCATGCGAGCTGCTTCCGGAAGGTGATGGAGGTCGGCCGGTCGTAGCCGGCGTGAGCCGTCCGTGCGACCTCGACGAAGCCGAGGCGCCGGAAAAAGGCGTGGTTGCCGGTCAGTTCGACACGCGTCTCGAGCTCAAGCGCCGGCTTGCCCAGACGTCGGGCGTGATCCTCGACGGCGGCGATCAGCCGGCGTCCGATGCCGTTGCCCTGCTCGGCGGGATCGACCGCGAGCTTGCCGATGTAGAGCGCATTCCCGCTTTCCCTAGCGAAGACACAGCCGACAACGCGGTCTGCGCTCCGAACGGTGAAGCAGAATTCGCTAGCCGCCTTTTCGGCGAGGGAGGCCGGCGTCAGGCGGTGCGCCGAGGAGGGCGGGTCGATGACGCCGTCCATGAAGGCGAAGGAGCGCAGGATGAGGTCGAGCAGTTCCTGCCAGCGGTCGAAGCCGTCAGCCAGCTCGACGTCAATCTCGGCGACCGCCCTGTTCATCCGCGCGCCTTGTAGCGGATCGTGTCGAAGCGCGCGGCGAGAGCGTCGTAGAGCAGGAGCCGGCCGACCAGAGGCTCGCCGATGCCGGTGATGAGCTTGATCACCTCCATGGCCTGCAGCGTCCCAAGGACGCCGGTCAGCACGCCGAGCACGCCGGCCTCCGCGCAGGAGGGCACGAGGCCCGCGGGCGGAGGTTCTGGGAAGAGGTCGCGATAAAACGGATTGGGCTTGCCGTCAGGGCCGCTCTCGTAAGGCTTCAGCACGGTCACCTGGCCGTCGAATCGCCCGACCGAAGCATGAACCAGCGGGCGATGTTCTTGAGCGCAGGCATCCGCGACGGCATACCGCGTCTCGAAATTGTCCGAACCGTCGGCCACCACATCATATTGCGCGACCAGCGTCGCAGCATTGCCGTCGTCGATGCGCAGATTATGTAACTCAACGCTTACATTCGGGTTCATGCGCTCGATGACGGCTCGGGCGCTGTCCAGCTTGGTCTGGCCGACCGAGGCCGTGTCGTGGATCACCTGCCGCTGCAAATTGGACAGCGACACCGTGTCGTCATCGATGATGCCGAGCGTGCCGACGCCCGCGGCGGCCAGATATTGCAGCATCGGCGCGCCGAGCCCGCCGGCGCCGACGACCAGCACACGCGCGCGCTTCAGCTTCTGCTGGCCGGCGCCGCCGATCTCCGGCAGCACGATGTGGCGGGCATAGCGTTCGAGTTCTTCCGGCGAAAGCGGGGCTTTGGCATCCATGACGGGAGTCTACTGCGGCGGGTGCGGCTTGTCAGTGCCCCTCCGTCGCCCGCACGCTGCCGTGGTCGACGGTGAGGAATTGCGCGCGGCCCTCGATGCTGGAGAAGAGCGCCGCCTCGGTGCCGGTCATGAAGGTCTGGCATCCGAGTTCTTCGAGGATGGAGAACAGCGCGGCGCGGCGGCCGGGGTCGAGATGCGCCGCGATCTCGTCGAGCAGCAGGATCGGCACGCCGCCCGACATCTCGCCGGAGAGGCGGGCGTGCGACAGCACGATGCCGACCAGCAGCGCCTTCTGCTCGCCGGTCGAGCAGAGTGCCGCCGGCATGGATTTCGGGCGGTGGCGCACGAGAAGATCGGAGCGATGCGGCCCGTCGAGCGTGCGTCCCGCTGCGCGGTCGCGCTCGCGGCCGGCGGCCAGCGCCTGGCGGAAACGCTCCTCGATCTCCACCGCCGGCGCATGCCCCACCATGGCTTCCAGAAAACCCTCTAGAGCCAGGTCGGCCTGCGGGAAGGGGCCTTCCGGCAGCCTGTCGATCATCGCGGCCAAGAGCCGCACCATTTCGGCGCGCGCCGCGGCGATCGCCGTGCCGGCTTCCACCATCTGCATTTCGATCGCATCGAAGAAGGCCCAGTCGCGCGAGCCGTCCGACAGGAGCCGGTTGCGGCTGCGCATCGCCTTCTCGTAGTCCTGCGCACGACGGCCATGGCCGGGGTCGACGGCGAGCACCAGCCGGTCGAGGAAGCGGCGGCGGTCGCCGGCCGGCCCGGTGAACAGCGCGTCCATCGCAGGCGTCAGCCAGAGCACGCGCAGCCAGTCGAGCAGGTCGTCGGCGGAGGTCTGCGCCGAATTGATTCGCACGCGCCGGCCCGACTCGCTGCCGGGGTCGAGCCCGGCCGTGCCGGTGCCTATTTCGAAAGCTCCCTGCGCCCCGTCCAGGCTGGCATGCACCGCGAAGCCGCCCGCGCTGCCTTCCCGCGCCAGTTCGGCATAGGGCGCGCGGCGCAGGCCCCGGCCTGGCGAAAGCAGCGAGATCGCTTCCAGCAGGTTGGTCTTGCCGGCGCCGTTCTCGCCCGAGAACACCACCATGCCGGGTTCGAGATCGAGCGACAGCGCGGCATAGTTGCGGAAGTCCGTAAGTGTCAACTTACGTATGAAGGTTCCAGTAAACGTGCCCATGGGCGTTGCGCCCTATGACGACGTGAAGGGACTCGACGTGGCCAAGGACGGGTCAGACCCGCATTGGCATCAGCACGTAGAGCGCGTTCTCATCCGCCGTGTCCTGGATCAGCGTCGGCGAACCGGCGTCTGCCAGCATGAAGCGGGCGTCGCCGCCGGTGAGCTGCGCCGACACGTCGAGCAGGTAGCGCGCATTGAAGCCGATCTCGATCGGGTCGGCCGAGTAGTCAGCCGCAAGCTCTTCCGTCGCGCTGCCGGAATCGGGGTTGTTGACGGCGAGCGTCAGCTGCCCGTCGGAGATCGACAGCTTCACGGCGCGGCCGCGCTCGGACGAGATGGTGGAGACGCGGTCGACGGCCGAAGCGAAGGTCGCCCGGTCGATGATCAGCATCTTGTCGTTGCCGGTCGGGATGACGCGCTGGTAGTCGGGGAAGGTGCCGTCGATCAGCTTGGAGGTGAGCACCACGCTGCCGATGGTGAAGCGGATCTTCGTCTCGGAAAGCTCCGCCGCCACCGCGACGTCGGGCACGTCCACCAGCTTCTGCAGCTCGCTGACGGTCTTGCGCGGGATGATCACGCCGGGCATGCCCTCGGAACCCGCCGGCGCATCCATCTCGGCCCGCGCCAGGCGGTGGCCGTCGGTGGCGACCGCGCGCAGCTTCAGCTTGCCGCCCGTCTCGATCGCGTGGAAGTAGATGCCGTTGAGGTAGTAGCGCGTCTCCTCGGTGGAGATCGCGAACTGCGTCTTGTCGATCAGCCCCTTCAACGCCGCCGAATCGATTCGGAATATGTGCGAGAAGGAGCCGGCGGTGAGTTCGGGGAAGTCGGACTGCGGCAGGCACTGCAGGCGGAAGCTCGAGCGGCCCGAGATCACCGACATGGCGTTGCCGTCCTCGTCAGTCCTCAGCATCACCTCCGCGCCGTCCGGCAGCTTGCGCACGATGTCGTAGAGCAGGTGCGCGGGAACGGTGGTGGCGCCGGCGCGCTCCACATTGGCGGCGGTCGCCTCGGTGACTTCGAGGTCGAGGTCGGTTGCCTTCATCTCCAGCACCGCGCCCGATGCATTCAGCAGCACGTTGGACAGGATCGGGATCGTGTTGCGCCGCTCGACCACGCGATGGACGTGGTTGAGGGACTTGAGGAGATTGGACCGTTCGAGGATGACACGCATGACCAAACGAGCTCGCTTGCAGGTAAGAGCCGGAGTTCCGCACCCGGAATTCCGTAACAGGCTTAATAAGCTTCGGAATCGCCGCAAAGTGACAGGAAAATCGCCCTGAACGCAAGCCCGCGGGACCTGGCCCGGCCGCTTCCCGAGGCTTTCCGGGGGATAAACGGCGAAGCTCCCGGCCGGCTGACGAGTGCCGGCCGGGAGTAGGCGCTCCAAGTGAGCCAGGAGCGTTGTTCTTTTTTGGAGTCTCCGCCCTGTTTCGGGACGGGCCTAGGCCTGGTCGTTGATCAGGCGGCGCAGCAGTTCGAGTTCCTGCGCCAGCGTGTTGTCGTTGCCCGACAGGTCCTCGATCTTGCGCACGGCGTGAAGGACGGTCGTATGGTCGCGTCCGCCGAAACGCCTGCCGATCTCCGGCAGCGAGCGCGGCGTCATCACCTTGGCGAGATACATGGCGATCTGCCTCGGCTTGACGATGGTGCGCGTGCGCCGGTTGGAGAGCAACTCCGTCTTCGACACGTTGTAGTGACGCGACACGATGCGCTGGATGTCTTCGATCCTGACCCGCTTCGGCTCGCCGGTGCGGTAGATATGGCCGAGGATCTCGTCGATGCGCTCCAGCGTCAGCTGCGGCTCGAAGCTCTGGCGGAAGAGCAACTGGTTGAACGCGCCTTCCAGCTCGCGGCCGCTGCCGGTGACGGCACGAGCGATATGCGCGAGGATGTCCTCCGAAATGTCGATCGACGGGTCCTCGGCCTTGGCCTGGGCCTGGCGCATCTTCAGCATGCCGAGACGCATCGAGTAGTCGGGCGCCGACATCTCCAGCGCGACGCCGCCATTGAGGCGCGAGCGCACGCGCGGCTCGAGCGATTCCAGCTCCGCCGGCGGCCTGTCGGCGGCCACCACCACCTGCTTGGCGCTGTCGAGCAGCATGTTGATCAGGTGGCAGAACTCGTGCTGGATCGACTTGCCCTGCAGGAACTGCATGTCGTCGATGATCAAGAGGTCGATGTCGCGCAGCTGCTCCTTGAGCGTCAGCGCATTGTTGTCGCGGATGGCGGTGGCAAAGCGCCACATGAAGTACTCGGCCGTCAGGTAGACGACGCGCGACTTCGGGTTCTGCCTCAGCGATTCGGCCGCGATGGCCTGCAACAGATGCGTCTTGCCGAGGCCGACCGTGGCGTGGAGGAACAGCGGGTTGAAGCGCGACGCCGATTCGGCGACGGCGCGCGCCGCCGCGAGCGCCACGCGGTTCGACGGCCCTTCGACGAAGGAGTTGAACGTGTAGCGCTGGTCGAGCGGCGAGCCGAGCACGCCCTGGCGGAACTCGGTCGCGGGCGCCCCACCTGTCCGCGGCGCCGGCGATACCTCTGCCTTGCCGTTGGCGACGGGGGCCGAGCCGAGCGCGGCCTGCTGGGGACGGGCGGGCTTGCGCACCGGCTCCGGCTCGCTCTCGACCGCCGGGCGCGTCTGCCGCGTGGCGCTGCGCACGACGATTTCGATGCGCAGCAGCTCGGGCTGCTCCTCACGCCAAAGCTCTGCAATGAGATCGAGATAGTGGCCGTTGATCCAGGACTTCAGGAAAGCGGTCGGCACCGAAAGCCGCACGACACCCTTGGACGCTTCGGCGAGCTTCATGCGGCCGAACCAGCTCGAATAGACCTCGCCTCCCAATCGTGCCTTCAACTGCGTCCGCGTGCGCTCGAAAATCCTATCTGCGTCGTTCGCAGCCGCCATTTCGTTGCCCCCGGTCAGTTTCACAGGAAAGGAAAGTCCGCCGTGGGCTTCCCTTTCGATGCCGCTTTGCATTTTCAAAATCCCCGTGTCCTCGCATCTGCCGCACTGCCCGCCCGCAGCGACTGAACTCTTTACTCGTCTTCGGGGAGCAACAATCCGCGCGACGCCGCTGCCGCGCGCCGTCGCTTGGAAAAAGGAACTCCGATCCGGCGAAACGCCAGTGCCGAACTTCCCGCGCTGTTGCTAACCCCACTCGCTGTCGAATGGACAGACCTTCCCTTTCCACGGAATCATCCATGGTGCAAACTTCGCCGGATTTGGCTGGGTTTGTCGGGGTTGAGGCCCGTCTTTTCGATGGCTGGACTTTATAGAAATCGGCGCGGCTTGGGCAAGTGCGAGACTAATACAATTTTAACGATTTCGGGGTCCCGGAAGCCGGATTCAAGGGCCTCCAGAAAGGCCGAAATGGGCAAAGCCTTTGTGATTCAAACCTTTTCCGAGAGCCGCCAAAACCGGCTCAATCGGAGGAATTTTTTTTTAAAATATTCGCTTGACAGCAACTTGTCCCCCAAGCGGGGGGCACCACCTGTGGAACCTGTGGACAACCATCAGCAAGTTACTGAAACTAAAAGAGAATTTATGCTGGGCTCAGAGCGTGCCCGAGGCGGTCGCACGCCCCTCCTCGGAAGCAAATGGCACCCATGCCGGCAAACCAATCATACGCTCGAAAATGCGGCTGAAACGGTATCGGCAAGGCTCTTGCCAAGCCATTGTCCGGCAAACAAAAAACCCGGCGTGAAACGCCGGGTTCGATGAAACCTTAGATTGCCGAAACGGCTCAGGCGGAGAGCGACTTCAGCCGCTGTGCCAGCCGCGAGACCTTCCGCGACGCCGTGTTGGAATGCAGCACGCCCTTGCTTGCGGCGCGCATCAATTCCGGCTGCGCTGCCTTGAAGGCGGCTTCGGCCGCTGCCTTGTCGCCCGAGGCCAGCGCCTCTTCGACCTGGCGGACGTAGGTCCTGACGCGCGAGCGCCGGTTCTTGTTGATGGCGGCCCTGCGGACCATCTTGCGCGCCGCCTTTTTGGCCGAGGAGGTATTGGCCATGATGCCTCTCTTTGTCTTTTCCGATAAGCGCTATGCGTTAAACAGCAGGGCGCAAAAAACGAACGGGCAGCCACAAGGCCGCCTCGATTGGTGCCGGCTTATAGTGCAGCTTTTCCGGCACGTCAACGAGAGTCTCCGCCGATTTGCGCCGGACGGCGCCGAAAGCAATCCCGAGGGAAGGGCGGCGCCGGTTTCCTCCAGCGGCAGGGCGGCGATCTAGCGGTTCTTGAAGTCTGGTTTGCGCTTTTCGACGAAGGCGGCCATGCCCTCCTTCTGGTCGTCCAGCGCGAACATCGAATGGAAGAGCCGCCGCTCGAAGCGCAGCCCCTCGGCGAGCGTCGTCTCGTAGGAGCGGTTGACCGCCTCCTTGGCCATGATCACCGCCGGCAGCGAGAATTCGGCGATCTTGCCTGCGGCCTTCAGCGCCTCATCGAGGAGGTCGGCGGCCGGAACCACGCGCGAGACCAGCCCGCAGCGCTCCGCCTCCGCCGCATCCATCATGCGGCCGGTCAGCACCATGTCCATCGCCTTGGACTTGCCGACGAAGCGGGCGAGCCGCTGCGAGCCGCCCATGCCGGGCATGACGCCCAGCGTGATTTCCGGCTGGCCGAACTTCGCAGTGTCGGCCGCGATGATGAAGTCGCACATCATGGCGAGCTCGCAGCCGCCGCCGAGCGCATAGCCGGCGACCGCCGCGATGACAGGCTTGCGGGTGCGGGTGAAATCCTCCCAGCCGGAGAAGGTATCGGCGAGATAGGCGCCGGCATAATCCATCGACGCCATCTCCTTGATGTCGGCGCCGGCGGCGAAGGCCTTCTCCGAGCCGGTGATGACCGAGGCGGCGATGGCGGGGTCGGCATCGAAGGCCTTGAGCGCGGCAAGCAGATCCGCCAGCACCTGCGCGTTCAGCGCGTTGAGCGCCTTCGGCCGGTTGAGCGTGACCAGCCCCACCTTGCCGCGCGTCTCCACCAGGATCGTCTCATAGGTCATCGGAAGCTCCTCCCTGTTCGGCGCCGCCATGCGCTAGCGCTGGCAGACGGGACAATAGAATGTCGAGCGGCCGCTCTGCACGATGCGGGCGATCGTGCCCGTGCAGCACGGCTTGCGGCACGGCTCGCCCTCGCGGTCGTAGACCGAGAAGGAATGCTGGAAATAACCGAGCGACCCGTCCGCATGCACATAGTCGCGCAGCGACGAGCCGCCGGCCTCGATAGCATCGGCGATGACCGAGCGTATGGCGGTGGCGAGGCGCTCCGCCCGCTGGCTGACCTTGCCGTTCGCCAGTGCGATCGTGCCAGCCTCGCGGCGCGGCGACAGGCCGGCGCGCCACAGCGCCTCCGACACGTAGATATTGCCCAGCCCGGCGATCAGCGTCTGGTCGAGCAAGGCAGCCTTGAGCGGCGCCTTCTTGCCGCGCAGCAGCTCGGAAAGCAGCCTTCCGTCGAGCGCATTGCCGGTCGGCTCGACGCCGAGGTCGGCGAGCATCGGGTGCTCGTTGTTCTCGTCGGCGAAGAGCATGAAGCCGAAGCGGCGGGGATCGTTGAAGACGACCTTCGATTTCTTGCCGCGCGGCGACGCCAGGTGGAAGACGACATGGTCGTGCGAAGCCGCCTTCGACCGCTCGTGATGGAAACCCCCGGGCGTCGAACCGCCATCCTCCTCCTCGATGCGGAAGGAGCCCGACATGCCGAGATGGCAGATCAGCAGCGGCCCGCCTTCGAGCTCGGCGGTCAAATATTTCGCGCGCCGGCCGAGCGACACGATCCTTTTGCCGGTGAGGCGTTTGGCGAAGTCGGGCGGGAAGGGAAAGCGCAGATCCGGACGCCGCGCCTCGACGGAGACGATTCGCGCGCCTTCCATCACCGGCTGCAGGCCGCGCCGGACGGTTTCCACCTCGGGAAGCTCAGGCATGGCCGGTGATCTTGTCCAGGAAGGAGGCGCCGTGGCGGCCGGGCGGCAGGCCGAGATGCTCCGCCACCGTCTCGCCTATGTCGGCGAATGTGCCGCGCAGCCCGATATCGCCGCCCGGCAGGCCGGGCGCCAGGCCGATGACCGGAATGCGCTCGCGCGTATGATCGGTGCCGCGCCATGTCGGGTCGTTGCCGTGGTCGGCGGTGAGGATGAGCAGGTCGCCGCCCTGCAGGCGGGCGATCGCTTCGGGCACGCGGCGGTCGAACGCCTCCAGCGCCGCCGCATAGCCGGCCACGTCGCGCCGGTGGCCGAACTCCGTGTCGAAGTCGACGAAGTTGGCGAAGACGAGGTCGCCATCCCCGGCATCGGCCATTGCCTCCAGCGCCTTGTCGAACATCTCCATGTTGCCGACGCCCTTGCGCACCTCGCTGATGCCGCGATGGGCGAAGATGTCGCCGATCTTGCCGACCGCGATCACCTTGCTGCCGCGCGCGGTCAGCCGGTCGAGCAGGGTGGGCTCTGGCGGCGGCACGGCGAAATCCTTGCGGTTCGGCGTGCGCTGGAACGTGTCGCGGCTTTCGCCGACGAAGGGCCGGGCGATGACGCGGCCTATGTTGAGCGGATCGGCGAGTTTCCTCACCGTCTTGCAGAGCGCATAGAGCCGCTCCAGCCCGAAATGCGTTTCATGCGCCGCGACCTGGATGACCGAGTCGACGGATGTGTAGAAGATCGGCTTGCCGGTCTGGATATGCTCCTCGCCGAACCGGTCGATGATCTCGATGCCGGACGCATGGCAGTCGCCGAGTATG
>Ga0233385_1000879_pt1 | contig 13507 bp, 9 predicted proteins | sample ElkDunMinimDraft_16_FD_191543 | JGI IMG/M metagenome (GOLD analysis project Ga0233385, IMG submission 191543) | Fecal eukaryotic communites from dung pellets of Tule Elk in California, USA - Elk Dung G36 | ecosystem: Host-associated > Mammals > Digestive system > Large intestine > Fecal | place...
GACGCGCGAGGATTTCGTCGACGCCGTGCGCGCCTATGATCGCGTTCTCCTGAGTGGCGCCTATGTCATCCCCCTCTATTTCAAGCCGGAACAGTGGATCGCGCGGTGGAACCGCATCGAGCGGCCGGGGACGACGCCCCTGCAGGGCTCGCAGCTGCCGACCTGGTGGCATGCACGGAATTCGGAGGGTGAGTGACATGGCGGATCGGCAGACGCTTTCGATCGACGTCGTTTCCGACGTCGTCTGCCCGTGGTGCTATCTTGGCCAGAAAAGGCTCGAAGCGGCGATCGCGTCGTCTCCGGATGTCGACGTCACGGTGAACTGGCGGCCGTTCCAGCTCGACGCGACGATCCCGGCGGAGGGCATGGACCGCAAGGCCTATATGCGCGCCAAGTTCGGCGACGAGAGCCGGCTGCGCGACGCGCATGCGCGGCTGGAGGCGCTCGGCAGGGACGTCGGCATCGACTACGCCTTCGGCGCGATCACGGTGTCGCCCAACACGCTCGACGCGCACCGCGTCATCCGCTGGGCGGGCACCTACGGCGCCGATGCGCAGAACCGGCTCGTGCGCGAGCTGTTCAAGCTCTATTTCGAGGAAGGCGCCGACATCGGCGACCGTGCTGTGCTGGCGGAGGCTGCCCGCGAGGCGGGCATGGACGGCGCCGTGGTCGAAACCCTGCTCGCCAGCGACGCCGACCGCGAGGCGGTGGCGACCGAAGCGGCGACGGCCTCGCGCATGGGCGTCACCGGCGTGCCCTGCTTCCTGTTCGAGGGTAAATACGCGGTGATGGGCGCGCAGGAGGTCCAGACGCTGACCGATGCGATCACGCAGATCGCCGCCGCGAAGGCGCGGGGCGAGCTGGAGGGCGCGGGGTAGCGTCCCGCTGCGGCTCAGCCCTGCCGCTTCCTGGAGGGTCCATTCTGCATCGTCTTTGCAGCCCGAGTCGGAGGTATGGATTCCCGACATTCTCCGCTCGCTCACGAGGTCGGGAAAGACGAATATTTTGAATGGCTTCAGCCAATCGCCAAGGTTGGCGATTGCCGATCAGGTTGCATTTTCGGCAGCGAGCGCCTGCAGGATTTCGATGGCTTCGGCGGCCCGGTCGGCGGGGACGAACAGGTGGTCGTGGTAGAAGGCCGAGACCGGATTGACGCCCATGCCGGCCGCCGCGAGCCGCGCGGTGATGGCGGCGAGGAAGCCGACCGCGTCGAGCGACGAATGGATGTTCAGCGTGATCATCCGGCTGCGGAAGGCGAAGCTGAGCCCCGCCGCTCTCGCCTCCTCCTCGTGAAGGATCAGCGTGTCGCCTTCGCGCTCGCGGAAGACCATGACGGGATCGAGGCCGGCGGGACGCGGCGCGCCTGGCGGGAGCGTGGCGAAGACGAAGGCGCCAGGCGCGAGTTCCGGCGACATCGAGCCGAGCAGCTTTTGCAGGTTGGTTTCGCCGGGCATGTGCGTTCCGTTTGAGACGACAGTCGCCAGCGTCGGCGACGCCCCTCACCCTTACCCTCTCCCCGTAAGAACGGGGAGAGGGGTCGCCAGCGTTGTGGCCAGTTTACTTCTCCCCGTTCTTACGGGGAGAAGTGCCCGGCAGGGCGATGAGGGGCAGCGCCTGGCTACGCGGCCTTCGCGGCCATTCTTGCCAATTGCGTCATGACCACAGCCGAGCCGGCGAGGCGCTTTTCGGGGTTCGGCCAGTCGCGCATGAAGACGACGCTCTGGTCAGGCCTGATCTTGGCCAGCGTGCCCTGCTCTCCGATGAAGCGGACGAGACCGGCCGGATCGGAGAACTTCTTCTCGCGGAAGTGGATGACGACCCCCTTCGGACCGGCGTCGAGCTTCTCGACGTTGGCCTGGCGGCAGAGCGCCTTGATGAAGACGATCTTCAAAAGGTGCTTCACCTCGTCGGGCAGCGGGCCGAAGCGGTCGATGAGCTCGGCGCCGAATGCGTCGATCTCCTCGGTCGTCTCGAGATCGCCGAGGCGACGGTAGAGCGCCAGGCGAAGCTGCAGGTCGGGCACGTAGCTCTCCGGGATCATGACGGCGGTGCCGACGGTGATCTGCGGCGACCAGCCGCCGTCGACCGCCTCGCCCGTATCGCGGATCTCGGCAACCGCTTCTTCGAGCATCTGCTGGTAGAGCTCGAAGCCGACTTCCTTGATGTGGCCGGACTGCTCCTCGCCGAGCAGGTTGCCGGCGCCGCGTATGTCGAGGTCGTGGCTGGCGAGCTGGAAGCCGGCGCCCAGCGTATCGAGGGACTGCAGCACCTTCAGGCGGCGGTCGGCGGTGTCGGTGAGCTTCTTCTTCGCCGGCAGGGTGAAGAGCGCATAGGCGCGCAGCTTCGAGCGGCCGACGCGGCCGCGGAGCTGGTACAGCTGCGCCAGACCGAACATGTCGGCGCGATGCACGATGAGCGTGTTGGCGGTCGGGATGTCGAGACCGGATTCGACGATGGTGGTCGAGAGCAGCACGTCGTACTGGCCGTCGTAGAAGGCGTTCATGATGTCGTCGAGTTCGCCGGGCGGCATCTGGCCATGCGCGGTGGCGAATTTCAGCTCGGGCACCTGCTGCCGGAGGAAGTCCCCGACCTCGGCAAGGTCGGCGATGCGCGGCACGACATAAAAGCTCTGGCCGCCGCGGTAGCGCTCGCGCAGCAGCGTCTCGCGGATGACGAGGGGATCGAAGGGCGAGATGAAGGTGCGCACCGCCATGCGGTCGACCGGCGGCGTGGCGATGAGCGAAAGCTCGCGCACGCCGGTCAAGGCGAGCTGCAGCGTGCGCGGGATGGGCGTGGCGGAGAGCGTGAGCACGTGCACGTCGCTCTTCAGGTCCTTCAGCCGCTCCTTGTGCTTGACGCCGAAGTGCTGCTCCTCGTCGACGATCAGGAGGCCGAGATTCCTGAAGGAGATCGAGTTGCCGAGCAGGGCATGCGTGCCGACCACGATGTCGACCGTGCCGTCGGCGAGGCCCTTCTTGGTCTCGGCGAGCTCCTTGGCGCCGACGAGGCGCGAGGCCTGGCGGACGGTGATCGGGAGCCCGGCGAAGCGCTGCGAGAAGGTCTTGAAGTGCTGGCGCGCGAGCAGCGTCGTCGGCACGACGACGGCGACCTGCACGCCTTCCATGGCGGCGACGAAGGCGGCGCGGAGCGCAACTTCGGTCTTGCCGAAGCCGACGTCGCCGCAGATCAGTCGGTCCATGGGACGGCCGGCCGAGAGATCGTCGAGCACGGCGTCGATGGCGTTCTGCTGGTCGTCGGTCTCCTCATAGGGGAAACGCGCGGAAAACTCGCCATAGAGGCCGTCCGGCGGGTTGAAGGCCTTGGCCGTGCGCATCTTGCGCTCGGCGGCGATGCGGATGAGCTGGCCGGCCATTTCGAGCAGGCGCTTCTTCAGCTTGGCCTTGCGCGATTGCCAGGCGCCGCCGCCGAGACGATCGAGCTGCGCCTCGGCGGAATCCGAGCCGTAGCGCGACAGGAGCTCGATATTCTCGACCGGAAGATAGAGCCGGCCGTCGCCGGCGTAGTGGATCTCCAGGCAGTCGTGCGGCGCGCCGGCGGCCTCGATGGACTTCAGGCCGATGAAGCGGCCGATGCCGTGGTCGGCATGCACGACGATGTCGCCGGCCGACAGCGAAGCGGCCTCGGCGATGAAGTCGGAGGCTTTCTTGCGCTTCTTCGAGCGGCGCACGAGGCGGTCGCCCAGGATGTCCTGTTCGGCGACGACCGCCAGCCGGTCGGTCTCGAAGCCGGATTCCAGTGGCAGCACGGCGGCGCCCGCCTGCCCCGGCTCGAGCTTCTCGACATCGGCCAGCGTGGCGACCGGCTTGAGGTTGCCCAGATGGTGCTCGGCGAGGATCTGCGTCAGCCGGTCGAGCGAGCCCTCGGTCCAGCCGGCGATGACGACGCGGCGCCTGGCCGTGCGGATCGCGGCGATGTGCTTCACCGCGGCGTCGAAGACGTTGGCGTTGGGGTCGGCGCGCTCCTCGGCGAAATTCTCGCCGGCGCGCGAGCCGGCATGGAGAACGGTGCGCGGGCCGGCGTCGGGCGTGTCGAAGGGCGTGAACTCGGCGGCGAGATGGTCGGCGAGCGCCGCCTTGATGTCGTCGGGCGTGAGGTAGAGCAGGCCTGGCGGCGTCGGCTTGTAGGGCACGGCGTCCTTGAGTGCGGCGCTCGTCTGCTGTCGGCGTGCCTCGTAATAGTCGACGATCAGCTTGTGGCGCTCGTCGAGCGCCTCGGGCGCCAGATGGTCGAGGATGACGGGGGCGCCGGGCAGATAGTCGAACAGCGTGTCCAGCCGCTCGTAGTAGAACGGCAGCCAGTGCTCCATGCCGGCGAAGCGGCGGCCCTCGCTGATAGCGGCGTAGAGGCCGTCGTCGCGCGACGGCGCGCCGAAGGTCTCGATATAGTTGCGGCGGAAGCGGCTGATCGTGTCCGGCGTCAGCGTCACCTCGGTCATCGGCTGCAGCGACACCTGCGTGCGCGTGCCCGTGGTGCGCTGGGTGGCGACGTCGAAGGCGCGGATGGTCTCCAGCGTGTCGCCGAAGAAATCGAGGCGCAGCGCCTCGTCGGCGCCGGGCGCATAGAGGTCGAGGATACCGCCGCGCACGGCGAACTCGCCGACGTCGCGCACGGTCGGCACGCGCTCGAAGCCGGATTTTTCGAGCCGCGAAATCAGCTCGTTCATGTTGACGTTGCTGCCGGGCTTGGCGCGGAAACCCTGCGCCTCGATCACCTCGGCCGGCGGGATGCGCTGGAGCAGCGCGTTGGCGGTGGTGAGGACGACCGCGCGGTGCGGCGACTTGCGCAGCGCCGCCATCGCGGCAAGCGCGTCGAGGCGTCGCGCCGCGGCATCGGCACCCGGCGAGACGCGATCGTAGGGCAGGCAGTCCCAGGCCGGGAATTCCAGCACCGGCAGGTCGGGCGCGACAAAGGCGAGCGCCTCGATGATCGCCGGCAGCCGCTGGCCGTCGCGTGCGACAAACAGCAGCGGCCCGTCAGGCGCGGCCTCGGCTGCGGCAGCGGCGAGCGCGAAGGCCTCGAAGCCGTCGGCGACGCCGTCGACGATGAACTGGCCGGTCCTGCCTTTTGGCAGGCCGATTTTTTCGAGAAGGCTCATTGATCGTTCTTCAGTCGGAATCGTTCTCAGAAGGGCCGGGAGGCCAGGATCTTCCTAAAAAAGGGCGTGTCGAATGCGGCGGGGATCGGCGCCGTGCCGGTGACCCAGGCGAGCAGGTCGGCGTCCTGCACCTCGAGCAGATGCTCATATTGGTGCAATTCCGCGTCGGTCAAGGAGCCGATGGACTGATCAGCGAAGCCGCCGAGGATCAGGTCCATCTCGCGGATGCCGCGATGCCAGGAGCGGAAGAGGAGCTTTCGCCGCCGCGCGTCCAGTCCTTCGCTCGATCGCGCCGTTCCGGTCATCATCGTTCCCTGACTGTTCGGTGGCGCGTATAGCGTGGATAGAGGGCGGTGTCATGCTTGCAAGGTATGGGATGGGGACTAATGTCCCTCCGATGTTTGCGCTCCACGTCGCCCCCCTCTGTCCTGCCGAACATCTCCCCCACAAGGGGGGAGATTGGCTGTCATCGGCGGTTTCGCCAATCGCCAGGGGCCGGCCGTCGTGAGGCCTTCCCTCCTCGATCCGCTGTTTGCGCCGATTACCTCGCTGGAAGGCGTCGGGCCGAAGGTCGCCGCCCTGATCGAGAAGGTGGTGCCGGCCGATCTCGGCGACCGGTCGGCGCGGGTCGGCGATCTTCTGTTCACGCTGCCGCATTCGATGATCGACCGCCGGAATCGGCCGGGGATCGCCGGCGCCGCCGAGGGCGCGATCGTCACGCTGGAGGTGAGGATCGACCGGCACCAGCCGCCGCCGCGCGGCAACCGGTCGGTGCCCTACCGGGTCTATGCGCATGACGACACCGGCGAGATCGCGCTGACCTTCTTCCATGCGCATGCCGCCTATCTGGAAAAGCAGATGCCGGTCGGTGAGCATGTCGTGGTGTCCGGCCGCATGGAGTGGTTCAACGGCCGGCCGAGCATGGTGCATCCCGACCATATCGCGCCGCTCTCGGGCGCCGACAGCCTGCCGCTGGTCGAGCCGGTCTATCCGCTGACGGCCGGGCTGTCGGGCAAGGTGTTGAGGCGCGCCATCGGCCAGGCGCTGGCGAGGCTCCCTGCCCTGCCCGACTGGCTCGACCCGTCGGTGGCGAAGAAGCAGAGCTTTCCTTCCTTCGTCGACGCTCTGAAGCGGCTGCACGATCCCGCCGCACCGCTCGACGTGTCGCCGGAGGCGTCGGCCTGGCGCAGGATCGCCTATGACGAGTTCCTGGCCGGGCAGCTGTCGCTGGCGCTGACGCGCGCGAACGTTCGCCGCCTGTCGGGGCGGCCGCTGACCGGCGACGGCAGGATCGAGGATGCGATCCGCAAGGCGCTGCCCTATTCGCTGACCGGCTCGCAGGAATTCGCGCTGGCCGAGATCAACGCAGACCTCGCCGACCCCGAGCGGATGCTGAGGCTGCTCCAGGGCGACGTCGGTTCGGGCAAGACGGTGGTGGCGCTGCTCGCCATGGCTCGCGCTGTCGAGGCGGGAGGCCAGGCGGCGCTGATGGCGCCAACCGAAATCCTGGCTCGGCAACATCTGGCGACCATCGCGCCGCTGGCCGAGCGGGCCGGGCTGACGGTCGCGATCCTGACCGGGCGCGAGAAGGGCCGCGAGCGCAGCGCGACGCTGGCCGGACTGGAGGATGGCTCGATCGACATCGTGGTCGGCACGCACGCCCTGTTCCAGGAGCATGTGACGTTCCGCGACCTGGTGCTGGCGGTGGTCGACGAGCAGCACCGCTTCGGCGTCCACCAGCGCCTGGCGATTACCGCAAAGGGCGACGCGCCCGACATGCTGGTGATGACGGCGACGCCCATCCCGCGTACGCTGGTGCTGACCGCCTTCGGCGACATGGACGTGTCCAGGCTGACCGAGAAGCCGGTGGGGCGCAAGCCGATCAGGACGGTGACCCTGCCGCTCGACCGCATGGACGATCTGATCGCACGCATTTCGGATGCAATCGCCGAGGGCCAGAAGGTCTATTGGATCTGCCCGCTGGTGGAGGATTCCGACGAGATCAAGCTGACGTCCGTCGAGGAGCGCTTCGCCACGCTGAAGCACGAGTTCGGCGACGTGGTGGGGCTCGTGCACGGCCGCATGAAGGGCCAGGAAAAAGACGAGGCAATGCGCGCCTTCAAGGAGGGCGAGACGAAGATCCTCGTCGCGACCACGGTGATCGAGGTCGGCGTCGACGTGCCGGACGCCACGATAATCGTCATCGAGCATGCGGAGCGCTTCGGGCTGGCGCAGCTACATCAGCTGCGCGGGCGCGTCGGGCGCGGGGCAAAACCGTCGTCCTGCGTGCTGCTCTACAAGGACCCGCTCGGCGAGACGGCGAAGAAGCGCCTGTCGGTGATGCGCGACACCGAGGACGGGTTTCTCATCTCGGAAGAGGACCTGAAGCTGCGCGGCGAAGGCGAGTTGCTGGGCACGCGCCAGTCCGGTACGCCGGGTTTTCAGGTGGCGCGCATCGAGTTCCACAGCGACCTGCTGGAAGTGGCGCGCGACGACGCAAGGCTGATCCTGTCACGCGATCCGGAACTGCAGAGCGAGCGCGGCCAGGCGCTGCGGGTGTTGCTCTATCTGTTTGGAAGGGACGAGGCGGTCAGGCTGTTGCGAGCCGGTTAGGCGGTTATGGGCAATACTATTCTCTTGGCTACCGACCCAAATCAGAAGAGCCAGAATAGAACCGGGACGACACCGGCTTCCTGGGCCACCTCCATGGCCTCGAGCGCAAGCATCGCGGCGAGGAAGACGAGACCGTCGACGAACGCGACGCTAACCCGCCCGGTCTGGAACGTCACCTCCGCGTCGTCGCGGTATATCAGCGGATTGGGCAGAAAGCGCGGAACACGCCGCAGATAGGAGAGGTACTCGTCGCCCAGCTTCGCGGACAGGAACTGTTCCTCGCGCCGAGCCACGAGATGAAAGAAGGCCGCACACAGCACAAGGGACACCCATGCCACGACGTAGCTGCCCGTTTGCGCTCCGACCCCGGCCGCCGCTATCGAGGAGAAGAGATAGAGCGGATTGCGGGTAATGGAGTATGGCCCGGTCGACACGACCATAGCCGACTTGCGCCCGCCGATGTAGAGCGTCGCCCAAAGCCGCCCGCCTATGCCGACCATGACAAGAACGAGGCCAAGCGTCTCGATGTACTCGTGCGTCAGCTCATCATGAACCGATCCCCCGAAAACCAACGCCGTGAAGGCGATCACGATGATGCTCGCGAGGACGGCACGGCGAACCGCCTGATAGCGCGCCAAGGCATCTGCGTCTCCGGAAGTCACCTGTCCCTCCAAGGCATCGCCCAAGCCATTTGCGGCGACGCTGGTGAGAAACGGTGGCGATTTGAGGGCAAGCCCAAGCGTCGCACAAGTCAGCCCTGTCACAACGCCGGCAAAACTACCCACTGCTGCTTCACTGGAACTTGACGTTCGCGACCTTTTCCATGGTCGGGTTGGCAAGGTTGACATCAATGGGCGCGCCGTCCTTGGTGACCACCTTGCGCTTGTATTCCGGCGCGACCAGGCCGGCCGAGACGATCAGCTTGGCGCCGTCCTCGATGGTCATGTCGAGGAGCACGATCTCCGAGCGATAGACATACATCAGGAAGCCGGTGGTCGGGTTCGGCGTGCAGGGCATGAAGACGGCGACCAGGGGATCGCCCTCCTTGTCCAGCTTCACGTTGATCTCGGTCTCCTTCTCGTTCGCGACGAAGACCAGCGACCAGACGCCCTTGCGCGGATATTCGACGAGGCCGACCTGGCGGAACATGTCGTTCTTGTTCGACAGCACCGTCTCGAAAATCTGCTTCAGCGCCTTGTACATACCGCGCACCAGCGGCATCCGGCCAAGAAGCCGCTCGCCGATGGAGACGATCGAGCGGCCGACGATGTTGGCCGCCAGGAAGCCGATCAAAGTGATGACGAAGATCGCCACCAGCAGGCCGAAACCGGGCACGGCGAACGGCAGATAGGTATCAGGACTGTAGGCGGCGGGGATGTAGGGCTTAACCCAGGAATCGATCCAGCCGATGAACGACCAGACGATGTAGACGGTGATCGCCAGCGGCGCGGCGACGATGAAGCCGGTCAGGAAATAATTCCTGAGCCTGGTCATGCCTGAGATAACGCCTGGGGATTCGGACATGGACCACCGCTTCGCTTGCAATGCAGGATAGAGAAGCGCCCGCCGCTTTGGAACAGCGAAGTTAGGCTGCTATTCGACCGTCACCGACTTCGCCAGGTTGCGGGGCTGGTCGACGTCGGTGCCCATGAAGACGGCGGTGTAGTAGGCGAGCAACTGGATCGGCAGCGCGTAGACGATCGGTGCGATGAACTCGGGCACGTCAGGGAGCACGATCGTCTCCAGCGTCTTTACCGTGGCGTTGGCGGCACCCTTTTGGTCGGTGATCAGGATGATCTTGCCGCCGCGCGCCGCGACCTCCTGCATGTTGGAGACGGTCTTGTCGAAGATGCGGTCGTGGGGCGCGATGACAATGACCGGCATCGTCTCGTCGATCAGCGCGATCGGCCCGTGCTTCAGTTCACCCGCCGCGTAACCTTCCGCGTGTATATAACTGATTTCCTTAAGTTTCAGCGCGCCTTCCATGGCCAGCGGATAGTTGGTGTCGCGGCCGAGGTAGAGCACGTGCTTGTAGTGCGACAGCTCGCGCGAGACGCGCTCGATCTGCTCCTCGAGCTTCAGCACCTGGGTGGCGTAGCGCGGCGCTTCCGCGAGGCTGCGCACCATCGCCCTCTCCTCGTCGGCCGAGATCGTGCCGCGGGCGCTTGCCGCGCGCACCGCGAGCGCGGCAAGCACGGAAAGCTGGCAGGTGAAGGCTTTGGTCGAGGCGACGCCGATCTCCGGGCCCGCCAGCGTCGGCAGGACCACGTCGGATTCGCGCGCGATGGTCGATTCGCGGACATTGACGATGGCGCCGATCGGCACGCCGGCGTTGCGGCAGTAGCGTAGCGACGCCAGCGTGTCGGCGGTCTCCCCCGACTGCGAGACGAAGAAGGCGGCGCTGGCCTTGGAGATCGGCATCTCGCGATAGCGGAACTCGGAGGCGACATCGATGTCGACCGGCAGGCGCGCGTAGCGCTCGAACCAGTATTTGCCGATCAGGCCGGCGAGATAGGCCGTCCCGCAGGCGGCGACGGCGATGCGGTCCAGCCTGGCGAAATCGAAGGGCAGGTCGAGCGGCTTCGACAGGTTCTGCGTGAAGTCGAGATAATGGGCGAGCGTGTGGCCGATGACCTCCGGCTGCTCATGGATCTCCTTCTCCATGAAGTGCCGGCGGTTGCCCTTGTCGACCATGAAGGCGGTGCCGAGCGACTGCTGGCGCTTGCGCTCGACCTTGCGGCCGTCCATGTCGAAGATCTGGATCTCGTTGCGGCGGACCACCGCCCAGTCGCCGTCCTCGAGATAGGTGATCGAGTTGGTGAAGGGGGCGAGCGCGATGGCGTCAGAGCCGAGAAACATCTCGCCTTCGCCGTGGCCGACGGCAAGCGGCGGGCCGTTGCGCGCGCCGACGATGAGGTCTTCGTCGCCCTTGAACATGATGGCGAGCGCGAAGGCGCCCCGCAGCCGCTTCAGCGCATTGTGGGCGGCCTCGACGGGCTTCTTGCCGCCGGCAAGCTCGCGGGCGACCAGATGGGCAACGACCTCGGTGTCGGTCTGCGACACGAATTCGTAGCCGTCGTGCTTCAGCTCGTCGCGCAGCTCGGCGAAATTCTCGATGATGCCGTTGTGGACGATGGCGACGCCGCTGGAGAAATGCGGATGCGCGTTGGTCTCGTTGGGCACGCCGTGGGTCGCCCAGCGGGTATGGCCGATGCCGATCGAGCCGTCGAGCGGCTGGTCCTTCAGCCGGCGTTCCAGATTGACGAGTTTGCCTTCGGCGCGGCGGCGGGCGAGCTCGCCACGTTCGATGGTGGCGACGCCGGCCGAGTCATAGCCGCGATACTCGAGGCGCTTCAACGCGTCGACGATAAGCGGCGCCACCGGCCCATTGCCGACGATTCCAACGATTCCGCACATGCAGCCTGCCCCGATTCCCGCCCGTTTCGTCCGTCGACGGCTATTTACGGAGAGCCCCGACGCCGCGGAAGTCAATTTGCATTTCGTTCCGTTTCAGGCGGACTTCTGGCACGGCGACGTTGAGATCGCGTTACCCGGATCGCGAAAAATGCGGTTCGGCGGGTAAGAAAAGGTCGTCAGCCGGACTTCTTCTTGGCCGCCGCGGCCGCCGCGAAGCGCTGGCGGACCTCCTTGGCCTTGCCCGGAATGGTCTTCTGGCGGGCGCGGCCAAAGGCCAGCGCATCGGCCTCGACGTCCTCGGTGATGACGCTGCCGGCCGCGACATTGGCGCGGTCGCCGACCTTCACCGGTGCGATCAGCGAGGAATTGGAGCCGATGAAGGCGGCCTCCCCGACCTCGGTCAGGTGCTTGCCGTAGCCGTCATAGTTCACCGTGATGGTGCCGGCGCCGATATTGGCGTCCGCGCCGATCACCGCGTCGCCGATATAGGTGAGGTGGCTGACCTTCGCCCCCTGCCCGATCGACGCCTTCTTGACCTCGACGAAGTTGCCGACCTTGGCCTTCCTGTGCAGGTCGGCGCCGGGCCTGAGCCGCGCGAAGGGCCCCACCTCCGAGCCGGTTGCGATAGAGGCGCCTTCGAGATGGCTGAAGGCGTGGATGGTGACGCCTGAGGCGACCTTCACGCCGGGGCCGAACCAGACATTCGGCTCGACCAGCGTGTCCTGGCCAATCTCGGTGTCGTGCGAGAAGTACACGGTTTCCGGCGCGATCAGCGTGACGCCTGACAGCATCGCCTGGCGGCGGCGGCGGCGCTGCCAGATGGCCTCGGCCTCGGCAAGCTCGGCGCGGTTGTTGATGCCGAGCACGCTTTCCGCGCTCGCCTCCGTGGCGACGACGTCGAGGCCGCGCGCATCGGCGAGCTCGACGATGTCGGTGAGGTAATATTCGCCCTTGGCGTTGTCGTTGCCGACGGCGCTGAGCAGGGCGAGCGCATGGTTGCCGGAAATGGCCATCAGCCCGCCATTGCAGAAGCCGATCTTCCTCTCGGCCTCGGAGGCGTCCTTGTCCTCGCGGATGGCGACGAGCTTGCCGCCCTTCTCGATCAGGCGACCATAGCCGGCGGGGTCGGCCGGGCGGAAGCCGACGACGACGACCGCCGCACCCTCGGCAAGTTTTTCGCGGGCGGCAAGCAGCGAGCCGGCCTCGATGAGCGGCGTGTCGCCGAACATGACGAGGATGTCGTCATGGCCGCGCGCAATGGCCGCGCGGGCGGCGAGCACGGCGTGGGCGGTGCCGAGACGCTCTTCCTGGACGAAGATTTCGGGTGCGGGATCGAACCGGGCGGCAGCCTTGCGCACCGCGTCGGCGCCATGGCCGACGACCAGAGCCACCGCGCCGCCGCCCGCCGCCTTCGCGGCAGCCGCGACATGCGCGACCATGGGCAGGCCGGCGATCTCATGCAGCACCTTGGGCTTCGCGCTCTTCATGCGCGTGCCCTCGCCGGCGGCGAGGATGATCGACAGGCAGCTTCTCTGGGTCATTCGAGCAATACCGTTTGGCGGGAATCGAGGACGGCAGAATATGCCGCCGCCATTGCTGCGCCAATGCGGTTAAAATCGGGTGTGGAGGAGGACTCTTAAAGCGCGTTGTGGGCCAGTCAACCCAGCCGCGCCAGCCCCGGAAAGGTCTCGAGCAGCCAGTAGGCGGCTGTCTGGATGCCGCCGGTGAGGAAGAGCACGCCGGCGAGGACGAGCAGCGCGCCGATCACCTTCTCGACGCGGCCGAGATGGACGCGGAATTTCTGCAGGAAGCGCATGAAGGCGCCGGAGAAGAGCGCGGCGATCAGGAACGGGATGCCGAGGCCGATCGAATAGGCGAAGAGGAGCAACGCGCCCTCGCCGACCGTCTCGCGGCCGCCGGCGAGCGTCAGGATCGGGCCGAGCACGGGGCCGATGCAGGGCGTCCAGCCGAAGGCGAAGGCAAGGCCCATGACGTAGGCGGCGAGCGCGCTGGCGGGCTTGCCCTGCGACTGGAATCGCGCCTCGCGCGACAGAAGCGGGATGCGGATCAGGCCCAGGAAGTTGAGGCCCATCAGGATGATGAGGATGCCGGCGGCGAGTGCCAGCGGCTCCTGCCAGACGCGCAGCAGGCGGCCGATGGTCGACGCGCCGGCGCCGAGCGCGACGAAGACGGTGGTGAAGCCGAGCACGAAGGCGAGCGAGGAAAGGATGAGTGCGGCGCGCACGCCGGTCTTGGCCTTCTCAGCCGCCTCGGCGCGGAAATCCTCGACCGAGACGCCGGCCATGTAGCAGAGATAGGGCGGCACCAGCGGCAGCACGCAGGGCGACAGGAAGGACAAGG
>Ga0233385_1000881_pt1 | contig 13488 bp, 14 predicted proteins | sample ElkDunMinimDraft_16_FD_191543 | JGI IMG/M metagenome (GOLD analysis project Ga0233385, IMG submission 191543) | Fecal eukaryotic communites from dung pellets of Tule Elk in California, USA - Elk Dung G36 | ecosystem: Host-associated > Mammals > Digestive system > Large intestine > Fecal | place...
GATGCGCCCGCCGCGACGGACCTTCAGATAGGTCGCGTCGATCCACAGGTAGGGCCAGTCGCCTTCGATCGGGCGATCGAGGAAGGCCTTCACCGAGATGCCTTGCACATAGGCCTCCTGGATCACTGCCGTCAGCGCCTTCTCTGCCATGCGCCGCGGCTCCAGAAAGCCCGGGAAGTAGGACCCCTTCCTGAGCTTGGGAATGCGTAGCTCGACGGTACCGGCACGTGTCTCTCAGTCGCGGTCGCGATAGCCATTGCGCTGGGCCAGCCGCAGCGGGTTCTTCTCGCCATAGGCGGCGCCGGTAGCAGCACCGACCTCCATCTCCGTCAGCCTCAGCGGCAAAGCCTATCAAATCGCGCAGGAGATCGGCGTCGGGTGTCTTCTCCACGAGCGCGCGTGGGTTCATCATGTCGTCGGTCATCGGTGGTCCTTCCGGAAACGAGTTGGCGTCGCAACCAGACCCTAACGGAAAGCGTCGATGACCACCGCGCTAACCACCTACACCACTTAGCGTAATCGCGGGTGGTACCTCTCGCATTCCGGGCGGCAATTCCCCAACCTGACCATGTCGATGAACGGTCAGCGCCGCAGCGCAGCAAGGAGAACTGCCATGACGAAGTATGCCGCTCTGGATGTGTCAATGGAACCGACCGCTGGTAGTATCTCAGTTTGAAATCTGACGCCTCGCTTGTCGCTGGACGGCGCGAACTCCTATATGCTTAGCGGAAAGCAAGGAGCGTACGACGTGACACGATTTAGGGCGATGTTTTTTCGAGTGGATGGCCTCGATGAGGAGGACTTGGACAGCCGTCACGACTTGGCGGCGGACACCTTGGAAGAGGCAGAGCAAGAAGCGCTTAGGTTGCGGCGCCCCAGTGCGGCGAACTTCCTCAAAATTCTCGATGATGGTTTGGTCGTGAAAAGACTTTCCTTGGGGCTTTAGCATGCCGACCGGACCTAAAGGACAGAAGCGCCCCGCCGACGTGATCGGCAATGCCGTCCGCGTCATGCGCATTGCCACTGGCGAGGAAGCCGACGGCGTTCAGGACGACGGCAAGGACCCGGCTGCAAAAGCTCTAGGATCGAAGGGCGGGAAGAAGCGCGCCGAGAACATGACGCCCGAACGGCGCGCCGAGATCGCGAAGAAGGCGGCGGAAAGCCGCTGGCGCAAATAGCTACTCTGCACCGGGACGCGGCAGGTACATTCGCAACTGGATAGGTTCATTGCCGTACATGGCGTTCACGCGATCGCGTAGCTCGAGCATAGTCTCGCACGTCCGCGCCATGCCGATGATCATCCAGATGTGCTCGACAAGCTTCTTAAGGCCGTGTTGTCCGCTCAGCCATTGGTGATAGTTCTGCCCGTGCTTCGGAGCCGGGGCATGTTCCTTCAACCACTTCGCGACGTCAGGGTCGAGCTTTTCATAGATTAGTTCCATCACGAGCTTCCCCCAATATTTGGGACGCTTCGTAATCTGGCCCTTCCAGTTTGTCAGTCTGCCGAACTCTGCCCATAGTTCATCGGGGAATGTCTTCTCCCATTTGCGCATGTCCGTCTCGAGGAAGGCAGCCAGCTTGACGCTGAGCGCATCCGCCTCACGTTCGTACTGGTAACCGGTCGCCTCATCAATCAGCGCCTCGAGGCCGACCTTAGCACAGGCAGAAAGGAACAAACTTGCGGCGACCGCCATCTGCTGCTGCCTGGTCGTCAGCTTGGGATGCGGCGAGTCTGACCGGAAATGGTACTCCATTGCGGTCACAAACCCCTGGCAGATGTCGATGAACAAATCGGCCGGCAGGCCTTTCACTGCCTTTTCCAGTCCTTCCACTTCCGGCAGGCGGAAGGGGACCATTCTCTCGAGCACCAAGTCCAAGGAAATAAAGGGTTGCAAGGCGCGGACCGCAATGTACTTCTCGAGCGCCCCGCCGCCCTTAACGCCGGTTAGAACTTCGGTTGCAGACGTTCTGCCGATCACGCGAACACCGTTGTCCAAGACATAGCACGGCACATCCAGGCCCATGATATTCAGGTTTCCGCGATGCACGGCAACCGGCATGGACTTGGAAACCGGCACCTCTTCCACCTCAAAAGACGCCACCTCTTCAGGCGTTACCACCAGTTCATCGGGCGACACGGCAGGTTTCGCCCAGCGCGCGTTGGCGGCTTCCCGCGCAATCGCTTGGCGACGCTCTGGCGACATAGAAGCGGCTCGAGCCTGAGCCGCGACAACCTTGGGATTTTCATCGGACATAGCGAAATCTCCTGCTTGCAGGCTGTTGCTAGCATGTGCTAGCAGATAAAGTCAACCATGCTTGCAAGGGCTCGAGATTATGCTTGGCACTAAGCATAAAAGTTCAGATAACAGGGCTTGAACAAGCTGCCCCAGAAAACCCGCGTCCAAATCCTCACCATGCTCTGTGAGGGATCGTCCATGCGGTCGATCTCCCGCGTTGCCGACGTGTCGATCAACACGGTCTCCAAGCTCCTTGTGGATGCCGGCACGTTCTGCGCTGCGCTGCATGACCGTGAGGTGCGCAACGTGAAGTCCAAGCGGGTCCAATGCGACGAAATCTGGTCGTTTACGGCCGCGAAGCAGAAGAACGTTCCGACCATGAAAAACGCGGTCGATGGTACGGGCGACACTTGGACCTGGACCGCGCTCGATGCCGACAGCAAGCTGATTATCTCTTGGCTGGTCGGCGGTCGTGACGGCGAATACGCGCTGGCGTTCATGGACGATGTGAAGGACCGTCTCGCCAATCGCGTCCAGCTCACCACGGACGGTCACCGCGCCTATCTCAATGCGGTCGAGGAAGCCTTTGGCGCTGACATCGACTACGCAATGCTCGTGAAGCAGTACGGCGAGCCGGAAGGCAAGAAGGCTAGCGCAGGGCGCCGCTACACCCCAGCTGTCTGCACTGGCGCGGTAAAGACCCGTATCGAGGGCGAGCCGGATGCAGCGCACGTCAGCACGTCGCATGTCGAGCGTCAGAACCTCACGATGCGGATGCATATGCGCCGCTTCACGCGCCTGACGAATGCGTTCTCCAAGAAGTTCGAGAACCACGTCCACATGGTCGCGCTCTATACCGTTTGGTACAACTTCATCCGCGTCCACAAGACGCTTCGTATGTCGCCCGCGATGGCAGCCGGCGTGTCCGACAAGCTCTGGTCGATGGACGATCTTTGCGCGATGATGGACGCTGTTGCGCCTAAGCCGCGTCCGCGCGGTCCTTACAAAAAGCGCGCGGCCGAAAATTCAAACTAAGACACTACCGGTAAATTCCTCCCCCACCCTATCCCGCTTAGATTATTCGGGCCCACCAGATAGCCCTCCACGTCTTTGCCGTTTCCATAGCTGGTGGTGCAGTTACGGGGAACCTAAAGCTACTCGCAAACAGATATGAGTACGATGTTAAGAAAAGACTGCGTCTCTTCTGTCGACGTACCCCCAGATAGGCTCGTTATCATTGGAGATCAACGCCTCAATCCGTATCCAGTCCGTGCCCCCAAATGCAATCTCGGCCACCGCCTTGTACTCCTCTGCACGCACGCACCCCGCCGAGGCGGATGCGGCATCAGGAAGAGCGTGGATCGCCGTTGCATGCCTAATCTGGACGACCTTGACGGAGGGCAGTTTTTTTACTTCGGACAGGATCGCGTCCAATCGTCTGCCGAAATCAACGATGTTGGAGCTGAACGGCCGCAAATCGGCGGTGAAGTCGGACCAGGATTTGTAACCAGTCAGAGTCGTGCCGCCGTTGGAACTTTCATATACGAACGTAGGAGACACCAGCCCGGAAAAGCGGCGCTTAAAACCCTCGGCAGCGATGAAATTGGCATCATGAATCAGCTTCTGGAGGTCAGGATGAATTGCCGGGGCCTGGACATTGTCAACGAATGTTCGCATGAGCCCATCGACATTGTTCAATACGATATCTGCCTGTTGGGCTCCGCCCGCAAGGCCAGTCTTGCGCTTGCCCGCGAACTCCTGAATGTCGCCGCGCCGCCCGATGCCGATACACCAGGCGAACCGGACGACTACCGCCCGCCATGCCCATGCTGCGGCGGACGCATGATCATCATCGAGGTATTCGAACGATGGAAGCAACCGCGCGGACCGCCGCGCGCATCGGCGACGAACCGGGAGACCGACCGATGATCCGGCATGGCATGGTCGAGCCTATAGCCGCAGACGCTCTGCCTCCGGCAACCGTCCCGCGCGCGCCCAGAGCAATCGCCGACGCCGACACCCGTCCGCCCGGACCAGTTCCCGGCCGCCAAAGCTGCGCGAAGGAGCAACGCAGCGGCCTGTCCGCATTCACCGCCGCGCTTCCCGTCGGCGGCTGCGCCGTTGCCGACATCGGCCGCAATACGAAATCCCCATAGCCGTGGACTGTGCCCCGCGGGTTCCTTCCTCGGGGACTTTCGTACGCCTGCCGGCGCCCGAAACTCTTCACGGGTGCTGAACGGCAGCTTTCTGATCTTCTTGGCCAGAACCGGACCGTCAGAAGACCGCCCCGAAGCTGCCAGTCAGCAATGAGCCCGTTCTCGGACGTTCAGGCAAACTTTGCCTTTGCCTGAAAGCGGACGTTTCGGCTCGAACCTAGGAACGACCGCCTCGCGCCCTAATACCGGTCATAAAGGCGTTGGCAGAGAAGGAACATAAGCGAAAGGTGTCATTCGAGGAGCAGGCAGGAATAGCCACAACGGTCTGGTTCGGGATGTTGGCGCGGGGGTGCCTCATGACCTTATGGCAAGGGATGTCGACGCGACTTGGGATGATGGCGAGGCCTTGCGGTCCGCCGGTGAGTTCAAGAATTGCTGCCTAAGCCGCCTTCAGGCGCGGTGCAGGCAGCGATCGAAGGCTGCGCCATCCGAACAGGGCCTACGTGCTCTTCCCCTAGCGCGCAGACAGGAGTGACGGGACTATACGGTTCGAGTTGCTATGCGCACGGCCAAGGCCCGCCACCCTCCGGTATAGTTGCTGCCATACGAGCATCCGCCCTATGCCTTCATCATTGAAGGAGGCGATGTCGATGACCGACGCAGCAGGACATTTGGACAAGAAGCTAGGCTACCTGGGAGCGCCTTGGGAAGAATTGTTCGGCTATGCGCAAGCGGTCCAGGTCGGCCGCACCATCTATGTCGCCGGTCAGCTCAGCCATGACGAAGCGGGAAACCTGGTCGGGCCGGCGCCGCTCGATGCCGATGGCAAGATCATCGATTCCTCGAACATGGGAATTCAGATGCGTACCAGCTACAAGAACGCGGTAAAGCTGCTGACCCAGTTCGGCGCCACGCTCGACCATGTCGTCGAGGAGACCATCTACGTGACCGACATGGCCGCGGCATTCGCCGTCGCGGGCCAGACCCGCAAGGCGGCCTACGGCACCGAACGGCCGGCTTGCGCGAGTTCGATCGTGGAGGTGACGCGCCTAGCGTTGCCGGGCCAGCTCGTCGAAGTCAGCTTCACTGTGGTGTTGCCGGACGAGAAGTGATCGTCCAGCGCCTATCCGCCGGACAGCGCCTAGTCCCAACACGCTGTCTGGCGGATCAGCCCGCGCCACGCACTGAACCCAAAAGCAGAATTCGGTCAGCGGTCCGTCGGATCGATGCCGATGAGATGCGTGACGACCGGCGCGCCGGGTCCCCGGTGAAACCGTGCGACCTCAGCCTGCACATCCGCATCGGCCCGCGAGACCCGTTTGTGTTGTCGCAGGTGTTCGGCCCAGGATGCGACCAAGAACCATTCGACGATGCGCTCGCCGTCGGCGGCGTCTTCGCTGACGCCCCAGGCATAGGCGCCGTCGCGCAAACGTTCCTGCGACAGTTTTGTGATGGTCGCCAGGAAGGCCGGACGATCGGCCGCCGCTATGCGGTAGTCGACCGTCACCATGACGGGGCCACGGTCGTGCCCGACCGGTTCGGCGAAGACCGGCTCCGGCCAATGGTCGGACGGGCTCAGATCCTCCTCGCCGGCAGGGAGCGGCAGACGGAGCGCCACGACGGCGCTGAGCGTCGTCACGACAGCCGCCACGACCAGCACGCCTTGCAGGCCGGTCATCTCGGCGACCAGTCCCCAGAACAGGCTGCCAGCGGCCGACGCGCCGTTGAACACGGTGAGGTAGATGGCGAGGCCGCGTCCACGCACCCAGTTGGGCAAGATCGCCTGGATCGTGCCGTTGAGCGATGTCAGCGCCGCGATCCAGGCGGCGCCCAGTACGAGCAGCATGGCGACGGCCGCCCATTGCGGCGGTGCGGCGGCCAGCGCGATCGCCGTTGCGCCGACGATCAAGGTGGAGCCGAGCATGATGCCGTCGACGCCGAAGCGCGCACGAATGCGCGGCAGAACCGTTGCGCCGACAATCGCGCCGGCGCCCACCGCGCCAAGCAGCATTCCGTAAAAACCCGGGCCGCCGCCGAGCAGCTGGCGCGCCACCAGCGGCAGCACCGCCCAGAGGGCACTGGCCGGGATGAAGAACAAGACGGCGCGCAGCAGCGCCCGGTGCAGCGCGCGGTTGGCACGGGCATAGCGCAGCCCGGCCCGGAAGGCGCCGCCGAAGCGCTCCGGCAAGGTGTTTTCGGCATTTGCCGCGCGCTTCCACCAGATGAGCGCGGCGATGACGATGATGTAGCTGAGGAGATCGGCGCCATAGGCTGCGGCAGCCCCGAAACCGACCAGCAGGAAACCGCCGACCGCAGGGCCGATCGACCGCGCAATGTTGAAGCCGAGCGAATTGAGCGCGACGGCGTTGCGCAGGTCCGATTTCGGCACCAGTTCCGGCACGATCGACTGCCAGGTCGGCCCCATCAGCGCCGCGCCGACGCCGCCCACAAAAGTCAGTCCGATCAGGATTTCGACGGTGAGCCGGTCTGCCAGCGCCAGCGACAGCAGCGTGGCGCTGACCAGGCCGAGCAGGATCTGGATGCCGATCAGCAGCTTGCGGCGGTCGACAATGTCGGACAGCACGCCGGCCGGGATCGCCAGCAGGAAGATCGGCAAGGTGCCGGCTACCTGGATCATCGCCACGGCGGCGGGCGAGCCGGTGAGGTCGGTGACCAGCCAGGCGCTTGCGACGTCGCGCATGAAGGTGCCGACATTGCCCAGAATGGTCGCCGCCCACAACACCGCGAAAACCGGCTGGCGCAGCGGCGAGAAGGCGGAGGCGGTCTCGCTGCTTTTCGGCGCGGCGGTCATCGTGGTCTTTTGCCTGATGCGGAACGGGCCGCGAGGATCGCCAGCAGCACGACGCCGCCGATGATCGAGACATGCTCGAAAAAGATGTTGCGATGCAGGAAGCGCTCGCCTTCCGGCATCAGCCAGAAGGCATGCGCATAAAGCGTCGCCACCGCCGTGAACCCGGCCAGCAGCGCCGCGCCGATCCATGCGTGTCGGGAGCCCGCGATCAGCAGCGCCGAGCCGCCGAGTTGGACAAGGATGACCAGCCCGGCGACAAGCGGCGCGGGTTCCAATCCGGTCAGGCCGCGCACCTCGGCCATTGCGCCGCTTAAATCGAACAGCTTGGCAATGCCGCTGATCAGGAACGGCAGCGCCACCGCGAGCCGCGCCAGAAACGCCAGCCAGTTTTGCGCGAGCACGTTATCGATTGCCCGTGATGGGATCGGCGCGTGAGCGGTCGACATGGCTTTCCACCCCCGGTTGATCGGCAGGTTCAGAAGGCCCAGCATGAGCAGCCCAGCGCGCCCCAGAATACGCCTTCGTCGGCTGCCGGCGCGGGCACGGCGAGCGCCCTGGCATGCTGATGGCTGTGCACGGCGCAGGCGCTGGCGCAGCCACAGCTGGCGGCCATCGCATAGCTGGTGCCGGCGAGCGCCGCGCGCCGCTGGTAGCCGCCGAAGCTGCGCACCGGCGACCAGTCCGGCATGGCCGGCGGGATCGGCGGCGCGAGGTCAGAAAACTCCGCACTTCCATAGACCGGCTTGCCGCCAAGCAGCGTCAGCACGCTCTCGATGTCCTGGATCTCGTCCTCGGGCACCGACATGTAGTCACGGTCGAGCACCGCGAGGTCAGCGAGCTGGCCGACCTTGATCTGCCCCTTCTTGCCCACTTCGGTCGAGAACCACGTGTTGGCCCGCGTCCACAGCCTGAGCGCGGTGTCGCGGTCGAGCAGATTGCGCCGGGGATAGAGCTTTAGCCCGCCAAGCGTCTTGCCGGTGACCAGCCAGCACAGCGAGACCCAGGGATTGTAGCTGGCGACCCGCGTTGCGTCGGTGCCCGCTCCGACCGGCACGCCGGCCTCCAGCATGCGCGCAACCGGCGGTGTGCGCTCCCCTGCCTTCGCGCCGTAGCGTTCGACAAAATCCTCGCCCTGAAACATCATCCGGTGCTGCACCGCGATGCCGCCGCCGAGAGCCGCGATGCGGTCGATGTTGCGGTCGTCGATCGTCTCGCAATGGTCGAACAGCCAGTTGAGGCCTTGCAGCGGGACGTCGCGATTGACCTTCTCGAAGACATCGAGCGCCCGCGTGATGGTCTCGTTGTAGGTGGCGTGCATGCGCCACGGCCAGCGGTTCTCGGCAAGCAGGCGCACCACCGGTTCGAGATCGTCCTCCATCGAGGCCGGCATGTCGGGACGCTCGACGCGAAAGTCCTCGAAGTCGGCGGCGCTGTAGACGAGCATCTCGCCGGCGCCATTGTGGCGGTAGAGGTCGTCGCCCTGGCCCGGCCGCACCAGCTTCGACCAGCTGTCGAAATCGGAAAGCTCCTGCTTCGGCTTCTGGGTGAACAGGTTGTAGGCGATGCGCAACGTCAGCTGGCCGTCCTCATGCAGCTTCTCGATGACCGCATAATCGTCGGGATAATTCTGCGCGCCGCCGCCGGCATCGATAACCGACGTCACGCCGAGCCGGTTCATCTCGCGCATGAAATGCCGGGTCGAATTGAGCTGGTATTCGGGCGGCAGTTTCGGGCCCTTGGCCAGCGTCGCATAGAGGATCGTCGCGTTGGGGCGGGCGAGCAGCAGGCCGGTGGGATTGCCCTGGGAATCGCGCTGGATCTCGCCGCCCGGCGGGTTGGGCGTGTCGCGGTCATAGCCGACCGCGCGCAGGGCGGCGGCGTTGAGCAGCGCCCGGTCATAAAGCTGCAGGATGAAAACCGGCGTATCGGGCGCGATCTGGTTGATCTCGTCCAGCGTCGGAAGGCGGCGTTCTGCAAACTGATGTTCGGTAAAACCGCCGACCACGCGCACCCATTGCGGCGGCGGCGTCACGGCGGCCTGCTTCTTCAGCATCTCCATGGCCTGGCCGAGCGAGCGCACGCCGTCCCAGCGCAGCTCCATATTGTAGTTGAGGCCGCCTCGGATGATGTGCATGTGGCTGTCGATCAAGCCCGGCACCACGCGCCGTCCGCCGAGATCGATGATCTTTGTCTCCGGCCCGGCAAGCGCGCGCATGTCCTGCTCGGATCCCACGCCGACAAAACGCCCGTCGCCGATGGCAACTGCCTGCGGGTTGGGATTGCTCTCATCGAGCGTGCTGAAGCGCCCGTTCACGAGGACGATGTTGGCGGGCATATGATTGGTTCCCGGATCTGCTCCCTGGGCCGCCGCTGGCGCGCCGAACAGCGCTGACACGGCGCTGATTGCGCCTCCCGCCGCAAACTCCCTTCGGGTCTGGCTCATGACGAAACGCCGCCCTGGCCGGTGTCGGGCGCCTGTGCCGAGCCCCTGGCCGGCAACGAGCCAAACACATGCGGGCCACACTCGCTGCTGAGCCAGCTCGCACTGAGCCGTTCGCCTGACAGAAACCGCTTCGCGATCGGGACAAGCTGCTCGCCGGCAAGGATGCCAAGCAGGCCAATCAACGCGACGACAGGCGGCGCCGGCGAGCGGACATTCATCAGGCTGTAGATGACGCCAACAAGAAGGCCGGCACCCAGCGCCATGAGATAGATCTTCATCCTTACCTCCACATGTGGACCGACAAGTTGCTGCGCCCGGCGAGCAGGCGGAAAGGTCGGGCCGTCAGCCACACGAATGTGCGCCGTGACGAGCTATCGGCCGGCGGCAATGTCCTTGCCGCAACGACGTCCCCGGCCTTCCCCGCGACTAGCCCCTCCCGGGGCGCGATCAATGCCCTTCCTGCGCGCCGAACATCATCTTGGCGTAGGTGATGCCGAGCCCGTAGGCGCCGCCGAGCTTGCGCGCGGTGCCTGTGGTGAACGCATAGGTTTCCGCGCGCGCCCAGTCGCGCTGCAACTCAAGCAGATACTGCAGGGATGTCATCGGCCGCGCGCCGGCCTGGATCATGCGTTCCATTGCGCGCTGGTGCGCTTCGTCGCTGATGTCGCCGCACGCATCGGCGACCACATAGACCTCGAACTCTTGCTCGAGCGCCGACAGCGCCGGATCCACGATGCAGACGCTGGTCCACAGGCCGGCCATCACAAGGCGAGGCCTGCCTATTTCGTTTACCCGGGCCGTGACGGCTGCGTCCTCCCAGGCATTCATCGATGTGCGATCGAGCAGCGACTGGCCCGGGAACGCCTCGATGATCTCGTCGAACATCGGCCCGGAGAAGCTGGTCGCCGCAACCGTCGTCAGGATGGTGGGAACCCCGAAACCAGCGGCCGCATGCGAGATCAGTCCAGCATTGTTGCGCAACGCAACAGCATCGATCGACTTGGTCGCGAACGCCATCTGGGGCTGGAAGTCGATCAGGATCAATGTGTGGTTGGCCGGTGTTATCAACCCCTTGGCGGGGACGGGCCTGGCGGTCGGCATGTTTCTACCTCCGGAAACAAATGATCGAAAAACGCCGGACTGCGGTCCCGCGACAGATTCCGCTCCCTCGACGGGCGTTCAACATCGTCATGACGTGAGCGGCACAATCGCCAGGTCACTCTGTCGTCGGCACAATCCGAGATGGCCACAGGTTGGTAGCTGCAACCGTGAGATTGGCGCCATAGCACTGAAGTATCGCCGTCATATGCCCATGGCTAAGCAGTTGTGCCGCAACCTGCAGGAAAGCGCGCAGGATTTGCGCAAGGCAGGGCGCAATGAGAAAGTTCGTCGCGATTTCAGCGGAAGGTAAAAGGGCCTAGACGCCCAGCGCCAGATGCAGGGCCTGCAGCAGTTCGTCCGGGCTGCAGGGCTTGGTCAGATAGGCGCGCAGGCCAAGCGTCGCAGCCTCAAGCCGCGTCGTCTCATCCGGATAGGCCGTGATCAGAATGGTCGGCACCGGATTGCCTGCCATCGCCAGCTGGCGGCTCAGCTCGAGTCCGCCCATGACGGCCATCCTCATGTCTGCAATCACGCAGCACACGCGAAAGACATCTGCCGAATGCAGGAAGCTGATCGCACTGCCGAAGCCGATTGCGGAAAAGCCCAGCGCCCTAACGAGGTCGATCAATGCCGTGCATGCAGCGGGATCATCATCCACCACCGCAATCGGGCGCTCTGACCGCATGCCGAACCTCCGTCACCAGGCGACGCCTGTTGCCCGGTCTATGTGCACTGGACTACGAAGCGATGGCGGTCGGCAATTATACTCTCGTGTTCTCGCCGTCTCCTTCAAGCTCAGCGGCGACAATCCTGTCGGCCAGCCGCACAAGGTCGGCCAGCGAGGTCGCGCCGAGCTTCTGCATCAATTGTGCACGGTGGGCCTTGACCGTGACCTCGCTGAGCTGGAGCGTATGCGCGATCTGCTTGTTCATCTTTCCAGATGCGATGAGCGGCAGGATTTCGCGTTCGCGCGCTGTCATCGTTGCTGCCAGCTTGCGCAGCTCGAGGGACTTCGCGACCTTCCATCGTCGTTCGCGATCCAGCTCGATGGCGCGGTATATGCCGTCGAGCAGGTCCTGGTCGCGAAATGGCTTGGTCAGGAACTCTATCGCTCCGGCCTTCATGGCTGCGACCGACATCGGAACATCGCCATGACCGGTTATGAAGATGATCGGCGGCGCGTTGGCGATGTGGCCGAGCTCGCGCTGGAACTCCAGCCCGCTTTTCCCCGGCAGCCTGACATCGAGCACCAGACAAGCCGGGACATCGGGGCGGTCAGCTTGCTGGAACGCCCGCGTGGATTCGAAATCCATGACGGCGTAACCGACGGAGCGCAACAGGCTGGTGATCGACAGTCGCAGTGAAGCGTCATCCTCGATCACGAAGACGATGGAATCCAGATCGTTCATGAAATTTGCTCGCTAGACTTGTTTTCCGATCCGGACGCCGGAAGCCAGAACTGGAATATCGCGCCGCGCGGCTCGTTGTCGGACGCCCACAACCGCCCGCCATGCGCCTCCACCATCGTCCGGCAGAACATCAGACCCATCCCCATGCCCTCCTGTTTGGTCGTGAAAAACGGATCGAAAATGCGCTCCCGGTCGACCGCCGCCAGGCCGCTCCCGGTGTCGGCGACGCTCACCAGCACCTCGCCGAACTCGTGGCGTCGCGACGCAATGTGTAAGATACGGGGTCTGGGGGCACTGCTAACAGAATCGACGGCGTTGTCGATCAGGTTCGCGATCGTGTGCGTGAGTTGCGCTGCATTGCCGACCACCTGAGGAAGATCGGCCTCGAGGTCCGTCGACATCGAGACGCGACCGAGGCGGAGCTCTTCCCGGCGTTGCGCTAGGGTTGCATTGATCAGACGATTGAGGTCGAGCGGCTCGCGCTCCTGCGCGCCCTTGATGAACATCGTGCGCAGGCCGACCACCACCTTGCTCGCGCGATGCCCCTCGATGACGATCCTCTCGAGCGCCGCCCGCGCCTCGCCCAGATGAGGCGGCTCATGCGCGAGCCATTTCAGCCCGGCGGACGCGTTGGTCACCATGGTCGTGATGGGTTGGTTGACCTCGTGCGCGATCGAGGCGGAAAGCGCCTCCATCGCCGTAAGACGGCTCTGCCGCGCCCTGTGTTCGGCCCGGACTGCGCGCGCCAGCCGCGCGTGGACCGTTGTCGCTTCAGACAGCAGAACCAACAGGACGGTACCCGTCGACGCCAGGCCGAAGATCCTTCCGGCCCACCAGCCGACGCTCAGCCGAATGCCGCCGCTCGCATAGGACAGCAGAAGTATCTCGATGAGCATCGTAAACAGCACGACCATCAGCCAGACGTCGAGCATCGAGCTGCGCCGCCGCCCGAGGGCGGTCAGCCCGATCAGATAGAGCATAACGGATGCGGCCGGCACGAAACGCCACATGTTGCTGACATTGCGCGCATCGAGCATGAATTTCGGCAGCGCATGATCATGCGCCACCACGAACCAGGTTGCGAGCCCAACGGCGCCGGTCACGCCGAGCACGCTGCCGAGAATGATCTTGCCTTCGCTGCCGGGCGCGAACGTGTGGTTGGCAAGCACAGCATATGCAATCACCAGCAGCGGAAAACTCAGACGCCTGACCGCCGCGATCCAGGCGGTGCTCTGCATCAGGCTCTCGGACATGAACTGGTCGAGAACGCCCGGAAAGGTCAGCGCCCACGGCACGACAAGAGCTGCCGAAAACAGATAGGCTATGGCAA
>Ga0233385_1000882_pt1 | contig 13457 bp, 12 predicted proteins | sample ElkDunMinimDraft_16_FD_191543 | JGI IMG/M metagenome (GOLD analysis project Ga0233385, IMG submission 191543) | Fecal eukaryotic communites from dung pellets of Tule Elk in California, USA - Elk Dung G36 | ecosystem: Host-associated > Mammals > Digestive system > Large intestine > Fecal | place...
GACGGTCGTGCCGGCGCCGGAGTACTTGATGGCGTTGCCGACGAGGTTGCCCAGTGCGGTGGCGATCTGGTTGGCGTCGCCATAGACCTTGAGCCCCGGCTGGCCGCTGGTGAGAACGCCGATCTTCGCCGCGGCCGCGGTGGTGCGGGTGCGGTCCAGCACCTCGGCGACGACCCAGTCCACCGCCACCGGCTCGTAGATCGCCCGCGAGTCGGCGCCCTGCAACCGGGTCAGCTCCAGCAGCTCCTCCACGAGACGGCCGAGGCGGCCGGACTCGTGCTGGATGCGCTGGGCGAAACGGCGGGCGGCGGCGAGATCCTCCTCGGCCCGTTCGGCCGGCACCGCACCCGGACCGCCGGCCGGAATCTCGGTGGCGTCCAGCAGCGCCTCGGCGAGCAGCTGCAGCGCGCCGATCGGAGTCTTCAGCTCATGGCTGACGTTGGCGACGAAGTCCCGCCGGACCCGGGCCAGCCGGTGCGCGTCGGTGGCGTCGATGGCCTCCACGACCACGTACCCGCCGCCCAGCCCGGCGGCGCGCAGCTGCACCCCGAGCGGCTCCGCGTCGGCGCCGGCGTGGTTGCGGGGCAGCTCCAGCTCGACCTGGCGGCGCACGCCGGTGCGGCGCACCTGGCCGGCGAGGGTACGGATCATCGGATGCGCGATCACCGTGCCGGCTTCGGTGCCGGCGCGCAGCAGCGCCAGGCTCCGGGCCGCCGGGTTGACCAGGATCGGCACATCGGCGTCATCGAGCACCACCACGCCGGCGGAGAGGTGGTCGATCACCCGTTGGCCGAGGAGGGCACCACTGCCCTGGTCGGCGCCGCGGCGCATCAGCCCCGGCGCCCGGCGTACGGCACGGCGCGTCGCGGGCAGCAGCGCGATGCCGATGCCCGCCAGCAGTCCGGCGCAGATGCCGACGACAATCCCCAGGTCCACGTGGCGATCGTAGGGTCAGGATCGGACGGGACAGCCCTCGGAACGGACAAATCCGGCACGGTAGGGAGAGAATTCACTTTCCGGCCGGTTGACGTTCACCGGCGTTCACCTGGGGGCCGCCTGACGGATCTACGGTTGCCCGGCACGCACCCGCCACCCCGACCGCGGGCCGCGCCCCGGCGCCGCGGCACACCGAGACCAACAGGACGTAACGATGCGCGACGATTTCCGGGCCGAACTGCACGTGGTGAGCCAGCTGCTGGTCGACATGGCGGAGGCGAGCCGGGCCGCGATGCGCGACGCGACGCGGGCCCTGCTGACCGCCGACCGGCGGGCCGCCGAGGCGGTGATCGTCCACGACGAGGAGATCGACAGCCGGTACCGGCAGGTCGAGGAGCGTGTCCAGGACGTTCTCGCCCGGCAGGCGCCGGTCGCCAAGGACCTGCGCGCGATGATCACCGCGCTGCACGTCGCGGCGTCGCTGGAGCGGATGGGCGACCTGGCCGACCATGTCGCCAAGACCGCGCTGCGCCGGCACCCGTCGCCGGCCGTGCCGGCCGAGCTGCGGCCGGTCTTCACCGACATGGCCGCCGTCGCCGACCGGATCGCCGGGCTCATCACCACGGTCCTGTCCAAGCCCGACGCCGACCTGGCCGCCGGGCTGGACCTGGAGGACGACGCGATGGACGAACTGCACCGCAGCCTCTTCACCCTGCTGCTGGCCCCCGACTGGCCGTACGGGGTGGAGACCGCCGTCGACGCCACCCTGCTGGGCCGCTTCTACGAGCGCTACGCCGACCACGCCGTCAGCGCCGGGCAGCGGGTGGTCTACCTGATCACCGGCGAGCCGGTGGGCTGAGCGCGGCGAACAGACGACGGCCCGGCCGGGTGGTTCCCCGGCCGGGCCGTCGTTTCTGCGGGCTCGGCGCTGCCGGCCGGCGGTCAACGGCCCCGGCGCGCGACCGGGCTTGCCGACGCCGCTCAGCGGCCCTCGTTGGCGACCCCTGCTCAGCGGCCCTGGTTGGCGACCGCGGCGGCCGCCTCGCGGGCCGCGTCCGGGTCCAGGTACGTGCCGCCGGCGGTGACCGGCTTCAGCTCCGGCGTCAGGTCGTAACGCAGCGGAATGCCGGTGGGGATGTTCAGCTTCGCGATCGCGGAGTCGGAGATGCCGTCGAGGTGCTTGACCAGGGCGCGCAGCGAGTTGCCGTGCGCGGCCACCAGCACGGTCCGGCCGGCGAGGATGTCCGGCACGATCGAGTCGTACCAGTACGGCAGCATCCGGTGCACGACGTCCTTGAGGCACTCGGTGCGCGGCATCAGCTCCGGCGGCAGCAGCGCGTAGCGCGGGTCGCCGACCTGCGACCATTCGGCGTCGTCGGCGATCGGCGGCGGCGGGACGTCGTAGGAGCGGCGCCAGAGCATGAACTGCTCCTCGCCGTAAGCCTCCAGCGTCTCCTTCTTGTTCTTGCCCTGCAGCGCGCCGTAGTGCCGCTCGTTGAGCCGCCAGCTGCGCCGCACCGCGATCCAGTGCCGGTTCGCCGCGTTCAGGGACAGCTCCGCGGTGCGGATCGCGCGGCGCATCACGCTGGTGTGCACCACGTCGGGGAGCAGGTCGTTGGCGAGCATCAGCTCGCCGCCGCGACGGGCCTCGGCCTCGCCCTTGGCGGTGAGGTCGACGTCGACCCAGCCGGTGAAGAGGTTCTTGGCGTTCCAGTCGCTCTCGCCGTGGCGGAGCAGGACCAGGGTGCCGACCGTGGGCTGCTGCGCCGTGCCGGCGGCCGACGCGCTCGTGGGGCTCTCAGTCATGGCCTCATCCTGCCGGAACCGGGCGCCGGACACGCGGGAAGTCCCGGTGATCGGCGCCACTGGGGACCCGGATATCCGGGTGCTGCCGTCACCCCCTGGATGTAAGGTCTCGCTCCGAGAGCGATCATTACACAGGGGAGCGACTGGATGGGTTCGGCGCGGCGGGTACTCGACAATCTCATCGGCGGGCTGCCGCGCGCCTTCTGGTACCTCTGGACCGGCTCGCTGATCAACCGGCTCGGCTCGGCCGTACTGGTCTTCATGGCCATCTACCTGACCCAGGAGCGCGGCTTCTCCGACGCCCGGGCCGGCCTGGTGATCGGGCTCTGGGGCGCCGGCGGTGCGGCCGGCAGCCTGCTCGGCGGCTACCTCGCCGACCGCTGGGGACGCCGCCCCACCCTGCTCACCGCCCACCTCGGGGCCGCGACCCTGATGGTCGCCATGGGCTTCGCCCGCGACCTGCCGACGCTCGCCGGCTGCGCGCTGCTGCTCGGCCTCTTCGCCGAGGCCGCCCGGCCCGCCTTCTCCGCGATGATGATCGACGTGGTTCCCGAACGGGACCGGGTGCGCGCGTTCTCGCTGAACTACTGGGCGGTCAACGTCGGCTTCGCCGCCGCCGCCATCCTCGGCGGTTTCGCCGCCCGGATCGACTACCTGCTGCTCTTCCTGATCAACGCGGTAACCATCGTGATCACCGCCGTGATCATCTTTGTGAAGGTGCGCGAGGTCGATCCGGGGCGCCGCGGGGCGTTGCCGCCCGTCGTACCGGCCGGTGGCGCCGGCCCGGCCCCGGTCGGCGCCCTGCGGACGATCCTGCGCGACCGGGTCTTCCTCGGCCTGACCGGACTCAACCTCTTCAGCGCCCTGGTCTTCCTCCAGGCCAGCTCCATGCTGCCGATCGCGATGACCGACGACGGCCTGGACGCCACCACGTACGGCTACATCATCGCCCTCAACGGGGTGCTCATCGTCGCCGGACAGCTCTTCGTCCCCCGGCTGATCGGCCGCAGCAGCCACTCCCGGGTGGTGGCGCTCGGCGTGCTGCTCTCCGGCGTCGGCTTCGGCCTGACCGCCTTCGCCGACCTGGCCTGGCTCTACGCCCTCACGGTGCTGATCTGGACGCTCGGCGAAATGATCAACTCGCCGTCGAACTCCACCCTGGTCGCGACCCTCTCGCCGGCCGCGCTGCGCGGCCGGTACCAGGGCGTCTTCTCGCTCTCCTGGCAGCTCGCCGGGGCGCTCGCCCCGACCCTCGGCGGCCTGGTGCGCGAGACCGCCGGCGACGCCACGCTCTGGCTCGGCTGCTTCGTGCTCACCGCGCTCGTCTCGCTCGGGCACCTGCTGGCCCGCCCGGCCCGCGAGCGGCGCGCCGCCGAACTGCGGGCCGCCGCACTCGGCACGGCGACGCTGCCGCAGGTGCCGATCCCCGGAGCCGCACAGACGAAAGCCGCGGCGGCCTCCGGGAACTGATCCCGGGGCACATCCGCGGCTGTCTCAGGCACCGGCGGCGGCGGGCGACACTCACCCCCGTAAGCGTCGCCCGCTCGCGCCGCCGGTCAACAGGTGGACGCCGTCCCCCAACAGCAATCCACCTGTCCCCACGCCTCCGCTCGGTGTACGGATCTGATCGATCCGCCGCTCCCCCGAACGTTTCCGAACGCAGCGTGGTGCAATAAAGCTAGTTGTACCACTTTGCGGAAACAAGCTCACCGGCTGTCTTGCTGGTCACACCGTTCGGTAACAACCGTAGGGTGACCAATGATGCCATGAGCAACATCTCCGTACGGGTCGAGCATTCCCCATATGAGGTCATCCATCCTCCCGATTCGGGGATTCCGTACGGAAAAAATTGCTCTGCCGGCCGCTGCGCAGCGTCTCCTGATAGATCAGGTTCAGCTCGCGTTCGTCGAAGGCCTGGAACCACTGCGCCCAGGTGATGTGCTGCAGCCGGCGGCTGCCGCTGTAGCCCGGGAAATCAAAGGTGAGCACGCCCGCGTGACCGTCGTGTTCGGTACCGGCGATCGTGGACGGTTTCGCCTTGCGCTCCCGCGCCCAGCGCTGGATCACGTCGTGGTTGGTGGTCACCAGGCTGCGCCCGGGACGCTCGGGCCGGTCCTGCGGCGACGTGATCGTCTGGGCGTACCGCAGCGAGCGCGACGACGCCCCGCCCTCGCGGGCACCCTCCCGGCGTGACGACGCCGAACGGGCCGACGGCGACCGTCCTGCGGCCCGCGCCGAGGGCGCCCGGCTCACGGCCCGCGTCGACGGCGCCCGGCTCTCGGCCTTGCCGCGCGAGGTCGTCGACCGGGCGGCCGGCGCGGCCTTGCGGCTCTCGGCGCGCTTGCGGGTCTGCGCCCGCGACTGCGACGCCTTCTGCGCCTGCGAGCGCTTCTCGGCCTGCGAACGCTTCTCGGCCTGCACACGCTTCTGCGCCTGCGCCCGCTTCTGTGCCTGCGAGCGCTTCTCGGTCTGGGTCCGCTTCTCGACCCGCGCCCGCTCGGCCTGCGCCCGCTTCTCGACCTGGGCGCGGCTCTCGGTGCGCGGTCGGCTCGCGGCTCGCGAGCGGCTCTCCGCCGGTGACCTGCTCGCCGTCCGCGACCGGCTCTCCGCGGTCCGCGACCGGCTCTCAGGCCGCGAGCGGGCCTCGGAGCGGGACCGGGTCTCCGAACGGGACCGGCCCGCCGAGGTACGCCGGTCGGTACGCGCCGACGACTCCCGCCCGGAGGGACGCCGCTGGTCGCCGCGGCGCTGCTCGGTGCGCAGGGTGCGTACCAGGGTCTGCACCAGCTCGGGCTTGCGCAGCCCGGAGGTCCCGCGCACCCCGCGATCGCGCAGCTGTCCACGCAGTTCGTCCACGCGCAGCCGGCTGATGTCGGACTCGGCCACACGCGGAGTGCCCGGCGTCTGGTTGCCCGGCCGGTTCTTGGTCGCGGTCCGCGTGGCGCCGCGACCGGTGCTGTTCCGTTGAGCCATGAGTGCTCACGCTCCTCGAAGTGGTCTCCTCGGATGCGCGGCGCAGCGCCGCACCGGCGGCGGTTACCCCAACGAAAGGCTCTGAACCCGCCGCCTACGACGATTCCGCGTCACCGGCGGCGGCAGCGGCCGAACCCGCGCCGGAAGGCTCGAAGAGGTGCGCGAAGGCCGCGAGGTTGGCCGTCGACTCGCCCCGCTTGACCCGCCACTCCCACTCCCGGCGGATCGAGCTGCCGAACCCGATCTCCAGCATGGTGTCGAAGGACTCGTCGGCGTAGGTGAGCACCGCGCCGAGCAGCCGGTCGAGCTCGTCGGCGTCGACACCGGCCAGGTTGACCCGACCGGTGAGGTAGACGTCACCGACGCTGTCGATGGAGAAGGCGACGGCGTACATCCGGGCGTTGCGCTGCAGCAGCCAGGCCCAGAGCTCCTCACGCCGCTCGTCGGGCTGGCGCATCACGAACGCCTCGACCCGCAGCGCGTGCTCGCCGACGATCAGGTTGCAGACCGTCTTCAGCTTGTGGGTCCCGGGCAGGGTGATCGCGTAGGAGTGCTCCCCGGTCGGCTCGCAGGGCAGCTCCCGCTCGGCGCAGACCGACTCGATCAGGGCCCCGATCTCACTCATCCGGCTCATCGCCCCTACTTTACGGCCGGTCGATCACCTGTGCCCGGCGACGCGACGCCCGGGGCAGCCGCCCCGACGGCGGTCGGGACAAGACGACGCCGCGACCCGCGATCGCTGACCCGACGGCGCTCAGGAGGAGACGACGGCGGTCAGGAGGAGACGACGGCGGTCAGGAGGAGACGATGGCGGTCAGGAGGAGACGACGGCGTCGCCGGCGAAGCGGGCCGCGAGGTCGCTGCGGCGCTCGGCGATCGCCTCCTGGTAGACGGCGAGCAGCCCGGCGACCGTACGCGACCAGGAGAAGTTGCGGGCGTGGCCCAGCGCGCCCCGGGAGAGCTCGGCCCGGTGGCCGGCCGCCGGCAGCAACCGGGCCAGCATCCGCGCCCAGTCGACCGGGTCGTGGCTGTTGACCAGCAGACCGCTGACCCCGTCCTGCACAGCGGTGACCAGACCGCCGACGGCCGCGGCCAGCACCGGCGTGCCGCAGGCCTGCGCCTCCAGCGCCACCAGCCCGAAGGACTCGTTGTGCGAGGGCACGGCGACCACATCGGCGGCCCGGTAGAGCGCCGGCAGGTTCTCCCCGGTCTGCGGCGGCAGGAACCGTACGCGGTCGTCGACACCGAGCGAGGCGGCCAACTCGATCAGGGCCGTCGGCCGGTCCAGGCCGCTGCCGCTGGGACCGCCGGCGATGACGACGGTGACCTCCTCGGCCAGGGCGGGATCGCGCTCACGCAGCGCCGCCACCGCGCGTACCAGCACGTCGGGGGCCTTCAGTGGCTGGATGCGGCCGACGAAGGCGACGACGTACCCCTGCTCGGGCAGGCCGAGGCGCCGCCGGGCGGCGAGCCGGGCCTTCGCGGCGTCGCCGTACGCGGGACGGAAGCGTTCCAGGTCCACACCGGGCTCGACGATCGACACCCGCCGCGGGTCGGCCTGATAGCGCGCAATCAGATCGCCGGCCTCGACGGTGGTGTTGGCCACGAGCCGGTTCGCCTCCGCGACCACCTGCTCCTCGCCGATCACCCGGGACTTCGGCTCCGGCCGGTCACCCGCGGCCAGCCGGGCGTTCTTCACCTTCGCGAGGGTGTGGGCGGTGTGCACCAGCGGCACTCCCCAGCGGTCCTTGGCGAGCCAGCCGACCTGACCGGAGAGCCAGTAGTGGGAGTGGACCAGGTCGTACCAGCCGGGCGGCCGGGCCGCTTCCGCGCGCAACACCCCGGCGGTGAAGGCACAGAGCTGTCCGGGCAGCTCCTCCTTGGTGAGCCCCTCGAAGGGGCCGGCCATCACGTGCCGGACCAGCACCCCGGGGACGACCTCCACCACCGGCGGCAGGTCCCCGGAGGTGGCCCGGGTGAAGATCTCCACCTCGACGCCGGCGTCGGCCATCCGGCGGGCGACCTCCAGGATGTAGACGTTCATGCCGCCCGCGTCGCCGGTGCCCGGCTGGTGCAGCGGAGAGGTGTGCACGGAGAGGGTGGCGATCCGGCGGGGCAGGGGCGACCCCGTCCGCTGACGCGCCACACCGGTGTGCAATTCCGACACATCCACTCCTTCAGCCATGGAGAGCGCGACCGCACTACCGGCGCCTGGAGAGGAGAACCTCCCCGCCGGCTCACATCTTCCCGATCGTGGATGTCACATGCACCACCCCGTGGCGCCGAAGGTGATCCACTTCATGCCGCCCCACCGGCCGTCGCGACCTGCTCCGGCGGGGGACCCGGCCGCCGCGCCGGGCCGATCGGCGAGAATCACCCCATGACCCCTGTCGCGATCGTTACCGGCGCCTCCAGCGGAATCGGGGCGGCCACCGCCCGCCGGCTCGCCCGGGAGGGCTTCCACGTGCTGGCCGCGGCCCGCCGTACCGACCGGCTGGCCGCCCTGGTCGCCGAGATCACCGCCGCGGGTGGCGCCGCCACCGCGGTCGAGTGTGACATCACCTCCGACACCTCCGTCGCGGCACTGGCCGCCACGGCCGCCGCCGCCGGCGGGCCCGTCACGCTGCTGGTAAACAACGCCGGTGGCGCCAAGGGCTCCGACCCGGTGGAGCGCGGCCGGATCGACGAGTGGCAGTGGATGTACGACGTGAACGTGCTCGGCACGCTGCGCGTCACCCAGGCCCTGCTGCCCGCTTTGGAAGCCTCCGGCGCGGGCACCCTCGTCATGATCAGCTCGACCGCGGGGCTGGTCGTCTACGAGGGCGGCGGGGGTTACACCGCCGCCAAGCACGCCGAGACGGCGATGACCGAGACCCTGCGCCTGGAGCTCTGCGGCCGGCCGGTCCGGGTCGTCGAGATCAACCCGGGAATGGTGAAGACCGACGAGTTCGCGCTGGTCCGTCACCGCGGCGACGCCGGCCAGGCCGCCGATGTCTACGCCGGGGTGGCCGACCCGCTCGTCGCCGACGACGTCGCCGACTGCGTCGCCTGGGCGGCCACCCGGCCGCACCACGTCAACATCGACCGGATGGTGGTCCGGCCGCTGGCCCAGGCCGCGCAGCACAAGGTGCACCGGACGCCCGGGGCGTGACGGGCACCGGCCGGCGGCCGCGGGGCGGACCGCCCCGCCCGCTGGGCGTCGTCACCCGGGGCACCACCAACCCCAACCGGCTGCGCCGGGTCGACAACTGGATCGCGGTGCACTGCGCGGACCTGCTGCGCGCCGCACCCGATCCGCTCGTGGTGGACCTCGGGTACGGGGCCACCCCGGTCACCGCCGTCGAGCTGCGGGCCCGGCTGGCGCGTACCGTACCGGACGTCCGGGTGGTCGGGCTGGAGATCGACCCGGCCCGGGTCGCCGCCGCCGCGTACGCCGCCGATCCACCGGGGCTGACCTTCGCCCGCGGCGGGTTCGAGCTGGCCGGGCTGCGGCCGGTGCTGGTGCGGGCCTTCAACGTCCTGCGCCAGTACGACGAGGGGCAGGTCCGCGCCGCCTGGGAGACGATCACCGACGCGCTCGCCCCCGACGGTGTGCTCGTCGAGGGGACCTGCGACGAGCTGGGGCGGCTGGCGTCCTGGCTCCTGCTGGACCGGGCCGGCCCGCACACCCTGACCCTGGCCGCCCGGCTGGCCACCCTGGACACCCCGGCCACCCTCGCCGAACGGCTGCCGAAGGCACTGATCCACCACAACGTGCCCGGTCAGCCGGTGCACGCCTTCATCACCGCGCTCGACGACGCCTGGCAGGCGGCGGCGCCGTACGCGACCTTCGGGCCGCGGCAGCGCTGGGTGCGCGCGGTGACGGCGGTACGCGACGCCGGCTGGCCGGTACGGGACCGGCCGGGGCGCTGGCGGCTCGGCGAGGTGACCGTGCCGTGGGCGGCGGTCGCCCCGCTCTGACATCCACGACGGGACTTCACCGACCGGCCGTGCGGTGCCGCCCGGCGCGCATGCGGTGCCGCCCGGCCCGACCGGTCAGATCACGCAGTTGATCAGGATCGGCTCGGGGTGGAGGGTGACCCCAAAACGCTCCCGGACGCCGTCGCGGATCTCCCGGGCCAGCGCGATCAGCTCGGCGGTGGAGTGCGCGTCGCGGTTGGTCAGCGCCAGGGTGTGCTTGCCGGAGATGGCGGCACCGCCGCTGCGGTAGCCCTTGCCGAAGCCGGACTTGTCGATCAGCCAGGCAGCGCTGACCTTGACCCGCCCGTCGGGCAGCGGCCAGTGCGGGGGCTCCCCCGCCTCGCCGGCCCGGTCCCGCAGCCGCTCCCAGCCGGCGGCGTCGAGGACCGGGTTGGTGAAGAAGGACCCGGCCGAGCGGGTGTCGGGGTCGTCCGGGTCGAGGACCATTCCCTTGCCTGCGCGCAGCGCCCGGACCGCGTCGCGGGCCTGCGCCAGCGGCACCCGGTCGCCGACCTCGACGCCGAGTTTGCGGGCCAGTTCGGCGTAGCGCACCGGGGCCGACAGCGGCGAACGGGTGAGCCGGAAGTCGACGCTGAGCACCACGTAGCGGTCACTGTGCCGGAAGACGCTGGAGCGGTACGCGAAGTCGCACTCCCCGGCCCTCATCCGGGTGACGGTGCCGGTGCTGCGGTCGTACGCCTCGACACCGGCGACGGTTTCGGCGACCTCCTGGCCGTACGCGCCGACGTTCTGGATGGGGGTGGCGCCGGCCGACCCGGGGATGCCGGAGAGGCACTCCAGCCCGGAGAGCCCGGCGGCGACGGTGCCGGCGACGAACTCGTCCCACGGCTCGCCGGCCTGCACCCGCACGGTGACCTGATCGGGCTCGGCCGGGTCGGCGGGGAGCTGTTCGGTACCCCGGGAGCGGATCAGCAGGACACTGCCGGCGAAGCCGTCGTCGCCGATGACGACGTTGCTGCCACCGGCCAGGAGGAGGAGGGGTTCACGCCGTTCCTCCGCTTCGCGCACAAATCGTATGATTTCATCTTGATTGACGGCAGAAATCACTCGTTGGGCGGGTCCTCCGAGTCGCAAAGTCGTATAACTCGCCAGAGAATGCGATTGCGGGATATTTGCGGTCGCCGACTGGGCACTAACGTCTGACACGCCGTCAACCCTAGGCTGAAAGACAACGCCGCCGCCCGCAGGTCGGCTGGTGACCCCGGAGGAGATCGGGATGAACAGAGTGCACGGCAGCAAGGACTTCTGGATCGGCGCGCTGCGTTCCGAGGGCCCGGCGTTCCGGGCGGCGGTCGCCGAGTCGGCGCCCGACACACCGGTGCTCTCCTGTCCGGGCTGGACAATCGCCGACCTCACCACCCACCTGGCGACCCTCTACGCCTGGGTCGTCTCCGTCGCCGACCGGGCCGACGCCACCGCGCCCGCCCAGCGTCCCGCGCCCCCGGAGAGCGCGCAGATCCCCGACGGGCTGACCGCCCTGGAGTTCTGGCAGCGCGAGTACGACCGGCTCCTCGAACTGCTCGAGCGCGTCGACCCGGAACAGCCCGCCTGGAACTGGGCGCCCCAGCCGAAGAAGGTCGCCTTCTGGGCGCGGCGCATGGCGCACGAAACGGCCATCCACCGCTGGGACGCCGAGATGGCGATCGCGGCGGGTCAGCCGATCGAGACGAAGCTCGCCGCAGACGGCATCACCGAGGTCCTGGACACCTTCCTGCCCGCCGGCCACCGCCGGGCCGAGGGCGAATGGCAGGGCCTGGTACGCCTCACCTCCACCGACGCCCACCAGGAGTGGTACGTCCGGCTGCGCGGCAGGGGGGTCGCCCTCCTCGACACCGGCACCATCCTCGACAACCACGCCCACCCGGCGCTGGTCCAGGTGACCGGCACCGCCAGTGACCTGCTGCTTGCCCTCTACGGCCGGGTCGGCCTCGACAGCCTGGGGGTCCAGGGCGACCGCCACCTGATCGACGGGCTGCGCGTCGGCTGAGCCGCCACCCGCCGGACTGCACCGGTCTGATGTGGACTGCCGGCCTCGGTGCCGGCTCCGTGTCGGGCCGGTGGTGGCGGCTGCCGGTCGTCGGGCGGCTGCGGCGGCGAGATCCAGGTGACCAGCACGACCGAAATGATCATCAGGAGGAACCACGACGCCAGCTTCGCCAGTGACACCGGCTCCCATCCGCCCACCTGACCCGGGTAGAGCCAGGCGTTCGACCAGGTGGCGATGTTCTCCGCGAGCCAGATGAAGAAGGCGACGAGGAGGAAGGCCAGCAGCAGAGGCATTCGGGCCCGCTGCCGGAAGATGCGAAAGTGCATGACACAGCGCCCGAACACGAGCACGACGACTGCGATGAGCAGCCACCGCAGATCCTGCAGGTAGTGGTTCGCGAAGAAGTTGAGATAGATCGCAGCCGCCACCACGGCCGTCACCCAGCGTTTCGGGTAGCGCGTGAAGCGCAGGTCGAACAAACGGTCCACCCGGACCAGGTAGGAGCCGACCGCGGCGTACATGAATCCGCTGAACAGTGGCACTCCACCGATGCGCAGCACGCCGTCGGGCTCGTAGACCCACGAACCGATCTGGGTCTTGAACAGCTCCATGAGCGTGCCGACAAGGTGGAACAGGACGATCACCCGTAGCTCGCGCAGGGTCTCCAGGCGCCCGGCGACCATCGCGACCTGGATGCCGACGGCGGCGAGGGTGAGCGCATCGTTTCGGGCGAGCGCGGCGTCATCCGGATACCACAGGTGCGCGGCGCAGATGACCGCGAGCATGGCGGCACCGAACACACATGCCCATGCCTGCTTGAGCCCGAAGGCCAGGAACTCGGTCAGCCACCCGCCCGGCCCGTGCCGCGGCAGCCGGGCCAGTACGACGCGGAAGCGGGCATCGATCGCACGTTCGGCCGTGGTGACGGTGCCCGCTTCGGCGGTGGCGTGTCGCATCGCCAGAGGTTAGTGCGGTCGAAACGCCGTCCACACCGGGGGCACGGAGACGGCCCTCACGAGGGTGACCTTCATGCGCTGCTCGGCTTCGGTGCCACGACGATCTGGTCCGGGATCGGCTGGCCGAGGCAGCGGCGGGTGAGCAGGGCGGCGCCCACCACCGCCGCGGGCATGAAGAGGATCGCGCCGAGCGGGATCAGGAAGACCACGAAGACCGACACTCCGAAGCCCAGCGCCAGCGTGCGGTTGCGGCGCAGCACCTGCCGCCGCTCGTCCCAGAGCTTGCCGCGCCGGGAGAAGGGCGAACCGGTCAGCTCCAGCGCGAGCAGCCCGCCACCGACGATCGCGCCGAGGACCGGGACCACCGTCTGGCCCAGGATCGGGATGAAGCCGGCGATGAAGAGCAGCACACCGAAGAGCACGGAGAGCCCGATCAGCCGCAGCGCGTCCACGATGGCGCGCCCCAGCGATGTCCAGAAGGACGTCTCGACCTCGTCCGGAGTGCCGCCGCACCCCCGCTCGATCCGCCCGGAGATCGACTCGTAGAACGGGTCGCCGATCACCAGGGTCACCGTGGTGAAGGTCAGCACCCCCACCAGCAGCCCCACCCCGAAGACCGCCGCCCCCGCGACCACCCGGGTCAGACTCCGGGCAGCCGCCGACCAGTCGTCGGCGAAGGGGGTGAGCCAGGCGGCGAGATCGACGACGTTCCAGGCGAGGGCCACGAAAGCCGCGAGGTAGAGCACCCCCGTGATCAGCGCCGGGATCATCCCGAGCAGCATCAGCCGCGGGTTGCGGAAGCAGAGCCCGACACCGCG
>Ga0233385_1000886_pt1 | contig 13406 bp, 15 predicted proteins | sample ElkDunMinimDraft_16_FD_191543 | JGI IMG/M metagenome (GOLD analysis project Ga0233385, IMG submission 191543) | Fecal eukaryotic communites from dung pellets of Tule Elk in California, USA - Elk Dung G36 | ecosystem: Host-associated > Mammals > Digestive system > Large intestine > Fecal | place...
GGCCCCGCGCATCCCCTCGGATACGCCAGAACGCCCGAAAACCCCGCGGCCTCGGCCGGACGGGGCTTTCGGCGCGTGGACTACTTCTTTACGAACAGGTCGAGCTTTCCGTGATGCTCGGCCAGCAGATAGTAGAAGGTCAGGCGCGACTTGGTCTTGTCGGCCTTCATGTGCTCGCAGATCGCCTTGATCGAGCCGTCGAGGTCTCCGCCCGTCAACCCGAGCTTCTTCTTCAGGAAATTCTCGCGGACGCGTTCGACCTCGGCCGCATCGGAGCAGGCAACGTAGCGGGTGTCCGGCTTGCTCATGACAAGCGCATAGGATTTCGACATGCCGGCAAAGGCAGCCTCGTTAAGCGGCTTCTTGGCAAACTTCTTGACGTCGGCGAGGTGATCCATCGTTAGCCCCTTGTGAGCCGAGCAACGGCGTGCCCGGCATGTCGCTTGTCGCACGAGCAAACGTTAACGTGATTTTATCGAGCAGGCGAGAGGGCGGTTCGTTTTTAGGGAAAGCAGCGGTTGCCTCTGGAGCATGCGCCAGTTTCATCGCAGCGCGAGCCGATCGGATCACGCGTTTTCTATGAATCCACCTCTAGGGCAGGACGACGACCGGGGTGCCCATGCCGACGCGCTCGTAGAGATCCGCGACGTCGCGGTTATGCATGCGGAAGCAGCCATAGGACGCTGCCGTGCCGACCGTCGCGGGCATGTTGGTGCCGTGGATCGCATATTCACCACCCGGTCCGAGGCCGATGACGCGCGCGCCCATCGGGTTGCGCGGCGAGCCGCCGGGGATGACGTCCGGCAGATGCGGATTGTCGCGCCTCACCGAGGCCGGCGGGCTCCAGGCCGGGTCGACCTGCATCTCCTCGACATATTTGACGCCGCGCCACTGCTTGCCGGCCTTGCCGACCGCGATGGTATAGCGGATCGCCTCTCCCGGAGCGGTGACGAAATACAGGCGCCGCTCACCTGTCCGGATGACGATGGTGCCTGGATGGTAGCGCCCGTCCCGTAACTCCACCATCTCGCGCGCCGCGGCTGATCCGCCGGAAAGCGAGAGCGGCAGCGCGACCGCGGCCGCCAGCACGATATCGATGCAACCCCTGCCCATGAGCCGGACCTCCCGCATGAAGCACAGGCGGCAGATCTCAGGCCGACGCTCTGAATCGACGGTTGAGCGACATGGTGAAGCGTGGATTCAGGATGAATCGGCCGTAAAGCCGCTGCGCCTCCCAGCGCCGCCTCACGCCGCCGGGCTGACGCGGTGCTGCTGCGGCAGCAGGAAGGGCAGTCCCGGCGAAGGCGCCCGGCCGAGCGAGAGGTTGACCTTGAAGACCTGGCGCAGCAGCGCGTCGTCCAGCGTCTTCGCCGGTGCGCCCTGAGCGATGATCCGGCCCTGGTCCATCACCACGAGATGATCGGCATAGGTTACGGCGAGGTTGAGGTCGTGCAGCACGATCAGCACCGCGACGCCGCGCGAGGCGATGGTGCGGGCCATGTCGAGCAGCGCGAGCTGATGGCAGAGGTCGAGGCTCGCGATCGGCTCGTCGAGGAACAGCGCCTGCCGGCTGGCGACGCTGCGGCCGGCCTCGATCTGGCAGAGCACGCGGGCGAACTGCACACGCTGCTGCTCGCCGCCGGACAGGGTCTGGTAGCGCCTCGCGGCAAGGTCGAGCACACCCGCCGCCGCCAGGGATTCGCCGACCAAGGCTTCGCGACGCTGGCGCGGCAGCGCCCGGCCGATACCGTCGACGCCGAGGCTCGCCACCTCATAGACGCTGAACGGAAAGACCAGCCGTGCGTGCTGCGCCATCACCGCGCGCTGGCAGGCCAGCCGCCAGGCCGGGATCGCGTGGAGGTTCTCGCCGTCGATCAGAACCTCGCCGGACGAGGGCTTCGCCTCGCCGGTGATCAGCTTCAGCAAGGTCGACTTGCCGGCGCCGTTCGGGCCGATCAGGATCGTCGTCGTGCCGGGCTGAAGCGCCAGCGAGGCGTCGTTGACGAGCGCCCGCCCGCCGGCGCTGAACCCCACGCCGCGCGCGGCGACGATGATGTCGGCGGTTCCGGCTTCAGACATCGATCACCCCCTGGCGGCGCAGCAGCAGCCACAGGAAGAACGGCGCGCCGATCGCCGCCGTGACGATGCCGATCGGCAGTTCGGCCGGGGCCACAATCAGCCGCGCGACGATGTCGGCCGCGACGAGGAGGATCGCCCCTCCCAGCGCCGAGAGCGGCAGCAATAGGCGGTGATCGGGGCCGACCGCGAGGCGGATCAGATGCGGCACCACGATGCCGACGAAACCGATCAGCCCGGCTGCCGCCACGCTCGCGCCGACCGCGAGCGCCACCAGCACGATCGCCAGCGCCTTGATGCGCTGGACCGGGATGCCGAGATGGTAGGCCTCGGCTTCGCCCAGCATCAGCCCGTTGAGACCGCGCGCCAGCAGCGGCATGGCGAGCAGCAGCGGCACGATGATCGGCGCGATGGCCGAGAGCTTCGTCCAGCTCGCGCCGCCCAGGCTGCCCATCGACCAGAAGGTCAGGTCGCGCAGCTGCCTGTCGTCGGAGATGAAGGCGAGCAACCCGGTGAGCGCACCAGACAGCGCACCGAGCGCTACGCCGGCCAGCAGCATCGTCGCGACCGAGGTACGGCCCTGGCGCGTCGCGATCAGATAGAGCGCCAGCGTCGAGATCAGCCCGCCGCAGAAGGCGCCGAAGGGCAGCACGGCGAAGGGCAGCTTCACCAGCGTGCCGGCGAGGAAGCGATCTCCCAGCACGATGGTCGCAGCGGCGGCAAGACCGGCGCCGGCAGAGACGCCGACGAGGCCCGGATCCGCCAACGGGTTACGGAACAGCCCCTGCATCAGCGCTCCCGAGACGGCGAGCCCGGCACCGACAAGCAACCCGAGCAGGACGCGGGGCAAGCGGATGTTCATCACGACGAGAACATCGCGGCCGTCGAGCAGCGCCGTGTCGCCGGTCAACCGCGCCCACAGGATCTCGGCGACCCGGCCGGGCGCGATCGGAATCGCCCCCTGCCCGATCGCGACCAGCGCCAGCAGCAGGCCACCGAGCGCAAGCCCGGCGACGGCGAAGCCGGCAAGCCGGCGGCGCCCCGCAATCAGGGTTGCGAGACCGGCAGGCATGGCCGGCACGGAAGGCGAGGCGAGGGTCACGGGGCGTTCGCGGTCTTCAGCGACGGAATGGCCAACTCAGGATAGATCGCCGCCATCAGGTCGCGGGCGGCAAGCGGCGTACGCGGGCCGAAGCCAAGCAGAAAGAGCGCATCCATCGTGACGAGCCGCTTCTGCTTCGCTGCCGGCGTCTCGGCGAAGGCCGGCATGGTGAAGAGTTCATCCGGCGTGGTGTTGTGGCTGCTGCTGTTGCGCATCATCAGGATCACGTCGGGTGCGCCGGCCATGATCGCCTCGTCCGTCATGATCTTGTAGCCTTCGATGCCGTCCGCGACATTGACGCCGCCGGCATGGCGGATGATGGCGTCGGCCGAGCTGTTGCGCCCGCCGACCAGCACGCGGCCGTTCTGCAGCGACAGCACGAACAGCACCCTGCGCTTGTTCGTGATCGCCTTGCGCAGCGTCTCGAGTTCCGCGAAGCGTGCCAGCGTCTGCGCGGCGAGCCTCCTCGCCGCCTCGGCCGCGCCGAGTGCCGTCCCGATGGCCTCAATCTTCGCGCCGACGTCTTCCGCACTGGTGCCGTCGGGGATGCGGGCGATCTTCACGCCGGATTCGCCGAGGAGAGAAACCGCGCCGGGCGGGCCGGCGCCGTCGATCAGCATCACCAGCGAAGGCTTGAGCGACAGCACGCCCTCCGCCGACAGGGCGCGGACATAGCCGACATTTGGCTTGTCGCGCAGCGCATCCGCCGGGAACTGGCTGGTGGTGTCGACGCCGACCACACGGTCCTGCAGGCCGAGCGCATAGATCACTTCCGTGACCACCCCGCCGACCGAGACGATGCGCTCCGGCGCCTGGGCCAGGGCCGGACGGGGAAAGCCCGCCACAAGGCTGCCGGCGGCGAACAGCGTCAGGCCGATCGCGGCCGTGAGCTCCCGCCTGTCGGGTTGCCGATAGCGATCTGCCGGGAGGGCGGCATGGGCGGCCATGAGCGGTTCTCCTGATGGCCGGCGCTACGGCCCCCGCAGGGAGAACCAGCAACGCGGCAGTGTTCTTGATGGTTCCGTCAAGTAATTCTAGTTTTTAATTATTAAAAACTGAGAATTCCGAAGCCGTTATTGACGGTGATATTCAGCTTTACTAGAAGCGGTCAAGGGCAATGCGGCGGCGGCGATACGGCCTGCCGCTGCATTCCCGTCGCCTATGCCGGGCCCGCCCGCCAGACAAAGCCAGAGACAGGACAATCCCGATGTTCATCGCCATGAACCGTTTCAAGGTCGCGAAGGGTGAGGAGGCTGCGTTCGAGACCGTCTGGTCCTCGCGCAAGTCCCGTCTGGACGAGATGCCCGGCTTCCTCTCCTTCCACCTGCTGAAAGGCCCCGAGAAGGAGGATCATACGCTCTACTCCTCGCACACCAGCTGGGCCTCGAAGGAAAACTTCACCGCCTGGACGAAGTCCGAGCAGTTCCGCGAGTCCCACCGCAACGCCGGTGAGAAGCGCGAGAAGCCGCTCTTCCTCGGCCATCCCGAGTTCGAGGGGTTCGAGACCGTGCTGAGCGAGATCAATCCGCACCGCCCCCTCCAGGCGGCCGAGTAAGGCGTCTCATATGTCCACCACTGAAGCCGTTGCGCAGGACGCGCTCCAGCGCGCCCGCGATCTCCTCGCCGCCAAGCCGAACGGGCTGATCGAGGCCATTGCCCGCGAGGCCGGAGTCTCGACTCAGGCCGCGCTCGAACTGCTGCCCGCCGGGCAGCGGCTCTTCGTCGCCGGCGACCGTTTCGAGGCCGTCTGGACGGAAATGGCGAGCTGGGGCGAGGTGCTGTTCCTGATGCACACGCCTGACGTCGTGCTCGAATGCGTCGGCACGCTGCCTGTCGGCAGCTTCGGCCATGGCTACTACAATATCCATGGCGACAGTCCGATCGGCGGCCACATCAAGGCCGAGAACTGCAAGGCGATCTACGTTGTCGACCGCGCGACGGCCCAGGGCCGGCGCGCCTGCTCGGTGCAGTTCTTCAACGGCGCCGGCGAGGTGATGTTCAAGGTCTTCGTCCGGCGCGACGCCGAACGCGCCCTCCTCCCGGAGCAACTCGCGCGGTTCGAAACGTTGAAGACGGCTTTCGCCTGAGCCACAATTAAGGCGGCATGGCGTGGTCTATCGCGCCATGCCGCCCCGAAGCCTCGGCTCCCTTTCAACAGTTCCGCGATGCCTGCCGTCAACCATTGGTTAACCATACGCGTGCAGCCTGGGCTCTCGAAGGCCGACCGCTCGTGACCATGCCTGCCGATCGCCCGGCGGCGGGGCGGCATCCAGACGGCCTGCCCGATGCTCCAGCCGTGGATGTCGACGTGGCCGCGCATATCGTCATGGAACGGGCGATATTTCCGCCCAGCCGGCCCTCGCTGAACCTTGCCGCGGGCCGCAAATTCGTCGCCGACCGGGCACCGCAGCTCCGCTCCAACCTCGCATCCGCGATCCTGCTCGGCCTGCGCTTCCTGCAGGCGCGCCTGATCTCGGTCTGGGGGCTCATCGTCGCGGCGATGTTCTGTCCTCCTTACGTCTTCGCCGTCTTCGCCGTCTTTTCGGCCCTCGCGACCTTCGTATCGATCGCTGCGCTGATGCGGCTGGAGGCCGTGTTCTTCCGCAGCAGCGACCGCGCGCGGCTCGGCCTCGCCTTCCGCTTGGCCATGGCCGTAGGCGCGGCCTTCCTCATGGTCGTGGCCTCGGCCCTGGCTGTTATGGCCGCAACCGGCTGGATCGCGCCCGCCATCGCCTTCTTTTTCTTCGGCTCGCTCTCGGCTCGCTCGCTGCTGCGCCTGCTCTGGGCCGAGGCGACGGCGGAAGGCGATTTCCGTGCGATCGGCAACAGCAACGTCGTGCAGGCACTGGTGCAGCCGGCGGTGATGCTCCTGCTGATCTCGATCTTTGGACCGAAGGCGCTCGCGCTGTTCATGGCCGATGCGGTCGGGCATGTCCTGGCCGCGGCCTATCTCGTCCGGCGCCGCCACACGGCGCTGCTGCCGCTGGTGCAACCGGCGCTGTGGTCGCTGCATAGTCTGCGGGAAGCCGCCCATCGCTGGCGCGATGCACCCCGCATCCTGCTGCCTGCCGCCCTGCTCTCCTTCGGCTTCACGGTCGCGCCGTTGCTCGCCCTGCCCTATGCGGCCAATCCGCTGCTGGCGGCCCATGTCGCCCTGGCGATGCGCCTGCTCGACATGCCGATGCAGATGTTCGGCACCGTCTCCGGCCCGATCGTGCTGAACCGGCTGCGCGCCCATGCCGGCCCCCGACGTCGGTTCTGGTTGCGCGTCGTAACGGTCGGGCTGATGGCGGCGGCAGCGGCCTTGTTCGGCGCGATCGCCGTCGGCGCCGTCCTCGCCGATGACCTGTTCGACGGCACGCAATGGGCCGGCGTCGGCGACATCGTTGCGATCATGACGCTGTTCTATGCCGGCGTCGCCCTCGTCGGCCCGCTGCACGAGGTCGCGGCGCTGTCGCGCTACCCTGCCTGGCAGATCACGACGAATGCGGCAGCCCTGCTCGCCGTCATCGGCGCGATGCTATGGTTCGGCGCGCTGTCGCCGGCGCTTCTCTATGCGGTCGGTGGCATTTCCGTCGCGCGCATGCTGGCGCAGGTCTGGTTCACCTGGATGCATGGCGAGGAGGCCGAGGCAGCAGAGCCCGACCTGCGGGGGCACCGCGTCGCCCGCTGATGCCTTCGCCTATTCGCGCCGGATCAGCCGATCGGCCAGCAGCGAGGAGAAGAAGCCCGGCCTGAACTGGCGCTCCAGCTTCTCCGGGTCGTAGACGTCCCGCGCCCAGTCGAGGAAGGCGATCCCCTTTGCCTCGCCCTCGACGCGGTAAGTGTCGAAGAAGGCGTCGAGAATGCCGGTCTTGGCGAAGCGGAAATGGCCGTAGCGCAAGGACAACTGGCGCATAGCCTCGTCCAGCGGACGCTCCTCATGAACGAGCAAATAAAGCGCGGCGAAGAAGCCGGCCCTGTCCGCGCCCGACTTGCAATGCACCAGCGCCGGTTCCTTCAGCGTCGCGAAGAAGTCCTTGGAGGCGAGGATGGTCTCGCGATCCGGCGCGCCGCGCGAGCGCAGCACGAAATCGACCAAAGCGATGCCGTGACGCTCGCACGCCTCGCGCTGCAGCGGCCAGGAGCCGTGCTCGCGCCCGCCGCGCAGGTTGATGATGGTCTTGACGCCTCGGCGGGCGAACCACGCGATCTGCCCCGGCGCCGGCTGCGCCGCCCGCCACAGCCGCGGCGTCACCTTGTGGGCGTTGAGATAGGCCAGCCGGAAGATGCCGTGATCCACCAGCAGCATGTTGGCCCAGGCGCGCAGCCGCTGTCCGCGGCTCTCGATCGGCTGGTCCCAGCGTGCTATGCGGGCCATGCGCCGGGCATAGCGTTCCTCGTCGGGGCGCATGCGGTTCAGCACGGTAGGGGCCCGCGTAGCTTGCTGCCGGCGCGGCTCGAAAGACGTCTCATGCGGCGCCGGATACCAGCGCTGGGCACGGCGTGCAAATCGGCACGCTTCGCCCGGCCGCAAATCTCGGACTTGGCGTTTGCCTCGCAAACCCTCATAAGACGCCCGTTTCCCAATCTGACAGGTTCCAAGACATGCGCCTTGACGCCATCTCCATCGGCAAGAATCCTCCCGACGAAGTCAATGTGGTCATCGAGGTGGCCATTGGTGGCGAGCCGATCAAGTACGAGATGGACAAGGAAGCCGGCACGCTCTTCGTCGACCGCTTCCTCTACACGCCGATGCGCTATCCCGGGAACTACGGCTTCATCCCGCACACGCTGTCGGAGGACGGCGACCCTTGCGACGTGCTCGTCGCCAATACGCGCCCGCTGATCCCGGGCTCCTACATCGCCGTGCGCCCGATCGGGGTCATGATGATGGAGGACGAGGGCGGCGGCGACGAGAAGATCATAGCCGTCCCGGTCCCCAAGCTGACCAAGCGCTATGAGCACGTCCACAACTACACCGACCTGCCGAAGATCACGCTCGACCAGATCCAGCACTTCTTCGAGCACTACAAGGACCTGGAGCCCGGCAAATGGGTGAAGCTGGCCGGCTGGGGCGACGCCGCCAAGGCCAAGCAGCTCATCGTCGAGGCGATGGACCGCGCCAAGGCGGCCAAGCAGGGGTAAGGCCTTCGCCCCTCGGGCGCGGCGGGTTTACCCTCCGATAGCCTCGCCGAGCGCGACGACGCGCTTCGCCATCTCGGCATGGAGGCGCTCGACCATGCGCCCGCCGAGCTGGATCGCGCCCTTGCCCTGGTTCTCCGGCTGGGCGAAGGCTTCGATGATCGATCGCGCCTGGACGAGCTCCGCCTCGTCGGGCGCGAAGATCGCATTCGCGAGGGCAACCTGGTTCGGGTGGATCAGCGTCTTGCCGTCGAAGCCGAAATCCCGGCCCTGCTCGCATTCGCCGCGAAACCCGTCCTCGTCCTTCAGGTCGTTGTAGACGCCGTCGAGGATGTCGATGCCATGGGCACGCGCCGCCAGGATGGCGCTGGCCAGCCAGGGCAGCATCGGGGCGCGCCCGGCCACGAAGCGCGCCCGCGTCTCCTTGGCGAGGTCGTTCGTGCCCATGACGAAGCAGGCCAGCCGCGTGCGCGGATCCCGTGCCGCGCGGGCTATGCTCTCGGCATTGACGATGGCGAGGGGCGTCTCGATCATCGCCCAGACTCGCAGTTCAGGCTCGGCCCAGAGCCCGTTCAGCTGCGCGCCGATCTGCTGCAGCGTCTCGGGAGCCGAGACCTTCGGGATCAGGATCGCGTCGGGGTTGGCCTCCACGGCAGCGGCGAGATCATCCCTGAACCAGGGCGTGTCGACGCCATTCGTGCGGATCACCAGCTCGCGCCGGCCATAGCCGCCGGCCGCGACCGCCGCGCAGACCTGCTCGCGAGCCGACGCCTTCGCTTCCGGCGCGACCGCATCCTCGAGGTCGAGGATCAGCGCGTCGGCGGGTATCTCGCGCGCCTTCTCGAGGGCGCGGGCATTCGAGCCGGGCATATAGAGCACGCTGCGGCGCGGACGGATCGTCGGCATGGTGTTCTCCTGACACCGAAGGGCTTCTTGCACTGCACACTAGACGCAGCCGCCATGCAACATCAGTTCTGCGAAAGGCGAATGAAGGAAGCGGCCGATGAGCTGGATCGCAGGCGTGGATGGTTGCAAGGGGGGCTGGATCGCCGCGATCCGCGATATCCCCGGCAAGGGAGAGCCGGTGCTGCGCGTGGTCCCACGCCTGATCGACCTCCTGGCGGAGCGGCCGGCACCGGCGGTTATCGCCATCGACATGCCGATCGGCCTACCGGACCGGATCGACGGCTCCGGGCGCGGGCCGGAGCAGTTGGTGCGGCCGCTGCTCGGCGAACGCCAATCCTCGGTCTTCTCCATTCCCAGTCGCGAAGCCGTCGAGGCGAAGGACTACGGCGCGGCTTGCCGGCTGGCGATCGCGACCTCGCAGCCGCCGCGCAAGGTCTCGCAGCAGGGCTTTCATCTCTTTCCGCGGATCCGCGAGCTCGACGCCCTGCTCCGTGCCGATCCCGCTCTCCTGCGCTGCATCCACGAGGTTCATCCCGAACTCGCCTTCGCGACCATGCGGGGCGCCCCGCTGCGCCATCCCAAGAAGATCAAGGGCACCGTCAATCCAGCGGGCATGGCGGAGCGGCAGGCTCTGCTCGCCGCCGCCGGCATCCCGTCCGCAACACGACAGGCGCAGCCGCCGAAGGGGGCCGCAAGCGACGACGTCCTCGATGCGCTCGCCGCCCTGATCATCGCCGAACACATCCTCGCAGGGCGCGGAAGGCCCTTTCCCGATCCGCCGCGGCGCGATAGCCACGGCCTTCCCATCGCGATCTGGACCTATCGGCCCGCTTCTCCGCCCACGCAGGACACAGCCATGACCGACCGCCCCATTCCCCGCCCAATAATCGAAGCGGCTGCGCAGCGCATTGCGGGACATGCCCGCGTGACCCCGGTGATGCGGCTCGGCGCGGGCGCCTTCGGCCCGGACGCCGACATCTCGCTGAAGCTCGAATGCCTGCAGCATGCCGGCTCCTTCAAGACGCGCGGCGCCTTCAACAACCTGCTTGCGCTCGACGTGCCCACAGCCGGCGTCGCCGCCGCCTCCGGCGGCAATCACGGTGCGGCGGTGGCCTATGCGGCCCGCGCCCGCGGCGTGAAGGCGACGATTTTCGTCCCGGAAATCTCGCCGGCGGCGAAGGTCGAGGCGATCCGCCGCTTCGGCGCCGAGGTCGTCATCGGCGGCGCCCTCTATGACGATGCCCAGGCCGCCTGCGACCGCTTCGTGGCGGAGACGGGCGCGCTCAAGATCCACCCCTTCGCCGCCCGCGAGACGATCGCCGGCCAGGGCACGGTCGGCCGCGAATGGCAAGCGCAGGAGCCCGATCTCGACACCGTGCTCGTCGCTGTCGGCGGCGGCGGCCTGATCTCGGGAATAGCCTCCTGGTTCGCCGGCACGAAGGTGAAGGTCGTCGGCATCGAGCCGGAGGGCTCGTGCGCGCTTCACGCGGCCTTGCAGGCCAACGGCCCGACCGATGTCACGGTCGCCTCGATCGCAGCCGATTCGCTGGGCGCACGCAATGTCGGCCCGCTCGTCCATCAGGTCTGCCGCGACACGGTCGATCATGTGGCGCTCGTGCCGGACGCCGCGATCACGCAGGCACAGGCGACACTCTGGCGCGACTTTCGGCTCGCGGTGGAGCCGGGTGGCGCGGCCGCGCTCGCCGCGCTGCTTTGCGGCGCCTACAAGTCGGCTCCCGGCGAACGCCTCGGCGTGCTCGTCTGCGGCGCGAATATCGATCTGGCCAAGCTTGCGACGCTCGTCGGCTGACACGCAGAAGTGTGAACAGGAGCGTCGCGCGAAGGCTTGCCACCCCTCCGGCGTCATGCGCTAGGCTGGACCCCGCCATGCCGCCACGCCCCGTGAATGACACGCTCCGGATGCTCCGCTCCATCCTCGCACCGCTCGAGGACCGTCGGATCGTCGACATCGGCTGCGGGCGCGGCGCCCTGCTCAACGCACTTGCCGAGCGCGGCGCCAAGGTCGCGGGCATCGATCCCGACGCGAGCGCGCTCGCCGAGGCGCGCAAGACCGCACCGGGCGCCATCCTGCGGCAAGCCAGCGCCGAGCGCCTGCCCTTCGTCGATGGGGCGATGCATGCAGCGCTCTTCGTCAACAGCCTGCACCATGTCGCCGTCCCGGACATGGGCAGGGCGCTCGGCGAGGCGGCCCGCATCGTCGCGCCCGGCGGCAGCGTCATCGTCGTCGAGCCGCTGCCGGAGGGCACCTTTTTCGAATCGATGCGCCCGATCGAGGATGAGACGTCGATCCGCATGGCGGCGCAGGAGGCGATCGCGACAGCGCTCCGCAACGGACCCCTGCTCCTGGCCGAATGCCACGAATACGACCGAGTCGAGATCTATCCGAGCGTCTCCGACTTCATCGACCGCGTCGTGGCGGTCGATCCCGCCCGCAAGGACCGGGCGCTGGACGCGCGAGAGAAGGTGATGAAGCGCTTCCACACGCTCGCTGAGCGCCTCAAGGGCGACTACCTTCTGCGCCAGCCGCTGCGCCTGCACCATCTGAAGCTGCCGGAGTAGAACATCGCGCAGGCGCAGGAACCTCCGGCCAAATGCGGTGTTTCCTCCTCGATTCGTGCCACCCGGCCAGCGCCGGAGAGATCGAATTGGCCCGCTGGCCTTGTGCGATGCAGCAAAAAATCATATCCCGAGCCTGCCCCAAGCAAACCTCCCCCCAAATCTGAAAGGAGAGACCCATGCTGGAACGGCACGATTCAGACTATGCGCTCGAGACAGAGCGCGAGGATGACATCGAGACGACGGAGCAGGACAGCTCCGAGGGCTTCTCGCCCCGCGCCCATCAGGAGGGCTTCTGGAGCTGACAGCTCCGCCGACCGCGCAAAAGCGTTGCGTGACGTCCCCCGCGGGACACCGGGGACCCGCGACATCCGAGCGGCTCCGGCGCAAATGCCGCGGGCGCTCCGCCAGATCGAAGCGGAGCGCCCCGCCCCTGCCGCCGATGCGCGGAGTTGAATACCGGTTCGAACCCGGACATCGAAGTGGAGAGGGGGCGCCATCCGCCTCCCAACGGCGGCGCCCCCTCCCCGCAGGCCCTCGCCTGCGCTCGCCTACTTTCTCCGAGTGCCATGTGTCGCCTGGCCCATTCCGACATCAGCAAGGCGAGCAATCGATCCATAAGAGGGTGAGACCGTCGGGCCGATGACCGGCGGGTTAATTGCGCGTCACGCGGATCGCACCATCATCGCTGCTCGCACGCGGACGGGTGCGCCGCAAAAGCGCCATCTCCGCAGCCAAGCCTGTCGGCATGAGAATCCTGACAGCATCCGCGCTCGCCCTTGCCCTCGGCGCCTGCGCCAGCACGCCCGAACCCATCGTCCAGGACCGCTCGCGCTGCGATGCCTATGGCTTTCAGCGCGGCACGGATGCATTCGCGCATTGCGTCATGACGGCGGATCGGGATCGGCAAAGGCGCCAGGAGAGCCAGGGCGAACGCGGCAGCTACATCGCTCCCGACGAATAAGCGAAAGCCGCCTTGGCGCGAGCCCCGGATGTGCCTTGCGGAAATTCCCGGACGATCTTTTGCTGGTGGCGACGCGGCAAGCCCGGTCGAACCCGCCTGAAGAGCTGTTGGAATCCTGCGGAAATAACAGGACACACCGCCCTTGGCGAAGCTGTGAATGACCTTTGGGACGACCGCCAGCTCTACCCCGACAAGAGGCCGCGTCAAAAAACGCCGATTTGCCAGAGATCTTAGCGACCGTGCAGTGGCGCTCCCATGGGGAATCGAACCCCAGTTTTCGCCGTGAGAGGGCGACGTCCTGACCGCTAGACGATGGGAGCAGCGCTGGTCGAGGGCTGCTGTGTAATCGGGCTTTCGCCCGCCCGCAACTGCTTTTTCCGCCGCGACGTCGAAAATTCGGGAAAGCATGACATCGGCCTCCCGCCGCCGACCTCTTCCGCGCTTCCTCATGGCAGGAGCGTCCCAGAACAGAAGCCGGATCGGCACAACCGCGAGACCGCTCGACATTCGGCAGATTGGAGCCATCATGCCCTCGGCGGCTGCAGGCCGGCGTCCTGTCCCTGCGACGACGCCCTGCGGCCCGACGCGGCGGAATCGGTCAGCTCCGGCGGATCACGAGGTGCCCTTTGGCAGCACGACGCGACATGTTCGGCGAAA
>Ga0233385_1000887_pt1 | contig 13399 bp, 7 predicted proteins | sample ElkDunMinimDraft_16_FD_191543 | JGI IMG/M metagenome (GOLD analysis project Ga0233385, IMG submission 191543) | Fecal eukaryotic communites from dung pellets of Tule Elk in California, USA - Elk Dung G36 | ecosystem: Host-associated > Mammals > Digestive system > Large intestine > Fecal | place...
CGCGGCCGGCGGCATGAACGGCGAGCAGATCCGCATCGTGGTCGGCGACGACGTCTCCGATCCGAAGCAGGGCATCTCGGTCGCCAACAAGTTCGTCGCCGACGGCGTCAAGTTCGTCATCGGCCACTTCAACTCGGGCGTCTCGATCCCGGCCTCGGAAGTCTATGCCGAGAACGGCATCCTCGAGATCACGCCTGCCGCGACCAACCCGGTCTTCACCGAGCGCGGCCTCTGGAACGTGTTCCGCACCTGCGGCCGCGACGACCAGCAGGGCGGCATCGCCGGCGCGTATCTGGCCGAGAAGTTCAAGGACGCCAAGATCGCGGTCGTGCACGACAAGACGCCGTACGGCCAGGGCCTGGCCGACGAGACCAAGAAGGCGATGAACGCCGCCGGCGTGACGGAAGTCATGTATGAAGGCGTGAACGTCGGCGACAAGGACTTCTCCGCCCTCATCGCCAAGATGAAGGAAGCCGGCGTATCGATCATCTACTGGGGCGGCCTGCACACCGAAGCCGGCCTGATCATCCGCCAGGCGGCCGACCAGGGCCTCAAGGCCACGCTCGTCTCGGGCGACGGCATCGTGTCGAACGAGCTCGCCTCGATCGCGGGCGACGCGGTCGCCGGAACGCTGAACACCTTCGGCCCGGATCCGCGCCTCAACCCGGCGAACAAGGATCTGGTCGAGAAGTTCCGCGCCGCGGGCTTCGAGCCGGAGGCCTACACGCTCTACTCCTACGCTGCCCTGCAGACGCTGGCGGCCGCTGCGAACGAAGCCAAGACGCTCGACCCGCAGACGATCGCCACGACCATGAAGGCCGGCAAGTACCCGACCGCGCTCGGCGAGATGTCCTTCGACGAGAAGGGCGACCCCAAGCTCCCGGGTTACGTCATGTATGAGTGGAAGAAGGGCGACGACGGCAAGTACACCTACGTGCCGCAGTAAGCATCTGACCATCGCTTAAACGACGCCCGGCGGGAAACCGCCGGGCGTTTTTCTTTGCCGGCATGTACGTTGCCAAGCCGAGCCCTGTTGAAGCGCTAAATCGGTTCAACGCCTGCCGTCTGGAATTTGTTTGCACCGCAGCATTTTCCCGTTAATCATGAGCCGCCTCTCGTTTCCTGGTCCGACCGGAGCCATTCGTGCCCATCACAAAAGTCCTCGTCGCCAACCGTTCCGAAATCGCCATCCGGGTCTTCCGCGCCGCCAACGAACTGGGGCTGAAAACGGTCGCCATCTGGGCCGAAGAAGACAAATACTCGCTGCACCGCTTCAAGGCCGACGAGAGCTACCAGGTCGGGCGCGGCCCGCATCTCGACCGCGACATGGGGCCGATCGAAAGCTATCTGTCGATCGAGGAGGTGATCCGCGTCGCAAAACAGTCGGGCGCCGACGCCATCCATCCCGGCTACGGCCTGCTGTCCGAAAGCCCGGAATTCGCCGAAGCCTGTGCTGCCGCCGGCATCACCTTCATCGGACCGAAGCCGGAGACGATGCGCAGCCTCGGCAACAAGGTCGCGGCGCGCAACCTTGCGATCCGCGTCGGCGTGCCGGTCATCCCTGCGACCGACCCGCTCCCCGACGACATGGAGACGGTGAAGAAGCTGGCGGCGCAAGTCGGCTACCCGGTGATGCTGAAGGCCTCCTGGGGCGGCGGCGGCCGCGGCATGCGCGTCATCCGCAGCGAGGCCGACCTGGCGCGCGAGGTGACCGAGGGCAAGCGCGAGGCGAAGGCGGCCTTCGGCAAGGACGAGGTCTATCTCGAGAAGCTGATCGAGCGCGCCCGCCACGTCGAGGTGCAGATCCTCGGCGACACCCACGGCAACGCCGTGCATCTCTTCGAGCGCGACTGCTCGATCCAGCGCCGCAACCAGAAGGTCGTGGAGCGCGCGCCGGCGCCCTATCTCAGCCAGGAGCTGCGCGACGAGCTTTGCGGCCATGCGCTGAAGATCGCCAGGGACACACGCTATATCGGCGCCGGTACGGTCGAGTTCCTGCAGGACGCCGATAGCGGCAAGTTCTACTTCATCGAGGTCAACCCACGCATCCAGGTCGAGCACACGGTGACCGAGCAGGTGACCGGCATCGACATCGTAAAGGCGCAGATCCACATCCTCGACGGCTTCGCCATCGGCACGCCCGAATCCGGCGTGCCGGCGCAGAAGGACATCCGCCTCAACGGCCATGCCCTGCAGGCCCGCATCACGACGGAAGATCCCGAGCAGAACTTCATCCCGGATTACGGCCGCATCACCGCCTATCGCGGCGCCACCGGCTTCGGCATCCGCCTCGACGGCGGCACCGCCTATTCGGGCGCGGTGATCACGCGCTTCTACGATCCGCTGCTGGAGAAGGTGACCGCCTGGGCGCCGACGCCGCTCGAGGCGATCCAGCGCATGAACCGCGCGCTGCGCGAGTTCCGCATCCGCGGCGTGGCGACGAACCTCACCTTCCTCGAAGCGATCATCAACCACCCGGCCTTCCGCGACAACAGCTACACGACGCGCTTCATCGACTCGACGCCGGAGCTGTTCGCGCAGGTGAAGCGGCAGGACCGCGCAACCAAGCTGCTGAACTACCTCGCCGACGTCAGCGTGAACGGACACCCGGAGACCCGGGGCCGGCCCGCCCCCAGCCCGGACTCGGCCGAGCCGATCGTGCCCTATCTCAACGGCACGGTCCCGAACGGCTCCAAGCAGCGCCTCGACGCGCTCGGCCCGGAGAAATTCGCCGCCTGGATGCGCGCCGAGAAGAAGGTGCTCGTCACCGACACGACGATGCGCGACGGCCACCAGTCGCTGCTCGCCACCCGCGTGCGCACCTACGACATCGCCAGGATCGCCGGCGTCTATTCGCGCTCGCTGCCGGACCTCCTGTCGCTCGAATGCTGGGGCGGCGCGACCTTCGACGTCGCCATGCGCTTCCTGACGGAGGATCCCTGGGAACGGCTGTCGCTGGTGCGCGAGGCGGCCCCCAACATCCTCCTGCAGATGCTGTTCCGCGGCGCCAACGGCGTCGGCTACACCAACTACCCCGACAATGTCGTCAAGCATTTCGTCAAGCAGGCGGCCGACGGCGGGGTCGACCTCTTCCGTGTGTTCGACTGCCTGAACTGGGTCGAGAACATGCGCGTCTCGATGGACGCCATCCTCGCCGAGGGCAAGCTCTGCGAAGCGGCGATGTGCTACACGGGCGACCTGCTCGACCCTGAGCGCGCCAAATATGACCTCAACTATTATGTCGGCCTGGCCAAGGAGCTCGAAAAGGCGGGCGCGCACATCATCTGCGTCAAGGACATGGCGGGGCTCCTAAAGCCGGCCGGCGCGCGCGTGCTGTTCAAGGCGCTGCGCGAGGAGACCGACCTGCCGATCCACTTCCACACGCACGACACGTCCGGCCTCTCCGCCGCGACCGTGCTGGCGGCGGTGGAGGCCGGGGTCGACGCGATCGACGCGGCGATGGACAGCTTCTCCGGCAATACCTCGCAGCCCTGCCTCGGCTCACTCGCCGAGGCGCTGAAGGGCAGCGAGCGCGACCCGGGGCTCGATCCGGACTCGATCCGGAAGATCTCCTTCTACTGGGAGGCCGTGCGCAACCAGTACGCGGCGTTCGAGAGCGACCTGAAGGGGCCGGCCTCCGAAGTGTACCTGCACGAGATGCCCGGCGGCCAGTTCACCAACCTCAAGGAGCAGGCGCGGTCGCTGGGCCTGGAGACACGCTGGCACGAGGTGGCGCAGGCCTATCACGACGTCAATCTCATGTTCGGCGACATCGTCAAGGTGACACCGTCGTCCAAGACCGTGGGCGACATGGCGCTGATGATGGTCAGCCAGGATCTCACCGTCGCCGACGTGGAGAGCCCCGCCAAGGACATCGCCTTCCCGGATTCGGTCGTGTCGATGCTGCGCGGCGATCTTGGCCAGTCGCCGGGGGGCTGGCCCGAGAAGCTGCAGAAGAAGGTGCTGAAGGGCGAGACGCCGATCACGGTTCGCCCCGGCTCGCTGCTCAAGCCCGCCAACCTCGAGGCCAGCCGCAAGGAGATCGAGGAGAAGGTCGGCCGCCAGATCTCCGAATACGAGTTCGCCTCCTGGCTGATGTATCCGAAGGTGTTTGCCGACTTTGCCGCCGTGCAGGACAGCTACGGTCCGGTGAGCGTGCTGCCGACCCCGACTTATTTCTACGGCATGAAGGTCGAGGACGAGATCCTGGTCGACATCGAGAAGGGCAAGACGCTGGTGATCCGCTGCCTCGGTATCGGCGACACCAACGACAAGGGCATGGTGACCGTGTTCTTCGAGCTGAACGGCCAGCCGCGTCGCGTGAAGGTGCCTAACCGCACCGCCGGCGCCTCGGCGGGTGCGGCGCGCCGCAAGGCGGAAGCCGGCAACGAGGCCCATGTCGGCGCGCCGATGCCGGGCGTCGTCTCGACGCTCGCCGTGTCGGCCGGGCAGACGGTGAAGGCCGGCGACGTGCTTCTGTCCATCGAGGCGATGAAGATGGAGACGGCGCTGCATGCCGAGCGCGACGGTACCATCGCCGAAGTGCTGGTCCGCGCCGGCGACCAGATCGACGCCAAGGACCTCCTGGTGGTGTTCGCTTAGCCGCAGACTTTTCCCTCTCACCCTTCGGCGAGAGGGAGGTTGCGTTCGTTGGGCCAACATTTCGACTGGCCTTCCGGTTGACTCCCGGCTCAATCGATTTAGGTTCCGCGCTTCCGACCGATTGGATGCGCCTGGCCGTGGATACTTCCAACTCGACTTCGATTGCCATTCGCGGCCGCTGGGCGGTCGCCACCATCTTCTTCATGAACGGCTTCGTCCTCGGAAGCTGGGCGCCGCAGATCCCGGTCTTGCTGGTCCGGCTGCAGATCACCGAGTTCACGCTCGGCCTGCTGCTCCTGCTGTTCGGTGCCGGAGCGGTCAGCGCGATGGTATGGGCCGGCCATCTGATCCCGAAACACGGGTCGAAGACGGCGACGACGCTGTTTGCGATTTCCTGCTGCTTCGGGCTGCTTTTGGTCGCGCTGGCGCCCGGCGTCGCGACCGCGGCGGTGGCCATGTTCATCTTCGGCGGCACCTTCGGCGCGACGGATGTGTCGATGAACGCCAACGCGGTGACGGTGGAGAAGCGGCTCGGCCGCCCCATCATGTCGTCCTCGCACGGCTTCTGGAGCCTCGGCGGCTTCGTCGGCGGCAGCACCGGCGGCCTGATGATCCAGTATTGGGGACATCTGTCGCATGCGGTGATCGTGACGGTCGCGGCGGCGATCATGACGGCGCTGGCGATCCGGCACCTGGTGGCGGACCTGCCGATAGCGGAGGAGCACAGGAAATTCTCCCTGCCCCGCCGTCCGGGCATCTACATCGTCGGCTTCATGGCCCTGCTCTGCATGAATTCCGAGGGCGCGGTCCTCGACTGGGGCGCGCTCTACCTCAACCAGGAACTCGGCAGCGACATCGCCACCGCCGGCCTCGCCTTCGGCGCATTCGCCGGCGCGATGGCGATCATGCGCTTTCTCGGCGACGGCGTGCGCAAGAGGTTCGGCGCGGTGGTCACGTTCCGCATCTCGTGCCTCGTCGCGGCCGGCGGCATATTGGTTGCCGGACTGTCGCCCTGGCCGTGGCTGGCGATCGCCGCCTTCGCGATCGCGGGGCTGGGCATCGCCAACACGATCCCGATCCTATTCTCCGCCGCCGGGAACCAGCCCGACACCAGCCCCGGCGCCGGCGTCAGCGTCGTGACGACGATGGGCTACTCCGGGATACTGGTGGCGCCGTCGCTGATCGGATTCGTCGGCGAGCGGACGGGATTCTCGCCGATCTACATAGCGATAGCCATCCTGCTGATGCTGGTGTTCCTGGGGTCCAGCATAACCAGGACGGCCGATTTTTCGCCGGACAGCAGCGATCCCGTCTTGCCTATCTGAGGCGGCCGGCAGCCCATTCACCCGCATTGTACTATCCGTCCGGAGGAATCCCATCCGGACGATGCCCCCGGCATTCCTGCCGGGAGCGTCCAAAGCATGGTTCGCTCAGACGCGGCCCATCAGGACCAGGATCAGCAGGATGACGAGGACGACGCCCACGATGCCGGACGGCCCGTAGCCCCAGGACCGGGAATGCGGCCAGGCGGGGATGGCGCCGAGCAGGATCAGGATCAGGATGATGATCAGGATGGTCGTCAAAGTCATTTCAACCCTCGCTTGGTGTTGCAATCGCACAACAATGCACAAGGGCTGCGGCTTGTTCCCGAAGCGTTGCGTGAGGATACGCCCAGCGCAGCTAAGTGGAAAATGCCGCCTGGCCCAAACGGCCATGGCGATAGCGGCCGAAGGCCTACTCCGCCGCCTTCGGGTAAGCGACGGCGGGTTCGTCGCTTGCCGGCTTTGGGGCTGACGGCTCGTCGACGCTACGGCCCCAGCGGGGAAGCAGGCGGCCGAACCAGCTCCTGCGCTTCTCGCCCTTCCTGGGCGTCTCGCGCGTGAACACCATCAACATGGACGGCGTGACGATCAGCGTCAGCACCGTGGCGAAGGAGAGGCCGAAGACGATCGCCGACGACAGCGCGATCCACCACTGCGTCGACGGCGCGTTGATCGTCGTCTCGTGATGGAACAGCTCGAGGCCGAGGCCAAAGGCGATGGGCAGCACGCCGAGGATGGCCGACAGCGCCGTCAGCACGACCGGGCGGGCACGCTCGCGGCAGGTCTGCAGGACGGCGTCGAGCTTGTTCCAGCCCTCTTCGCGCAGGCGATCATAGGTGTCGATCAGCACGATGTTGTTGTTCACCACCACGCCGGCGAGCGCGATGAAGCCGATGCCGGACATGACGATGACGAAGGTCTGGCCGGTCAGCAGCATACCGAGCAGCGCGCCGATCACCGCCATGACCACGCAGGTCAGCACCAGGAACACGCTGATGAACTTGTTGAACTGCGCCAGGAGCACGATGAAGATGAGGAAGATCGCAGCGCCGAACGCGTTGCCGAGGAAGGCTGCGGCTTCGGCGCTGTCCTCGTTGGAGCCGGCGAGCTTCCAGTCGATGCCGGGCTGCGCCATGTCGCCCACGGCCTTCGCCACCGCGGCCTGGACCTCGGCGACCTGGAAGCCGGTGGCGACGTTCGCCTGGATGGTGATCGTCCGCTTGCCGTCGATGCGGTTCAGCACGCCGACGGTCGGCTCCGGATTGCGGGTGACGAAGTTGGAGATCGGCACGGAGCCCTGCGCCGTCTCGATGCGCAGGTCGTCGAGCGCCGATAGCGTGCGGCGGTCTTCCGGCAGGCGCAGCCGGATGTCGACGGCGTCGTCGGTGCCGGCGGGACGGTAGTCCGTCAGCTTCAGGCCGGTCGTCACCAACTGGACGACGGTGCCCACCGCCATCGGGCTGACGCCGAATTGCGCCGCCTTCGAACGATCGACTTCGAGCGCCCAGTCGACGCCGGGCGGAGGCAGGCCGTCGGAAAGATCGATGACGCCGGGAACCTTGGCGACCGCCGCCGCGACTTGCTTGGCGTAGTCGTTCAGGCCCGTCGGGTCGGCGGCAGACAGCTGCACCTGGATCGGCTTGCCGGTCGGCGGGCCGGCGTCGGGAACGCGCACCTCGACGTCGACGCCGGGGATGCCGGCCATGGCGACGCGCAGGTCGTCGAGGATCTTGTGGGCGGAGTCGCGCTGGCGCCAGTCGATGAACTCGTAGTTGATGACGCCGACGACATCCTCGGGAATGTCCTCGCCGCCCCGCGTCTTGCCGACCTTGGTCAGCACGGACTTGATGCCCGGCCAGCCGAGCATCCGCTCCTCGGCGATGCGCGTCGCGGCATCCATCTCCTCGAGCGAGAGGTTGCCGCGGGCGTGCACGTAGAGCAGGCCGTAGTCCGGCTCGACCATCGGGAAGAACTCGACGCCGTTGCCGAACTTGACGTAGGAATAGAGACCGCCGCCGAGCAGGATCAGGGTCAGCACGATGGCGGTGATCGGGTAGGTCACCGCCTTCTTGACGATCGCCATGTAGACGCCGTCGCGGTTTTCGTGCTCGTCATGCAGAGGCGCCTTGCCGATGATGGCGCCGATCGAGGGCGCGAAGATCAGCGCATAGGCCATCGACGCGGCAAGCGTCACGATCAGCGTGATCGGCAGGTACTTCATGAAGTCGCCGACGATGCCCGGCCAGAACAGCAGCGGCGAGAAGGCGGCGATGCGGGTGAGCGTGGCGGCGATCACCGGGCCCGCCATGCGCTTGGCCGCTTCCTCGAAGGCCTGTTCCTTCGGCATGCCTTCCGACATGCGGCGCTCCGCATATTCGGTGACGATGATCGCGTCGTCGACCAGCATGCCCACCGCCAGGATCAGCGAGAACAGCACGATCATGTTGATCGTGTAGCCCATCGCCGCGAGCAGCAGGATGCCGATCAGGAAGGAGGACGGGATCGCCAGGCCGATCAGCATCGAGGCGCGGCCGGACAGCGCGTAAAGGATGACGATGAACACCAGGATGACGGCGATCAGCACATGGTTCTGCAGGTCCGACAGCAGCTGGTTGACGAAGACCGACTTGTCCTGGGTGTAGCTCACCTGCAGGTCGGGCAGCGTCTCCTTGCTCTGCGCGACGAAATCTTCGGCGACCTTCTTGGCGCCCTCGATCGTCTCGACCACATTGGCGCCGATGCGCTTCTTCACGGCGAGCGTGATCGCCGGCTTGCCGTCGATGCGGGCGATCGTCTCGGCATCCTTGAAGGTCGAGCGCACGGTGGCGAGGTCGCGGACCCTGACGACGGCGTTCGGCCCGGCGACGACGGGAAGGTCGGCGACGTCCTCCGGCGTCTCGATCAGCGCCGGCACCTTGACGGCATACTTGCCTTCCGAGCCCTCGATCGCGCCGGCTGCGACCAGGCTGTTCGACTGGCCGACGCCCTGTATCATCTGGTCGAGCTTCAGGCCGTAGGAGGAGAGCTTCACCGGGTCGATGATCGCTTCGACCAACTCGTCGCGCGAACCCTGAATCTCGGCCTCCAGGACGCCCGGCACCTCCTCGATACGGTCGCGCAGGATCTTTGCCGAAGCCGTCATCGCGCGCTCGGGAATGTCGCCGGACAGCGTGATGAAGACGACCGGGAATTCGGAGAGGTTGACCTCGTTGACGGTCGGCTCCTCGACGCCTTCCGGCAGGTCGCGCTTGGCGTCCTGCACCTTGTTGCGCGTATCGATGAGCGCATCGCCAAGGTCGACGGAGGGGTCGAACTCGACGATGACGTTGCCGCCGCCCTGATAGGCGGTCGACTTCATCTCCTTGAGCCCCTTCAGGCTCTTCAGCTGCGCCTCGACCGGCTTCAGCAGCAGCCGCTCGGCGTCCTCCGGCGAGATGCCCTGATAGACCAGGCTCACATACATGATCGGGATGGCGACGTCGGGCTCGGCCTCCTTCGGCACGGCCTGATAGGCGAGCGCCCCCGCGATCACCAGGAACGCCAGCACCGAGAGCGTCAGTCGCGCATTGCGGATCGCTAGCTTGACTATATCCATGGCGGCAGGCGTTCCGTTGTTCCTATCGGGATCAGGTACCGTTGGCGTCCCGGCCAACCAGCTTGCGCAGCGTGGCCGCGTCGGCTTCGACCGGGTTCACCTCGTTGCCGTCGGTAACCAGATCCTGACCCGCGACGATGACGCGCGCATCGGCCGGGATGCCGGCCAGCACCAGTCCGGTCGGCGTGTCGTCGACGAGGTCGATCGGGAAGAACACGACCTTGTTGTCCTTGTCGACGGCGCGGATGCCGAGGTCCCCGTCGTTGGAGAGGGTCACCACCGATCGCGGCAGAACGACGGAGTCGGTCGTGTCGGCGCGCAGCGTGATCTCGGCCGTCATGCCGGCCGGCAGCTTCTTGTCCGCGTTGGGGATCGCCACCTCGATGCGGAAGGTGCGGGTGGCCGGAGAGGCGTCGCGGCTGATGTAGCGCAGCGTCCCTTCCGTCTCGGTGCCGTCGACCAGCTTGATCTTGGCGGTATTGCCGATCTTCAGATAGCGCAGGTCGCGCTCGCTCACCTCGCCGATGGCGAGCAACGGGTCGAGGTTGATCAGCGTCGCCACCTCGGCGCCGGCCAGGATCGCGCTGCCGCGCTGCACCGGCACCCGGTCGATAAGACCGTTGAACGGCGCATGGATGGAGTATTGCGTGAGTTCGGCCCTGGCGCTCTCGAGCTGCGACTTGGCGGTGGCCAGCCCGGCGCGCGCCTGGTCGGCCTGCAGTCTCGGCGCATTGCCGCCGGCGACCAGCCGCTCGGCGGCGTCGGCTTCCGCCTGGCGCTGCGTGACGAGGCTTTCGGCCATGCGGACCGCCGCCTCCTTGTCCTCGGCGTCGAGCTGCATGACGAGCTCGCCGCGTTCGACCCGCTCGCCCTGCTTCACCGGCAGGCTCTTGATGACGCCCATGACGCGGGTCGCCAGCGTGACGCGCTTTTCGGCGTCCGTCTGACCGGAGATGCGGATGGCGCGCGCATGCTCCACGCGCGGCGGCGTGACGACGGCCACCGTCCGCAGCGGCGCCTTTGCCTCGGCGGCAGCCTCGGCCGGCTTCGGCGGGGCGTCGTTCTGGGCGCTGCCCACGGAAGAAAACTCGCCGGTAGCAACCCACGCGCCGACGCCGACGAGGACTGCCAGCGCGGCCAGCTTATGGAACCTGATTTTCGCCATGCTTCACTTAAATCCGCTTGCGCAGGTAGTCCAAGGCAGCCGTCAAGCCGCGCGCGATGCTTCCGATATGGGTCCGCGCTGCACCGACTTCAAACGATTCTGGTCCGCCCCGCGCCTTGGCTTACGCAGGGGCGGCGTACTGTTACATCAAGTTTGCACTGCAAAATAGTCAGAAATATTCATGCAGCGATGAGTCCTGACAAGGCTCCTGCCGCATGATTGACGGGTTCTGAACCGCCCGTGGGCCGAAAGCGTCCAGCTGTCCTCCGCCTTACGTTACGGCAACTTGGCGCGCGCCCTGGGCAATCAGATGTGGATCGGCTTGAAGAAGGTCGCGAGCGCCGCCTCCTTCACCGCTTCGGACATGGTCGGATGCGCATGGCAGGTACGCGCCAGGTCTTCCGACGAGCCGCCGAACTCCATGAGCACGGCCGCCTCGTGGATCATCTCGCCGGCGCCGAAGCCGACGATATGCGCGCCGAGCACGCGGTCGGTGGCCTTGTCGGCGAGGATCTTCACGAAACCGTCGGTGTGCAGCATGGCGCGGGCGCGGCCGTTGGCGGTGAATGGGAACTTGCCGGCCTTGTATTCCACCCCGGCCTTCTTCAATTCCTCCTCGGTCTTGCCGACCGAGGCGATTTCGGGGCTGGTGTAGACCACGCTCGGGATCACGTCGTAGTTCACATGGCCAGCCTGGCCGGCCATGATCTCGGCCACCGCGACGCCCTCGTCCTCGGCCTTGTGCGCCAGCATCGGACCGGCGATCACGTCGCCGATCGCATAGACGCCCGGCACGTTGGTCTGGAAATGCCCGTTGGTCTTCACCCGGCCGCGCTCGTCGAGCGCGACGCCGGCCTCGGCCAGCCCGAGCTTGTCGGTATAGGCACGTCGGCCGGTTGCGATCAGCACGGCATCGGCCTCGATCGTTTCGGCCTCGCCGCCCTTGACCGGCTCGAAGGTGACGGAAGCGCCCTTCTTGGCCTTCTTCACCGCGGTAACCTTGGAACCGAGCCTGATATCAAAACCCTGCTTGCTCAGCATGCGCTGGAACTGCTTCGCCACCTCGCCGTCCATGCCGCCGAGGATCGTGTCGAGGAACTCGATCACCGTGACCTTGGCGCCGAGCCGCGACCAGACCGAGCCGAGCTCCAGGCCGATCACGCCGCCGCCGACCACGACGAGATGGCCGGGCACCTTGTCCAGGGAGAGCGCGCCGGTCGAGGACACGATGACCTTCTCGTCGATCGCGACGTCGACGCCGGGGATGCCGGCGACGTCCGAGCCGGTGGCGATGACGATGTTCTTCGTCTCGATCTCTTCCGTCTTGCCATCCTGGCCGGTGACCGCGACCTTGCCGGCACCCAGCACCTTTCCGGTGCCCTTCAGCCAGTCGATCTTGTTCTTCTTGAACAGGAAGGCGACGCCGTTGACGTTCGCCTCCACCGTCGTGTCCTTGTGCGCCATCATCTTCTTGAGGTTGAGCTTGGGCGACACTTCGACGCCCAGCTTGTCGAAGGAATGACCGGCCTCGGCGAACATCTCGGAAGCGTGCAGCAGCGCCTTGGAGGGGATGCAGCCGACGTTGAGGCAGGTCCCGCCCAGCGTCGCGTTCTTCTCGACCACCGCCGTCTTCAACCCGAGCTGCGCGGCCTTGATGGCGCAGACATATCCGCCGGGTCCCGATCCGATCACGACGACATCATAAGCCATATTCCTGATCCTCAAATTCGGGCGGTCAACGGCCGCCGCTCACGTCCAATATAGCGCCCGTCGTATAGGATGAGTCCTCGGAGAGCAGGAAGAGCGCGGCGCGGGCGATCTCCTCAGCGGCGCCCGGCCGCTTCATCGGGATGAGCTGGGCGACCCGGGCGGCCCGATCCGGCTGTCCGCCCGAAGCGTGGATGTCCGTCTCTATCGTACCGGGGCGGACGGCGTTGACGCGGATGCCTTCCTCCGCGACCTCGCGGGCCAATCCTATGGTGAAGCTGTCGATGGCGCCCTTGGAGGCGGCGTAGTCGACATACTCGCCCGCGGAGCCGAGCACGGCAGCGACCGAGGAGACGTTGACTATTGCACCGCCGTTTCCGCCGTGCCTGGTGGACATGCGCCTCACCGCCTCGCGCGCACACAGGATGGAGCCGATGACGTTTATGCGCATCATGCGCGTCAGACGGTCGACGCTCATGTCCTCGACGCGCGACTTGCGGTCGACCACGCCGGCATTGTTCACGAGCGCGTCCAGCCGACCGTATCGTTCGTCCACCGCGGCAAACATGGCAAGCACATCGCTCTCGCAACCGACGTCACCCTTGACGGCGAAAGCCTCGCCGCCATCGGCACGGATGTCGTCCACGAGCTTGGACGCAGCTTCTTCGTTCGCCGCGAAATTGACGGCGACGCGATAGCCGGCGGCCGCGCCGAGGCGCGCGACGGCAGCGCCGATGCCGCGACTTCCGCCGGTTACGAGCAAGGACTTCGCGGCCGTCATCCGCCGCCCTCCTTTTGCGCGAGCAGGATCAGAGGTCGAGAACCAGCCGTTCCGGGTCTTCCAGGCTTTCCTTGACGCGCACCAGGAAGGTCACGGCCTCCTTGCCGTCGACGATGCGGTGGTCGTAGCTGAGCGCCAGGTACATCATCGGCCGCACCACGATCTGGCCGCCGACCACGACGGGCCGCTCCTGGATCTTGTGCATGCCGAGGATACCCGACTGCGGC
>Ga0233385_1000895_pt1 | contig 13318 bp, 17 predicted proteins | sample ElkDunMinimDraft_16_FD_191543 | JGI IMG/M metagenome (GOLD analysis project Ga0233385, IMG submission 191543) | Fecal eukaryotic communites from dung pellets of Tule Elk in California, USA - Elk Dung G36 | ecosystem: Host-associated > Mammals > Digestive system > Large intestine > Fecal | place...
GACGACCACGAAGACCACCACGACCACGACAGGATCAGGAACTGCCGCGGTTCGGTCGGACTCCTCGACTCAAACGAGCGGAGGCGTGAACGCCTCTTCCTTCGCCGAGGAGTGGGGTTTTGGCCACAACAAGGATGAGGCTGGTTCGTACCAGGCTCTTGCTACTTACATGCCTGCTTTCTTTGGCGCCTTGGGGGCGCCGGTCTGATGCCTTGGCCTCCTACGTTTAGTACCGATTTTGCAATCCCTCTGGAACAGCAGCTCTCTGCCGGCATCCCTGCCGGATTGGATCCTGACGTTGCCGTGGGCACCGCGGATACTGCGTCTGGAATGGACATGGCTACCGGTCAATACGGTGTTGGAACTCTCCAGGCGTACGACAATCCTCTAGATCGCATTGAGGAGCTGGAGAAGCAGTACAAGGCCCGTCGTGACGCTCTTGCCCCTGAGGGGGCGACAGGTAGACGTCAGCAAGTGATTGACTTCGCCAAAGAGAAAATCGGCATGTGGTACGTGTGGGGCGGGGAAAGTGACAGTGAGGGCGGCTATGACTGCTCGGGGCTGCTCTGGTACGCCTTTAAGAAGGCCGGCGTGGACCTTCCCCGCGTGAGCATGGATCAGGCCCGACGCGGTAAGCGCGTCGGCTTTGGACAGCTCCAGGCGGGCGACCTGGTTGCCTGGGAGAACAATCCGCGCCAGTCAGGCGCGGACCACATTGCCCTTTACTTGGGTGACGGGATGATTCTTGAGGCTGCCCGCACGGGCACCCGTATTCGGATTCGGAAGCTTTCCTCTGCGGAACTTTCCGGCAATAGTAACGCCTGGGGCGTTAAGTTGGATTACTGATGCCTGCTAAGCCAAAGACCCAAGCCGAGTGGGCCGACTATTACGGATGGGCTCTCGCCCTCCTGAAGTCCGATAGCTCTTTGTGGAAGTTGTTCCAGGATGCCATCAAGGGCAACTTCACGGCTCAGAAGTTCGTTGCCGAACTCAAGAAAACGTCATGGTACAAAAAGAACGGGGAGAGCGCACGTAAGGCGCTCGCTCTCAAGCATACGGATCCTGAGACGTGGCGTGAACGCGTTCGCGTGATCTTTAATGAGATCCAAGCCATGGCCGGCCAGATGGGCATCAAGGCCAATTGGCAAACGTATTGGGATATGGCTGAGGATGCGTTTACTCTCGGCTGGTCCAATGCGATGCTGAAAAAGCAGCTCGCCAAGTATCTGACCACTGGCAAGAACGGCGCCTACGGAGGCGACGCCGGCGAAGCCGAGATGCAACTTCAGCAGTACGCATACTCCATGGGCATCAAGTTGGATTCCGGCACTATGCATGGCTGGCTGAAGGGGATCCTGAACGGCAGCAGAACCCTACAGGACTACAAGGGTTACATTCAGAAGATGGCTATGAGCGCCTTCCCTGGCCTCGCCGAACAGATCAAGGGAGGCATGTCCGTTAAGGACATCGCTGATCCTTACATTCAGTCGATGGGGCGAATCCTTGAGATCAACGGTGAGGCGTTGAGCTTGGATGACCAGACGGTTAGAGGCGCCTTGTCCAAGGTAGGGCAGGATGGCAAGCCTGGCACCATGCCATTGTGGGAGTTTGAAAACCAGTTGCGCAAGGATCCCCGATGGCTGAAGACGAACAACGCGAGGCAGGGCCTCAACAGCGTTGGTCGTGGCGTCCTTAAAGACTTCGGCCTGGTGAACTGACATGCCTTACATGTTCGACCCTTACACGTACGCCTACGTCTACTATCCGGAGGGGTCTCCCCCTCCGAAGTTGAAGCAGCAGGGCGGGGAATACATTGAGGGCTTCACTGACTTCTATGTGCAGAACAATCCTAATCAGCCGTACAGTCAGCAGCATCCTGGAGGTACCGGCAATGCCGTCCAGGTTGGAAACGGCAATCTGGATTCGTCTTCGGCTACCAGCTCCACCAATAGTGGAGCAGGAGGCAACGGCAATGATCAACGCAACGCAGCCGAGTATTTGACTCGGCTGTTTGAATCCTACGGTTTGGGGAGCCTCGCTCCTAAGATCCTGGAATTCGTGCAACAGGGATACGACACTGACACGATTGCTCTGATGCTCCAGGACACCGCGGAGTACAAGCAGCGGTTTGCCGCTAACGAGAAGCGTCGCGCGGCAGGTATGGCTGTCTTGTCTCCTGCGGAGTATCTGAATCTAGAGCGTTCATACCGTCAGTTGCTTTCGTCTGCGGGCCTGCCCGCAGGCTTCTATGACAGCCAAGACGATTTTACGCAGTGGATTGCCAATGACGTGTCTCCTGCTGAAATCCAGGATCGCGCCCAGATGGCGAGCACTGCCCTCTACAGCAGTGACAACCACTACTTGCAGACCTTGAGGTCGTACGGCCTGGGTGATGGCGATCTAGTCGCCTACATGCTGGACCCAAAGAAGGCGCTGCCGCTTCTCCAGAAGACGGTTAAGGCGTCGATGGTTGGCGCGGAGGCGTCGCGTAACTCGCTGGGAATCACCCAGCAGCGCGCCGAATACTTCGCAGACATGGGCGTGAGTGGAGAACAGGCGCGAAGCGCCTACCAGACCATTGGTGAGAACCTGCCTACCGCGGAGAAGCTTGGTCGCCTGGGAGGCGAGTCCTTCGGCCAGCCCGATCTAGAGGACGAGCTTCTAGGCGGTAGTGGTTTGGCGTCCGCCAAGCGGAAGCGCTTGGCCACTCAAGAGATTGGCCGCTTTGCCGGCGCATCAGGCGCAGGGGATAAGGCCCTTGCCGGCCGCACTCGCGGCGAATACTAGTTCACAAGGATATTGATCAATGTCTCACGTTTCTTCCATTAACTCCCTGACTGGCAACGTTACTGCTGCGGATGTTCTCGGCTCCGTCCCTGACGGCACCGATGAGCGTGTTGGCCTGTCCGCGGCCATGGTTGCAGGCACCATCACGGTTAGCAACGCGCTTGTCACTGCGAACACCCGAATTTTCTTGACCCCTCAGGGCACGGGTGGCACGGCAGGATCGGTGTCGGTGTCCGCCAGGACGCCCGGCGCTAGCTTTACCATCCTGTCCACTTCCAACACTGATACGCGCACGGTGGCCTACATGTTGGTGGAGCCTGCCGAGTAGCAATACCACCCTGCCTGTAAGGGCAGGGGTTTAGCGGGTTAGAGGAGTTCGGTCGTCCTCGCCTGGCTCATAACCAGGAGATCACCAGTTCAAATCTGGTACCCGCCACTGGTCCTTACCCCAATAGGCAGAGGAGCGCTCTCAAAAAGCGCATGTGTGGGTTCGAATCCCACAGGACCAACTCTTTCCCTGTTCGTCTAATCAGGTCGGACGCTGCGCTTTGGTCGCAGTAATGAAGGTTCGAATCCTTCGCAGGGAGCCCTAACGGTGATCGATCGGCCCACCGTAGTGAATGAAGCCCGACAGCGGAAGCCATCCAATGACGCCCCATCGGCGGGTGTGGTCTGCGCATTCATAGTTAATTGATTGGGAGTAAGAAGAATGAACGAGTACGACAACTGGGATTATCAGGACGATGATGATGAGGGTCCTATTGACCCGAAGTCTTTGCCTAAGCAGCTCCGCAAGGTGATTCGCGACGCCAAGGCTGCGGAGAAGGCTGCACGAGATGAGGCCGCAACCCTGCGAACGCAGGTTCGCGAGTCCGTCATTTCCGGTGTCCTGACGTCCCGGGGTGTACCCGCAAAGGTCGCCAAGCTCATTCCGGCAGACGTTGAATCGTCTGCTGAGGCAATTGATAAGTGGCTTACTGATTATCAGGATGTGTTCGGTTCTGGCCAGCCTGCGCCTGCGCAGACGACTAACCAGACCGCCGAGCCCTCCAATGGCAATGGACAGCAGTTCATTGATAACGCTGCCACTAATACCGGGCCTACGCCCGATGAGATTGCTGCCATGCAGCGCATGCAGGGAACCACTGGAACGGCGCAGCCGTTCGGGGGTCGCATGGAGGAATTGGCTTTGAAGCTTAACGACCCGTCCCTTACTGAAGAGCAGCTTGACGCCCTTATCGCTAAGGGCTCGCTGTGACCAATCTTGCGGAGTATAGGGCTCCGCCTTAATATGACTAATGCGTATACCAGTACCGATGCAAGTTCTCTCGGTACTTCTCTTATTCAGACCGCGTATGACCGCAAGGTCAGGTTTGCTTTGCGGTCGGCTCCGATGTTCCGCGCTATCGCGGATTCCAGGCCCGAACAACAGGCGATGCCCGGTTCTACCGTGGTCATGCAGTTCTATAATGACCTTTCTCCGGTCACTGCCGAATTGAATGAGCTGGTCGATCCGGACGCGGTTGGCGTTCCGAGCACTTCGAGCATTTCTATCACCATGCGTGAGTATGGAAATGTTGTGCTCAAGACTCGCAAACTGCAAATGTTCTCGCTGTCGGATGTCGATTCGGGCATCGCAAATATCCTCGCGTACAACCTTCGCGACAGCCTTGACGGCATTGTTGCGCCGATCCTGGTTGGCGGAACCAACCAGGTCCGCATTAACGCCGGCGCTTTGAAGAGTAATCTTCTGGCCGGCTCGAATTCCGGCTCTGTGGGCTCCATCGCCGCAACGGATGTGTTCTCTTCGGCCATGGTGCGTTTTGCGGTCGCGAAGCTCCGCGGCGCGAAGGTCATTCCGCGTAACGGAGATCTGTATTCCTGCTTCCTGCACCCTGACCAGTCCCATGATCTCCGCAAGGAGACTGGTGGGGCTGCTTGGCGCGACCCTCACAACCTCGGTGGGCAGGACAGTATTTGGCAGGGTAACATCGGAGTGTACGAGGGGGCATTCTTCACCGAAAGCCCTCGAATCGTTACCGCTAACGATGGATCTAGCTCCGCCAAGGTTTATCGAAGCCTTTTCTTCGGGCGTGAGGCGCTTGCTGAAGCGGTGGCGGAAGAGCCGCACACCGTGATTGGCAATGTCACCGACAAGCTTATGCGGATGCGCCCTGTAGGTTGGTACGGCGTCGTCGGGTGGAGCCGCTTCCGTGAGGCTGCGCTGATTCGTGGCGAATCCTCTTCTTCCATCGCCTAGCCCTGTCTTAGGATTACCGTCACGCGACCGGCTCTGGTCGCGTGACGGTAAGCTAGGAAGACAGGAAGTCTTGATATGTCAAGCTGCCCCGCCAGCCCGACAGGCAAGCACCGCGCCGAGCAGAACTGGCTTCAACACGACCCGGAGGACCTCGCGGACGACCCAGCCGTAGGACTGACCGGCCTCAGTGAGTACGCCGACAAGATCTGTGTGGACTGCGGTGAAATCATGGCGCGGCGGGGGCTGTATCGAAGGCCGTGACCACCTCGCATCGGATAGTCGCAAGCTCTCTCCGGCGTACGTCCTGGCCGTACGCTGATTCGTGAACCACGGGAAGAGGCGGCAGAGGGAGAGCCCCTGCCGCCTCAGACCCTCAGTCTTATACCCCTTCTACCTGTAAGGCCCTGAGATTCTTTCCCCTCGCGCGGGAAAGGGCATCAGGGCCTTTGGTGTTTCTATGACTAATGCTCTGTTCGACAAGGGTCGGGAAAAGTTTCTCCGTGGCGAGATCTCTTGGTCCTCAGATAACATCAAAGTTTACCTTGCCCGCGGCTACACCCCAGACCTTGCTGACCACGAATTTTTGTCCGATGTGACAGGCGACGGCGGTGGGTCCATTGTCGCAACGTCCGCGAACCTGACCTCTAAAACGACCGTGGCCGGCGTCGCAGACGCGGCGGACGTGACCTATCCAACGGTCGCCTCTGGCCTGGCCTGTAATCACCTGGTAATCGCGGTTGATTCCGGCACTAGTGCCACGAGTCCGCTTATCGCGGTGATCGATGAAGCGACCGGCTTGCCTATCACGCCTAATGGGGGCGATATCAGTATTCAATGGTCCTCGGACGATAATCGCATTTTCAAACTGTAGGGTTTCATGGTTGCCTTTCGGTCCGCCTCCCAGGCAACAGCCGCTAGCGGCACAAGCTTCAATCTGCCCAGGCCATCACCGGCGCCCGTCTCGGGCGATCTGCTCATCGCTTTCACTGCCGGCGATACGGGCACCACAAGCAATCTGACCCTGTCGGGCGGCTCCACCTGGAACACCTTGACCAATGGATCAGGGAGCAGCATTCAGGGTAAGGTGTTTTGGAAGATCGCAGGCGGCTCCGAGCCCACAAGTTACACAGTGGGCAAAGCGTCCGGATCCGACTCTCATGCGTCGGTCCTGTGTTTCTCAGATGCGGCTAACGTTACCCCGGTTTTCACCACCAATTATGTTAGCCAGACCGGCACTAGTATTTCCACGCCATCGGTAAACGCGCCCGGAAGCGCAGATATCGTGGTACGTATCGTTATGGCGCTCAATTACGATGGATCCATTTCGTGGAGTCCTCCGAGCGGCCATAGTGAGCGTACCGATTCGGCGTCAAATGACCTCGTTACCGGGTCGTCTGCCACACGGGCACTTTCGTCTAGCGGCGCCACGGGAACGGCGAATTTTACTGCCAGTAGCGGAAGCACCATCGGAGAGACGCTGACGGTATCGGTAATCGCTGCTGCGGGATCGTCTCCTCAAAGTCTTGCCCCTGCCTCTATCGCCTCTGCGGAGGCGTTTGGTTCGGCTCGTCTTGGCCTGGCTATCGGCCCTTCCTCCATCGCCTCGCTAGAGGCGTTCGGGGGTCTGGTCATCACCACGCCCCAGCCGCAAGCCATTACCCCCGCCTCTATTGCCTCCGGTGAGGCTTTTAGCTTGGCTAGGCTGGGATTGTTCGTCGGCCCGCATGGTATCCCCTCTGAGGAGGCTTTCGGGTCTCCGCGGCTTAGCGCGGTTATCGGCCCTTCCTCCATCGCCTCTAGCGAGGCGTTCGGGGCAACCAATGTCGCAATTGAGCAATTCATTATCCCTGCCTCCCTCGCCTCCGCGGAGGCGTTCGGAGTCGCAAGGCTCCAGCTTGGTTACCCGCAAACGATTCTTGTCCCAGCCCTCGCCTCTGGCGAGCTGGTTGAGGATCCCTCGCTGTCCCTGTTGCACGAACTCACGCTGATCAATCCCGCCATTCAGGAGACTCCTGCCGCGTGGCATCGACTGTTTGGCCGGTATGGAATTCATCGGGGAATCACGCTCCTCAAGGACGCTGATGGGGTTTGGTCGTCTGTCCGGTATCCGGCGCAGACGGAGGTTGAGGCAGCCATGAAGGTTTATCTGGGCGGACATAAACATCCTCTTACGGTCGCGGAAGCGGCTGAACTCATAGCGGCCGGCTACGGCCCATACGTATCACTGGAACGAAAATGACATGCACCGCAGGATGCCTCACGCAGGACTGCCCTTCGTGGGGCGCCTGCGTGCGAGGCAAGGCGTTGAAGATTACTTACTGCCGCTCCGCTACGAATCCACGCAATGACGCCACGGCTGAAAAGCGATGGAACAAGGAATTGGATCTGTACGCCTCCGCTAGGAGGCAGGGCATCCAACCGGAAACCACCAAGGCCAAGGACATCACTCACGCCCTACGTGAGTCCGATCGAGTAGGGGCGGCATATGGCGCTTGACCTTCAAGGCGAGTTGAACCGTCTGGCCGGCACTGACGGCATGGGCGCCGCGGGTGCGGCGAACGCATGGGCGGGCACCGATGGGCTTGAAGTCGTCGGCGCTCTCAACGCGTTGCAGCGTGACACCGATCCGGACTGGCAGGACCAGGACCTAGCCGGCGTGTGCAACGCACTCGCCGGCACCGATGGGCTTGACGCCCCTGGAGCGTTGGCGGCAATCCCGTGAACCTGAATCAAATAGCTGATCGGGTGATCAGTAATCTCCAGGGCATGACCAGAGACCAGGACGAGCGGACTTGGCTGACTGCACCTATTGACGAGATGGAAACGTCTCTGATTGTTCAAGAGCCGAAGCTTGTTTCTCAGGGCCTCGCCGAGATCGGCGATGAACTGGTGTGGATCAGCAGGGTTGACAACAACTCCGGTGCTGTGACTCTCGCCCCATTCGGGCGAGGCTACCAGTCAACGACCGCGGTTGCCCATGAGGCTAATACGGCTGTGGTCAACACTCCGAAGTTTCCTCGCAGGCAGGTGAAGGACGCCATCAATGAGGCGATCTCCGGCGTTTACCCTGACTTGTATACGGTGGACAATGTTGAGTTTCCGTTCATTGTGGCCAGGTCCACGTATGAGCTGCCTGCGGCAGCCGATCAGGTCATAGGCGTTAAGGCTAAGACGATAGGCCCAACTAAGCGTTGGGCGACGTTGACGCGATGGGATTGGAATCCTCAGGCGGACCCTGACGAGTTCCCGTCAGGCAAGAGCATTGACCTGTTTCAGGAGCCTGTTCCCGGACAGGCAATCAGGGTTACCTACATCAAACCGCCTAATGCTTTTGCGGACGACGATACGGAGTTCGCTGCCGCTACCGGTTTGAGCGCCACGGCGCAGGATTGCATCGTTTACGGGGCGTGCTTCCGCCTGGTTGGTTTGCTTGAGTCTTCTCGTTTGCAGTTGCATTCGATTGAATCTCAGCTGCGTTCTCAGCAGGTTCCTCCTGGTTCAACGCAGTCCGCTGCAAGACATTTCTTGCAGCTTTATCAGTTGGCTTTGCAGTCTGAGCAGCAGCGACTTAACCGGATCAATCCGACTAGCACTCATTTTAGGTATATTTGATGGCTCGCAACTTTTCTAATACCGCAGTCTCTACCACTCTGACGAGTGGCGTGGACAACTCCACGACCTCTATCCCTGTTGATTCTCTTTCGGGTTATCCGAGTGCTCCGTTTACTGCGATCATTGAGCCGGGAACCGCGCAGGAAGAAGTCATTGAGGTCACTGCGGTTGTTGGTACCACGCTGACCGCGACGCGTGGTGTGGACGGAACCCCAGCTCAGGCCCATGGTTTGGGTGCTGCGCTGGTGCATGGTGTGAGTGCTCGGGATTTCAGTGAGCCTGTGGCACATATGACGGACACCACCAATGTCCACGGCATCACCAATACGGCTAGCCTGGTCACCCTGACAGGGACTCAGACGTTGACCAATAAAACGTTGACGTCCCCGACGATTAACTCCCCGACCTTTTCGGGAGGGACTTTCACGAGTCCCACCCTGGTCACTCCGACCATTGCCAATTTTGTAAACGCGACTCACACTCATGAGGACGACGCTTCAGGTGGTGTTATCGGTGGTGGCGGTGGTGGCGCCAGCGTTGTTTACAAGCGCACGGGTACGGGTGACGCGAATGCGTTTCTCGATGGCGAGGCCGAAGAAGGCGACCCGCTTACTTTGGGCACCCTGACCTATTCCGTTGGGAACGCCACGTGGAGCACAGCTAACACTAATACTCGGATTGTTCTGCCGTCTGACATTGTTACCGGTTATTGGCACGTGTCCGCTGGCATACGGACGACCGGACCGAACAACCTGTTTATGAATATCCACCATCAAGATCTTGGAAATATTGCTGGCGCCATCTCCGGGGATGACAATACTTACGGCTCCGCCAGGTATCTCATGTCGGCATCCACTGACTTTTCGTCAAGCGCTTCACGCTGGATAGAACTGCGCTTCGGCTGCGCTACGGGAAGTTTTAGCTCAATCCCCTATCAGGCGTATGTTGCTCTACATCGGATCGCTTAAATGCCTGCCCCGCAAAGCTATGTAACGCTCACTCTTCCACATTCTCTCGCCAGGGTTGGCACGACCACCAATCCGTACTCTGATTTCTATAACGCGTTTGACTACGCCATTGGTGGTGTTCCTTTTCGGGCTGAGATCAGCCCAGAGAATCCGATGATTCGCAGTAGCGCGCAGTTTAAGAAGGATCAGTTTGACAATGGGGTTGAGCCAGGTGAGCAGAGTCTTACCGGCTGGTGGCTGCGATCTCAATCCTCTTGGCATCTCGGCGCAGGAATCGTTAACAGTGACGTGCGTCTGGACGAAACGGCAGAGTTTCGCTTCTTCGATTCTGAGGGAGTGAATCCGTGGGTTCGCGGCGAGATGACCCTGTTGCATGACATGGAGCTTGCCGCCTCTGGCGGTAGCTCTGTGCTGTGTGTGGGTGTCACGGGCTCCGCGGATGGGGTTCTGTACGCGGACGATGATGATTTGTATCTAGTGGACTCCGGTGGAGCCACCTCCATCACGTGGGGTGGGACGGGCACCATCTTGTCGATCGCATCGGATGGAGCCAACTGGTATGCCGCCAGTTCGGGCGGCATCTACAGCGGATCCCTCACAGGATCAACCTCGGGATCCAAGCTGTGGACGTGCACGCCCACCAGGGCGTGTATCCGATGGGTCAAGGGCAGGATCATTGCCGGCCTGGACAACGCGGTCTATGAGCTGGTTCCCCCTGTGGGGTCTGCACCTCACGCCCTGCCAACTGTCACGTACACACACCCTGTCTCAGGGTGGACGTGGGTGGATGTGTCTGATGGGCCTGAGGCCATCTATGCCATCGGCTATCACGGTGTGGACAGCAGCATCCTGCAACTGAGTCTGTCCACACAGGGTGCCCTGCCCACACTGACGCTTGCCACCAACGCAGCGGAGCTGCCTCGCGGCGAGTTGGGACGAGCCTTGTACACCTACCTTGGCCGGTATCTGTGCATCGGCACCACGAGGGGCGTACGCATCGCGCAGATCGGCGCGCAGGGAGACATCGATTATGGCCCCCTGATTTCGACCCCTGCGAGTGTGCGGGATTTCGTCGCAATCGATCACTTCATTTGGGCCGGCTACACCAACGGCTTCCAGGACGGCACCTCGGGTGCCCTGAGGATCGACCTTGCGGAGCTGCCGCAGAGCGGTAGGTATCCGTATGCGTCGGACGTGCAGACGCATACCTCAGGTGTCGTGATGGGTGTGACGACCTTCGGGCGTCAGGATCGCGTTGTCCTCGCTGTCGCGAATCAAGGGCTCTTTGTGGAGTCCGCCGATACCTATGAGACGTCGGGATCCTTCACGACTGGACGCCTGCGTTTTCACACGCTGTGGCCGAAGTTGTTCAAGCGCCTCAATATCAAGGCGGATCTCGCTGGACCTATCGCGGTCTCCACGATCGACGACCGCGGTAACGAGGTTTTCCTTGCCTCAATCTCCTCATCCTCCCAACAGGACGAGGATCTACCGATCAACTTCCCCAGCGCGCCACAGGAGTTCATCCAATTGAAGTTCACCCTTTCGGGCGATGGATCGGTTACTCCTGTGATGCGTGGCTATCAGGCCAAGGCGCTTCCGGGCGGGCCTCGCCCGCGACGGTACGTCATCCCTCTTCGCTGCTATGACAGTGAGATGGACAACCACGGCCAGAGGCAGGGGTATCAGGGGTTCGGTTTGGAGCGCCTGGCGCGCATGGAAGCGCTGGACTCCTCTGGTGAGGTTGTTCTCTTTGAAGACTTGGCTTCCAACACTGCGGAATCGGTGACGATTGAGCAGATCGAATTCAGGCAGATTGTTCCCCCGCAGTCGGGGGAACCGTGGGGTGGAATCCTCACGGTTGAGCTAAGGACGTTGAACTGATGATGGACTGGATGCCGATTGTAAGCGGCCTGATCCTGGCCGGCGCCGTTGGTTTAGGCGCCATCATTTACCGGGTTTTCACTCGCGGAATCAAAACCTATTTGCATGAGGAGATCCGTAGTCAGCTCGTTCCCAATGGGGGCAACAGCCTCGCTGACAGGGTGGATCGCCTGGAGACCGCAGTAAGCAAGCTGACGAAAACCCTTGAGGAAACGGAATGTCTGCCTGGATGTCCGGCGCGGTGCGAGCACCCGCCTACCGTGACGCGGGCCTGAGACAGGCTGACAGGTGTCTGTGGATCGCATCCGATTTGGATGAGGATTATTCGCCGGCGCTAGCCGCACGGTATTGCAACGCCACACTCAAGGGCGTGCATCTGGTCGTGGACCTGCCTACGGGTGAGGTTGCTCAGATGCTCCCCGCGGAGCGCAGAGCAACCTACCTGCCGCACGACGGCATCCAAGTGTTGGTTCTCAGACCCGTCAAAACGCCTGAGGGGCTGGAATCTCAGGCGCTTTCAGCGCTCTCCGGTGTCTTTGCTTGGGTGCGGTCTTTGGGCGTCCCAGATTTTTGGCCGCACGGCCCATCAACTCCGTTCAACCAGGCGCCTCCTGGCGCCTCTGGTCACTACGCCTTTGGAGATTTACACAATGCGCTTCGATCCGGAACCCATGCCCGTTGAGGTTGACGTCCCTGAGGGGGAGGAGGATGAGGATGAGTAAGGCCCTTGATCTCACTCTGTCGATCGGTAAGAAGCTGGTCGGCGCGTACTCGCGACCGAACAAATTCATCACCTGGTACACGACCCCACGCAACCTCTCAGGCGGATGGCTGACCGCGCCATGGTGCGCGATGTTCGCCTCGTTCGTGCTGCGGTCTGCCGGCGTCAAGGCCGGCGAGTACGCTTATTGCCCTTCATGGGTTGCCAAGTTCAAGGCTGACAAGAGGTGGGGGACTACCCCCAAAGTTGGCGCGGTGGCCTTCATGGACTGGAACCGTGACAAGGAAGCCGATCATGTCGGCATCGTCGTGAAGGTCGCGAACAAGATTCACGTCTTGGAAGGCAACACGACTGTGGGTGGCGCCAAGAATCGCGTAGCGGTGCAGGTCCGCCCCATGTCCCAAATTATGGGTTACGGCTATCCCGACTACGGGAGCGAATCGCCCGCAAAGACTCACACCGTGGCAAAGGGTGACACCCTAGCGAAGATCGCTAAGGCCAACGGGACCACTTGGCAGAAGCTCTACGAGCGCAACAAGGGTGTCATTGGGTCCGACCCTAACAAGATCCGTGCCGGCCAAGTGCTAACGCTGCCCTGACTGGCTACTCAGGGTGATGCGAGCCTCAGCCGGGGTGAGCTGTGTCAGCGTCCCAGCACTGAGGCATCCGGCGCACGAAGTGTGCCAGGCGTTACGCCTGGAATTCGTTGTCGGGCTTCTCTTCCTCGATCGCCACCGCCACCCTGCGATGCTCAATGCAAGGGTCTTCCGCTCCCTTCGGGGGAGCGCTCTCCGTAGAACATGCAGCTAGAGCGGCTATGGCCGCAATGATGAATGGGAGATGGACCGAAACACGTGACATTGATGCCCCAAAGGGTTGGCTTCATGTTGCACGGGTGCTACGGTCGTAATCCTACGCACAGCAACAAAGGCGCCACAGGGGGATAGCGGATCGCAATAAAAAAGAGGACGCCCCATATGCGGGGGGCTCATTCCCCGCGGAGCGTCCTCAGGATCAGCCGTGGAAACGGCTTATGCTCACGCGACATGAGGCAAGTGATCCGCACTCATGGTAGCGCCTGGAGGC
>Ga0233385_1000897_pt1 | contig 13301 bp, 9 predicted proteins | sample ElkDunMinimDraft_16_FD_191543 | JGI IMG/M metagenome (GOLD analysis project Ga0233385, IMG submission 191543) | Fecal eukaryotic communites from dung pellets of Tule Elk in California, USA - Elk Dung G36 | ecosystem: Host-associated > Mammals > Digestive system > Large intestine > Fecal | place...
CGGTGACGGCCTGCACCAGGGCGTCGGCGTTCGCCACGTAGTTGCCCATGGACGCCAGGATCTCCAGGGGCGACCCGGGCACCGGTGTGGGGTCCGACGGCTTCTCGCGGAACGCCGCGATGCGCGTCGGGTCGCCGGGCACCGTCTCGATGACACCGAACTGGTCGGCCATGTCGATGGGCTGGCGGATGCCCGCCACGGTGAGCTCTGCGCCCGACTCGATGTGCGCGTCGACCATCTGCGAGAAGTCCATGCGGTACACGTGGTCGGCGCCCACCACGACGACGATGTCGGGGCGCTCGTCGTCGATGATGTTCAGGCACTGGTAGATCGCGTCCGCGCTGCCCAGGTACCAGTGCTTGCCGACGCGCTGCTGCGCGGGGACCGCCGCCACGTAGTTGCCCAGCAGCGCCGACATGCGCCAGGTCTTGGAGACGTGACGGTCCAGCGAGTGGGACTTGTACTGCGTGAGGACGATCACGTGCAGGTAGTGCGAGTTGATGACGTTCGACAGGGCGAAGTCGACGAGACGGTAGATGCCGCCGAAGGGGACCGCGGGCTTCGCGCGGTGCGTCGTGAGCGGCATGAGGCGCTTGCCCTCCCCCCCGGCGAGGACGATGGCGAGGACACGCGGCGCTGGCATGGACCCAACCTAGGGCCGCGCGGTGCTCGCAGCGAGGTGCGCGGCGTCATGAGCGCTAGCGTGTCGCCCGGACGACCGGCGGCGGGCCGGTCACGACTGGAGGCACCGGTGCGCGTCGACCTGCTGACCCGCGAGTACCCACCGCACGTGTACGGGGGCGCGGGCGTCCACGTCGCCGGCCTGACGGCCGTGCTCCGCGAGCTCGTCGACGTGCGGGTGCACGCCTTCGACCAGCCCGTCGCGGAGCCCGGCACGCACGGGTACACGGTGCCCGGCTCGCTGGCCGGGGCGAACGCCGCGCTGGCCACCATGGGCGTCGACCTGGCGATCGTCGACGGCATCGGCCGGGACGCCGCCGACGGCGGCACCGACCTGGTGCACTCGCACACCTGGTACGCGAACCTCGCGGGGCACCTGGCGGCGCTGCTCTACGACGTCCCGCACGTGCTCACCGCGCACAGCCTGGAGCCCCTGCGCCCGTGGAAGGCCGAGCAGCTCGGCGGCGGCTACGCGCTGTCCTCCTGGGTGGAGCGGACCGCGTACGAGGCGGCGGACGCGGTCATCGCCGTCAGCGGTGGCATGCGGGAGGACATCCTGCGCTCGTACCCGGCGGTCGACCCCGGCCGGGTGCACGTCGTGCACAACGGCATCGACCTCGACGGGTGGCAGCGTCCCACGTCGCCGGAGGTCGTCGCCCGCGCCCGCGAGGTGGTGCAGGGCCTGGGCATCGACCCCGACCGCCCGGCGGTGGTGTTCGTCGGCCGCATCACGCGGCAGAAGGGCCTGCCGTACCTGCTGCGCGCGGTCGAGACGCTGCCGACGGACGTGCAGGTCGTGCTGTGCGCCGGTGCGCCCGACACGCCCGAGATCCTCGCCGAGGTCACGGGGTTGGTCGAGGACCTGCGCACGCGACGCTCGGGCATCGTGTGGATCGACCGGATGCTGCCGCGCGACGAGCTCGTGGCCGTCCTCGCGCACGGCACCGTGTTCGCGTGCCCGTCGGTGTACGAGCCGCTCGGCATCGTCAACCTCGAGGCCATGGCCGTGGGCCTGCCCGTGGTCGGCACCGCCACGGGCGGCATCCCCGAGGTGGTCGTCGACGGCGTCACCGGTCTGCTGGTGCCGATCGACCAGGTGCAGGACGGCACCGGGACACCGGTCGACCCGGACGCGTTCGTGGCCGACCTGGGCGCCGCGCTCGCGGACGCCGTGTCCGACGTCGGCCGGGCCGCGCAGTGGGGTGCCGCCGCGCGCCGGCGGGTCGAGGACCACTTCTCGTGGCACGCGATCGGCGAGCGGACGCTCGAGGTCTACCGCGCGGTGCTGCGGGGCTGACCCGGGCGCGGCGACGTCAGTCGCGCGTCAGCGCGGTGGCGGCGGCCGCCATCGCGCGGCGCGCGACGCGGTCGACCTCCCGCAGCGCGGTGGCCCGTTGGTCGGCCTGCCAGGTGTTCACCGCGCCCCCGTCGTCCTGCGCGGCGAGCGCCACGATGCCGCGCAGCCGTGCCGCGCTCGACAGCACCCGCAGGCGCTGCGCGTCGACCCGGCGCGGCAGCCGTCGCTCGGGCAGCGCGCCGTCGCGCACCTGGGCGATGGCGTCGGCGGCGTCGGGGCGCCACCGCTCGACCCCGAGCTGCACCAGCGCCTCCGTGGCGGTCAGCAGCCCGCGGCGCAGGTCGCGCTCGGCGTCCTCGAGCGTGCCCACCTGCGCCCACACGGCCGTCCGCCAGTCCGGCACGGCGGTGACGCGCCAGGTCACGAGGTGACCCGGTTCGAGGTCCGAGCCGAACCGCCGGACGTCCGGGACCGCGGCGAGCAGCCGGGTGCCGGCACGCAGCAGCACGCACTCGCCGGCGTCGACGGCCGGCCCCGACACCGCCGGCGGCGCGGCGACCGGCTCACCCGGGACGGGCAGCAGCGCGGCCGCCTCGTCCACGGGACGTCCGAGCCAGCGCACCCAGTCGGCCAGGGTCAGCGGCTCGCCGTCCACGTCGACCGTGTGCGGCTCGTCGTCGTGCTGGACGGCGGGCACGGCCGCGTCGGTCTCACCGCCGGACGTCAGCCACAGCGCGAGGAGGACGGACCGGGGCAGGTCGAGCGTGGCAGCCACGGCACCACGGTAGGCGCTGCGGTGCGGCCGACGTCAGCCCACGGCGTGCAGGGGTGCCGCGAGCGCGACGCCCGACCCGTCGCGGCGCTCGTCGACCGGCGGGAGGTCCACCGGCTGGCCGCCGGAGCCGGTCGCCCGCGCGGGCGCCGGTCCCACGTGGGCGAGCAGGAGGGTGTCCTCGCCCTTGAGGAACCGGTGCGAGCGCACGCCGCCCGTGGCCCGGCCCTTGCCCGGGTAGGCGGCGAACGGGGTCACCTTGGCCGAGCCGGTCTGCGTGCCGGGCAGCGCCGCGGACGACCCGGACACCGTCACGACGACCGCGTCGTCCCCGGGGCGCACGACACCGAACGCCACGACCCGCGCGCCGGCGGCGAGCTTGATGCCGGCCATCCCGCCGGCCGCGCGGCCCTGCGGGCGCACCTGGGCGCCGGGGAAGTGCAGCAGCGAGGAGTCGGACGAGACCAGCACGAGCTCGTCGTCGTCCCCCGCGAGGGCGGCACCGACGACCGCGTCGCCGTCCTTGAGGGAGATGGCCTCCCACTCGTCGCCCTTGGTCGGCACGTCGCCGGGCGTCACGCGCTTGACGACGCCCTGGACGGTCGCCAGCGCCAGCGGGGGAGCGTCGGCGCCCAGCGGGACGAGCGCGACGACGCGCTCGCCCTTGTCGAGCGTGACCGCCTCGCCCACCGGCAGCCCGCCGGACAGCGACGGCGGGCCGTCGGTCGGCGGCAGCGTGGGCAGCTCGAGGACCGACAGGCGCACCACCCGCCCCGCCGACGTCAACGCACCGACCTCGGCGCGGGCGCTGGTCGCGACGGCCGAGGCGATGACGTCGTGGCGGCTGCGGACCGAGCCGTCACCGCGTGCGGGCTCGACGTCCTCGGACGTGCGCGCCAGCAGGCCCGTGGCCGACAGCAGGGCCCAGCAGGGCGTGTCGGGGATCTCCAGCGACGCGGGTGCGCCCTTGGCCGAGGTCGGTGCGCCCGCCGCGCCGGCGAGGCTCGTCCCGCCGGCGCTCTCCAGCAGGACGGTCCGGCGCGGGGTGCCGTACGTCGCGGCGACGTCGGCCATCTCGTCCGAGGTGACGGTGCGCAGCAGGGCGTCGTCGCCGAGGATCGCCTGCAGCCGCGCGATCTCGTCGATCAGCTCGTCGCGCTCCTTCTCCAGCTCGATGCGCGAGAACTTCGTCAGCCGCCGCAGCCGCAGCTCGAGGATGTACTCCGCCTGCGGCTCCGACAGGTCGAAGACCGACCGCAGCCGACCCCGCGCGGTGTCCGCGTCGTCCGACGTGCGGATGACCTGGATGACCTCGTCGATGTCGAGGATCGCGACCAGCAGGCCCTCGACGAGGTGCAGGCGCTCCTGCCGCTTGGTCAGGCGGTACGACGTGCGGCGGCGGACGACCTCGAGGCGGTGCTCGACCCACACCCGCAGCAGGTCGACCAGCCCGAGCGTGCGCGGCTGCCCGTCCACCAGGGCGACGTTGTTGACCGAGAACGAGTCCTCCAGCGGCGTGTGCCGGTAGAGCTGCCCCAGCACCGCCTCGGGGTCGAACCCGGTCTTGACCTCGATGACCAGCCGCAGCCCGTGCGCGCGGTCCGTGAGGTCGACGACGTCGGAGATCCCGGAGAGCTTCTTGGACTGCACGCCCTCCTTGATCTTCTCGATGACCTTCTCCGGGCCCACCGTGTACGGCAGCTCGGTGACGACGATGCCCTTGCGGCGTGGCGTGACGTTCTCGATCCGCGCGGTGGCCCGCGTCCGGAACGCGCCGCGGCCGGTGCGGTACGCGTCGCGCACACCGTCGAGGCCGACGATCTTGCCGCCCGTCGGCAGGTCCGGGCCCGGGACGAACCGCATGAGGTCCTCGAGCGTGGCGTCGGGGTGGGTGACCAGGTGACGTGCCGCGGCGACGACCTCGACGAGGTTGTGCGGCGCCATGTTCGTCGCCATGCCCACCGCGATGCCGGTCGCGCCGTTGACCAGCAGGTTCGGGATGGCGGCGGGCAGCACGCCCGGCTGCTTGAGCTTGTTGTCGTAGTTGGGGACGAAGTCGACGACGTCCTCGTCGAGGCCCTGGGTCATCGCCACCGCGGCCGGCGCCATCCGGGCCTCGGTGTACCGCGAGGCCGCGGGGCCGTCGTCGAGCGACCCGAAGTTGCCGTGCCCGTCCACCAGTGGCAGGCGCAGGGAGAACGGCTGCGCCAGACGCACCATCGCGTCGTAGATCGCCGTGTCGCCGTGCGGGTGCAGCTTGCCCATGACCTCGCCGACCACGCGCGCCGACTTCACGTACGGCCGCTCGGGGCGCAGCCCCATGTCCGCCATCTGGTAGATGATCCGCCGCTGCACGGGCTTCAGGCCGTCGCGCGCGTCGGGCAGGGCACGCGAGTAGATCACCGAGTACGCGTACTCGAGGAACGACCCCTCCATCTCCGTCGTGACGTCGACGTCGACGATCCGCTCGACGAGGTCCTCGGGCGGCAGGTCGGGGGTCGCGGGGCGACGCGCCATGGGCTGGTGTGCTCCTCGGGTGCTGCGGTGCGGGTGGGGCGTGCGGGTGCCGGCGGTTCGCGCGCCACGACCATTGTCGCCGCGCCGGGTCCGTCCTCGGTGCAGCCGCGCCGCTAGCCTGGCGGCATGGCCGACGTCGTCCCCCCTGACGGGCACCCGGACCCGGCCGGTGCGCCGGGGTCCGCCGCCGCACCCTACCCGGCAGGCTGGGAGGCGGACGTCGTCCTCACGGACGGCACCACCACGCGGTTGCGCCCGATCCGCCCGGACGACGCCGACGCGCTGCAGTCGTTCCACGTCGCGCAGTCCGAGCGCTCGACGTACCTGCGGTTCTTCGCGTCGCTCGACCGGCTGCCGGAGCGCGACCTCGAGCGGCTCGTGACGGTGGACCACGTCGACCGGGTGGCCCTCGTGGCCGTGACGGGGTCGCCCGAGGCGGGCACGCCCGAGCGCATCATCGGCGTGGCGCGGTACGACGTGGTCGAGCCCGAGACCGCCGAGGTGGCCTTCAACATCGCCGACGCCCACCAGGGCAAGGGCCTGGCCTCCGTGCTGCTCGAGCACCTGGCCGCGGCGGCGCGCGAACGAGGCGTCCGGCACTTCCTCGCCGAGGTGCTGCCGCAGAACGGCCGCATGCTGGCCGTCTTCAAGGAGGCCGGGTACGAGGTGCGCCAGCGCACCGAGGACGGCGTCGTGCAGGTGACGTTCGACATCGACCCCACCGAGCGGTCGCTGGCCGTCGCCGCGGACCGGGAGCACCGGGCCGAGGCGCGCTCGATGCGCGCGCTGCTCACGGCGCGGTCGGTCGTCGTGGTGGGACCCGGACCGGAGGCGGCCGGGTCGCTGGCCGCCCGCCAGGCCGAGCGCGTCCTCGACGGGCTCGCGGACCAGGCGCGTGCCGGACGGCTGACGGTGCACGCGGTCGCCGTGGGCGCACCCGAGGGCCGGGACGGGGCGGCGGAGGTCGACGCGGACGGGGTGCACCACCACACGCGGATCGACGACGTGCCGGGGCCCGTCGAGCTCGCCGTCGTGGCGCTGCCCCCCGAGCGCGTCCTCGACGCGGCCCGCCGGCTGGGCGCGCTGGGCGTGCGCGGGCTCGTGCTGCTGTCCAGCGGGTTCGCCGAGTCGGGCCCGGAGGGGCTCGCGCGGCAGCGCCTGCTGCTGGGCGTGGCCCACGGCGCCGGCATGCGCGTGGTCGGCCCGGCCTCGTTCGGGCTGATCGCGACGCAGGACGGCACCCTGCTGGACGTGTCGCTGGCCACGCGCCCGCCGCGACCGGGGCGCGTCGGGCTGTTCTGCCAGTCGGCGCCGCTGGCCGTCACGCTGCTGGGCGCGGTCGAGCGCCGGGGCCTGGGGCTCGCCCAGCTCGTCTCGGCGGGGCACCGCGCCGACGTGTCCGGCAACGACCTCATGCAGTTCTGGGGCGAGGACGACGGCACCGACGTCGTGGCCCTGTACCTGGAGTCGATCGGCAACCCCCGCAAGTTCTCGCGCATCGCCCGCCGGCTCGCGGCGCACAAGCCGGTGGTCGTCCTCACGGCGGGCCGGTCGGGCCACGTCGCGCCCCCGGGCCACGCCGTGCGGCCGACCCGTGCGCCCCGCCGCACCCTGGAGGAGGTGCTGCGCCAGTCCGGCGTGATCCGGGTCGACAACGTCCACCAGATGCTGGACGTCGTCCAGCTGCTGGCGCACCAGCCCCTGCCGCGCGGACGACGCACCGCGGTGCTCGCGACCTCCACGGGCGTGGCCGCCCTGGTCGCGGAGGCCGCCGCCGCCGCCGGCCTGGTCGTGACCGACCGCGTCGAGCTGCTCGCCGAGGACGCGTCGCCGCACGAGGTGCACGACGCCGTGGAGCGGGTCTACGGGGACCCCGACGTGGACGTCGTGATCGTCCTGCGCATCCCGACCCTCGGGGTGCCGGACGCGGTCCTGCCCGGGGAGGTCGCCCGTGCCGCGGCCCGCACCGGCAAGTCGACGGTCGCGTGCATCCACGACCTGCACGGTGTGACGCCCGACCTGGCGGCCGCCGCCCCGGACGGTCGGGTGTGGACCGTGCCCGCGTACGCGGCACCGGAGGACGCCGCGCTCGCCCTGGGCCGGGCCGCGCGCTACGCCGCGTGGCACGCCGCCGACCGGGGACGCCCGGTGCAGCCCGCGGGCGTCGACACCCGCGCCGCGGCCCGCCTGGTGGCGCGCCTGCTGGCCGCGTCGGGCGCCACCGACGGCTCCCCGCTGCCGCTCGACCCGGCCCAGACCGCCGAGCTGCTGGCCGCCGCGGGGGTCCACGTGTGGCCCTCGGTGCGCGTGCGCGACGCGGACGAGGCGGTCGCAGCCGCCGACGCGCTGGGGTGGCCCGTCGCGGTCAAGACCACCGTGCCGGCGCTGCGGCACAGGGCCGACCTCGGCGGTGTGCGGCTCGACGTCGCCGACGCGACCGAGCTGCGCGCGGACGTCGCCGGCATCCTGGCGCTCGCGGGCGAGCACGACCCCGGACCCGGCGTGCCGCCCCTGGAGGTGCAGGCGATGGCCCCGCACGGCGTCGCGTGCGTCGTGCGGTCCACCGAGGATCCGCTGTTCGGGCCCGTCATCAGCCTGGGCGTGGCCGGGGACGCGGCCGACCTCCTCGGTGACGTGGCGTACCGGGTGCCGCCGCTGACGGACGTCGACGTCGCCGAGCTCGTGCGCACGCCGCGGGCGGCACCCCGGCTCTTCGGGTACCGGGGGCTGCCGGCCCTCGACGTGGCGGCGCTGGAGGACCTGGTCGCCCGGGTGTCCGTGCTCGCCGACGCCCTGCCCGACGTGCGGTCCCTCGAGCTCAACCCGGTGGTCGTCTCACCGCACGGTCTCGCCGTGCTCGGCGCGTACGTCACGGTGGCACCGGCCGACCGCGCCGACGCCACCCGCCGGCTGGCGCGGCCGTGAGCCCGTCCGGGGGACGTCCCTGGCGCGCCCGTCACCGCCGGACCGGCCCGCCCGCGCGGGGATGGGAGGATGGTGGCGTGCCTGCACTCTCCACCGCGCTGCGTGACGACCTGCACCGTGCCGGGTACTACCCGGAGCTCGTCGGCGAGGTCCTCGAGCTCGCCCTGGCCGGCGAGGACACCGTCGCCCACCTGGTCCACCCCGAGACGACGTTCGACGGTGCGGAGGTGCGACGGCACGTCACGGTGCTCGTGCTGACCGCGACCCGGTTCGTCGTCACCCACGTCGACGACCACCCCGCGGACTCCGAGCACCCGTCGGCCAGCGCCCAGGCGACGACCGAGGCGGTGCCGCTGCGCGAGCTGCGCTCGGTGGCCTTCACGCACGTCATGAACGACCCGCAGGAGCACCGCGCCGGCGACGGCGCCTCGGAGCTGACGCTGGCGATCGGCTGGGGTGCCGTGTCCCGCGTCGACCTGGAGCCCGCGTCGTGCGGCGACCCCCAGTGCGACGCCGACCACGGCATGAGCGGCTCGATCACCCCCGACGACGTGGTGGTGCGGGTGAGCGCCGCGGCGGAGGGACGCGAGGCGGTGCTCGCCGCGATGCGGTTCGGGCGCACGCTCTCGGCGGCGACGACCCAGCGGTGAGCGTGTCCGCGCGGGCCGGGGCCCTGCCGCACCCCGACGAGCTGGTGACCCCGGGCGACGGGCCGTCGCTGCGGCACGTGCTGCCCGCGGTGGCGGCCTCGCTGGGGGTCGACGTCGCCGACGGCGCACCCGCCCAGGCGCTGCTGGGGCTGCCGGCCGCGACCCGCGCCTGCGTGGTGCTGGTCGACGGGCTCGGCCACCTCAACCTCGCCGAGCGCGGTGGGCACGCACCGTTCCTCCGCTCGCTGCTGGCGTCCTCGCAGCCGCTGCTCAGCACGTTCCCCTCGACCACGGCGACGGCGGTCGCCGCGTTCGGCACCGGGTGCGGTCCGGGCCGCACCGCGATGCTCGGCTACACCGTGCGGGTGCCCGAGACCGGCCGCCTGGGCAACCTCGTCTCCTGGACGGACATGCCGCCCGCGGACCGCTGGCAGCCGCACCCCACCGTGTTCGAGCAGCTGGGTGCCGCCGGCGTGCGGGTCACCAGCGTCGGACCGGCCCGGTTCCAGGGCTCGGGGCTCACCGGTGCCGCCCTGCGCGGCGCGCGCTACGCGGCCGCGGAGTCGCTGGACGACCGCGTCGACGCGGTGGTGCGGGCGCTGCGCGAGCCCGGGGTGGCCTACCTGTACTGGCACGACGTCGACAAGACCGGGCACCACCACGGCTGGGGCTCCTGGCAGTGGGGCGAGGCGCTCGCGGAGCTCGACGCCGCGCTGGGGCGGCTGGCACGCTCGCTGCCCCGCGACACGCTCCTGGTCGTCACCGCCGACCACGGGATGGTCGACGTCGACCCGGCTCGTCGGCGCGACGTGGGCACGGACCCGGTGCTGGGCGACGGCGTCGCGACCGCCGGGGGAGAGCCCCGCGCGCTGCACCTGCACGTCGCCGACGGCGTCGACCCCGGTGCCGTCGCCGCCCGCTGGCGCGACGAGCTGGGCGACGACGCGGTCGTGCGCACGCGCGACGAGGCGGTCGGGGCCGGGTGGTTCGGGCCGGTGGAGCCGCGCGTGCTCCCGGTGGTCGGTGACGTGGTCGTCGCGATGACCGGGGCCGCGACGGTGGTCGACTCCCGCACGCAGACGCCGGCGTCCGTCGCCCTCGTGGGCGTGCACGGGTCGCTGACGGCCCGCGAGATGCTCGTGCCGCTGCTGGTGCACCGGTGAGCGGGCGAGCCGTGCGACGGAGAGGCTGAGCGTGGCCGAGCTGGTGTTCTTCTCGGGGACGATGGACTGCGGCAAGTCGACGCTGGCGCTGCAGATGCACCACAACCACGCCGCACGCGGCCGCGACGGGGTGCTGTTCACCCGGCAGGACCGCGCGGGCAACGCCACGATCTCCTCGCGGCTGGGTCTGCAGCGCCGGGCGGACGAGGTGGACGACACCACCGACTTCTGGGCCGAGGTCGTGACCCGGCGCACGCGCGGCCGGCCGGTCGACTACCTCATCGCCGACGAGGCGCAGTTCTACACCGCCGTCCAGGTCGAGCAGCTGGCCCGCGTCGTCGACGAGCTGTCCGTCGACGTCTACGCCTTCGGCATCACGACGGACTTCCGTGCCCGGCTGTTCCCCGGGTCGGCGCGCCTCGTCGAGCTGGCCGACCGGGTGGAGGTGCTCCAGGTCCGGGCCCTGTGCTGGTGCGGGGCGCGGGCCACCCACAACGCGCGCACCCTGGACGGCGTCATGGTCGTCGAGGGCGACCAGGTCGTCGTCGGCGACGTCGCGGGTGGGGCCGGCGAGGTGGCCTACGAGGTCCTGTGCCGCCGTCACCACGTGCGGCGCATGACCGCGCGCGTGGCCCGCGCCACCGGCCCGTCGGCGCAGACCCTGCTGTTCGACGACGACGCGGGCGACCGCCGCGGCGGCACCGCTCCCTGAGCGGGGCAGGGCTGCGTGCGGGGCCCTGGCCGAGCGGCGGGCCTCGTCCGTGCGACGGTGCCGTCGCACGGACCTCACTCCGGCTTGGCGCCGAAGACGATCTCGTCCCAGCTGGGCACCTTGGCGCGCGTGCGCCGGGAGCGTCGCTCACCGGACCCCGGTCGGGGCTCCGCGGCGTCGTCCGGGGTGGGCGTCTCCGGGGCGGGAGCCGCCGCGGGGGTCGCCGGCACCGCACCGGTCGGCGGGGAGGTCCGCTCGCCGCGGGGTGGCGTCAGCACGACCGCCTCGCGCGCGGGGTCGGCGTCCCGGGGGTGCGCGCCCGGCGCACTCGCCTCGTCGATCGTGCCGGTCACGGCCCCGTCGTCGACCGGGCCCGCCGTGAAGTCGAACGCGTGCTGCGGGCCGAAGCCCTCGAACTCCTCGTCGTCACCGTCGAGCTCCAGGGGCTGGCGCACGCCACGGCGCGTGCGCAGCTCGTCGAGCAGCACGTGCGTGGGCTCGGGCTCCTCGGGGGTCACCTCGCCCATCGCCTCGAGGTCGAACACCACGTCCCGCACGGCCGCCAGGTGCCGCCGCGCCGCGGGCTCGTCGATCTCGGTCTCGGAGAGCCAGCGCGCCTCGTCGTCGTCGGCGACGACGGCGCGTCGCACGGGGTCGTACGTCCAGCGGGCGGTGCGCGGACCGTCGTCGACGACGAACCGCGCCACGACGGTCCAGGGGCCCGTGCCCTCGCGCGCGGCGTCCCACGCCAGCGACCCGACGTCCACGCCGCGGGCCGCGAGGCGGTCCGTGACCAGGTCGCCGAGCAGGGGGGCACCCGAGTCGCGCCCGACGCGCGTGCCGCGCGCCTGCTCCGCGACGTACTCACGCTCGGCCAGGACGGGGCCCTCGTAGCGGCGCACGGACTCGACGGGCACGCCCGCGGCGTCGGCGACCTCCTGCGCGGTGGCGCCGGCCCGGATCCGCGACTGGATCTCGCGAGGGCTCAGCGACCCGGCCTGCTCGGCGCGCAGCTGCTCCAGCTGCGGCCGGTCACGGCGCACCGCCGCCCGCAGCGGGTCGTCGATGCGCAGGCGGAAGCGCTGCCCGTCGGGCGCGACGACGACGAGGTGCTCGCCGTCCTCGTGCAGACCGACCAGCTCCAGCTCACCCATACGACCTCCCCGGGCTCCAGGAGGGAGCCTGCCATCTCCGGGCCGCGAACGCGCGCACCTGCTCCGGTGCGCCGCGGCATCCGCGACGTGACGTGCGTCCCGCCGGCCGCCCGGGCCTGCGCGAGGATGGGGGTGTGACGCCCGAGCTGCTGGCCCAACCGCTGCTGGAGGTCGCCGGCGTGTTCGTCGGGGCCATGTCCGGCGCTCTGGCGGCGGTGCGCAAGCAGTTCGACATCTTCGGCATCCTCGTGCTCGCCTGGGCGGCCGGTCTCGGCGGCGGGGTGCTGCGCGACGTGCTGATCGGTGCGGTGCCGCCCGTCGGCATCAGCGACCTGCGCCTCATGGCGGCCGCGCTCGCCGGCGGGCTCGTCATGTACTTCGGCCACCCGCGGCTCGAGCGTGCCCGCCGCGTCATCAACGTCCTCGACGCCGGCGCCCTGGCGCTCTTCACGGTGGTCGGGACCATGAAGGGCCTGGAGTACGGGACCACCGCGGTAGCCGCCGTCGTGGTGGGCGTGCTCACCGGGGTCGGGGGCGGCATGCTGCGGGACCTCCTCACGGGCGAGGTGCCGGTCGTGCTGCACCACCGGCAGCTCTACGCCGTCCCCGCCCTGCTGGGGTCCGCCGCGGTGGTCGCGCTGTGGCACCTGGGATGGGCCGGCGGGGTCGGCCTCGGCGCCGTCGCCGCGGGTGTCTTCGTGCTGCGCGTCGCCGCGCTGCGGTTCCGCCTCAACGCCCCGGGACCGTGGCGGGGGAGCGGGTCCGGCGGGGCCCGCTGACGCCGTCGGCGCGGGGTGCGCGGCCGCCTGCGGCAGGATGGCGGGGTGAGCACGCCTCCCGCCGGCCCGTCCGCCACCCCGTCCACGGAACCGTCCGCGGAACCGTCCGCCCAGCTCGTCGCCGACCTCGTGGCCGTCGCCCGGCAGGTCGCCGTGGCCGCCGGCCGGCTGGTGCACGACGGCCGTCCCGAGACCGTCGGGGTGGCCGCGACCAAGTCGAGCGCCGTCGACGTCGTCACCGCCATGGACCTGGCCAGCGAGGAGCTGGTGCGTGCCGAGCTCGCCCGGCTGCGACCCGACGACGGCATCCTCGGGGAGGAGGGCGGACACGTGGCCGGCACGTCGGGTGTCACGTGGGTGGTCGACCCCATCGACGGCACCGTGAACTACCTCTACGGGCTGCCCGCGTACGCCGTGAGCGTCGCCGCGGTCCTCGGCGAGCCCGCCCCGGGCGCGTGGACCGTCCTCGCCGGCTGCGTGCACGCACCGGCGACGGGGGAGACGTGGGCCGCGGGACGCGGGCAGGGTGCCCACCTCGACGGGCGTCCGCTCGTCGTGGCTCCGGCACCGCCGCTCGACCGGTGCCTGCTCGGCACCGGGTTCGGGTACGTCGCCGAGCGGCGCCGCGCCCAGGCCCGTGTGCTGGCGGAG
>Ga0233385_1000898_pt1 | contig 13276 bp, 7 predicted proteins | sample ElkDunMinimDraft_16_FD_191543 | JGI IMG/M metagenome (GOLD analysis project Ga0233385, IMG submission 191543) | Fecal eukaryotic communites from dung pellets of Tule Elk in California, USA - Elk Dung G36 | ecosystem: Host-associated > Mammals > Digestive system > Large intestine > Fecal | place...
AGATTCCCTTGTTAATGATTTCAGCGATCTTTCGAACTGATCAGGTTTTTTTTAAAAAGTACGGCGGTTTTTTCAGAAAGATTCTTTTCAACGTCAACTATTTTTTTACTCAGAATACACCTAGCATTTATTTGTTAAAATCCATAAAGATACAACAGGCGGGCTTGGCCGGCGATACTCGGTTTGACAGGGTGGCGGCATTAGCGGCTGTTGATCCTCAAATAGATATAATAGAGAGATTTGTGGGTAAGCAACAGGTTTTGGTGGCTGGAAGTACTTGGCCGGCTGATGAATCACTGATCACCGAGCTATCAGAACACTATGCCTTTTGGAAATTTATTATTGCTCCGCATGAGGTTGATGCAGCACATATCGAGTCGATCATGTCATTGTATCCCAAAGCATTGCGGTATTCCAAATTAAAGGATTATGATAATGATGATGTCCAACTGGCACAAGTACTCATTATTGATAACATTGGTATGCTATCTTCCTTATACTATTATGCAGATGTGGCTTACATTGGTGGCGGCTTTGGCGCAGGTATACACAACACTTTGGAGGCAGCTACTTACGGCAAACCTATATTATTTGGGCCTCGATATGAGAAATTTCAAGAAGCCATAGATTTAATCGAATTGGGTGCAGCTTTCTCTTTTGGTACGAAGGAAGAACTTGCAAAAATATTTCAGGCATTGCAGCTTACTGAAAAACGAACTATAGCGGCAAATGCTGCGGGTGATTATGTGCAGCAGCGCAAAGGCGCGACGCAGATCATTATGAAGTATATAGAAACCGAAAAACTCCTTTCGTAGCTGCTTAAACAGCATTTAACTCAAAAAAAGGCGCATACCCGAAAGTATACGCCCAAACTATAATAAAAGAATCGAATATTATTGTTAATAAATTAGGACTCTACCATTCGATCGCCTGGTCCTCATCCGGTATTTGTGTGTTTAGTTTGCGTTCTAATATGAGTGATCCATTCACTACGTAATTGATATCCACATTGGGCACCATGGTATAATCAGTGTATTCATAATCAATATTGTTGATCGTGATGAATCGATGCATGAGGTATGGTCTCAATGGATCCATTTGCTCAGAGATGGTATAGCTTGCATCTTTATTCTGCTTAAATTGAATTGATGGATTATCAGCATGAAAGGTGACGCCCCCAGTTTGATTAAAAGTCGCATAGATCTTATAGTTTCCACGATCTTGTCGTTCTTCATCTATATTGCCCGCATAGAAGAATATGGTGTTTTCATCCACTACATAACTTCTGATTTCACTTTTGACGATTGGCGTTTCGTCTTCATACCCTTTCATTTGACTTTTCAGAGCTGTACCGCTATAGACCCCCGAATAGTTATTAAAAGGATTGATTCTCAAGAGAGCTTTTCTATAATGCTTACGCGGATGCGGGGTGTAGCCGTTGGTAGGATCATCTAGAATCGTCAAGGGAAGTACCCATTTGTCGACCAGATCAATATCTTTTAGTGTAAAATCAATTGTCATGAGCGTCACGTTTTCTCCATTTTTTATATTTACCGCCGGAGCAAAATTGTAGTAATTGTTATTTAGCACCCTGTAATAAAAGTCTGATCTATTTTGATAGCGTTCAAAATTCAAAACCTCCAATGTGTCGGTGTCGATTCCTACTTTGACGTTTAAATCTTTTGAATTCGTGGTAGATCCACTCACGATCAATGGAAGATTGAAAGTGGTTTTCTCATTATCTCGGTACCTGACAAATATATTTGACACTCCTTCATTGCCAAGTGGGGCTTTGAAAGAAACAAGATTAATGTATTGTTCTTCTTTCCACTCATCATTACAGGCACTAAGCAGAACGAGTGCTGAAAATATGATAAGTTGTATATAATTCTTTTTCATAATGCGTTTTCTAATCGTTATAAGTCCATCCAGGGTTTTGTGTTAAGCGGTTATTACGTTTTAGCTCGCTATGGCTTATTGGCCAAAACCACATTTTATCAGCAAATGTTGTTTTGAGCGTCCAAACAGCTACTGGATTATGGAATAAGTCTCTTTCGTTTTCATTCATTAACACGTTGCAACCATATGTAGGTAAAGCTTCTTCCACTGGTGCATCCATCCAACGACGGAGATCGTAATAGCGTTGGCCTTCACCCATTAATTCGATAAAACGTTCGCGTTTTATGGTTTTCCGTAGTTCATTTTTATTGGCATAAATGTTGGCTGGGTAATCTGGTACTCCACCTCGAATGCGTACGGGATGGATGCCGCGTTGTATTTGTACGATATCTCGTGACAAGCTGTAATTTTGGCCTCTCCAAGATGCGATTGAATGGGATCCATCCAATTCATTCAAAGCCTCCGCATAAATCAGCAAAATATCTGCATAGCGAATAGCAGGCTCCGCTTTAGGTGTAATGCGAGCGGGGAGTCCCCCTTCGTAGGTGTCGTTTTGATGGACATACTTCTTTACACCAAATCCGGTCCTTAACCAGTAGGCATTGGAGGAGTTAAACCCGTTTCCTCTCGAATTATCACGGTAGTAAAATACTTGCTGGTTTCTATTTTCAGCTTTAGTCTCATTCAATAAGGTCCAAAAACTACCATTAAACGCTACAGAAGCATAAAAACGAGGTTCGCGGTTGGCATATTGCAATGAAACACCCTCTCTCAAAGGTTTGTATCTGCCTGCATTAAAATCTGCCGCACTCACATAGCCAGTTAGGCGGTTGGAGCCATTTCCGCGACCAATTTCTTTGTCTTTACCTGGTGCGTCTTTTCCATCATTCATGTAATAGGCATCGACTAATTTTTGAGTCAAGCCATGAGTGTTCCAACCCGTAGCTGATCTTGGCAACGCATGAGCTACCATGGCCACTATTCCTTCACCCGACTGGTTGGTTCCTCTCGTGAAGATGAGTTCGGGATTGCCTGAAGGCGCGAGTGTGCCGTCAAAAACAAGGGCGTACGACCTCTCAGGGTCAATATTTGCCCATCCTTCTGGCCAGCTTTTTAATGAAAAGTTGCCATCGCTCGGAGGCACGACTGTTGCATCGTTTCCAGAGGTTTGCAACGCAGCTGTATATAATTGATACACACCTAATTCGATCACATCGCGAGCAGCAGCAGCAGCTTTGGCCCATTTCACCTCTTGGTAGTCTTGAGACAATAATCTTTTGCCTTTGTCATCCACTAATCGGGCTGCAAAATCAGAGTTATTGCCATTGGCCAATGGACTCGCTGCATAAAGCAAGGCTTTGGCACGTGTGGCCAAAGCAGCTCCGCAGGTTGGTCTAGAAGTTGCATCTTGGCCTCGCACCATGCCCAGTTTTTCCATTTCTTTGGCAGCTTGCAGCATTTCATTCGCGATGAATTCTGCACATTCTTCATACGTGCTTCGTGGTGTAGCTAAGTCGTCGTAACTATCCGTGTAGTCTAATCCTTCATCTGGCAAAATAGGGATAGGTCCATATTTGCGAAGCAACAACCAATAAAAATAAGCTCTTGCAAACCGAGCTTGTCCTCTGTAGTCTTGGATTTCATCGGCAGTCATTTCCAAATTCATGTGTATTTTATGAATAAAGGTGGAAGCATTCCTTATGCCGCGATACGATTGGGTCCAAGATCCTTGTTTATCATTCTCCGTATACAAGCCCATTTTGAACATGTTGTAAGACAATTCATTTTTGGAAGGGTCAAAGTCTCTATCGCGATCCCCATAATACATATCGTCGGCAAAGGTGTGAGGTGTATGTCCTTTACTGGCGACATCCGCATTGATGCCTACAAATTCTTCATAGATGTGTGAAAGCCATTGTTCGGAATACACTTTACTTTGAAAGACTTTCTCTTCCGTAAGTCTATCTTTAAATAAAGAGTCGGATTCTAAATAGCTTTTTTTACATGAAGAAAAGACCGTTGTGCAAAGCACAATAAATAACAAATAATATATTTTCTTTTGCATCTCTTTTCAGTTTATAAATTAACATTAACACCTAAAGTGACTGATTTAGGCAATGGGTAGTCTTCTCCTCGTGGAGTGGCCATTTCTGGATCCCAAAGTTTGAATGTAGACCAGGTCATCAAATTGTTTCCAACCAAGAAGATTCTGATGTTGTTTGTTCTGATTCTATTTGCTACACTTTTTGGTAGTGAATAACCAATATCTATAGTTTTTAGACGCATGTATTGTCCATTGCGAAGCCAAAATGTAGATTCTCTAAAATTGTTGGGATTAGGTCCAAAGCTTAGTCGAGGATAAGATGCATTAGGGTTTTCTGTCGAAGGATCACCTGATATATCAGCCGAAATCCAACGATTATCGCCCAGAGCGCCTTTCATTAACTGACCCCATTCGCCTTCGCTAAATGCATAGACAGTTTTTCCGTAAGTGAAAAAGGTGGACTTGCCTGCTCCTTGAAGGTGGAAGCTAATGTTCAATCCTTTCCAGTAGAAAGAAGATCCGAAGCCATAAATCAAATTGGGTCTGCGTGTCGCTCCGATCGCAGTACGGTCACCATCATTAATAACCCCGTCGCCATTTACATCTTTATATTTGATGTCACCAGGTTGGTAGGTGCCAAATGTTTGGGTTGGACTGTTTCTGATGTCATCATAGTCTTTGAATAATCCTAAAGCTACCAATCCTCTAGCTTGATCGACACGAAACCCTTGCTCACGCTGATAGGAATATACGTTGTTTTCCTCATCTTTCTCTAAAATCGTATTCTTGCTGTATGTGATGTTTCCGCGCGCCGTTATGTCCACTTCTCCGATCTTTTGTTTGTATTCAAATCGTCCATCAAATCCTTTCGATTTTACTATCCCTACATTTGCTCGAGGTATACTTTCTAAACCGACAATGGCAGGAAGAAAATTTCTGGACATGTAGATGTCTGTACGCTCTTCATCGAAGAGGTCAAAATTGGCTCCTATTTTGTTGTTAAACAACGAAAGGTCAAATCCTAAATTTTGCTTAGTCGCAATTTCCCAGGTGACATAAGGCGAGGCTACTTGTGAATATCTCATACCACCCAAAACCCGTGGAGCTCCTGGGTCTGCCCAATCATAGCCGCCAGTGATCGGAGAGATGCTGTATAAGTAAGGAAAACGCTCGTCGTTCATCAACCTATCGTTACCCGCTTTACCGTATGAATAACGAACTTTAAATAAATTCATCCATTCTAAGTTGTTTTTTACGAATGATTCTTCGGATATATTCCAAGCAAAGGAAATGGCTGGAAAAAAGCCGTATTGATTTCCTGGAGCAAAATTTTCCGAACCGGTGTAACCGAAGTTAAAGTCAGTGATGTATCGATTATGATAATTATAGGTAACACGTCCCGCTAAAGCTTCATTTTTACGTGAAATACCATTTTTGATATCCGCACCTAAATCTACCGTGCGCACTAAGGCATCGCGGGTAAATTTACCGACTAAGGAGATGTTGTGATTGCCAATGCTGCGGTCATAATTCAACATGACATCAATAAATTCACGTCTATTGCCAGATGCGCTGCTCTCTTGATACATCTCCCTTGGAGCAGAAACGCTCGTAAATAAGAGGTTGCCATTTTCATCACGCGCGCGTTCGGCACGCCATTGTTCAGGCCATTTTAAGCGACGTATGTTGTTGTTATTGTAAGTGTCATATCCTAATATTCCTCTTGCGCGTAAACCTTTGGTAATGAAATCAAAGTTTTGCTCGAATGTAATATCAAGATTGATGTTGTTCGCCCAATTTTCATTGTATCCCGTCTGGGTTGCAACTACCCAAGGGTTGGTTTGATTACCCGTGCCAATGGCAGGAACGTAGCCATTAGAATACGTAATCGGTGTACGAATAGGTGAATACCCAAATAGTACGCCCCAAAAATCTCCATCACCCAAACCAGGACTGTTTCTTTTGGCAAGAAAACCAGCTACACCTACTTTTAATATAGTGGATTTGGTGATGTTCATATCTGTATTTAGGCGATAGTTCCACCGTCTGTAGTTGGCGTTGGTGTTGTAATCACTTTTCAATGTTTCGTCAACATGATACATTCCACCTTCGTTGATGTAACTCCCTGACACGAAATACCGTGCTGTCGAACCCCCGCCACTCATGTTGAGGTTAGCTCGATATGACATTGCCGCGTCTTTGAGGAGTAGGTTTTGCCAATCTACATTTGGATATAAATCGGGGTCTAATCCTAATCGAAGGATTTCTAACTCTTCTGGTTGGTAAATAGGCTCAAAGTTACGTGTCGTGCGTGCCTCGTTTAGCAAACTGGCATAGGTAAAACCATCCTCAAATTCAGGCGTGATGGTTCGCGTATTGTACATCGTTTCATCTTTAATATCGATGTTTATCTTGCCTTCTTTTCCTCTTTTGGTCTTGATTAATACCACACCATTGGCGCCTCGAGAGCCATAGATGGCAGTTTCAGATGCATCTTTAAGTACAGAAAAGGATTCGATATCTTCAATGTTGATTTCATTGAAGCTGCGCTCAATGTTGTCAACGAGGACTAAGGCCGCTGAGCCGCCGCCAAAGGTTGATATACCGCGGATCCAGAATTCAGAAATATTTCTTCCTGGTTGTCCCGATTGCATCATGGCCATCACACCTGCGACATTTCCCGCTAATGCGTTAGAAAGGCTGGAGGTTGGGTTGGATTTCAAGTCGTTGACATTAACGGTGGTCACTGCTCCAGTGGCATTCAACCGTGTTCGATTACCAGTACCTGTGACGACGATTTCATCCAGTACGCTTGTGTCGTCTTCTTCAAGACTTATATTGATGACAAAGTTATCTTTTACCAATACCTCTTGTTTTTGATAACCGATATATGTAAATGTTAGTTTTTTATAACGTTCTAGTTTGATTTTATACTGTCCGTTGTTATCTGTTATGGTTCCCAATCCTGGTGCGTCTGTCACAAAGATGCTTACGCCCACTAATGGTTGTTTTTGTGCGTCTACTACGACACCTGATACTTCGACTATTTCCTGTGCTAGCGCTCCAAAGGTCACGCTAAGAAGTAATATACAGGTTAGTAAGAATTTATTCATAATTCCATTCACTAAATAGGTTTTAATATTTTTGGTTAATCTATTTCTTCTAGAGCGATTTTGCGAATGCGACGATTGGCTTGATCACCTATATAAAATGCTTGTTCTTCTTCGTTATAGGCTATTCCAGTGGGTCTGTCAAAACGTGCCTCTGTTCTTAAATCACCATCTACATAGCCCCAAGGATTCGGATTAATACTGGCGCTGCCACGTCCCGCGAAGGTAGTCACACTACCAGTCGGCGCAAGCGAGCGAACGGCGTGATTATGCATTTCAGTAAAATAAAAATCATATACATCGCTTTTACCCTCCGCTACATAATCTTGGTTTTTCACGAATACTCCTTGGTAAGGCGTGTTCAATCTTACGGTAGAGCCCACACCATCCACGTAGCCTGAGCTTCGTAGCTGTCCACATACTAAATAAGGCTGATTGAATTGTTTTTTGTCCCAGTTATAATCAATACGCAATATATAATGTCGGTTAATGACCACGATGTAAGCGTAGTTACCAGATGGGTGGATAAATGTCTTAAATTCCCATTCTGGATCATGCACCACAAAAGGATTAGTATAAGCTTTATCTCCAAGTCCTTCTGCCAAATACTTTTCTAGATCATAGCGGAAAAACTGGCCTTTTTCGTAGCTGTTGAAATACATTTCTCCATTGATAGGGTGGATGGCAGCACCATTGCATTGCCTGTATTTCGTCAAAGTTTTAGGATCCGTGAAGTTAGTTGCTCTAGATAATATTTTGGTGGAGGGATCATCTTCTCCTCCACGATCTTCCGCAATAATCATGTGTTGCCCATTTTTACTAAAATCGACACTACGCGGGCGAGAAAAACTTGATAATGTTTTGGTGACTGTACTGTCTTCAAAATTGACAAGGTAAAGGCCATTGTTACCGTCAAAAGTGACCCATAAGTGTTTTGAATTTAGGGGATCAAACCTGAAATGTGATGCGTCCCAAAAACCGCTGGCCATCTTGTTTTGATCTGGATCTTTAAATTTACCATCTTTCCAAGGCTCATCGCCACGCGTATTGCGGTAGCCCACCACGGTGGAAACCACTTTTTTGCGTAGGTAGTCGAAATTAATCTTTGACTTTCCACTCACGATCTGTGGATCTTTCCCTACGCGCACTTCGATTTCGCCACCAAATGCCTGTCTTGGCACTAAGCAATAAATCGATTCTCCTTGAGTACTTATCACGACAGCTTCTTTGCCCCCAATGAGTACAGAGATATCTTCGACATTATTCCCGAAGTTTTTACCATAAATAACTATTCTTTGTCCCATACCGCCTGTTTTAGGAAGAAAATCAGAAACTACAACAGGTTGTGAAGGGTCGAATGGGGCGGCTTCGACTGCAACAGAAGTTTCATCATTACAGCTATTGAGTGTGATGCTAAATAGCGCAATAAAAGCTGTCATCATCCAGGAATGCCACAGGTGACGACTATTCTTAATATATAAAGCTTTCATAAATTAATTGTTTAGAGTTAGGTTTATTAGGGTTCTATTGGCTTCCCTGTCAGTTTATCATAAGGCTGCAGGATGTGTAGATATCAGGGTGGACTCATTAGGCTCCGACAAAAATGTACGAGCCAAAGATGCGCAAAGCGCCATTTTTGAAATAGTAAAATCATGCTAAATCGATTTAATTAAATTGGTTATTAGTTAGTTCCAGCTTTTAGATGAAGCTCGAATTGTAAAATTATTAATATAAAAGCAATAAAAATTATACTTTCTAATCAAAAAATATCAATATCTGATTATAATAGTTTGAATTATTGATATTTTATTGCAAATCTAATTTCCTGTATGATTTCTCGTTGTGCTTATTTAGGATGCTGATCTTCTAACGAATGCACATAATCTTTGGGCGAAACCCCAAAGTGCTTTTGAAAATTACGTGTGAAGTGGGATGAAGAGTTAAAACCAACCAATGTGGATATTTCATAAATTTTAAGATCGCCATTTAATAAGTATTCAGTAGCTTTCTTTAGCCTTGAAATATTTATCAATTCGTTGGGGGAAAGATTAGAGATACTTTTAATTTTGCGATACAAAGTCGGACGACTCATATTCATTTTGTCGGCCAATAGGTCTACACACAACTTTGGGTCGGACAAATGATCGACCACCACCCGATTAATTCTTTCTAAGAACACGTGATCCGATTTGTTGGACGTGATACTGGATCTAGTCACTAAGACCGATTGGCTGTAGTGCTCATACACATGTTGGCGATTTCGAATAAGACTATTTACCTGGGCGAGAAGATGAGCTGTAGATATCGGTTTTTCGATGTATGCATCGGCCCCATAATTTAAGCTTTCGATTTTTGATTCGATATTGGACTTGTCAGTCAAAATAACAAAAGGAATGTGGCTGTAGGCGATGTCTGCTTTCAGCTCAACACAAAGAGAAAACCCATTGACATGAGGTAAATTAACATCGCTAATCACTAGATCTACAGGTTGTTTTTCTAATAGATTTAATGCCTCCTTATTGCTCAGGGCTTTGGCCACACGAAAAGTGTTTGCTAAATCACCTGCAATCATTTCTAAAATATCTTCATTGTCGTCTACAACAAGTATTGTATATCGAGTTTCTGTTAAATTGTTCATGATCGATTTTTAGAGAATTTATTATTTACGGTTTATTTATCAAATCCTTTAATCTGTATGGTGCAAGAATGTCCTTTGGTATCGATAACTTTCAGTTTATTGGTATTAGGTGTTTAATATCCAAATAAAATACAATCAAAGCAAACAAATGACATGATATATCTGAATTTGGATAATATAGCTATATGTAGCCCTGATTTTTTGCTGGTATATTTGATCATAGCCCTTAAATCCAAAAAATGAAAATTAAATCCCTTTTCCAGCAATTTATTGAAAGACTATGTTTTATAAGTTTGTTTACCCTCTGCGCTTTAGGGGTACGAGGACAGTCCGATAAATCTTATAATGTCTTATTGATCCTTGTGGATGACTTACGCCCCTCAATTGGCGCTTATGGTGACACGTTGGCTATTACGCCTCATATAGATAGCTTTGCTAAGAACGCTAATGTATTTGAACGCGCCTACAGCAATCAGGCGGTATGTATTGCTTCTAGGTACAATCTCTTACTAGGTGCCCGATCCACTTCAACTGGATTATACGACTTTGGGCGTGCGTTTCGGGATTTTTATCCACAGGCGACGACACTTCCTGAATTTTTTAAACAACAAGGATATCATACGGAAGCAATAGGTAAAGTATTTCATGTAGGACACAATACATATAATGATGAACAATCATGGTCAATACCACATTTTCACGAACGGGTGATCGAATATGCTGATAAATCTTCGAATAACATAACGCGCGAAGAAGCTTTATTTGCCAATGTTTCTTGGGGAGAAGCTAATAAATTGACTAAGGGAGCAGCCTGGGAAAAACTAGATGTAGAGGATGAGGCCTACGCCGATGGTAGGGTAGCTCGGCACGCGATGCAACGCATGACCAAGCTTAAGCTATCAGGGCAGCCTTTCTTTATGGCTGTGGGATTTGCCAGGCCGCATCTGCCATTTTCTGTACCCAAGACGTATTGGGATTTGTATGATGATCGTAATTTTGATTTTGGTGAGACCGCTGATGATCCTTTACATGCGCCGAAGTTTGCTACGAAAAGAGATGGTGAAATTTCACAATATGCAGGTATTCCGCTGGCCAAAGAGGTGCATCCTTTTCCAGATTCATTGACTTCCAAGCTTCGGCATGGCTACTATGCAGGCGTATCGTATGTGGATACGCAGATCGGAAAGGTTTTAAATAAGCTTCGTGAAGAAGGACTCGACAAGAATACCATTGTTGTGCTGTGGGGAGATCATGGTTATTTGCTGGGCGAAATGGGGATGTGGACTAAGCATGTCAATTATGAATTGGCCAATCGAATTCCACTTATAATCTATCATCCTGATCATGTAAGCGGAAAACTCAGCCAAGCCATGGTCGAGACTGTTGATATTTTCCCCACTTTGGTGGAGTTATGTGGTTTTGATGCGCTACAGGTCCAACAACCTATAGATGGAAGTAGCCTTCAGCCTATAATTAAGAATCAAGGAATGGAGACGAAAGATCATGTGTATCATTGTTTTCCTCGAGATGGCAGACTTGGAGAGGCGATAAGGACAAAAGATTATAGATTGATTAGATGGTCTCCAATGAGTGGCAAAGGAGAAATTGTATACGAACTATACGATTATAAAAATGGGCTAGTGGAAAAAGAAAATTGTTGGCGACCAGATCATCCCGCTTTTCTAACATTGAAAGCCATATTGGACACTTATCCTGCACCATTAGCGATGCGCCCAGCTAGCGCTCCACGTCGATAGTCATTAAGATTTATGATTATCATGAAGAAAAAACAATTCGGAAGCAATGTGATCCGCCATTAATTTACCTTTCGGTGTGGCGCGTATTATATTGTTTTCGATAAATTCTAATTCTTCATTAGTAAGAAAAATTTGGGATTCTTTGCTAATATGACGGGCGTAATCATAACCAAATTCTTGCTCAACCTTTTGTAAATCAATTCCCCACATCGTACGAATGGAAGTCATGACATATTCGTTGAATTGATCTTCTTTTGTCAATGTTTCAATTTCTTGGAATGCAGCATTATCGGTAATAGCTGCAATATATTTAGCATTATTGGCAATATTCCACGAGCGACTATATCCATTAAAGGAATGTGCCGAAGGACCTATTCCCAAATAATGTTTTCCTTTCCAATAATTCGTATTGTGCTTTGCATACCTGCCCTTCTTGGCAAAATTAGATATTTCGTAATGCTCAAAACCATTGGATGTCAATGTTTCGATCAGCATCAGCATCTGTTCTGCACTTTGTGCATCACTCATTGCAGGAGTTTTTCCTTCTTTCACAAAATGCGCCAACGCTGTCTTCTTTTCGACGGTCATGGAATACGATGAAATATGTGGAATATCCAGGTCAAGTAATTTCTGCATATTGGATTTCCATTTCTCATCTGTCAACAAGGGATATCCATATATCAAATCACAAGTAATATTTTCGAAACCTGCATCTTGTACACGCTTAATCGAAGAATCCGCTTCTTGCGCATTATGCGCGCGATTCATCCAGCGTAAATCTTCTTCGTAGAAAGATTGTATGCCTATAGAAAAACGATTGATGGGTGTGTTACGTAACGCTTTTACTTTATCCCCCGTCAGATCATCTGGGTTGGCTTCCAGCGTAATCTCCGCATCTGAAGAGATTTCAAAATGCTTTTCCACGGTCCCAATAAGCTGTAATATATCTTCAGCATCCAAAATAGATGGTGTACCACCTCCAAAGTAAATACTCCGCACCTTTTTATCTTCCAAATAATGTGCTCGCTTCACAATCTCCTGTTGCATTGCCGCTAACATATCTTCTTTGTACTTCAAAGAAGTGCTAAAATGAAAATCACAATAATGACAAGCTTGCTTACAGAAAGGAATGTGAAAATAAATCATGGGTGCCTGCTGAATTTTTATGAGGCAAAGGTAAACAATTAGCAATTACAAAAAATTATATAGAATTACTATGCCCTTGAGAATATCTTTTAAGATGCATTTTTAATACTCTCGACGGTTGAAAGTTCATTCGAAGGCAGATTGATTAATCATACATTATTTTTCTCGTGCTATATATGCTTTTTCTAAAATATTATTATGTATTGCTACTAAATCTTGGTTGCTTTTCGCAATTTTTCAATTTTCTCGACCTTGTACACCTGTTACAGTTGGTCTATTGTATTCCAAACCTACTACTACTACTACTATTCCTTCATTAGATATATCTATATTATCTCTCATCGTGAATGCTCGTATTGCTATAGCTGGAGTTCCTACATTCGAGTGGAAATAGATTTGGAAAAAATACCTGACATGGATAAACACTTTGGTAATTGCGGTTGAATAGATGCGCTGTTCATTCAACTTTTGTAGCAGTGGATTTTATAAGTGGTTGTAAACAGCGGAATTGTCAGCCCTAATAAAAAAAGGAATTTTAAGATAGTTACAAGGTTTATGTGAATTCCATAATTACACAAGAATTCAAAAGGAAACAAAAATTGATGTCCAGATTATAAATAGTCCGCATGATGAAGAATTTAAACTAAAGAATTAAGAGCCGTAAGAAATATATATCGACCAC
>Ga0233385_1000899_pt1 | contig 13273 bp, 14 predicted proteins | sample ElkDunMinimDraft_16_FD_191543 | JGI IMG/M metagenome (GOLD analysis project Ga0233385, IMG submission 191543) | Fecal eukaryotic communites from dung pellets of Tule Elk in California, USA - Elk Dung G36 | ecosystem: Host-associated > Mammals > Digestive system > Large intestine > Fecal | place...
GAGCTGACCGACGCGCAGTGGACCCGCCTGCTCGGGTTCGGCACCCCCGAGACGGTGCAGGCGGGTGACTACGTCTTCCGGTCGGGCGACCCCGGCTACGACCTCATCCTCGTCGAGGACGGCGAGGTCGAGATCGTCCGCGACTCGCTGTTCTGGATCCCGGAGTCCGTCATCGGCGTGCTGGGCCCGCGCTCGTTCGCGGGCGAGCTGGGGCTGCTCAACGGGCAGGGGGCGTTCCTGTCGGCGCGCGTGACCCAGGACGGCCACGTCCGGCGGGTCCCGCGCACGGAGCTGCGCCGGCTCATGGCCGAGGACGACGAGCTTTGCGACCTGCTGCTGCACGCCCTGTGGGCGCGGCACGAGGCGCTGCGCCGCGGACCGGCCGCGCTCACGCTCAAGTTCGTCGGATCTCCGGCGTCGAAGGACTTCCTGGCGCTGCGGCGGTTCGCCGAGCGGCTCGACCTGGTGCACACGGCCGTCGAGCTGCCCGTGGGCGGGCACGGCGTGCGGGGGCACGAGGTCGACGCGGACGACCTGCCCATCGCGTACATCCAGGGTGAGCCGATCGTGCGCGCGACACCGGGGGCGGTGGCCGACCGGCTGGGCCTGAGCTACAGCGCCGACGCCGAGGAGGTCGTGGACCTGGTCGTGATCGGCGGCGGTCCCGCGGGCCTCGCGGCCGCGATCTACGGTGCCTCCGAAGGGCTGAGCACCGTGCTGCTCGACGCGATCGCACCGGGCGGCCAGGCGGCCGCGACGTCGCGGATCGAGAACTTCCTCGGCTTCCCGTTCGGCGTCAGCGGCGGCGAGCTCATCGGCCAGGCGTCGCTCCAGGCACTCAAGTTCGGCGTCCGGGTGTACGCGCCGTGCGAGGCGGTCGAGCTCCGGCCCGACGGCGAGCACCTCGACGTCGCGCTCGCCGACGGCCGCCTGGTCCGTGCGCGCAGCGCGATCGTGACGTCGGGCGCGGCGTACCGCACGCTCAACCTGGACCGGTGGTCGGACTTCGAGGGTGCCGGCATCTACTACGCCGCGACGCCGCTCGAGCTGCGTCAGGTCGCCGAGTCACCGGTCGTGGTGGTCGGCGGCGCGAACTCGGCGGGGCAGGCGTCGCTCTACCTCGCGGCGCACGGCTGCCCCGTGGAGCTCGTCGTGCGCGGCTCGGACCTGTCGAGCCGCATGTCGTCCTACCTGGTCGGGCGCCTGCTCGAGGAGCCCCGGGTCCGGATCCACACGCAGTCCGAGGTGGTCGGGCTCGACGGCGGCACGTCGCTCGAGCAGGTCCGGATCGACAGCGTCGGGGACGTCGACGCACGCGGCCTGTTCTGCTTCATCGGCGCCGAGCCGGCTACCACCTGGCTCTCGACGCTCGACAAGGACCGCGACGGGTTCCTGCGCACCGGCACCGACATCGCCGCCGGAGCGCTCGGCCAGCCGTGGCGGGTGCTCGGCCGCGAGCCGTTTCCGTTCGAGACGTCGGTCCCGCGCGTCTTCGCCGCCGGCGACGTCCGGCGCGGCTCGATGAAGCGCGTCGCCGCCGCGGTGGGCGAGGGCTCGAGCGCGGTCGCGTCGGTGCACCGCGCGCTCGCGGGGTAGCCGCTGCGCTCGTGGCTCGTCAGCTCGCGTGGCGGAACGTGGCCCGGTAGTCGACGGGCGGCACGCCGACGACCCTGCGGAAGTGGTGCCGCAGCAGGGGAGCGGTGCCGAAGCCCGTGCGCCGGGCGACCTCCTCGACGTCGAGCGTGGTCTCCTCGAGCAGGGTGCGGGCGTGCTGCACGCGCTGCGTCGTGAGCCACTGCATGGGCGTGGTGCCGGTCTGCGCGGCGAACGTGCGGGCGAAGGTGCGCTCGGACATGTTCGCGCGACGGGCCAGCTCGCGGACCGTGTGCGGCGCGTCGAGGTTCTCGGTCATGAACGTGAGCGTCTCGACGAGCGGGTCGTCGTCGGCGCACCGGGGCACCGGCTGCGGGATGAACTGCCGCTGGCCGCCGTCGCGCTGCGGCGGCACGACCATGCGCCGCGCGATCACGTTGGCCACCGCACCGCCGAGCTCGCGGCGCACGAGGTGCAGGCAGGCGTCGATGCCCGCGGCCGTCCCCGCGCCCGTGATGATGTCGCCGTCGTCGACGAACAGCACGTCGGCGTCCACGATGGCGTCGGGAAAGCGGCGCTGCAGCGCGTCGGTGTACATCCAGTGGGTCGTCACGTGGCGGCCGTCGAGCAGCCCTGCTGCCCCGAGGATGAACGCCCCGGAGCAGACGCTCAGCAGCATCGCGCCGCGCGCGTACGCGGTGCGGACGGTCTCGAGGATCTCGGGCGGGTACTCGTCCTGGACGAGGACCGCGGGCAGCACCAGCAGGTCGACGTCGAGCGCCGCGTCGAGGCCGTAGTCCGGGACCAGGGTGGTGCCGATCTTCATGCGGACCGGTTGGCCCGCCTCGGGTCCGCACACCCGGAAGTCGAAGTTGGGGATGCCGTCGGCGGTGCGGTCGAGGCCGAAGACCTCGCACACCAGGCCGAACTCGAAGGGGGCGAGGCCGTCCATGACGACCGCGGCGACGGTACGGATCATGGGGCGACCGTACGCTCGTGGCGGGATGTTGTCGAGAGGTGGCGTTTCTGCCACTGGTCGGTCACGAGTGCCGGGAGAAGCATGGAGGCATGGACATCATCCTGGAGATCGTGGTCACCGCCGTGACGGTTCTGGCGCTGGTAGCGCCCCTCGTCGCGCTTGTCGCGCACCACCGGACGAAGAGCCCGTACGACCCCTGGGTTCCCGCGGGGAACGGCTCCTGGCGGGACGGCGAGCCCGACCCTCGGCTCTGATCGGTGGGGGCCCCGGTGGAGGCCCGGCACCCCGGTGTGTCGCGGTGACCGTGTCAGCGGCGCGACCTACCGTGACTCACATGAGCACCACGACGAGCAGCCCCGCGGACGACCTCATCCTCACCGCCGACGACGTCCTCGCCGACGTCCGCAGCACCGCCCGGGCGATGATCCGCGGCGGGTTCCGCTCGTTCGACGAGGTGCTGTCCCGCGCGCTCGAGCTCGCCGCCCTGGCCGACGACCCGCCGCGCGCGGGCACCGTCGAGCGGGTCGTGCGGCAGGAGTGGGACGCCATCGCGGCGGCGCTGGCCGGGACGTCTCAGGGCCGTGCCGAGACCGACGACGTCCGCGTGGAGCGGGCGTTCGCCGCGCTCGAGCGCGAGGGCGTCGTCGCGCGGCTCGGCTGGTCGTGCTGTGTCGAGTGCGGCGAGCAGGAGCTGCGCAGCGAGCTCGCCCACGACGGCGCGTACGCGTTCGTCACCGGGCCCGACGCCGAGCGGATCGCCGCCGGCACCATGGTCGTGCGGTGCAGCTCGGCCGCCGTCGCCCGGAACGTCGTCGGGGCGATGGACGCCCAGGGCCTCGACGCGCACGACGACGACGCGACCGTCGTCGTGCGCATCACCGCGTGGGCCCGGCGCCTGCCGGGCGCTGCCTGAGTCGCCTGTCTGACTGAGGCCGGGCCGCGTCAGATCCGCGAGTCGGCGTGCTCCTCGTACACCGAGGCGTCCAGGACGCCGTCGGGGTGGACGCGCGACGGCGCGATCTCGCTCATGGCACGGCCCGCGGAGGCGAGCGTGCTCGTGTCCGCGGGCACGCCGCCGCCGAGGCTCGGCATCATGGCGTCGAGCGTGGGCCGCCAGGCGCCGATCTCGGAGGGGAAGCACCGCTCGAGCACGTCGACCATCGCCGAGACGGCCGTCGAGGCACCGGGCGACGCGCCCAGCAGGCCTGCGATGGAGCCATCGGCCGCGGCCACGACCTCGGTGCCGAACTCGAGCACGCCCTTGCCGGACGCGTCCTTCTTGATCACCTGCACGCGCTGACCGGCGGTGATCCGCTCCCAGTCCTTGGGGTGGGCGGTCGGCATGAAGGTCTGCAGCGTGTGGAACTTCGTCTCGGGCGCGGCCACGACCTGACCCACGAGGTACTGCGTGAGGTCGATGTTCTTGAGGCCCGCGCCGACCATCGAGCCGAGGTTGTCGGCACGCAGCGACGTGACCAGGCCCAGGTACTTGCCCTTCTTGAGGTACTTGGGGCTGAAGCCCGCGTACGGGCCGAACATGAGGTACGACTTGCCGTCGACGACGCGGGTGTCGAGGTGCGGGACCGACATGGGCGGCGCGCCGACGTCGGCCTTGCCGTAGACCTTGGCCTGGTGCTGGGCGACCAGCTCGGGGTTCGACGTGCGCAGGAACTCGCCCGAGATGGGGAAGCCGCCGAAGCCCTTGATCTCCGGGATGCCGGCCGACTGCAGGAGCGGCAGCGCGCCGCCACCGGCGCCGACGAAGACGAAGCGGGCCGTGACGGTGCTCGTGCGGCGCTCGGCATTCCAGGACCGGTCCTTGACCTTGAGCCGCCAGCGGCCGTCCTTGGTGCGCTTGAGGCTCTTGACCTCGTGCTCGAGGCGCAGGTCGGCGCCGCCCCGGACGAGACCCGCGATGAGCTGACGGGTGAGCGCCCCGAAGTCGATGTCGGTGCCCGCGGTCGAACGGGTCGCCGCGAGCGGTTCCTTCGAGTCGCGCTCGGCGGTGAGCAGCGGCGCCCACTGCGAGATGACGGCCGGGTTGGTCGTGAACTCGAGGTCGCGGAAGAGCGGGTGCGCGCTCAGCGCCTGGTGGCGCCGGCGCAGGTACTCGACGTTCTTCTCGCCCCGCACGAACGTCATGTGCGGCGTGCGGCTGATGAACGACGTGTCGGTCAGGCGGCCGGTCGCGAACAGGTGGTGCCACAGCTCGCGCGACACCTCGAACTGCTCGTTGATCTTCACCGCCTTGGTGATGTCGACCGTGCCGTCCGGGCGCTCGGGGGTGTAGTTGAGCTCGCACAGCGCCGCGTGGCCCGTACCCGCGTTGTTCCACGGGTTGGAGGACTCCTGCGCCACGTCGTCGAGCCGCTCGTAGATGCGGATCGACCACGTCGGCTCGAGCTGCTGGATCAGCGTGCCGAGCGTCGCACTCATGATGCCGCCGCCGATGAGGACGACGTCGACCGCGTCCTTGCCCGCGGGTCGAGCGCCCTCAGAAGCCGTTGAAGTCGAAGTCACCCGGGCATCGTAAGCCGCGCGTGAAAATTGTCACAAAGAATGAGAGGAAGGTCACAGGCGCCTGTGACCTGCAGTGATGCGGGTCACATCAGCGCCCGGGAGCACCCGCCGCGGGCCAGGGACCAAGCTCGGGCAACGGCACCTCGACGCCGTCGCGCCGTGCCGCCACGGGGCCGTCCGGCCGGCGTCCGGCGAGCCACGCCGTGACGTCGGTCGGAGCCCCGACCAGCTCGAGATCCGCCGCGTCGTCCGGGAGCCGCACCGCGAGGAACTCGCGCAGGTGGTCCAGGAGCGCGGCGTCCCACGTGCCCGCCCCGATGCCGACGCGGGCGTCGACCGCGTGGATCCGGACCTCGCGCCACCACGCGAGCAGCGCGTCGGCGACCACGCCGTCGCGGTACTCGACGGGCGCGGACCACAGCGGTGACCCGGGCTCGGGCCACGCCGACCGGAGCCGCTCGCGCACGGTCTCGAGCTCGGCCACGTGCTCGGTCATCGTGCGCCTCGACCCGGCCTCGATCGCGGCGTCCCGGCCCGGCCGCCCGCCGTCGTACGGCGTGATGGTCTCGCCGCGCGCGGCGTACTCGGCCTGCCGCGCGAGCGCCCGGCCGACCCCGTCCACGTGCGCGAGCACGTGACCGCGCGTCCAGCCGGGCAGCGCCGAGGCGCCGACGCCCTTGCCGTCGGGCAGCTCCCGGACGGCGGCGATCAGCGCGCCCAGGGCGCGGTCCGAGTCGTCCACGGCATGCGAGATCAGCTCGGGTGTCACGGCCACAGCAGGCTCCTCTCCCAGGACTCACCGTCGGCGCGGTAGCGCAGACGGACGTGCTCGCGTGACTCGCTGGCCTGCCAGAACTCCACATCGACGGGCGCCAGCGCCCACGCGGTCCAGCCTGGCACCACCAGGTCCGGGTCGCGACGGACGGCGTCGAGGGCGCGCGTGACCTCGGCGTCGTACTCGGCGCGCGAGCCGAGCGGCCGGCTCTGGCGCCCGACGAGTCCCGCCGCGCGGGACCCTTCGGGGCGGGCGCGGAAGTCGGCCTCGCTCACCTCGGGGTCGGCCGTGACGTTGCCCTCGATGCGCACCTGCCGGCCGACCGCGGGCCAGAAGAACGTCATCGCCGCCTGCGGGTTGACCGCGAGGTCGCGGCCCTTGGGGCTGTCGGCGTGCCCGGCGAACCACCAGCCGTCGTCGGTCACGTCCTTGAGCACGAGCGTGCGCGCGTGCACCCGCCCGGCGGCGTCAGCCGTGGAGAGCGTCATGGCGTGCGGCGCCGCGACGCCCGCCGCGACGACGTCGTCGAACCACGTCGTGAACAGCTGCTGCGGCGTGGCGGGTGCCGAGCCGAGGTTCTCGAGGTCGATGCCGAACGCGGGCAGGTCGGGCGGGAAGCTCGGCGTGGACCGCAGCCGGTCGCGGAAGGTGGTCATGCGGCGGACGCCTCTCGGTCGGTCGTGGTCAGGAGCGCGGTCATGCCGCGGACGGCGGCCCGCAGGGCCTCGGGGTCGCCCGTCGCGCGCGCGAGGACGTAGCCGCCCTGCACGACGGCGACGACGGTGTGGGCGCGGTCGCGCGCGACGTCGTCGGCCAGCCCGTCCTCGACGAGCACGCGCCGGACGGCGTCGAGCAGCCGCGTGAAGTAGATGCCCACGACCGCGTGGACGCCGTCGTCGTCCATGACGGCCTGGTCGCTCGTCAGCCGGCCCACGCGGCAGCCCGCGAGCGCGTCGCGCGGCTTGCCGAGGTAGGCGACGATGCGCTCGAGCGCGGGCGCGTCGGACGCGAGCGTGTGCATGGCCGATGTGAGCGCCTCGTCGACCGTGGCGCCCACGGCCGCGAGCGTGAGGTCGTGCTTGGTGGGGAAGTGGTGGTAGAGGCTGCCCTGGCCCACGCCGCTGGCCGTCAGGACGTCCCGGGGGCTGGTCGCGCTCACGCCTCGGGCGGCGAAAAGCTCCTGGGCGGTGCGGGTCAACCGGGTGCGTGCGTCGTCAGCCATCGCATCACCATACCTACCTATAGGTATGGTGCCAAGGTTCAGCCGTCCGTGCCGACAGCCCGGCAGCCCGACCGACGGCGTCAGAAGTTGTCCCGGACGTGCACGTCACGTCCGCGCCACAGCGCGTCCCAGAGCGCGTCGTGCGTCGTCGGCCCCGCGAGGCGTCCGGCCAGGCGCAGGTTCGCGGCCGACATCGCGCCCGCGTACGACGCCGCGAGACCTCCCGAGGTGAAGGTGAGCCGGTCGGTGGCGGGGTCCGCCGGCGCGGCGGCGTCCGGCTCGGCGTGAGCCTTGCCGTCGGCGACGACGAGCGTCCACGCACCCTCGATGTCGGGCGTACGCGGGTCGACGACGGCGAACGGGATGCGGGCCGTGACCGGCGGCACGTGCGCGGCCGCGACCGCGCCGGGCACGTCGAGGATGCGCAGCATGTAGAGGTGGGTCGAGGCCGTGGTCGCCACGTGGTCGGGGATCGCGAGCCGGGCCGGGTCGACGCCCGTCCAGCCGCCCGACGTCGAGATCTGGACGTCGCCGACGACCGACATGAACGACCCGAGCGTGCGCCACAGCACCCGTGCGGCGTCCGGGGTCAGGGCGACCAGGTCGTCCACCTCGACGGCGTTCGACCGGTCGTCTCCCGGGCCGCGCTTCCAGCTCGCGAAGCCGAGCACCTCGTCGTCGGGGCCGAGGGCGACCGTGACGCCCGTGTAGTCGGCACCTGGCCCGAACATGTCGTCGACGAGCAGCGCGAACGGCTCCTCGGCACGGGTCAGCGGGCCGTTCTGGGCCGCGGCCCAGGTCTCGTACACCCGCAGGATCTCGGGCAGGTCGGCGGCCGTGGCGCGGCGGGCGCGGACCGGGCCGCCGGGCAGGCTCACCCTCGCGAGCGTCGGCATCGGTATGCGCACGTCGTGGAACGAGCCGATCGCCTCGTAACCGAGGCCGTGGTAGATGCCCATCGAGGAGGCGAACAACGTCGAGATGACCTCGCCGTGCTCGCGCGCGTCCGCCAGGACGGCGTCGAACAGCGGGCGCAGCACCCCGCTGCCGCGGCGCTCGGCCGCGACCGTCACGCCCGCCATGCCGGCCGTCGGGACGCGCGAGCCGTGGAACCACGAGGTGAACTCGCGCACGAGCGCCTTGCCCACCAGCTCGCCGTCGTCGTACGCGCCCCAGGCCCGCATGTTCTTGGGCGGCCAGCTCGCCGGGTCGATGCCGCCCGGCGGCACCGGGCGCACGCCGAACGCTTCCATGCCGAGCTGGCGGGACGCCACGGCGTCCTCGACGGGGATGGGCCGCAGGTCGATGCTCACCCGGCGAGGCTAGCGAGGTTCGCGGGGTGGGTCGCCGGGATTCTCAGGCGCGGTCCCTGCCCGGCCGGCGAGGTCGAGCTGCATGCGCAGGACGTCGTGCCACGCGCCGAGCTTCCAGCCGACCCGGCGCAGCGTCCCGATCTCGTCGAACCCGAGCGCGCGGTGCACCCCGACGCTCGCGTCGTTGGGCAGCGCGATGCCGGCGATCGCGCGCAGGTAGCCGCGCTCGGCGAGCCGGTCGAGCAGCGCGGTGTACAGCGTCCGGCCGAGCCCGGACCGGCGCGGACCGTCGGGTGCGAGGTACACGGTCGTCTCGACCGTCCACCGGTAGGCCTCGCGCGGCGAGTAGGGCGCCCCGTACGCGTAGCCGACGACGGCGCCGTCCGGCGCCTCGGCGACCAGCCATGCGTGCGACGTCGCGGACGCGGCGATGCGCCGCGCCAGCTCCTCGGGCGTCGGCGGCTCGGCCTCGAAGCTGATGACGGTACCGGTGACGTACGGCGCGTAGATCGCCGCGCACGCGCGGGCGTCGTCGGCCAGCCCTGAGGCGTCGAGCCGGGCGGGTCGGACGGTCACGGCGGTGGTCACGCTCACCCGCCGAACATAGCGACCCGGGGCGCGCGGGCACCATGGGGCGTGGAACGATCCCGGGCATGACCGACGTGCAGAACCTCCTGGGCGCACTCGCCGCGATCGACGAGCACTGGCAGCCGCACCGCGTCACGAGCCTCAACGACTACGACATCAAGGTCGTCAAGGTGCTCGGCGAGTTCGTGTGGCACTCCCACCCCGAGACGGACGAGCTCTTCCTCGTGCTCTCCGGCCGGCTCACGATCCAGCTGCGCGACGGCGACGTGGAGCTCGGGCCGAACGACGTGTTCGTCGTGCCGCAGGGCGTCGAGCACTGCCCGCGTGCCGAGGTCGAGACCTCGGTCGTGCTCATCGAGCCGAAGGGGACCGTGAACACCGGGGACGCGGGTGGGCCGATGACGTCGGCGCTGCGCGAGCTGCCGGGCGCGCAGTGAGGCCAAGGCTCACAGCGGCAGCTTGAAGCCTTCGTGCGACTGTGCGTAGCCCAGGGAGCGGTAGAAGCGGTGGGCGTCCGGGCGCTGCTTGTCCGAGGTGAGCTGGGCGAGCCCGCAGCCGCGCTCGCGGCCGCGGGCGTGGGCGTGCTCCATGAGCCGGCGTCCGATGCCCTGGCCGCGCAGCCGCGTGTCGACCCGCACGGCCTCGACCTGGAGGCGGGTGGCGCCGTTGCGGGCGATGCCGGGGATGAACGTGAGCTGCATGACGCCGACCACCTCGCCGTCGAGCTCGGCGACCACGAGCTCGTCGTTCGGGCTGGCCGCGATCGCCTCGAACCCGGCCACGTGCGCGGGCCCGAACGTCCCCGTGCGGCCGGACGCCACGGCGTCGTCCGCGATGAGGTGGACGATGCGCTCGAGATCCGCGCGGCGCGCGTCGCGGAAGGTGAGGTCGGGCGTCGTGTCAGCGTTCGTCACGGCTGCGGACGCTAGCAGGGGTGCCGGCCGGGGTGAGGACGACGACCGGGATGATGCGACCGGTGCGGGACTGGTGCTCGAGGAAGAACCGGTAGCCCGTCGTGATGCTGCTCCACAGGCGTTCTCGCTCGTCGCCCGCCGCGGGTTCCGCGACGGCCTCGACGACGTCGTCGCCCACCTCGACGGTCACGTGCGGGTCTGCGAGGAGGTTGTGGAACCAGTCGGGATGCCGTTCGGCGCCGTCGTTGGACGCGATGACCACCAGCCGGTCGCCGTCGCGCACGAACATCATCGGCGTGGTGCGGCGCTCACCCGTGCGTCGTCCGGTGGTGGTGAGCAGCAGCAGACGGTCGCGGTGCATACCGGGGATCTCGCCCCCGGCGCGGAACTGGGCGATCACCTGGCGGTTGAGCTCGGTGTAGTCCACCGCCTCATCGTGCCGCGCCGCCTGGGAATCCGCCTCGGCACGGGATGCGATCGGGTGTGCGGGATCACCAGAACGGCGGTGGGGGGCCGTGGTGGATGGTCGCGACCGGTCGGGCCGCCGGAGCGGTGCGGTGCGTGCGCCCGGTGGGGGAGGTCCACTCCAGGACGCCACCGAGCCCGGCCGCGTCGTCCGCCGGTGCGGCGACCTGCTGGACGGTCCACCGCGTCTGGTGCTTCAGCACGTGGTGGCGCCGGCACAGGTGCGCGAGGTTGGCCGCCTCGGTGAGCCCGCCGTCGGCCCACGCGGTGGTGTGGTCGACGTCGGTGCGGTGCGCCGGCCGGGTGCAGCCGGGGAAGCGGCAGGTGGCGTCGCGCACGGCCAGCAGCGCCTTCAGGTCGGCGGGCGGGGCGTAAGTCGTGCGGCCCACGGAAAGCACGGCGCCTGTCTCGGGGTGCGTGAGGATGCGGCGGAACGACGGTGCGTGCGCACACAGGGCCCGCGCGGTGTCGGCGTCGATCGGCGTGTGACCGTCCAGCATGGCGGGCGCGTCGCTGAGGCCGAGCATCGTCAGCACGGGGACGGTGACGCTCACGCGCGGCCGGATCGACCGGGCGAGCGGTGCCAGGCTGCCCATGCTCAGGAGGCGCGGCGCCCCAGCCCGCGCGGGCGTCGTCGGGTCGGCACCGCCGCCACCCTCAGCACCGTCAGCACCGCCGGCACCGTCGTGGTCGATGTGCGCGTCGGAGAGCGTGGCGGCCGGCAGGTCGAGGGTGCCGTCGTCGAGCAGCAGATCGGTCAGCACGTCGGCCCGCAGCTGGGCCGTCGTCCGCACGTCGCCCGCGGCCCTGAGCTGTGCCGAGGCGTTCCCGAGCCGGTCGGACATCGCGTGGGCGAACACCGCGGGCAGGTGCGCCGTCAGCCAGGCCATGCCGTCGCGGCCGGGCTCGACCCAGACGCCCCGGCGTGTGACGGCGTCGGAGTGCCGCACCTCGATCGGGACCGGGTGTGCGAGGTCGCGCGCCCGCCGGACGGCCAGGTCGAACTGAGCCGGCGTGGCCGTCGTGGCCTCTGTGAGCACCGCGGACTCGACCGCGCGTGCCGCGCCCGGGTCGAGGTCGGCCACGTGCGTTGCCAGGACGACCGCGTGCCGCCACGAACAGACGCCCCCGGAGACGGCGGCGAGGGTGCGCGGTGCACGCTCGGTCAGCGTGCGAGCGTGGTCGATGAGCGACGCGGCCGCCGTCTCGCCCAGGTGGAGCGTGGCGGCCACGTCGGCGACCAGGGCTCGCTGGGCCAGCTCGCGGCGGCGTTCGCGGCCGGCGGCCCGCGCGGTCGGGTCGGTGTCGTCGACCAGGGCGTCCTCGCACGCGACCGCCTGGCGGCGCGCCCGCTCGACGAGGACCGCCTTCATGCCTTCGAGCGCGTCGACCCGCGACTGCACCTGGGCGATCGCGTCGAGCGTGCGGTCGAGGTCGGCCACCGTCGTCCGCGGCCCCGACGCGAGGGCACACAGCGCCGCCACGTGCTCGGGCGGGAGCCCGGCGGCGAGCAGCGCGTCGGCCGACGCCGGTGTGGGCGTGGTGACGGGGACGGCGTGGTCCGCCTCGGTCGTGGCGCCGTCCTCGCTGAGGGCGGTCGTCTGCTTCCCGTACCGCTCGGCCGACTCCGCGGACAGCTCCCCGAGGTCCAGATGCGTCAGCCGGTCGAGCTCGCGCCGCCACGGGCCGCCGTGGAAGTCGTTCAGGACGTCGTGGCGCGCGAGCTCCTCGGCACCCGCGTCATCGGGGGAGCAGCTCCTGGGCTCTGCCTGCGTCGTCACCCTGCGAGGCTAGCACCAACTCGAACAGGTGTTCGAACACGTTCGACCTTTCCGCCGGTGGCAGAACCGCTTGCGAGCCACCGCCGTCAGCCGCGAACGTGACGACATGAAGCTGCTGGTGCTGGGCGGAAGCGTGTTCCTTTCGAGAGCGACCGTGGAGGCCGCCGTGGCGCGTGGCCACGACGTCGTCGCGGTCAACCGTGGCCGTTCGGGCAGTGTGCCCGCCGGTGCGCGGCACGTCGTCGCCGACCGGGACGACGACTTCCCGGCCGGGCTCGCCGAAGAGGGTTTCGACGCCGTCGTCGACGTCTCGCGCACGCCGTCGCACGTGCGCAAGGCGGTCTACGCGCTGCCCGGCGCGCACTGGGTCTTCGTGTCGACCATCAACGTCTACTCCGACGAGTCGACGCCCGGCGGTCGTCCGGGCACGCTCCCGCTGCGCGACCCCGAGTTCGAGGACGTGGGCGCCACGAGCCCTGAGTCGTACGGCGCGATGAAGGTCGCGTGCGAGGAGCTCGTGACCGCCGGCACCACGTCGCGCTCGATCGTGCGGCCCGGGCTGATCGTGGGCCCGGACGACCCGACCGGCCGGTTCACCTATTGGCCCGCGCGCATGGCGCGGCTGCTCGACGGCGGGAGCCCGGACGTCCTCGCGCCGGGCAGCCCGACCGACCTCGTCCAGATCGTCGACGTGCGCGACCTCGCCGCCTGGATCGTCGCCCTCGCCGAGGAGCGGACCGAGGGCGTGTTCGACGCGATCGCGCCGCCGCTCGAGATCGGCGAGCTCCTCGCCGCCGTGGCCGCCGGCTGCGGCGTCGAGCCCCGGTGGGCGTGGATGCCGGCCGCGGAGCTCGAGGCGAACAAGGTCGCGCCGTGGTCGGGCGAGCGCTCGCTCCCGCTGTGGCTGCCGCGCCCGCAGTACGACGGGATGGCCGCCCACGACGCCGGGCCCGCGCTTGACGCAGGGCTGGTGCCGCGGACGGTCGAGGAGACCGCCCGCGACACCCTGGCCTGGCTGCGCGCCACCCCGGACGCCACGGTCACGGGCATGACCGCGGACGAGGAGGCGGAGGTCCTGGCAGCCCGGCTCACTTCGCCGTGAGGCCGGCCGCGATCTCCTCGA